>LSQX01222934.1_pt1 | contig 33340 bp, 25 predicted proteins | sample 654561 | NCBI WGS metagenome assembly LSQX01 (sample SAMN04489861, study PRJNA283612) | anaerobic digester metagenome | isolation source: 4 biogas reactors fed with cattle manure at either 37C or 55C with and... | place: Denmark: Kongens Lyngby | collected 2014 | reverse complement strand
CTTCGGCGCGCCGCCGCACGGCGGTGTTGCCTTCGGCATCGACCGCATCGCCGCACTGATGGCCGGCACCGAATCCATCCGCGACGTGATCCCGTTCCCCAAGACCACCACCGCCCAATGCCTGATGACCGGCGCCCCCTCGCCGATCCCGGATGCGCAACTGGCGGAACTGCATGTGCGGGTGCGGGAGAAGGAGTGATGTAATTCGCGTGGCAAAGGTTGTAGCGACCCCGGCTGCTGCAACCACGCTGCTGTTTTGCGTCACGCGTGATGCGGCGGGATGGATGGCGGACGTTTCCGGCATGGGCGCCTTGCCAGTTGCCAGGCAGGGCTGCATGCTGACTCCAGTCCCATTACGGCAGGCAACATGTTCCCGTCCGGCGAACTGAAGGAAAAATTCCGGCCGCAACTGGATGCGGAAACCCCCGAACAATGGCGGGTGCGCATCCATCGCGCGATCAGCTGGCTGGCCCGCTCGGAGCAGGAACACGAGGATACCGACGCGCGCTTTATCTTCCAGTGGATCGCGCTCAATGCCGTCTACGCGCAGGCTTTCACCGATACCACCGAACGCGAGCGCGCGCGCCGCTTCATCGACACCCTGGTGGCGCTGGATGTGCAGGGGCGGCTGCATGATGTGCTGTTCAGCCAGTTCAGCGGCCCGATCCGGACTCTGCTGGACAACCATTTCGTGTTCGAACCGTTCTGGATTGCTCTGCGCGATCATGATCCCAGTGACGGGTGGGAGCGCAGTTTCAAGGCCAGCCGCAAGGTCGCGCTGGCGGCCGTGATGAGTGGCGATACCGCCGTCGTGCTGTCGGTCGTGTTCGACCGGCTCTATGTGCTGCGCAACCAGCTTGTGCATGGCGGCGCGACGTGGAACAGCCGCGTCAACCGGAACCAGCTCAAGGATGCCGTCGCCATCCTCGGCGCACTGGTGCCCGTGGTGATTGCGGTGATGCTGGAACACCCGGATGCAGATTTTGGCGAGGTGTTGTATCCGGTGGTGTGATGGCCTGGACAGGTCGCCCCATGCGATTTTGATTGCTGCTATTCCGCAGCCCGCTTTCCTGTATTGGGCACCGGTCGGCTATCCACCTTGTCCACATGGATCGTTGCTGGAACGGAATGCGATCCATGTGGACAGTGCTGGTGATATGCGACCACCTACTCGAAACCATCAGAGAAGAGCGGACCACCACAGGTTTCCGCCTGGGCCGGGTTGACCAGCACGTGGAAGCGGCTGCCGACGGGCATGCCGTTGTAGTCGTAGATCTGCCAGCGGCTTTCCGAGGTGGAGTATTCCATGTCGAAGTCGCTGCCATCGACATGGGTGAGCATGCGTGTGATCACCGGTTGCGCACAAGGATTGCCATTGAGCAGCGGGTGATCCAGCCGCATCGCATCGCTGCCGATCATGTTGCCGGCGGTTGCGGTGGCACGAAACATGTTGGGGCTGGGCAACTGGGCGTAGATGCTGAAACCCACGTTGAGCGGCATGGCCTGGGTGGTATCCAGATTGGTCACGTACCAGGCCCCACTGCCGAGCAGCGCGAAATAGAGCACGCCGGTATGCCGTGGATTGGCGGCTGCGCCGGTGTTGTAGTTCTGCATCGCGAACACGATCAGGTCCGGGTTGTCGGTCAGATCCAGAGCGCTGCTGGCATTGGTAGTGTTGTCGGCGGTGGTCGTATGACGTGATACGCCGCTGCCAGCCCCGGCCGCAAAGACGTTGTAACGCGCACTCAGTGGCATGTCGATCGTGCTGTTCTTGTTGTAGAGGCTCCATACGCCGCTGAACTCCCAGCTGCCTATCGGCTGGCCGCTTTCCAGGGTGACACCGGAGATGTAATGCGAGGTGGCGAACAGGTTGGCACCAGACTGGTCGTTGATCGCCGGGTGCGTGAGCGAGGTGATGTGGCCGGATCTGTTGTCTGCGGTGACGGCGTGCGAGAAGCTAAAGTCGCCGTATTCGTAGGCGCCGATGTCCACGCGGCCGTCACCGATGGTGGCCGGCGTCTTTTTCTTGAAGCGCCGCAGACCGTCGGCATCGGTGCTGGGCAGACCGTTGAAAATCAATCCGAGCCCCAGCGCGGCGTTGTCGCCGGCATCGATGGCCGGCGAGTCCGGAGCCAGGCGGGCGTCGTTCTGGCCGTTCAGCCTGGCCGGCGCGGTGAGGGTGCTGGCGTCCATTGTTATTCCGGAAACGTTGCCGTTGCCGAGGTTGTTGGAGTTGGTGATGCCCGCGACAACGACGGGTGCGATGTGGATGGCCTGTGCGGCGACGAGGAGGTTGTTGTAGAGCATGCCGCTGAGCTGGCCATCGGTGCCATCGACGGTCCAGTGTCCGGCGTCGATGGCGGTCTGGACCCGAGTGACGGTGTTGTTGATCAGTTGTGCGTCGATCTGTCCATGGGAGAGCCCCAGCCGGATGCCAAGATCCAGCGTCTTGCCGCCGCCGATGACCACGTTGTTGTAGACACGCGCATCGAAGCTGACAGGGCTCGGGAAGTCCGGGCTGCCTTCCGCGAGCGTGATGCTGCCGGTACGGAAAGACCCGCGCACCGTGTTGCCGTGCAGCTTGACGCTGCCATCGCTGCCGCTTCCGTAATACTGGGCATAGATGCCGGCACCGCCGCCGTCGCCCGCCGTGGTGCGCATGACGTGGTTGTAGTACGCCCTGGCGTGCAGCGTGCCTCCATTTCTGGATCGCAGGTCGATCAGGCCGCCCCAGTAAAAAGGTGGGCTGCCGTCGATCCGGTTGTCGTACAGCATGGCATCGACCGTGCCACTGTTGGCATCTACCTGAATGCCGGGTTTTCCTGATGGCTGGGAAATGCTTAATTCGCGGAAGTCGAAGCTCGCGTTTCCAGTGCCCGTATAGCTCGCCGACACATGCCCGCCCTCGAAGCGGATCCTGCTCAGGTTCAGGCCGATGTCACCGTCGTAGTCGCTGTTGTAGACGGTCACGTAGGCGTTCTGGAAGACCGGGCTATAGCCATCGGCGGCGGTCAGGGTGAGGTGTTTGTTCTGCACGCCCACGGAGACGGTGATGGGCGTGTCGGTGGCGATCTCGATGCGGTCGTTGTCGGCGGCGGCATTGATGCAGGCTTGCAGCACGCCGGCACAGGGAGGTGTGCCGGGCCAGGTATGGGTGGCCGCGAGGGCGGATCCGGCCAGCAGCAGGGCGAGGATTGGCAGGCAGATCGACGGCAGCAGGGTTCGCAGGGGCATGGCGGTTCTCCGGAGTAGGGCGGTTTCCTGCTCAATCGGAAAACAGTGATGGAATTAGCCAAAGCTGCGGGCATGGAGCCGGAAATGGTCACCGAACCGGCCTTGCATGCCTTGAGACCGGCCCGTTCAGCGCCCATGTCCGGCATCATGCCGACCGATTCCGGATCATCCGGCACCCGACTTTCCGCGAGGTTTCCCCCTGATGACTTCTTCCCTGGCCTTGGCGCAGTCGCGCCTGCTGGCGCCCGCCGGGCTTGCCGCGTCCGATCTTGAACACGCTTTCGGGCGCTTGATGGGGCCGGGCGTGGATGCCGCTGATCTGTATTTCCAGCATTCGCGCCAGGAGAGCTGGGCGATGGAGGATGGCATCGTCAAGAGCGGTTCGCACTCGATTGAACAAGGCGTGGGCGTGCGGGCAATGGCGGGTGAGAAGACCGGTTTCGCCTATTCGGACGAACTGCGGCTGCCGGCGTTGCTGGAAGCCGTCGGTGCGGCGCGGGCGATTGCGCGCAGTGGTCGGACCTTGCCCGGTGCCGGACTGGCGCTGCGGCAGGCGCCGGCGCTGTATCCGGCGATCGATCCGGTCGAAAGCCTGGACAGCGAGGCCAAGGTGCGGGTGCTGCGTGAGATCGACGCCTATCTGCGCGCCAAGGATCCCTGCGTGACGCAGGTGATGGTGAGCCTGGCGGCGACGCTGGACACGGTGCTGGTGGCGCGTTCGGATGGCGTGATGGCCGGCGATGTGCGGCCGCTGGTGCGGCTCAATATCAGCGTGATCGTGGAACGCAACGGGCGTCGTGAGCAGGGCTATGCCGGCGGTGGTGGGCGCTACGGCTATGACGGGTTGCTGCGTGATGGCCGCGCGTTCGCGATGGCTGATGAGGCGTTGCGGCAGGCATTGGTGGCGCTGGAAGCGATTGCCGCGCCGGCCGGTTCAATGCCGGTGGTGCTGGGCCCGGGCTGGCCCGGCGTGATGCTGCACGAAGCCGTCGGGCACGGGCTGGAAGGCGATTTCAATCGCAAGGGCACGTCCACGTATGCCGGGCGCATCGGGCAGAAGGTGGCATCGGAGCTGTGCACCATCGTGGACGACGGCAGCCTGCCGGGGCGGCGCGGTTCGCTCAGCATCGATGACGAAGGCACGCCGACGCAGTGCACCACGCTGATCGAAAACGGCCGCTTGGTCGGCTACATGCAGGACACGATGAACGCGCGCCTGATGGGTGCCACGTCCACCGGCAATGGCCGGCGCGAATCCTTCGCGCATCTGCCGATGCCGCGCATGACCAACACCTACATGCTGGCCGGCAAGGATGATCCGGCCGACATCATCAAGAGCGTCAAGCGTGGGCTGTACGCAGTGAATTTCGGCGGTGGCCAGGTCGATATCACCTCCGGAAAGTTCGTCTTTTCCGCGACCGAGGCCTATCTGATCGAAGACGGCCGGATCACCGCGCCGGTCAAGGGCGCCACGCTGATCGGCAACGGCCCGGAAGCGATGACGCGGGTCAGCATGGTCGGTCACGATCTGGCGCTGGACGAGGGCGTGGGCGTGTGCGGCAAGGAAGGCCAGAGCGTGCCGGTGGGCGTGGGCCAGCCGACGATGAAGATCGACCAGATGACGGTCGGCGGGACGCAGGCGTGAAGTTGGGAATCGCCTTCTCCCTCTCGCCCACGCGTGGGGGAGAGGGGGAAAATCGTGCGGTGCGTTATGACGCCGTGTTTTCGTTGTCGAAATCGTCGCCGTCGAAGTCGTCGCCGATGTTTTCAGCGAAGCCATCGGCGGTGGCATCGGTGTCGCCGGCCTCATCCTCGTCGACCACTTCTTCGGCCATTAGCGTCTTCAGTTCGCGGAACAGTTCGCGGAAGGCGTGGGGCGGGCGCTGCTTTTCCCGTTCCAGCCGGGCATTGCGCACCAGTTGGCGCAGCTTCTGGCGGTCGGCATCGGGGTGTTGGGCGATGAGTTCGGCCAAGGCCTCGTCGCCTTCTTCCAGAAGCCGCTCGCGCCAGGCTTCGAGCCGGTGCAGGCGGGCGGCTTCGCGGCGGGCGTCGTCGCGGTCGCGTTGCAGCGTGCGACGGATCGCATCAATGACGTCGTCGTCTTCGCGCCGCATGTTCTTGGCCAGGAACTGCAACTGGCGCTTGCGCGCGATCTGCGCGGTGATGCGGCGCGAGTCCTGCACCAGATCGCGCAGGGCATCGGGCATCGGCACGGCGGCCAGTTCGCGCTCGCCCAGCGCCAGCAGGCGCTCGGCCAGTTCCAGTACTTCCAGCGCTTCGCGGCGCTGCTGGCTGCGGCTGGGGCCAAGGAATTCACCGGTTTCTTCGTCGCGACCGCGCATTTTTCTGGGGAATCGGGAATGGGGAAGCGGGAATCGTACAGGCAACGGGATTGGGAGTTGAGGATTGGGGATTCGTACAAGCAGCCAAGGCCGGCTTTTGACGAATCTCCAATCCCCAATTCCGAATCCCAACCTTCAAGGGACACTTCAAGTGAACAACACTTCAGTCACGCAACGGCCCGCACAGGCGGGCAGCGGCATGGTGGATCCGGCCAGCACGCAGGCACGGCTTTCGGAGCTGGCCAGCCAGGTGCTGGACCGCTGCCGCACCCTTGGCGCCTCGCAGGCCGAGCTGGCCTTGAACGAGGACGCCGGGCTGTCGGTTGGTGTGCGTCTGGGCGAGGTCGAAACGATCGAGTACACGCGTGATCGCGGGCTTTCGCTGACGGTCTATTTCGGCCAGCGCAAGGCCAGTGCCAGCACTGCGGATCTGGATCCGGCATCGATCCAGGCCACGATCGAACAGGCCTGCGCCATCGCGCGCCATACCGAAGACGACGCCTGCGCCGGGCTCGCCGATGCGGCACGCATGGCGCACGAATTTCCCGATTTCGACCTGTGGCATCCGCTGCCGCTGGATGCCGATGCGGCCATCGAACAGGCGCTGGCCTGCGAAACCGCCGGGCGCGATGCGGACCGGCGCATCGCCAATTCCGAAGGTGCCAACGCGGCCCACGGTCACAGCATTTCGGTCTATGCCAACAGCCACGGTTTCATCGGCGCCGAGTGCGGCACCAGCCACAGTCTTTCGCTGTCGCTGATTGCCGGCGAAGGCGAACAGATGCAGCGCGATTACTGGTACGACGCGCATTGCCATCAGGGCCTGTTGCAGTCGCCGGAGGAGATTGGCCGGCGCGCGGCGCAGCGCACCGTGGCGCGCCTGTCGCCACGATCAGCGCCGACCGGCAGCTTCCCGGTGTTGTTCAGCGCTGAAGTGGCGCGTTCGCTGATCGGGCATCTGCTGGGCGCGGTCTCGGGCGGTGCGCTGTATCGGCGCGCATCGTTCCTGCTGGACCACCTCGGCAAGCCGGTGTTGCCGCGCGGCATCGACCTGATCGAGCGTCCGCATCTGGTGCGCGGCCACCGCTCGGCCGCGTTCGATGCCGAAGGCGTGGCCACGCGCGAATCAGCGCTGGTGCGCGACGGCGTGCTGGAGCGCTATGTGCTGGGCAGCTATTCGGCGCGCAAGCTCGGGCTGGAAAGCACCGCCAATGCCGGCGGCGTGCACAACCTGCAGATCAGCACCGGCACCGATGATCTGGCCGCCTTGATCCGGGGCATGGGACGCGGCCTGCTGGTCACCGAACTGATGGGGCAGGGCGTCAATACGATCACCGGCGACTACTCGCGCGGCGCCGCCGGATTCTGGGTGGAGAACGGCGAAATCGCCTTCCCGGTGGATGAAGCCACGATTGCCGGCAACCTCAAGGACATGCTGCTGGGCATCGAAGCGGTCGGCGCCGATGTGGACACCCGTTCACATGTGCTGACCGGCTCAATCCTCATCGGAAGAATGATGGTGGCGGGCGGAGAGTGATGCGCCCGCCCATACCTGATTCTCCCGCCAGCCGGCTCTGCAATGAGCAATGGCGGATCGGTGCCGACGTGGTGTAACGTGCCGTCCTTCACTTAGACTTTTCACTCTTCGGCTCCGGCGCTGCCGGGGCACCTTTTAAGGAGAACCGGACATGAGCGATTTCGACACCCAGCCACCGTCAACCGATGCCGTTCCGGCTGACGCCCGCCAATGGGGGCTGTTCGCGCACCTCTCTGCGCTGGCCGGTGTCCTGATCCCGATCCCGTGCGCGAACATCCTCGGGCCGCTGATCATCTGGCAGATCAAGAAAAACGAGATGCCCTTCGTCGACGATCAGGGCAAGGAGGCGCTGAACTTCCAGATCACCGTGGCCATCGCGGTGCTCGTCTGCATCGTGCTGATGTTCGTACTGATCGGCATGCTGCTGTTGCCCGTGGTCGGCATCGCCGCGCTGGTGTTCACCATCATCGGCGGCATCAAGGCCAACGAGGGTCAGTACTACCGCTATCCATTCGCGCTGCGTCTGATCAAGTAATCAGCGCAGACGAAGGCTGGACGGAACGGCGTGGCGGGCAACCGCTGCGCCGTTTCTGTTTGCACCGCCTGTCGGCTACGAGATGCAAGCGTTTTCGGCCGTGTAGCCTGGTTAAGGCGAAGCCGCACCCGGAACTGGAGCCGGGCAAACTGCTGGAGCGCTCTGCGCGTCATTGCTCGTCCCGACTGCGGGATACGTGGCAACAAGCCCAGCCATCAGCTCCAGGCCAACACCGTGATTTCTTCCCGGTCGTGGTAGAGCTGGCGGGCGCGGGTCTGTACCGCGACGCCGGCCTCGGCACAGTGTGCGTGGAAGTCGGCGAGGTTGGCCTGCACTTCGGCGTGGCGTTTTTTCATCGGCAGCTTGAGGTTGAACACCGCGCGCCGGCACCACCCGTGGGCGAACCATTCGGCCATGCGTGCGGCGACGCGGCGCGGCTGTTCCACCATGTCGCAAACCATCCAGTCCACCGGCTGTGTCGGTTGCCAGCTGAAACCGTCGGCGCGCAGATGACGCACCAGGCCGGTGGCCAGCAGGCTGTCGGCCAGCGGGCCGTTGTCGATCGCGGTCACGTGGATGTGGTGGCGGGTCAGGATCCAGCTCCAGCCACCCGGCGCGGCGCCCAGATCGACTGCGCTCATGCCCGGCTTCAACCACTGCTCGCGTTCGTCCGGACGCAGCAGTATCTGGAAGGCTTCTTCCAGCTTCTGCGCCGAACGGCTCGGCGCCTCCTTTGGCAGACGTAAACGCGGGATGCCCTGCGGCCAGATCCGCTCGCCGCGTGGCTGCGATACCCCGAGCACGGCATGGGTGCCGGAAAAAAAGCACAGATGCAGACAGGGCTGTTGCAGGTCTTCACTGGCTGAAAGCAGACCGGCCTTGCGTAGCGCCGGACGCAGGGCGTTGCCGAAGCTGCGCGCCAACCCGGCCAGCGGGCGCGCCGCGTCCGAATCCGGATGCTCGACGATCAGGCTGCCGAACGGGCGCCATGGCGTATCGGCCAGTGCGGCCAGCATCGGGGTCAGGCGGTCGCTCGGATCCAGCTGCGGCAGATCGGCCAGCACCCGCACGCATTGGCGCGCGAAGATCAGGTTGCGCGGCGGCAGCGCAGGGCGGGCCGTGTTGCGCCCGGCTTCTTCCTCCGGGTCCGCTCCGGTGTTTTCCTGCTGCGCGGCAAGGTCGTGAAACCGGACCCAGCCGCTGCCGCGTTCGGCCTGCGGATAGCCGGCGATCTCGCGCCGCGCTGCCCAGTCGGCGATTTCAGCGGCGGTTTCAGGCTCGAAGCCGGGGCGGCACAGTAGCAGGAGGTTCATGGGTCGGTTCAGTAATGAATACCGCCGCGCTGCGCATAGTGGGCGAGCACGGCACGGGCGTCGTCGCGGGCGATGGCTTCGCGTACGGCGATGCCGCGCTTTTCCAGTTCACCGCGCCAGTCGGCCGGCAGCGGGCCTTCATCGAATTCGGTCAGCTGCATGACATCGGCGGCGCTGGCGCCGATCAGCAGGGTGTCGATGCCGGCCCAGAAGGTGGCGCCGTAGCACATGCAGCACGGTTGCGCCGAGGTGGCCAGGGTGACGCCGGGATGGTCCTGGTTGAGGCGCGCGCGGCCGGTGTGGGCCTGTGCGGTCAGGTAGGCCATCATTTCGGCATGCGCGACCGAGCACTGTTCGGGCACAACGCGGTTGACGCCGGCGCCGAGCAGTTGACCTTCGGAATCGAACACGGCGGCACCGAACGGGCCACCGCCGTCCTCGATGTTGTGCTGTGCCAGCGTGATTGCCAATTGCACCTTGCTGGTGTCGTCGGCGTAACGGGCGCGGGTGTCGATGCGCTGGTGGATCCAGGCGGGCAGGGTGAGGCGGGATTCAAGGGTCAGCATGTCTTTCTCGTCCGGGTGCGGCGCAGCGCCGCAGGGGTGGGGTGGGTGGCGTGGAAGTGGATGTTTCCGCAGCCGTTTCCGTGGTTTGTGGCATTCCTGCCGGTGACTGTGCCACGCGAATTCGCGCGCATGAACCGATGCTCATGCGCCAGATTGGTGGCGCGGCTTGCACCGGCAGTGGTCCAGTGCGTTTCCGGGCTGGGCGCGTCGGCACGCGATGGCAATGCTGCAGCCGTGCCGTCGCGCCGAGATGCCCGCGCAGGCATCGCGCCGCCGTCCGCGACGCGATGCCTGGGTGAGCGGATCAGAACACCGTCACGCGCTGGTCTTCCGGCCGCATCATCGAAGGTGCGCCGACCTTGCAATCAAACGCTTCGGCGAAGGCGGTCAGATTCGACAACGGGCCGTTGACGCGCCATTTGGCCGGGGCGTGCACATCGATGCTGGCGCGCAGTTGCAGTTCCTCATCGCGGTAGTTGCGGCGCCACAGCTGCGCATAGGAAAGGTAATAGCGCTTGGCCGCGTCGAGGCTGCCGATGTCCGGTTGCGGGCCGAGCGAATCCAGCGCGAGACGGGCCACTTCGACACCGGCCAGATCGGCGATGTTTTCCGGCAGCGAGAGCTGGCCATTGACCTTGACCTGGCCCAGCACCGGATAGGCGTTGTACTGCTCCACCAGCGGCGCGAAACGGACGTTGAAGGCATTGATGTCGGCCTCCTGCCACCACGGCGCGATGCGGCCCTGGGCATCGAAGTTGCGGCCGATGCTATCGAAACCGCGCATCAGTTCGTGCGCCACGATGCTGCCCAGCGCGCCGTAGTTGGCGGCGACATCGCCATCCGGATCGAAGATCGGCGCCTGCATCAGGCCGGCCGGCAGCACCAGCTGGTTGCGGGCCGGGTCGTAGTAGACGTTGACCGCATGCGCCGGCTGCGGCCATTGCCATTCTTCACGGGTCTTGTCGATCGCGGCCATATGGTGCTTGTGCAGCCAGGACACGATTGCCAGCACGTTGCCGCCGTAATTGTTCGGGGACAGCTTCAGGCCGGTATAGGGCAGGGCCTGACCGGGGCCGCCGAGCTTGATGTCGACCGAATCGATCTTCTCCAGCGCGGTGATGCGCGCCTGCGTGCCCAGCCACGGCGCTTCGGCCAGTTGCGCGCGCAGCGCGGCCTTGATCGTATCGACCAGGTTTTCGGCCGCCTGCATCGAGGCCGGAGGGAAATGCGCCTGCAGATAGCGCCGCCCCAAGGCCGGGCCAAGCAGTGTATCCACGCTGGTCAGTACCCGGCGCCAGCGCGGCATCGGCTCCTGCGAGCCGCGCAGGGTGCGCAGGTACATCGCATCGTGCGCCTGCACGAAGCCGCTCGAAAGATACGGCGCCATCGCGTGCGCGACGTGGAAGCGCAGATACGCGCGCCACTGCTCCGGCGGCAGCGTGCGTACCAGCGCATCGGCTTCGCGGAAGAACACGGTGTGGGCCAGCGAAATCGTCGTGACGCTGTTGGCCACGCCCTGGGCCCGCAGGAACTTGCGCCACTGGATGCCGGGGAAGGTCTTTTCCAGATCGCGCACCGCGAGGATGCGGTAGGAATTGTTCGGATCGCGCAGCTGTAACAGCGACAGTGATGCCAGCGCCAGCTTCTTTTCGATCGCGACCACGGCCTCGGCTTCGGCCGTTGCGGTCGAAGCCGGGCTGCCGGTCAGGGTCAGCAGACGCTCGACATAACCCTGGTAGGCGGTCAGCAGCAGGCGGGTATCGGCGTCTTCGCGCAGGTAATAGTCGCGGTCGGACAGGCCCAGGCCGCCCTGGTTGGCATAGGCGATGCGGCGTGCCGGGTTTTTCAGGTCATCGCTGGCGCCGAAGTCGAACAACACCGGAATGCCGCGCGTATGCAGATCGGCCAGTGCCGGCGCGACATCGCGCTGACGGGTGATCTTGCCGATGCGTTCCAGCAGCGGCCGCAGCGGTGCGGCGCCGGCGGTTTCGATGGCGGCCTCGTCCATGCCGCTGGCGTACAGATCGCCGAGCAGGCGGGTGACGTGATCGTCGCTGCTGGCGGCCGCTTCCAACAGGCTGCGCTGCTGTTGCAGGCCGAGCAGTGCGACTTCCTCGAATGTGCCCCAACTAGCGAACCCAGCCGGGATCGGGTTGGCGCCCAGCCAGCCGCCATTGGCGTGCTGGTAGAAATCGGTGCAGGCCGCAGTGGACGTGTCGAAGTTGCGGGGATCGATGGACTGGGCGGCTCCGGTCGCCGGCAGGGCGAGCGAAAGACCGAGCAGCAGGGCATTGAGTGGCAGGCGGCGCATGGCTTCAGCGACAGGGACAAAGACCGCTGATTCTACCCGTTGCGGCGGCGGGCAAGTGCGCGACAGGGCGCAGCCCGGTGATCTTCAGCCGGAAAAGGTTGCCAGGCCGAGCGCACGCGGACCGCCGGATGTGCTGCTGGCGCGCAACTGCACGATGTCCTGATCGATGCCGGAACCGGCCGCACCGAGCAGGCAGGCGATCGCCGGGGCGTAGGCCTGCGGCGGTGGTATCGCGGACGCATCCTCACCGAACCAGGCGCGTGCGCGCAGCGCGGTGCGCATCGGCCCGGGCTGTACCCCGTGCACCCGCACCGTGGAATTGGCCAGTTCATCGCGCAGCGTCGCGATCAGGCTGCGCTGCGCCTGCTTGGCGATGCCGTAGCTGCCCCAGAACGCACGCCGACCGTAGTCGTCGTCGTCCAGCGGGAACAGCACGCGCGCATCCGGACTTTTGCGCAGCAGCGGCAGGCAGGCGCGGGTCAGCAGGAACGGGGCGGTCAGGTTCACATGCAGGCCGGTGAACCAGTCTTCCAGCGGCTGGTTTTCCAGTGACACCAGACCTTTGAACTCGGCAGCGCCATGCACGATGCCGTCCAGACATCCAAATTCGCGCTCCAGCGCCTGCGCCATGTCCTGATGATCGTCCGGCGTGGCGCCGGCCAGATCCATCGGATACAGCGCCGGCGTCGGGGCGCCGCCAGCCACCAGCGAATCGTAGAGGCGGGTCAGTTTCGGCAGGCGCCGGCCGATCAGCACGACCTGTGCACCGGCACCGGCACAGGCGCGGACCACAGCTTCGCCCAGACCGCCATTGGCGCCGGTGACCAGCACCACGCGCCCAGCCAGCGTATCGGCGGCGGGAACCAGTTCGGAGATGTTCAACGTCACGCCGCCTTCAGTGCGTCGGCGACCATGCCCTGCAGTTCGCCCTGCTGGTGCAGTTCGACCACGATGTCGCAGCCGCCGATCAGCTCGCCGGCAAGAAAGAACTGCGGGAACGTCGGCCAGTTGGTGTAGCGCGGCAGATAGGCGCGGATTTCCGGATCGGCCAGCACGTTGATCGTGTGGTAAGGCAGGCCGCAGGCCTCCAGCGCTTGCGCGGCACGGTCGGAAAAGCCGCACATCGGATGCTGTGGCGTCCCCTTCATGAACAGCACCACCGGGTGCGACTCGAGTTCGGCCCGGATGCGGTCCGTCATGCCCATGTTGTACTTGCTCCCGGAGAATGGCGTGCGTCGCCTGCCTGATCCGGCGGGCGTCGGGTAGAATTGTACCGGTACCGCCGAGCGCACTGTGCGCTTTTTTGCCAACCTGACGAAGGAGAGCCCCCCATGGCGATTGAACTTCCCCCGCTGCCGTATTCCCGCGATGCGCTGGAACCGCATATTTCCGCCGAGACCATCGACTACCACTACGGCAAGCACCACCAGACCTACGTCACCAACCTGAACAACCAGATCAAGGGCACCGAGCTGGAAGACGCTCCGCTCGAAACCATCGTGCGCAAGGCGCAAGGCGGCATGTTCAACAACGCCGCGCAGGTGTGGAACCACAATTTCTACTGGCTGTGCCTGGCGCCCAACGGCGGCGGCGCGCCCAGCGGCAAGCTGGCCGAGGCCATCGACAAGGCCTTCGGTTCGTTCGATACCTTCAAGGAAGAGTTCACCAAGCTGTCGATCGGCACCTTCGGTTCCGGCTGGGGCTGGCTGGTGCAGCGTCCGGACGGCTCGCTCGGCCTGGTCAGCACTTCCAACGCCGGCACCCCGATCACCGGCGAGGACACCCCGCTGCTGACTTGCGATGTGTGGGAACACGCCTATTACATCGACTACCGCAACGCGCGCCCGAAGTACCTGGAGCATTTCTGGAATCTGGTGAACTGGGAATTCGTCGCCAGCCGCCTGCGCTGATTCCGTTCGTATCTGCTGCGGGTCGAAGCCGGCCCGCAGCCTGATGTTCGGCAGACCAGCGGTCATGGCCGCTGGTCTGCGCTTGTTTCCGGCCTGCGCAGCCATCGCATCTGAGCGGAGGCAGTGCACGGCCGGATGCCAGCCAACCCTGGCCGGTGCTTTGACATCTTCCGGTCACAATGGCCGGTCTTCTTCGATGATGTGCCCTTCCGCTCCGGCGCCTGTGCCGCAGCAGCGGAAGTCTTCCCCTCTCAGGGTGCCTGCCACCCGAACATGCCCGCCGCGTGCGGGCCGGTATCATCCATGACCACGATTTCCGCCGCGATCCTGCTGTTCTTGATCCTGGATCCGCTTGGCAATGTGCCGGTATTCCTTTCGCTGTTGCGCGGCTTGCCGCCCAAGCGCCAGCGCTATGTGCTTGCGCGCGAACTGCTGATCGCGCTGGCGGTGCTGTTCCTGTTCCTGTTCGCCGGCAAGTCGATCCTCGGCGCGATGCACCTGCGCGAGGAATCGGTATCGATCGCTGGCGGCATCGTGCTGTTCCTGATCGGCATCCGGATGATCTTTCCCAGCCGCGACGGGCTGGTCGGCCATCTGCCCGAAGGCGAGCCGTTCATCGTGCCGATGGCGATTCCACTGATCGCCGGGCCGTCCGGCATGGCGGCGGTGATCCTGATGGCCAGCAGTGAGCCCAACCGCCTGGGCGACTGGTCGCTGGCACTGTTCATCGCCTGGGCCGCGACCGCCGCGATCCTGTTTTCCGCCACCTTTCTCTACAAGGTGCTGGGCAGCCAGGTGCTGACCGCGGTGGAGCGCTTGATGGGGATGCTGCTGGTGGCGTTGTCGGTGCAGATGTTCCTGGACGGTGTGGGCACGTATCTGGGGCATTGATCCGGCCCGCCCGGTTCCCGGCTGTGGGCTGAACCCGTCGGATACCGCGCGGCAGGCATATGTCGGATGAGTAGCAAATCCGTCATCTGGATCGGTTAAACTATGGTTAAAGGGTGCCCGGAAGCCGAACAAGGCGGTCTGTTTTCCAGGTGCCCTTCAAGCTGGACTTTGCAATTTCGCAGGGCAGGAAATGGCTCTCGCAGGCACGCAGGTGTCGGTGAGGCCATGGTTTTTCGCGCCGGTTGCATCGCGCACCCAACGTAAGAAACGTCAGGCAACTTCTAGGGATTACCCATGAAAAAACAGCTCCGTGTAAAGCGTCTTGCTGGCGCTCTCGCCATTCTGCTGATGACCTCGCCGGTCTACGCCCAGCAGACTTCCTCGAACCTCGCTGGCCGCGTGACCGACAACGAGGGTGCGCCGCTGGCCGGTGCTGAAGTCATCATCGTGCACACCCCGTCGGGTACGACCAGCCGCGCCGTCACCGACGCGCAGGGTCGCTACACCGCACGTGGTCTGCGCGTGGGTGGTCCCTACCAGGTCACCGTCACGCGTGACGGTTTCCGGGGCGAGTCCAATGAAAACGTGTTCCTGTCGCTGGGTGAGACCTCCGCGCTGAACATGGATCTGGACGCCGATGCAACCTCGCTGGAAGCCATCCAGGTGGTGGCTTCCACCGGGTCGATGATCTTCTCGCAGGAAAATACCGGTGTGGGCACCTCGGTCGATGGTCGCCAGCTGGATCTGATCCCGCTTTCCAGCCGCTCGATCGACGACGTTGCCCGTCTTGATCCGCGCGTCTCGGTGATCGACCAGGCTTCCGGTTCGATCTCGGTGGCCGGCGTCAACAACCGCTACAACACCATCTCGGTGGACGGCCTGTCGCAGGGCGACCCGTTCGGCCTGAACTCCAACGGCATGCCGTACACCGGCAGCCCGATCTCGGTGGACACCATCGAGGCCTATGACATCAAGGTTTCCGACTACGACGTTGCCGCCGACACCGTGGGCGCCACGATCAACGCGGTGACCAAGTCCGGTACCAACGAATTCCACGGCTCGCTGTACTACGTGTACAAGGACGCCGAGAACATGGTCGGCAGCCGCGATGGCCAGGACTACAACCTGTTCGATACCGACATCACCAAGGGCCTGACCTTCGGTGGTCCGCTGCTGAAGGACCGCCTGTTCTTCTTCGGTTCGTACGAAGAGCAGACCATCAAGGACTTCGGTGGCGCTTCCTCCACCGACGCCTTCTCGCGTGGTGCGATTACCCAGGCCGAAATCGACCAGGTGATCGACATTGCACGCAACGTCTGGGGCATTGACCCGGGTGTCTACGGCAACCTCGGCGTGAACCTGGAGAACAAGCGCTATCTGGGCAAGCTGGACTGGAACATCAGCGACAACCACCGCGCCAGCCTGACCTACCAGCAGACCGAGGAGAACCGTCCTTCTCCGTACAACATCACCAACAACTCGGTGGCGTTGAGCAGCCGCTGGTACAACATCGACAACGTCACCAAGAACACCTCCTTCCAGCTGTTCAGTGACTGGACCACGAACTTCAGCACCGAATTCAAGGTCAGCCACCAGAAGTTCGATCAGGAAAACGGTAACGCCTTCAACGACGGCCCGGCGATCAACGTCGGTACCGCCAACATCGTGGCCACCAGCGACAGCACCGGTATCGCCATCGGTGAGGACCGCAACCGCCACGAGAACAAGATCAACACCGAAAGGCTGTCGGTCTCGCTGTTCGGTACCTATTACGCCGCCAACCACACCATCAAGGGTGGTTTCGATTACCAGGAACACGACGTGCTGAACCTGTACGGCCGTGACCTGCATGGCGTGTACACCTTCGCCAGCATCGAAGACTTCGCTGCCGGCAATTACAGCAACTACTCGGTGCGTCGCCCGGTCGGCGGCTTCAGCGAAGCTGACACCGCCGCCGCGCTGGTGTACGAGCAGTTCAGCCCGTACATCCAGGACACCTGGCAGGCCACCGACAACCTGTCGATGACCTTCGGTGTGCGCATCAACATCCCGAAGGCCGACAAGCCGCCGCCGCGTCATCCGAACTTCGAGCAGACCTTCGGCTTCCCGAACGATTACAAGCTCGGCTCTGACAACAAGATCGTGATGCCGCGCTTCTCGTTCAACTACCAGTTCGATACCGAGCGCTACTCGCAGCTGCGTGGTGGTGCGGGCGTGTTCCAGAGCATCCCGCCGTTCGTGTGGATGGCCAACCCGTACCAGAACAACGGCGTGACCGCAGCGGCGTTCAACTCGTCCAACCCGGACCTGTACCCGTTCAGCCCGGATCCGTACAACCAGCCGATCCCGGACGATCTGAGCGTGTCCGGCCTGGCGCAGATGGACGTCATCGATCCTGACTTCAAGCTGCCGTCGGTCTACAAGATCAGCCTGGGCTACGACGCCGAACTGCCGTGGTACGGCCTGATCGGTACCGTCGAGTACCAGCAGATCCAGGCCAAGAACGCCGTGTTCTATCAGGCGCTGAACATCGGTGAAGCGCAGGGTACGCTGGCCGATGGCCGCGCCAGCTACTGGTGCACCATGGGTGCCGGCAACAGCAACTCGAACAAGAACTGCGGTGCCGTTCCGGGCTTCAACTACAACTCGACCCTGCTGGGCAACACCAACAAGGGCAAGTCCTCGGCCCTGACCCTGGCGCTGACCAAGCCGATGTCGGACAACTGGTTCGGCAGCATCAGCTACACCTTCACCGATGCCAAGGAAGTGGCTTCGGACGGCAGTTCGCAGGCGTGGTCGAGCTACCAGTACGTCTCGCGCATCAATCCGAACCAGGAGTTCACGACCACTGCCGGTCGCCAGGTCCGCGATTCGTTCAAGGCAACGCTGGGCTGGGAGCGCGCGTTCTTCGGTGACTACCGCACCAGCGCTTCGCTGTTCTACTCCGGCCACTCCGGCCTGCCGTACACCTGGACCTTCAACGGCGATGCCAACGGCGACCGCATCTTCCAGGATCCGGCCTACATCCCGCTGCTGAACGACCCGATCGTCAGCTACGGCAATGCCACGGCCGAGCAGATTGCCGCGTTCCAGGCCTTCATTGACAGCAACGAGTACCTGCGCTCGCATCGTGGCCAGATTGCCGGCCGCCATGCCGACCGTTATCCGTGGGTGAACCAGTTCGACGTCAGCTTCCAGCAGGAACTGCCGGGCTTCATGGAAGGCCACAAGTCGATCCTGCGTCTGGACATCTACAACATCGGCAACATGATCAAGAAGTCCTGGGGCCAGACCTACGGCGGCACGTTCTCCGACAACACCCGTCAGCTGGCGGGCCTGGTGGGCGTGAATGCCGACGGCACCTACACCTACAATCTGGGAAGCCCGAACTCCCCGACTTGGCAGGAAGTGCGGGAATACGATGCCAGCAGCGCCTTCCCGTCGCGTCTGGTGTCGCGCTGGTCGGCCATGCTGACTCTGCGTTACGAGTTCTGATCGCAGTCCACCGCGATACGTTGCAAGACAAACGGCCGGGCTTTTGCCCGGCCGTTTTCTTTTTTGTGTGTGTGGAATTTTGTGCCGATGCCGGGATGGGAGACAGGCCATAAAATCGCAGATCGACATCAAGATGACCCTGCGGTGCGCGCATCTTGCGCCCGGCAGACTGGTCGATGCCATGGCGGAATTGGAAGTGCGCCATTGACGCATGTGCGCCAAGGGCGCATCATCCAATGATGATCTTCATTGAAACCCCAGCGTTCACCAAGAGAGTCAAGGAGCTGCTGGACGACGATGCCTATGCCAAGTTTCAGGCGTTCTTGCGTGATAAACCCAATGCTGGCGCTGTAATCGAGGGCACCGGCGGCCTGCGGAAAGTGCGGGTTTCGACTGGCGGACAAGGCAAGAGCGGTGGCGCACGAGTCATCTACTATCACTTCGTTTCCGCGTCGCATATCGCGCTGCTGCTGATCTACCCAAAGAACGCCCAAAGCGACCTTACCGACGCCCAGCGCAAGGCGTTGAAGGCTGTAATAGAAAACTGGAGATAACCGAGTGTCCGACTTTTTCAACGAGCTTATGGAAAGTGTCACGCAGATGGATGAGATTTTGCGCGGCGAGCGCGCACCATCGCGCGAGTTTCACACCATGACCACAGTGAAGGAGGTACGCGCTGCATCCGGGCTGTCGCAAGCCAAGTTTGCAGCGGTAATTGACGTGCCATTGGGCACCTTGCGGAACTGGGAGCAAGGCCGCCGGGAACCGACCGGCCCAGCCAAGGTCTTGTTGCGCGCGATCCGTAACGATCCGAAGAACGTATTGCGTGCGGCCATGCGCGAGGTTGCGGAGGGGTGAGCGGCACGCCTGCCGATCCGTTCGACCTGTGTGGAATGGAAGTTGCGCAGGCATGGCCATGAAGTTCAGCCGCGAGCCAACTGAACTCATGAGCGATCACGTTGCCGTCGAACTGGATGATGCCGAGCTGCTGAACGTCGGGACGCAGACGGTTGCCGCTGTTAACTGGATCACCGCTACTGCGTAATGGCAGGCAGTGCCATAGCGGGTCAGTGGCACCAGGCTGACAGGGTCTGGTAGTGCTTGGCGAGAGCCGGAGCGAGTCTGCGGCTGGCGTACCGTTACACAGTCACGTTTCAGGGATGCTGGATTGCCTGTATTGCAGTTACGGTGCAGTTACGAAAAACCCGGCACATGGCCGGGTTTTCGATGAAAACGTGAGATTGGTCGGGGAGACAGGATTCGAACCTGCGACCTCTACGTCCCGAACGTAGCGCTCTACCAGACTGAGCTACACCCCGACATCTGCGAGCTGCACATTATACTGCCCGGTGACATTCTGGATCAAGCCCGACGCGTGCCTGATCTGTGCTGGCCGTTGGCAGCACGGGATGGCGGGCTGCCCATCACGCGGATGCCGCCCGGGGGCGATGCAGCGGTGGCGCGGCAGGTAGAATGATGCCCTTTCCTGCGCATTTTTCTGGAGCCTGCCTTGATCAAGCCCCGTACCCCGCCCGGCATCATGGAACTGCTGCCGCGTGACCAGATCGCGTTCCAGCAGATGCTCGACACGATCCGGCGCAACTTCGAGCGATTCGGCTTCCTGCCGGTGGAAACGCCGGTGTTCGAGCTGTCCGAAGTGCTGTTGACCAAGAGCGGCGGCGAGACTGAGCGGCAGGTGTATTTCGTGCAGTCCACCGGCGCGCTGGCCAATACCGCGGCAGGCGAGGGCGCGACGCCGGAACTGGCGCTGCGCTTTGATCTCACCGTGCCGCTGGCGCGCTATGTCGCCGAACACGAGCACGATCTGAGCTTCCCGTTCCGGCGCTACCAGATGCAGCGCGTGTACCGCGGCGAGCGTGCCCAGCGCGGGCGCTTCCGCGAGTTCTACCAGTGCGATATCGATGTGATCGGCAAGGACGCGCTGAGTGTGCGTTACGACGCCGAGCTGCCGGCGGTGATCTTCGCGGTGTTCAACGAACTGGCGATCGGCAAGTTCACCATCCAGCTCAACAACCGCAAGCTGATGCGCGGTTTCTTCGAAAACCTCGGGGTTGCCGATGAGCAGCAGCAGATGCTGGTGCTGCGCGAGGTCGACAAGCTCGACAAGCGCGGTGCCGACTATGTGCGCGAAACCCTGACCGGCGAAGGCTTCGGCCTGTCCGTCGAGGCGGCGCAGAAGATCCTGGATTTCGTGCAGATCCGCTCGCAGGGCCACGCCGATGCGCTGGCGAAACTGGGTGCGCTCGGGCAGGGCAGCGAGGTCTTCAACGAAGGCATCGCCGAACTGCGCCAGACGCTGGAACTGGTGCGTGCACTGGGCGTGCCGGAAAGCCATTACGCGCTGAATCTGTCGATCGCGCGCGGTCTGGACTACTACACCGGCACCGTCTACGAGACCCTGCTTGATGATTACCCGCAGATTGGTTCGATCTGCTCGGGCGGGCGCTACGAGAACCTCGCCAGCCATTACACCAAGTCGAAACTGCCCGGCGTCGGCATCTCGATTGGCCTGACCCGGCTGTTCTGGCAGCTGCGCGAGGCCGGTCTGGTGGACACCGCCGACAGTTCGGTCGAGGTACTGGTCAGCCAGATGGATGAGGCGCGTCTGCCGACCTATCTGGCCATCGCCAGCGAGCTGCGCGCCGCCGGGCTGAACACCGAAGTGCAGCTGGAGCCGCGCAAACTCGCGCGCCAGATGCAGTATGCCGACCGCGCCGGAATCCGTTTCGTGGTGATCGTGGGTGAAGACGAGGAAGCGCGTGGCGTGGTCTCGGTCAAGGATCTGCGCCGTGGCGAACAGTTCGAGATCGCACGCGAGGATCTGGGCCGCAGCCTCCGGGTGGAGCTGGAACAGAGCCGCGCCATGGGCAATGTCGGAGCCGACCAATGACGCTGGTGCGGTTGGATGGCGGTTCGCTCAGTCGGGCCCAGGTGCTGGCCGTGGCGCAGCAGGGCGCGGCGGTGGAACTGGATGCCGCGCAGCTGGAAAAAGTGGATGCCGCCGCGCAGTTCCTCGCCGCGCAGGTCGAACGGCAGGAGCCGATCTACGGCGTCAGCACCGGCTTTGGCAGCAACGCCGACAAGCTGCTGGGCGCACGCCGCGCGCGCGAAGGCTTGGCGGGAAGCGAGCAGGCCGAAGGCGGCCTGCTGGAAGAATTGCAACGCAATCTGATCATCACCCACGCGGTCTGCGTCGGCGAACCGTTCGCGCCGGACGTGGTGCGCGCGATGCTGGTGATCCGCATCAACACGCTGATGCGCGGCCATTCCGGTATCCGGGTTTCCACGTTGCAGGCACTGGCGGCGATGCTCAATGCCGGAATCGTGCCGGTGGTGCCGAAGAAGGGTTCGGTCGGGGCCAGTGGCGATCTGGCGCCGCTGTCGCATCTGGCGATCGTGCTGCTCGGTGGCGGCGAAGCGTTTTACCAGGGCGAGCGGATGCCCGGCGCGCAGGCGCTGGAACGTGCCGGTCTGGCGCCGGTGCGGCTGTCGTTCAAGGAAGGCCTGGCGCTCAACAACGGCACCGCGCAGATGCTGGCAACGGCCACGCTCGCCATCGGACGCATGGAGCAGCTGCTGCAAACTGCCGACCTGGCTGCGGCGATGACGCTGGAAGCCTTCGCCGGCCGCACCCGTGCCTTCGATCAGCGCGTGCACGAACTGCGCCCGCATCCGGGCCAGGTCGAATCGGCCGCGAACCTGCGCGAACTGCTGGACGGTTCCACGCTGGTCGATATTCCTTATCATCTCGTGCCGCGTTTCCGCAGCTGGCTGCCGGAAAGCTGGGCCGATCCGGCGGATCGCGCGCATCATTTCGACATCGCATGGGAGTGGCTGCCGCCGTCGCAGCGGCATGGGCGCGAGGCGTTCTACACGCGCTTTCTGCCGTTCCGTGGCGGCAAGAAGCACCAGCCGCAGGACAGCTATTCGCTGCGCTGCATCCCGCAGGTGCACGGTGCGGTGCGTGATGCCTTGGCGCAGGCCACGCGCGTGATCGAGATCGAACTCAACGCCGTCACCGACAACCCGCTGGTGTTCCCGGATACGCCGGATGCGCGCCAGATCGAGGACCAGGTGATTTCCGCCGGGCACTTCCACGGCATGCCGCTGGCGCTGGCGATGAGCTATCTGAAGGCCGCGATTCCGGTGCTGGCATCGATTTCCGAGCGTCGTCTCAACAAGCTGGTGGATCCGGCCACCAACGATGGCCTGCCGGCCTTCCTGATCGGCAACGAGGACGCCACCGATTCGGGTTTCATGATCGTGCAGTACACCTCTGCCGCGCTGGTCAACGATCTGGCCAGCCGCGCGCACCCGGCCAGCGTCTATTCGATTCCGACCAGCGCCAACGCCGAAGATCACGTTTCGATGGGCGCCAACGAGGCCCGCCACGTGCTGGACATGACGCAAGACCTCTCGCATGTGCTGGCGCTGGAGCTTTACACCGCCGCGCAGGCGCTGGACTACCGCCGCGACATGATCGAAGCGGCGCGCGCGCTGGCACGGCGTGGCGATGTCGCCGCACTGGCCGCCAAGGTCTCCAACGCGCCGCCGCCAGGCCATCCCGAGCACGCGGTCTTCATCGAGGAATGCACGCAGCTGATGGCGCAACTTGCGCAGGACGTGGATTTCCACGCATCGCCGCGCGTGCAGCGCGTGCACGCACGCCTGCGCGAACACATCGCCTTCATGCAGCGCGACCGCGCGATGGATGGCGAAGTGGCCCGCATCTGCGAACTGGTGGAGCAGGGCGCGCTGCTGGATTGAGTGCGCGCGGTATCTGCATGCGGGCAGCGTGCTCCCGCGGGAGCGGGCTTGGCCGCGATGGGCTTTCCCGCTGATCACTGACATCAGGATTGCGGGAAAATCTGAACCTGCTTCTGCGAAAAGCGGCCGCAGGCCATGCGGTTCCAGCGTGGAGTCGGCCCTCGCCACAACCACGGCCGCTTGCGTCTGACGTGAAGCGCAACCGCCCGTGGCAGCGGCGAAATTCCCACAACACCAGTGTGCATTCGCGCAGAGGGCGTCGGGCGGATTTCGCATCGTAGCCACCAGGTGATGCGAGGTTCCCGGTCACGCTATCGCGGCAATGCCGTCCTGTTACTGTCCCCGCATCCGAGACCGATACCTTGTCATGACTGCTGCCATCGAACTTTCCCACGTCGAAAAATCCTTCGGCGACAAACGCGCCGTCCGCGATCTGTCGCTGTCGGTTCCGCGCGGCGCGCTGTACGGGATCATCGGCCCGAACGGGGCCGGCAAGAGCACCACCTTGCGGATGATGCTGTCGATCCTGTTCCCCGACAGCGGCAGCATCCGCGTGCTCGGCGGTTCGGCGCTGGCGGCCAAGGACCGCATCGGTTATCTGCCTGAGGAACGCGGTGTCTACCGCAAGATGAAAGTCGGTGACTTCCTGCTGCACATGGCTGTGCTCAAGGGCATGGCGCGGGCGCAGGCACGAAACGAGGTGACGCGCTGGCTGGAACGCATGGGGCTGGGCGACACCTTCGGCAAACGCTGCGAGGAATTGTCGAAGGGCATGCAGCAGAAGGTGCAGTACATCGCGGCGGTGATCCAGCAGCCGGAACTGCTGATCCTCGACGAGCCTTTCAGCGGGCTGGATCCGGTCAATATGCGCCTGCTCAGGGAACTGATCCTGGAGCAGCACGCCAGCGGCACCACGGTGCTGTTTTCCACCCATGTGATGTTCCAGGCCGAACAGTTGTGCGAGCACATCGTGATGATCCACAACGGCGAAAAGGTGCTGGACGATCCGCTCGCCGCGATCCGCGCCCGGCACACGCCGCGTGCGCTGGATTTCGAACCACTGGATGCCGCTGTGGACGTGCAGACCGCCTTGCGTGCGGTGCCGGGCATCGAACGGATGACGCGCGAGGAAGGACGATGGCGGCTGGATTTCAGCCCCGATGTGGACGTGCCGGCGATGGTGCAGGCCGTCGCCGCGCAAGTGGCCCCGGCGCGGCTGGAACTGGTGCGGCCCAGTCTTGAGGACGTGTTCGTCACAATCGCCACGGATCAGGGCGAAGACAACGATGCCGCAACGCAGGGGGTCGCATGAACATCACCAAGACACTGCAGATCGCCCGGCGCGAATTCCTCGCCACGGTGATGACCAAAGGATTCCTGATCGGCCTGCTGGTCATGCCGCTGATGATCGCCGCGCTGATTGTCGTGATGCCGTTCCTGCTCAAGGAACAGTCGCCCAGGATCGAGGGCAGCGTGGCGATCCACGACCCCACCGGCCAGGTGCTCGAACGCGCCCGCGAACACCTTTCGCCGCAGGCTTTCGCACAGCGCCGCGTGGAGATGCAGCGCAGGCTGGACTCGGTCTTGCCCGATGCGATGCGCGGGCTGGTGGCCAGCGGCGGTGAAGACGCGATGCAGGCGGCGATGGAACAGGCGCTCGGCGCGGTGCCGACGTTGACGCTGGATGCGCTGGATTCCGCCGCTGCGCTGGAAACGGCCAAGGAGGCATTGCGCGAAAGTGACACCGCGCTGGCGGTGGTGGCGATCGCGCCGGATGCGGTGACAGCCGGCGAAGACGGACTGGGCACGTACGACCTGTTCGTCCGCAAGAAACTCGACGACCGCCTGATCGATGAACTGCGCGACGCGCTGGCGACTTCCATCGTCGATGCCCGGCTGGCCGCGCGTGACCTGGATGCACGCGAAGTGCGCCAGCTGGTGCGGGTGCCACGCGCGACCCCGCGCACCATCGGCGAGGAGGGCGAGAAAAGCGCCAACGAGATCGCTTCGCGCCTGCTGCCAATGGCCTTCATGGCGCTGATCCTGATCGCGGTGATGACCGGCGGGCAGCAGCTGATGACCTCCACCATCGAGGAAAAATCCAGCCGCGTGGTCGAAGTGCTGCTTTCGGCGGTATCACCGACGGAACTGATGGCCGGCAAGATCCTCGGGCAGATGGGCGTGGCCACGCTGATGCTGGCGCTGTACGGCGGCCTGGGCGTGCTGGCGCTGGTCAGTTTTGCCGCCACCGGCCTGCTGGATCCGTGGCTGCTGTTCTATCTGGCGGTGTTCTTCCTGATCGCCTTCGTGGTGCTGGCCGCGATGATGGCCGCCATCGGCGCGGCGGTGAACGAACTGCGCGAGGCGCAGACGCTGCTGACCCCGGTGATGCTGGTGGTGATGCTGCCGATGATGCTGTGGATGCCGATCAGCCGCGATCCGAATTCCACCTTCGCCACGGTGCTGTCGCTGCTGCCGCCGGTCAATCCGTTCGTGATGATGCTGCGGCTGGGTTCCAGCACGCCACCGCCGAGCTGGCAGGTGTGGCTGTCGATCGGCATCGGCGTGGCGTCGATGGCGGCGGCGGTGTGGTTTGCCGGCAAGGTCTTCCGCATCGGCCTGCTGATGCATGGCAAGCCACCGAGCTTCGCGACGCTGCTGCGCTGGGTGAGGATGGGGTGAGTCGGCGTGCCGGCCGCTCATGCCCGGTGCGGGTGCAGGGCATGGCGGGTGGAGCAGGAGGACGGAGTGCGCGATCCGACCCACCATGTTTTCCCATGCCCATGTTTTCCCATGCGTGGTCACGTCGCTGGGAAGGGGCGAAGCCGGGTGTTTCAGGCTGAAGCGCTGATGCCTTGCAGCGGTGTATCGGTGCTGTCGATGACGGCACCGCCCAGACATTCCTCGCCGTCGTAGAACACCACCGACTGGCCCGGTGTCACCGCGCGTTGCGGGCGGTCGAAGCGCACTTCAAGCACGCCATCGGCGAGCCGTTCCACGGTGCAGGCTTCATCGGCCTGGCGGTAGCGGGTCTTGGCGGTGCAGCGGAACTGCGTGGCCGGCGCGGCATCGGCGGTGAAACTGGGCTGTGAGGCGCGCAGCGTGGTGGATTGCAGATACGGGCTGTCGTGGCCCTGGTCCACGTACAGCACGTTGCCGGCGACATCCTTGCCGACCACGAACCAAGGCGCCTGCGGGCGGCCTTTGACGCCGCCCAGGTTCAGCCCTTCACGCTGGCCCAGTGTGTAGTAGAAGACGCCGGCGTGTTCGCCCAGGGTTTCACCATCCACGGCGCGGATCGGGCCGGGCCGGGCCGGGATGTACTGGCCGAGGAAGTCGCGGAAATCGCGTTCGCCGATGAAACAGATGCCGGTCGAATCCTTTTTCGCATGCACCGAAAAACCGGCCTCGCGCGCCAGCTCGCGCACCTGCGCCTTGGGCAGTTCACCGATGGGAAACAGCGTGGAGGCCAGCGCTTCCTGCCCGAGCGCGTGCAGGAAATAGGTCTGGTCCTTGCCCTGGTCGACCGCGCGCAGCAGCCGGTAGCGGCCATCGCGCTCGTCGACGCGGGCGTAGTGGCCGGTGGCGATGCGTTGCGCGCCGAGTGCGCGGGCTTCGTCGAGGAAGGTGCGGAACTTGATCTCGCGGTTGCACAGCACATCCGGGTTCGGCGTGCGGCCGGCGCGGTATTCGGCGAGGAAATGTTCGAACACGCCGGCCCAGTATTCCCTGGCGAAATTGCGCGCGAAAAACGGGATGCCGAGCTGGCCGCAGATCGCCACCGCATCGCGCCGGTCGTCCTCGGCGCGGCAGTCGCCGCTGCCGTCATCGTCCCAGTTCTGCATGAACAGGCCGGCGATGCGCAGGCCCTGGCGTTGCAGCAGCAAGGCGGCGACGGAGGAGTCCACGCCGCCGGAAATGCCGACCATGGCGTCGAAGGTTTTCATGTGCGAGGCCTTGCCGCTGTGTCGTTTCCACAAACGGGGAGGGCTGAAGCTGCGTCCGGGCGCAAGCGCTTCATATACCGATCGTCCGCGCCATCGCGAGCGGATAACGCGCGCCGGCCAGCCAGTCGTCGGCCAGCGCCTGCACCAGCGGGCTGCGCAGGCGCGGCGTTTCCGCGCGCAGTTCCGCCGGCGACAGCCACAGTGCGCGCACGATGCCGGTATCCAGTTCGCGCGCCGGATCATGTTCCACCGGGTCGGCGGCGAATCCCACGCGCACGAAGTCCTGCCCATCCGGCGCCCGCCACTGGTAGAGCCCGACCAGATGGGTCAGGCGCACGGTCCAGGCCGATTCCTCGATGGTTTCACGTACCGCGGCCTGCAGCAGGGTTTCGCCCGGATCCAGATGGCCGGCGGGCTGGTTCAGCACCAGGCCCCGCGCACTTTCTTCCTCGACGAACAGCATTTTTCCGTCGCGCACCACAACCGTGGCCACCGATACCCGCGGCAACTGGCCGCGGTCGCGGCGCTGGTTCACAGTTCGTCCCCGCTGACCAGGCGCTGTTCCATGCGGTCGCCGATCGAGGCGGCCAGGTCGATGGATTCGTCCAGCACACGGGCTTCGGCATCGGCGTCGATGCGGATCACCAGTACCGCGTTGCCGTCGTGGCGCGCCCAGGTGCCTTGCACCAGTTCGAAGTTTTCCTGCAACAGCCGGTTGGCGATATGGGGGGGAAGGCGGCGATCTTTCGAGCGCAGGCCATAGGTCCAGATTTCGCGGATGTTCTGGCTGCCGCTGGTGTGGACCTGGCTGCGCACCCAGACCAGCTGGGTGCGGTCGTCTTCAAGCCGGACCAAGATGCGGTAGTCGCCATCGTCATCGACGACATAGGGGGTATCGAAGGCGTCCAGCTTGCGCGCCACCGAGGAATCGGCCTGCTCTTCGGCGTGGGCGAGCGGCAGGGTGCAGGCGAAAAGCAGGATGCAGGCAAGGCGGGAGAGTCGGAGCATGGGGTTCTGGTCCTGTGGCAATCCGGGCATTGTCGATGCAGCGCCCGTTGCTTGCCAAACATCGCCTGAAGAGCATCTCGGTTGTGCCTGGGTGGACAGGCCAGTGGTGCGAGGGTTTGGGACGACGGGATGTTCGGGCTGCACAGAGTGCCGTACGAATGCCGTGCGAAAACGAAAAAGGCCCGCCGAAGCGAGCCTAAGTCGTTGTTTTCTCTGGTGGGCGGTACAAGGTTCGAACTNNACCAATTCCGCCACCTGGGCAGGTGTCGCGCCGATCCGGATGGGCCGGGCGAGCTGGGCAATTTAAGGCTTCGCTTCGATGATGTCAACACTCCCGGTTGCGATCCTGTCGCCGGTCGGGCGCTGCGCCATCAGGGGCGCGCGCAGATCCTCCGGGGCATCAGTCTGTGGTTGCGGTTTCACGTTGCGCCATGCCGCGCGAGCGTGTCTACTTGACCTGAAAACGTGACTTCGTTACCGGAAAGGCGCTGCTGGCTGCGGGGCGGTTCCGGCAAACCACAGGAGGGAGCTCGTGAGTGGATTCGCAACAGCAATAAAGCTGGGCCTGTGCATCGCGGCCCTGTTCGCGGCCGATGCCTCGGCTGCGCGCTATCGCCTGGCGGTGGAGCCGTCCTATCCGGCCGAGCAGGCCGAAGAGGTCTACAAGCCGCTGGTGGAATACCTCAATCGGACCACCGGCCACCGCTTCGAGCTGGTGTTGTCACGCAACTACCACGCGTATTGGCGTGATCTGCGCGAAGACCTGCCGGTGGATTTCGCCTTCGATGAAGCGCATTTCGCCGACTACCGCATCCAGCACAACGGTTTCGTGCCGGTGGCGCGCATCGCCGAGCCCACGGTCTATGCGCTGCTGGCGCAATCGCATTACGAGGGGCAGGGCATGCGTTCGGTGATCGGCCTGCCGGTGGCGTGCGTGTCGGCGCCAAGCCTGGGCTTCGCGCTGCTGGCCGAAATGTACGAGGACAACCCGGTGGCGCAGCCGGCGGTGCGTTCGGAGGCGGTGTCCTGGCGCGACAGCCTGCAGATGCTGCTGGCCGGCGAGGTGGAAGGCGCGATGGTGCCGGTGCATCTGGCCAAGGACTACCCCTATCTGGTGGAACTGCAACGCAGCGCCGAGCTTCCCGGTCAGGCCTTCACCGCCGCCCCCGGCGTGGATGCGGCCGATGTCGAAGCAGTGCGGGAGGCGCTCAACGCGCTGCACGAGGATCCGGCGCTCTACAACGTGCTGGTGGAGCTGGGCGCCACCCGTTTTGAAACCGCGCTGGCCAGCGACTATGCCGGCTATGAAAAGGTGTTGGCCGGCTTCTACGGCTACAGCAGTGCGACTCGGGGCGTGTCACCCATCGAAGCGGCAAGCGAAGACGCCGATGCCGGCCAACCCTGACTGGTTCGATCATCGCTTCGCGCCATTGCACGGCAGTCGCCATCGAAGGCCGCCGTGTTGCGTTGCGCCATCGGTGGGTTTCTGCGCAGGTTGATGGCCGGCTCCTGACCGCGCGTGCCGGCTGCGGTGCGGAACTTTTGGCGCCAGCAGGGGCCGACGGGGTATGCCGTACGCTAAGGTCAATCCCCAGGCTGAACAACGGCTGACCCATCTGGCGGAAAAATTCCGTCAAATCATCCGCTTATTGTGCATTGCACATGGCCGTTACAGGGCGGTGCTGGCACAATTGCCGGCTACCTCGTCAACCTGCGGTCTGCGATGAACGCCCAACCTGCTTCAACCACGTCGGTCAACGATGTGGCGCTCGATTCCATTCTTGATGCCCTGCGCAATTCGGTATCCGAGGCACACGCCAGGGAAGCCGATCTGTTCGCCCGCGTGTTCTATGCACGCATGAGCGCGGACGAATTCCGGATCCGTGATCCGAAGGCCTGGGCCGCGCTGGCGGGTGGCTTCCTGGAGTTCGCGCGTTCGCGCACGCCGGGACAGGCCGCGATCCGCATCTTCAACCCCACGCTCGAGCAGCACGGCTGGGAATCGCCGCACACGGTGATCCAGATCGCCAATGACGACATGCCGTTCCTGGTCGATTCGGTCAGCATGGTGCTGGCCGATACCGACATCGGTGTGCATGTGCTGGGCCATCCGGTGATGGCGGTGCAGCGCGATGCCCAGGGCCGGGTCGAGCGCTTCGGCGAAGGCAAGGCCGAATCGCTGATGCATATCGAGATCGACCGCCAGAGCGAGGCCGGCGATTTCGCCCGGCTGGAACGCGACATCCTGGCCACGCTCGCGGATGTGCGCGTCTGCGTGGAAGACTGGAAGCCGATGCTCGAACGGCTGCGCGACAGTGCCGAATCACTGGCCACGCAGAGCACGCCGGTGGCGGCCGAACGCGTGCGCGAAGCTGGCGACTTCCTGCGCTGGGCGGCCGATGACCACTTCATCCTGCTGGGCTACCGCCAATACGAAGTAACCGAGGCCGAGGGCGACATCCTGCTGCGTCCGCTGCCGGACAACGGCCTGGGTCTGCTGCGCAGCGACCAGCGTGCCGGGCGCGTGCGTTCGGTGCGTGGCCTGATCGAATCACTGGCCGCGCACGGGGCCGAGCGCGATGCGCTGATCCTGACCAAGACCAATGCCCGTTCCACCGTGCACCGTGCCGGCTACATGGACTACATCGGTGTGCTGGAGTTCGACGCCAATGGCCGTGCCAGTGGCGAGAAGCGCTTCATCGGCCTGTACACCTCCAGTGCCTACAACCGCCGTCCGTGGGAAATTCCGCTGGTGCGCCAGCGCCACGACTACGTGATGGAGCGTTCGCAGCTGAGCGCCGACAGCCATAGCGGCAAGGCGCTGCGCCATATCCTGGAAACCCTGCCGCGCGACGAACTGTTCCAGTCCAGTCGCGACGAACTGTTCCATACCGCGATGGGCATCCTGGCGTTGCAGGAGCGCATCCGTCCGCATCTGTTCCTGCGCCGCGACCGTTTCGGGCGCTTCTTCTCGGTACTGGTCTACATCCCGCGTGAGCGCTTCAACACCGATGCCAAGCGCCGTGTCGAAGCGATGCTGATGGAGGCATTGAACGGCCAGCGCATCGATACCAGCAGCCAGGTCGGCACCTCGCCACTGGCACAGCTTTACATGATCGTGCGGCCCAAGGCAGGCGCTCCGGCCGCGGTCGATGTGGCCGAGCTGGACCGTCGTCTGGCCGGCATCGTGCGCAACTGGCATGACGCGCTGCGCGAATTGCTGGTGCAGGGCAATGGCGAAGCGCGCGGCCTCAAGCTGGCCTCGCGCTACGGCCGCGCCTTGCCGGCCGGCTATATCGAGGAAGTCTCGCCGGAAGTGGCGGCGGCCGACGTCGAACGCATGGCTTTGCTGGAAGGCAATGACGATCTGCGTCTGAACCTGTATTGCCGCCACCGTGCCGATGGCAGCTCGCAGCTGCGCTTCAAGCTGTACCGCGCCGGGCGCGACATCTCGCTGTCCGAAGCGTTGCCGCTGATGGAAAACCTCGGCCTGCGGATCCAGACCGAGCACCCGTATCTGGTGCAGGTCGAAGGCCAGCGCATCCACATCCAGGATTTCGAGATCGATGCCGGCATGCCGGTCAATGTGGATGCGGTGCGGGCCAAGTTCGAGGCGGCGTTCGAGGCGATCTGGCGCGGTCAGGCCGAGAGCGACGGCTTCAACCGCCTGATCCTGGGTGCGCGGCTGGAGTGGCGTCAGGTGTCGATGCTGCGCGGTTACGCCAAGTATCTGCTGCAGGTGGGCGTACCATTCTCGCAGAGCTATATGGAAGAGACGCTGGCCCGCTATCCGCTGGCGGCGCGGTTGCTGGTGGAGCTGTTCGAAGCACGCTTCCATCCGGACGAGGATTCTGAGCAGAAGGCTGCCGGGCAGGCCGCATTCAAGGCCGAACTGGAGGCTTTGGCCAGTGATGACGAGGCCGCACTGAAGCTTCTGGAGCCGGTCATCCAGGCGCGCACCGACAGCCGTCAGGTGCAGATGGAGGCCGCGCAGCAGGCGCTGCTCGGGCTGCTGGATACGGTCGAGAGCATCGACGAGGACCGCATCCTGCGTGCTTTCAAGACTGCGATGCTGGCCACGCTGCGCACCAGCTTCTACCAGACCCACACCGAGCGTGCCGGCGAGGTCATCGCGTTCAAGTTCGATCCTGCCGCGATGCCGGATTCGCCCAAGCCGCGCCCGTACCGCGAAATCTTCGTCTACGGCCCGCGCGTGGAAGGCACCCATCTGCGCTTCGGCCCGGTGGCACGCGGTGGCCTGCGCTGGTCGGATCGCCGCGAAGACTTCCGCACCGAGGTGCTGGGCCTGGTCAAGGCGCAGATGGTGAAGAACACCGTGATCGTGCCGGAAGGCGCCAAGGGTGGTTTCTTCGTCAAGCGTCCGCCGGCGGCCAGCGACCGCGATGCGTTCATGGCCGAAGGCATCGCCTGCTACCGCCTGTTCATCGGCTCGATGCTGGACATCACCGACAACATCGTCGACGGCGCCATCGTGCCGCCGCGCGACGTGGTGCGGCATGACGATGATGATCCTTATCTGGTGGTCGCGGCCGACAAGGGCACCGCGCGTTTCTCCGACATCGCCAATGCGCTGTCGCTGGAGCACGGCTTCTGGCTCGGAGACGCGTTCGCCTCCGGTGGTTCGGTCGGTTACGACCACAAGGGCATGGGCATCACCGCACGTGGTGCCTGGGAATCGGTCAAGCGCCATTTCCGCGCCCTCGGCCGAGATTCGCAGAAGGAAGATTTCACCGCTGTGGGTATCGGCGACATGTCCGGCGACGTGTTCGGCAACGGCATGCTGCTGTCGCGCCACATCCGTCTGGTAGTGGCGTTCGACCACCGCGACATCTTCGTCGACCCGAATCCGGATTCGGCCACCTCGTATGTCGAACGCGAGCGCCTGTTCAAGCTGCCGCGTTCGTCCTGGGCCGATTACGACCCGGCGCTGATTTCGGCCGGTGGCGGTGTGTTCCCGCGCAGCCTGAAGAGCATCGCGATCACGCCGGAAATGCGTGCCGTGCTGGGTCTGGCCGAGGATGTGAAGAGCCTGACCCCGAACGAGCTGATCAGCGCGGCGCTGTGCGCACCGGTGGATCTGCTCTACAACGGCGGCATCGGCACCTACATCAAGGCCAGCTCCGAAACCCATGCCGATGTCGGTGATCGTGCCAACAACGCGATCCGGATCAACGGCAACCAGCTGCGCTGCCGCATCATTGGCGAAGGCGGCAACCTGGGCATGACCCAGCGCGGTCGCATCGAGGCGGCGCAGGCCGGGGTGATCCTCAACACCGACTTCATCGACAACTCGGCCGGTGTGGACACCTCCGACCACGAGGTCAACATCAAGATCCTGCTCAATGATGCCGTTGCCAACGGCGAGCTGGATATCGAGGCGCGCAACACCCTTCTGCGCGACATGACCGACGAGGTGGCTGAGCTGGTGCTGCGCGACAACAT
>LSQX01238184.1_pt1 | contig 33360 bp, 22 predicted proteins | sample 654561 | NCBI WGS metagenome assembly LSQX01 (sample SAMN04489861, study PRJNA283612) | anaerobic digester metagenome | isolation source: 4 biogas reactors fed with cattle manure at either 37C or 55C with and... | place: Denmark: Kongens Lyngby | collected 2014 | reverse complement strand
GCAAACCCAGGTTGACACACAGGGGAGCCCCCCTTGTTGTGCAAGCATAAAATGCATTGGTTGTGAATGAACGCTGCGTTACGGTGAAATGCTTGCTTGTGTCAAATGATGTCAAAATGGTTCATTAAGAAGATAAAAAATAAACATGGCATGCGCATTTAGATTGGAATCTTTTATGAACACAGCAATCGCAATGCTCAAAAAGCCCAAGATGGGGCAAAGCAAAACAAACCAGACCACCGACAAAGCAAACCAGACCACCGGGAAAACACACCGGGATGCCGACAAAGCAAACCGGTCCGCCGAAAAAGAGGACACAACCAACGGCGTATGCCCCGGACATTGGCAGTGCTCCTTACACCGCTGGCAAAACGGTGGAGACTTTGCCCCTTTTGTGCCAAGCTTTTCGGCGTCTCTTTTTGACGAACCACCCCAGCCGGCCCATGCCGTTCGCCAGAGGAACCCCATGACAAGAAAGCACAACATCTCCCTCAACCCCGCCGCCGGTTATTGGCAACCCCACACCCAAATTCAAATGACCCCACCGCCCGCCGCCCGCTTGCTGCGCTTTGTGGGCGACCGCATCCGCTTTGAGATTCACACCGCCAACGCCCAAACATCGGGCATGCGCGCCTTCTTGCGCACCACCCTGGGACAAGAGGCCACCCTGCGGCGCCGCGCCATGTCCCCCATGACCGGCGAGCGCGTCATCGCCGGTGCCGACTGGCGCAACATCCCCATGCAAACCGAAGACGGGCGCACCTGGTGGGTCGAGTGCACCCTGACCGAACCGGGCTTCTTCTGGGCCAAGTCCTACTTCGTCGAACCCGACGGCCAAACCCACTGGCCCGAAGGCGAAAACGCCGGCATCAGCGTTCACCCGGCCGCCCTGCGCAGCGGCAACACCATCTACTGCGCCTTCCCGCGCCTCTTCGGCGAAACGCGCTTTCACAGCCGCGCCCGCGACGGCGTCCTCGAAGCGCAGTTCAAGGCCTTCGACGCGCACAACCACACCCTCATCCCGCCCTCGGGCACCCTGCGCGACCTCACGCGCCAGCTCCCCCACATCGTCGGCAAACTCGGATGCCGCATCATCCACCTGTTGCCGGTGGGCCCCACGCCCACGGTCTACGCCCGCATGGGACGCCACGGCAGCCCCTACGCCAGCCTCGACCTCACCGACATCGACCCGGCCCTCGTCGAGTTCGACAAGCGCACCACCGGCATCGACCAGTTCTGCGAGCTCACCCGCGAGGCCCACCACCTGGGCGCCCGGGTCATGCTCGACATCGTCATCAACCACACCGGCTGGTCGTCGCGACTGCACGAGAATCACCCCGAGTGGTTTGTGCGCCACCCCAACGGCGAATTCAAAAGCCCCGGGGCCTGGGGCGTCGTCTGGGGCGACCTGGTCGAGCTGGAGCAAAGCCACACCGAGCTCTGGCGCATCATCGCCGACAGCCTGCTCACCTGGTGCCGCCGCGGTGTCGACGCCTTCCGCTGCGACGCGGGCTACATGATCCCCTCCCGCACCTGGCACGCCATCACGGCGCGGGTCCGCGAGGAGTTTCCCGAAACGATCTTCCTGCTCGAAGGCCTGGGCGGCGCCTGGTCCGCCACCGAAACCCTGCTCACCCAGGGGCGCATGCAGTGGGCCTACAGCGAGCTCTTTCAAAACTACGACGGCCCGGCCATCGCCTCCTACAACGACCACAGCATCGCGCAAAATGAGCGCGTGGGCCTCCTGGTGCACTACAGCGAGACCCACGACAACCTGCGCCTGGCCGACAAGGGCAAACTGTGGTCGCTGCACCGCAACCGCCTGTGCGCATTGCTGAGCCACAGCGGGGCCTTCGGCTTCACCTGCGGCGTCGAGTGGCTCGCCACCGAGCGCATCAAGGTCCACGAGTCCCACGGCCTCAACTGGGATGCCGCAGACAACATCGTCGAAGAGCTGGCCACCCTCAACCAGTTGCTCCAGTCGCATCCCTGCTTTCACGAGCACACCCAGTGCCGCCGCATCAGCGCCCCCTCGGCGCCGGTCTACCAACTCGAGCGCCGCCGCGAAGACATCGCCCCCTACCCGCTGTGCCTCTACGTGCTGGCCAACACCGACATGCAAAACGAACAACAAGTGCCCCTGCGCCCCGAGGTCATCGAAGCCCTAGGCCCCGACCCCGTCGACCTCCTGGGACAAGCCCTGCCCTTCTCGCGCCTCGACGCCCAAGGCACCCGCGTCCTCACCCTGCCCCCCGGCGCGGTCTACTGCCTCTCGGAGAAGCCCTATGTCTACGCGGAGACCGGCCGCCAATACCGCAACCGGCGCAAGCGACACGGCCTCGTCATCCAGGCCCTGGCCACGCGCTTCTACCCCGAGGACATCGGCCCCTGCGACTGGCGAGAACTCGCCGCCCTCATCGAGCGCAACCCGCGTTCTTTACTGGGCGCCGTCATGCGGGTCTCCCGCGACGACCTGCGACGTGATCCCGTCGCCGCCCTCGAAGCCGCCATGCGCGAAACCCTGTGGGACCCGGTCTCGGTGTGGCAGGAGCACGACGCCCACCGCATCACCCCGGTCCCCGCCGAGCACTGGCTCCTCGTGCAACACCGGGCGCCGTTTCGCATTTTGTTTCAGGGCAAAGGCCGCGAAATTCACCTGGCCTCCACCCACACCCATGACAGCCACATCGCCGTGCTGCCGCCCTACTCGTTTCAGGGCGACGTCACCATGGAGATCGACAGCCTCCACCTCTCCACGGCCCAGAGCGGCCAGCAGGTCGCCGAGGGACTGGTGCGCGGCCAGCTCCGCTTTCTCAACCCCACCGCCGAAATCGCCATGACCGACAAGCGCTCCGGCCTGGTGCTCCTCACCAACGGGCGCGGGGGCATGGCCCGGCTGCACGCCAACTTCGGCGCCATCGAATCCAAGTACGACTGCGCCCTGGGCATCAACGCGCATCCCGAGTGGCCGGTGGACCGCCACATCTTGGTCAAACGGGTCCGCGCCTGGGTGGTCACCGACGGCTTCAGCCAAGCCCTGGACGCCGTTAACCTCGACCGCATCGTCCCCGGACAACCCGCCACCTTCGAATTCACCACCGGCGCCTGCGGCGGCTACACCGTGCCCATCTCCCTGCGCGTCACCATGGTCCCCGGGCGCAACACCACCGCCATGCGCTTCAGCCGGCAGGACATCCAGCACCCCAGCGGCCGCCCCTTTCCCGTGGGCAGCCACATGGATCTCATCGTGCGCGTCGACCTGGAGAACCGCAATTTTCACCAGGACACCTTTTACACCCCCGACTTAGATGAAGCCTTCCGCAGCCGCATCGTGCCCCGCGGAGACGGCAGCGGTTACGCCTTTTACTTCGGCCACGATGAGCCCCTGCACGTGTACGTCGCCGACGGGCAGTACAACGCGGCCCCGGAGTGGGTGTCGCGCATCCCCCATCCCATCGACGCCGCGCGCGGGCAGCACGGTTCGGGCGACGCCTTTAGCCCCGGTTGGTTCAAGGTCGACCTGCGCCGCCAAGCCGAGTGCACCCTGGTGATGAACGCCGTGCCCCGCGCCGACGCCGCCCTGCCCCCGCTCACCCCGGAGATGATCGAAGCCGCCTTCGCGCCCCGCACCTACGGCCACACCCCGGCGCCAAACGATCCCTTCGACGAAATGCTGGCCCGGGCCTCCCACGACTTCATCGTCAATCGCAGCGAGGGCAAGACCATCATCGCCGGCTATCCCTGGTTCCTCGACTGGGGTCGCGACACGCTGATCAGCGCCCGCGGACTCGTGGCCATGGGCTACGACGCCGTCATCGAAGAGATCCTCACCGTCTTCGGCAAGTTCGTCGAAAACGGCACCCTGCCCAATTGCATCCACGGCGCCGACGTGAGCAACCGCGACACCAGCGACGCGCCCCTGTGGTACAACATCGTCCTTGAGGAGTGGGCCGCGCGCAAAGACGACCCGGGCTTTCTGGCCCGCGACGGACGCTACTTCGTCGACGTCATCGCCAACATCGCCGCCGGTTACATTCGCGGCACCCCCAACGGCATCTTCATGGACCCGGAGTCCGCGCTGGTGTACAGCCCCTCGCACTTCACCTGGATGGACACCAACTTCCCCGCGGGGACGCCGCGCACGGGCTACCCGGTTGAAATCCAGGCCCTGTGGATCCGCCTGCTCGAACACCTGCACCGCCTCGACGTACCCGCCCTGCCCAACACCCCGTCCTGGCGCGACCTGGCCGACACCGCGCGCCACTCCCTGGTGACGCTCTTCTGGGACGTGCGCCACAACGCCCTGGCCGACTGCATCCGCGCCGAGCAACGCGAGCCCGCCAAACAGGGCATCCGCGACACCGCCCTGCGCTCCAACGCGGTCTTTGCCGTGGCCCTCGATGTCATCCAAGGCGACATGGCCCGCGGCACGGTGCTCGCCGCCCTGCATCACCTGGTGGTGCCCGGCGCCATCCGCAGCCTGGCCCCCTTATCGGTCGACGTCCCCCTGCCCATCCACGGGGCCGACGGACGCCTGCTCAACAACCCGCACTTCCCCTACCACGGCCACTACGCCGGCGACGAGGACACCGCGCGCAAGCCCGCCTACCACAACGGCACCGCCTGGACCTGGCCCTTCCCCATGTTTTGCGAGGCCCTGGCCAAGGCCTGGGACTGCCAAGACGCCGTGCTGCAATCCGCGAGGTCTTATCTGCTCAGCATGGACGCCCTGCTCACCGAAGGCTGCCTGGGACACCTGCCCGAGATCGCCGACGGCAACGCGCCCCACACCCAACGCGGCTGTGACGCCCAGGCCTGGGGCAGCACAGAGGCCCTGCGCGTCTGGCGCTGGCTCAACCGACAATGACCGCCCCCGCAACAGCCGCCCGGCCCGCGGATTACCCCGGCACCTGCTTCCCTCCCGGCGCAGCGGGAAAGCCCTGTCGCCTGCAACCCAACGACACGGGCATCACGGCCTCGCACGACGGCGCGCCCCTCGTCCACCTGCACTACCGCGACCTCACGCTCTCCCGCTCTGGCGACAACCGCCGCTACATCACCTTCACCGAATTGCCCGACGCCGACGGCCGCTTTCACACCCTCGTCACCCCGCAAAAAGAGATCCTCGATCACATCGCCGAACAATATCCCTCTCGGCATTTCCACGAACAACTGGCGAAGCTGCGGCAAGCCAACCGCCGCGTTACCGGTCCCAAACTACTGGGGCTCCTCTTTGCCCTGGGGCTGCTGATACTGCTGGGACTGGGGCTGCGCGCGCTGTGGCACGGCGCCATCGATCTCGCCATCGAGCAACTGCCCACGGGCATTGAGATCGAGCTGGGGCGCACGCAGGCGCAGCGCATTTTAAACGAAACCGACGTGTGCACCGACGAGGCCCTCAACGCCGCCATGGACGAAATTGGGCAACGCCTCACCCTGGGACTGGGCGGCACGCCTTACCAGTGGCGCGTCCGGGTGCTCGACAGCCCCGACATCAACGCCTTTGCCCTGCCGGGGGGCTACGTCTTTGTCAACCGCGCCCTCATCGCCGCCACCGACGACGGCCACGAGCTCGCCGGTGTGCTGGCCCACGAGTTTCAACACGTCGTCGAGCGGCACGGCATCCGCAATGCGGTGGCCAACGTGAGCCTCACCCTGGTGCTGTTCGCGCTCCTCGGCGACGCCGACGCCCTGCAGGCCATGGTGCTCAACAACCTCGCTTCCCTGGCCAGCATGTCCTTCAGCCGCAGCCAGGAGACCGCCGCCGACTTGGGCGCCATGCACACCCTGTACCGCGCCGAGCTCGATCCCATGGGCCTGGTGCGCTTCATGGACAAGCTCAGCGCCCAAGGGGGTGCCGCCCTGCCCAGCATCTTGTCGACGCACCCCGCATCGAACCAGCGCAAGGGCCTGCTGCAAGCCCACGTCGACGCCCACGGCCTCCCCAGTGTGCGGCCCCTGCGAGCCGACTGGTCAGCGGTCAAGACGCGCTGCAGCCCGGCGCGCATCGCCGACCCCGACAGCATCGGCGACGACGCGAGCGCCCCGTAACACAACACCGAAAATGTGGCGGAAAAAAAAGCGGCCCTGATACCCGTTCATGCCGATACCGTTGCTCCCGTCAAGGCCTGGCGGATTCTCGGATGACCGTTATCAGGGCCATAAGGCGCTGAAAAACAGCATCGGGCATGTAGCACGCCGCCCCCCATGGCGCAAGCGCAATTGGATGTGTTGCCACCGCAATCGAACGGCGGTGTCGGGAGAAAGAGATGTTGGGTGAATGGGTGCGCGGCAGCGCGCAGGTGGGTGTTAGCGGCGCTGGTACAGGGAGAAGATGCCGACGTAGAGATAGCCGAACAAGAAGATGAAGAGAAACGGCAGCGAGACGTAGTGGCCGCCCTTAATGGCGAAGTAAATGGTGACCATGAAGTAGGCGGCAAAGAAGAGCTCCACCGCGGAGACCAGGCCTTTTTTGGCGCGGTACGACTTTTTGGCAAAGCTGTCTTTTTTGTTTTCGATGACGCCGTGCTTGGCGGTGCGCACAAAGGGGGTTTCGTGGCCCAAGATGCCCTCGAACACCGCCTTGGCGTTGTTGATGGACAGGCCGATGCCCAGGGACATGAGCAGGGGCACCTTGAGCAGCGCGCGCCAGATGTCGCCGTACAGCGCCCGGTGGGCCGTTACGTAAAACATGCCGATGGAAAACGTGGTGCCCATGAAGAGCGGCAAGTCGATGAGCAGCACCTCGACCCATCCGTGCTGGGTGCGGACCAGCAAGTTGGGCATCAAGAGCAGCGCGAGCATGATCATCAACAGATAGGCGAAGTTGTTGGTCAGGTGAAAAAAGGCCTCCATCTTCACTTTGAAGGGCACATCGGCCTTGAGGATGGTCGGCAGCATTTTTTTGCACACCTGGATGGAGCCCTTGGCCCAGCGGTGTTGCTGGGATTTGAAGCTGGCCATCTCCACCGGAATCTCGGCGGGGGCGATGATCTCCGGCAGGTAGTAGAACGTCCAGCCCTTGAGCTGCGCGCGATACGACAGGTCCATGTCTTCGGTGAGGGTGTCGTGGTGCCAGCCGCCCGCGTCGGCGATGGTGGCGATGCGCCAGATGCCCGCGGTGCCGTTGAAGTTGAAGAAGCGTCCCGAGCGCTGGCGGGCGCCGTGCTCGATGACAAAGTGGCCATCCAGCATTAATGACTGGATGCGGGTCAGCATGGAGTAATCGCCGTTGAGGTGTCCCCATCGCGCCTGGACCATGCCCACGTTGGGATCGGAAAAGAAGTGCACCGTGTCGCGCAAGATGGATTTCGGCGGCACGAAGTCGGCGTCGAACACAGCGACAAAATCGCTCTTGGTCATGTTGAGGCCGTTTTCGAGGGCGCCGGCTTTGAAGCCGTGTCGGTCGTCGCGGTGGATGAGCGTGATGTTGAAACCCAGTTGCGCCACCTCTTCGACCTTGCGCTGGGCGATCTCGGTGGTGTCATCGGTGGAGTCGTCGAGCACCTGAATTTCGAGGCGGTCCTTGGGGTAATCGAACTCGGCCACCGCATCGATGAGGCGCTCGCAGACGTAGCGCTCGTTGAACAGCGGCAACTGCACCAGCATGCGCGGGAGCTCCTCGTCGCTGAAGATGCGTTGGGGCTTGGGCACGTTGTTCTTGGTTTTGAAAAACAGGTAGGTCAGATGGCTGCGATGAAATCCGTAAAACGCCAGGCAGCCAAACACCGCCAAATACGAGCCAATCAAAATATCTTCGAGCATGCGGGCCTTTACCTCCAAGGTCGCAGCCGTTAGGACTGCGCCTTCTTCAAGGCGCGAACGACATCCAAAGGTCACTCGCGCGTACGACCGATGTATAAATTTCCCGATTTGCGAAATTGTCACCGAAATGTCACCAGGCCGACACAAAGGGTTACAATTCCAAAAAGCCCAACAAAATCAAAAAGTTAGCAGATTGCTTTTTTTGAAAAAAAAGCGGCGATTGGGGGTATAAAAAGGCGTTTACGGCTGGGCGCCCGTGGCTGGACGCAACCAAGCGTGTCGCAAAAATTCCTCTTGGACGCGCGCCTCCAAGGCCGAGACACCGCCCTCGAATGGACGGCCGTTGATGAACACCGCCGGCGTGCCGGTCACCCCCAAGCGCACCCCCTGGGCCTTGTCCGCGGCAATGGCGGCCAACGCGCCCTCCGAGGCCAAGCGGTCTTCAAACTCATCGGGGTCCAGCCCCAGGCCGATGGCCATCACCCGCAACCTATCGGGATCAATGCCCCCGCTGTGCAGCGAAAACAGCAGGTCGTGCATCTCCCAAAATTTGTCTTGCCTGTGGGCCGCGTAGGCCGCGCGCGCCGCCAGCTCCGACGACGGGTGAATCTCCGGCAGCGGATAGTGCTTGAACACCAGTTGGATGTGCTCGGGATAGCTGTGGGCCAGGCGCGACAAGGCATCGGCCATGCGCGAACAGTGCGGGCACTCGAAGTCGGAGAAGACGACGATGCGCACCTGGGGGTTGGCAGGGCCCAGCGCCGGCGAGTGGTCCACGGCGATGTCCAGCCCCTGCAGCGCGGCATAGCGCGCCTCATAGCGGGCCGAGATTTCGGAGATGTCGTAGTCCTGGGTGACCAGCGACATCATGTAGTTCACCGCCGCCGCGGTCAGCGGGCATTCGCCGGGGTTCACCAGGGATTGGGCCAAGCTGCGGTTGTCGCCACAGGGGGAGGCCTCTTGGTTGAGCAGGGTCTCCATGCGCATGAGCTCCACCGGCGTCAATTCGTCGATGTCGATGCGCTGGTTTTCGGCCAAGGCCCGGATGGATATTTTTTCGGGCGCTTGGTGGGCCGCGCACATCAAGTAGCCCATCCCCGACAAGAGAATGAGGACGATGCCCGCCCAGGGGCCGTTTTCGATGATGGTTTGTTTCACGTTGGCTCCCGATTCTCCCCGTAACGCCTGGCGCACGGCGCAGGTCACAGCCTAGAAAATGCCGGTCAATTCGTCAAAAAAGCGCCCGAAAGAATCCAGTTCGCAATAATCTGCTGCTCGTCAAAAGTCAACGGCGCGCGCGTATCGGCGTCGTCCATGGTGCGCGGCATCTGCTGCCCGGCGCGCAGCGGATAATCGTCGATGATTTTGTGGATGAGATAACTGTCAGCGGGCCGATAGGGCATCAGGCGCACAGCGGTGGGCCATCCATCGGAGGGGGCGTTGAGGGCGGTGCGTTGCCAGGCCTCGGCGTCGCTCATGTCCAGGCCAGCAAAGGGTTTGGGGGCGCTGTGACAAGACTGGCAGTGCTGCGCAAACGCAGGCGCCACCTGGGACCACGCCGTGCGGGGAAAGGGCTGCTCCCCCGAGCGCTCCGCCGACGTGATGAAACGCGCCACCACCCCAGCGGCCACCTCCCGGCCCGAAATGTCGCGCATGCCCTCGCGCAAAGACAGCTCCCACACCACGCCCGCCCGCATGTCCGACCCCGGCCAAATCACCAACTCCCGGCGCACCGGATCGTAAATCACCGTCAGCCATTTCTCGAGGGGCCCCGAGTACAGGCGAAAGAGCGCGTTGTGGATGGTGCGCACATCGAGATGGTCGCGAAAGCGCAGGCGGATGACCTGGTCTACCGGCGCCCCGTCCTGGTTGAACGCCGGCTGTACGTCGACCGGCGCGACCTGCCCCGTCGGCACGCTGGTGTCGCTGATCCAGTCTGCGTCGATATCGTCGGAATCCATCTCGGTATCGTCGGTGTGTGCGAGGGTGTCGAAGGGCGAGGAACAGGCGGTGGCGGCAACAAAGAGAAACAAGGCATAGCCGACGCTTCTCAGGCCCGGCAGGCGGCCTCGGCGCGGCGGTGTCATGCCGGTGTCATGCCTCGGAGTAATTGATGAGGTGTCCGCGAATGGTGGGGCCGTCCAGCACTTTGCCGATCTCCTGGGTGAGCAGGTCGGCCAGCACTTCGAGCAATTCGTCGATGCCCTTTTCCTCAATGATTTTTTGCAACAATGCACGGGAATCTGCGCTCTCGTCGTGGCGCAAAAACGCGCGAACAGCGTCGGTTGTCACTTCGCCTTGAAAGTCGACGAACAAATTCTCCAGCAGGTACTGTGCGAGTTCGTTCAAAATGTCCTCCAGCTCGATTCGCTAAGGTTTCTTTCCATGAAAAAGAACCGATTTCATTCAAAAAAAACGCAAAATCTGTATCCCAAATCCCCGACTCCAGCAAGGAAATAAACCTGCTTGTGAGGCGCACTGCCTCAAATCACCACTCTGATCGGTGAAAACAACAAGGCCCTGCCCTACCTGCACTTCGGCGAATCCCCAGGCCAATCTTTGGGTCTTTTGTTAGGCGATTTTTAGGCGTTCAGAGTCTTTATCTGGGCTGCGGTCTGGCTTTATCTGGGCCGCAGTCTGCGGTGACTTCATATATCAAGTATATATTCGATTATGTCCCAACACATAAGGGTGCGGTTGTCGGCGCGGATGGCGCAGGCTTCTAGAAAACCTGCGGTAATGGCAATGAACGTCACATCGGTGGGCGCGGTGAGCTGACCGCAATCGAATTGATTGCAGTATTCTCTGCCCCAGCAATGGGCCTTGCCGTCCACGTCCAGGCCACAAGTGTGCGCTTCGCCCACGGCGATGGTGGTGAACGTCACATCCTCGGGCGGTGTGTGGAATTCTTCGTTGTCGTTGCCCCAGTGGTGGGGTCTGCCGTCTTCGTCCAAACCGTAAGCGAATCCCTCACCCACGGCGATGGCAGTGAATGTCACGTCTTCGGGTGGGTCGCTTCGAGAACCATAGCTGCTGCCCCAGCACTGCGCCTTGCCGTCGTCTTTGCGAATCCCACAGATGCCCCACCCTCCCGTGCTGATGGCGGTGAACGCCACGTTTTCTGGCGGCGCGGATTGACCCCAAAGGTTGCTGCCCCAACAATGTGCCTTGCCGTCTTCATCCAAACCGCAGGTGTGGTCGTTGCCAGCGGTGATGGCGGTGAACGTTACATCGCTGGGCGGCGTGGATTGGCCATCTTCGTTGTCGCCCCAGCACAGGACTTGGCCATCCGCCTTCAAACCGCAGGCATGACGCCTGCCTCTGGCGATGGCGGTGAACGCCACATCCCTCGGCCGCAAGGTGGTGGGACTGGTAGCGCCGCCCCAGCAATGGGCCAGGCCGTCTTCATCCAAGGCGCAGGTACCGGTACGGCTCGCAGCAATGGCGATGAGCCGCGAGGATGGCGGCATGTTGTCATCTTCATCATCATAGCGGGGGGCTTCGCTGTCAGTGGGTGGGGGATCAAAAGGGAGGTCTTGGGTGGCTGAGGACCAATCCCCGGGAGGCGCGGGCTTGCTGGTTGCGCCCCCGGTGTCCGCCGTGCTGTCGTCTTCTCCGTCATCCGTCAAGGACTTCGTGATCTGGTAGTTGCACCCCCAGAAGCCCCCAAGAGCCAATAGGGCCAGCCCTCCCCATAAGCATCTCATGTTGCGCATATGTTACCTCCGTTGAGTTTTGTGCTTGATAATAACATTTCAACGCAATTTCGGGGCGGATAAACCTTACCATTTTCATCCACCAATCTATTCGCCGACGCCATTTGAAAGGGCGCAGGAAATAAATTTGTTTCACTATTGGCAGCGGCGCGCTGGAGAGGTGGCGTGGCATTTTTGGCAGGCGCCCGCATGCGCATTGGCCAGGCGGCGGCAGCGCTGGGAAAACCCCGGCGGGTGGGGGTTGATGCGGCTGTGACACCGAATGCAGCTCGCCTCGTTGTGACAAGAGACACACGTGATTAGGTCGTTTTTGGCGCGGCGGCAAATCTCAGCGGGGGACTTGCCCTTGTGGAACTGCACTGGGTTGGTGCTGCGCACCCCCACGGGCGAGCTGGGGGCGCGTCCCGAGCGGCGATGACAGTCGAGGCAAAAGCTCTGCTGCCGGTGACAGCGGGAACAGGCCGCCTCGTCGATGCGCGCCGACAGGGCGTGGGCGGTCATCCAGCCCGGGGGATGGTGGCGTTTCACCGCGCGCCGCCCTGCGTGGCAATCCGTGCAGTACTTTTGCGCGTGGCAGTTTTGGCAAAACGACGCGTTGGCTCCGGCCGAGGCCCCGTGGGTGCGCTCCCAGGCGGCGCCGTGGGTCGGTCCGGCGAGCCAGGTGGGCGGGACCCGGCGCACCCCGTCGGCGTCGTGCTTCATGCGACCATCGGGGTGGGTGAGGTGACAGGTTTTGCAAGCCGTGTTGGCGCGCTGTTGCCGGTGGCAGTCGTAGCAGCGTTGCATCCGCGACGACGGCGGCACCACCTCGGGGCTGTCACTGTGGCAAGTGGCACAGGGCAAGTCTTTGTGGGGCGTGTGCGAAAACCGGATCTTCAGCGGCGCCGAAGCCGTGGCCTGGGACATCGCTTGCCCCGCCACCAGGGAGAGGCCAACCCCCAGCACCGCCAACGCTCCCCAGCCGATGCGCGTCATTGCCTTCATCGCCACAACTCCCAGCGCAACCACACCATGCCCGCCAAGTACGCCGCGCTGCCCCGGCCGTAAAAATTTTCGAGTTCCCCCATGAGGTAGGTCAGCTTGGCGATGCGAAAGCGCAGCGACGCCACGGCGCCGACCTGAAAACCGCGCCACTCGCGGGCCATGGCATCGGAGAGCATGTACACCACGCCCCGCAGCCCCAGCCAAAGGCGCTGTCCCCAAAAGGCCCGCCGCCCTTCCACGTCGATGCCGGCGCGGGTCTCTCCCCACACCTTGGCCCAATGCCACGACACCAGTTGCTCGCGCTGCCAGGCGGTGTGGCGCAAGCGCAGGTCTACGCCGGCACCGGCCAGGGCGCGCCCGGTGACCTCGTCTCCGCCCATGTCGGCGGCGTCGTCCTCGAAGCGCAAGAAGCCCGACGCTGTGCCCTGCCAGGCCGGGCCAAAGCCCCGCTCGACGCGCAGTTGCAGGTCGCGGCGCGGCAGGTAGTAAAACACGTTGAAAATCGAGTCGGCGTCAAAGGTGGGGCGAAACAAGTCGTAGCCCACCCACACCCAGGTATCGCCAAAGGGCGACAGGCCCAAGGCGGCGTTGGCGCTGGACACCAATGTGCCCTCGCGCAGGGCGGCGCCCCAGTTGTCCCGGCGGTCCAGCAGGGGGTGCGTCACCAGCTCGCCGCGCAGGGCGACACGCTCATTGCCCGCGTAAAAGTGGGCCCCCACAGCGGCCTCGCGCAGCGCCGATGCCGGCCCCACCAGGCGCATGGCCAGGGCCGCCGCAAACCAAGGCCGCGGAGAGAACGAGAGCTCGGCCCCCCAGGCAATCGTCGTCTCGCCGTCGGTGCGATCGCGGTATTGGTGCGCCTCCAGCCCCTCGCGGCCGCCGTTGTCGATGCCGTCCAGCAGCGGGGACACGTGCCCCAGGCGTTGGTCGGCGCGCACGGGCATGCCCAAGAACGCCGAGACCTGCCAGCCCTTGGGAAAGTGCAGCGTCACGTCTACGCCGTCGAGCGCCAAAAAACCGGTGGCGTCCAGGCGAAACTGCCGGCCGATGCGCAGGTCCAGCGCGCCCCGGGCCAGGCCTTGCATGTCGAGCCAGGCCGCGAGCGCCTCGACGCGGGAGGCGGACAGCCCGGGCACATAGCGTTCCTCGCGCTGTGGCGACACCTCGGCGCTGTCGATGCCCAGATCGCCCAAGAAGCGCATGTTGGCCATGAGGGAGATTTGCCATCCCGGCGCGTCGTTGTGGGCGGCACCCGGCACGACGTGCCACGCCGCCAGTTGCAGGTCCTCGACGATGTTGCGCCGCGCAATGGTGCTGCCGTCGGCGGCCGCAAAGGAATCGCCGCGCAGCCACAAGTCGCTGGCGACCTGCTGGTGCCACGCTGTCGCGATGCGGCCCTGCCCCAACAAAAGCAGGAGCAGTCCCGAAAAGATCAGTCGATATCGCACACGCGGACCCCGCCGAACTCGTGGACCAGCAAGTCGTCGTAGTGGTCGGCGTAATGCCCGATGCGCGCGAGGATTTCGGCGACTTCCACGCGGCTCAAATCCAGCACGCTGCGCTCGGTGGCCAGCACCACGACGCCGTCTGCGACGATACCGAACGCGATGCCCAGCACCTCGCTGGCGTTGAGCACCAGCAGCCGTTCGAGGAGGGCGCGCGGCAAGGGCGGTGAGAAGCGCACGATGGGGGAGACGACGCGCAGTCTCGCGGGTTGTGACGCGGTGCCCGGGAGGAGCGAGATCAACACGGTGGCCGACCCCTTGCCGATTTCCCAGGCGCAGCCCGCGGTGACGCTCTTCATGCGGTTGGCCTCTGGATCTAAGCCCAACTCCTGCAAAACGCCCTCGACCACCTTTTGGGCTTTGTCGATGCCGCTGTCCGATGTGCTGTTGCTCATGACGCCTCCTGTGACATGCGATGATGCGCCCATGCTCGACCAAAGGGCGCCGGACTGTCAAGGATTTGTCGGGCCGCAGCGCCCAGGGGCAATGGCGTTTGGGGCCAGACTTAAAACGAGAAGGCGTGGGTGCGCTTGGCTTTCCCGAAGCTCACCCCCACCGGCGGGTCGGACTGCCCAGAGTAATTGTAACCCCAGCACAAGGCCTCGCCGGTGTCCAACCTAACCCCACAGGTGTGCCAACCGCCCGCACCCAAGACGCCAACGCCGTCCACCGATGAACTGGCCGCGCCATCATCGCATCCCCAGAGCCCCATGAAGCACACCAGCCCCAACACCCAATAGCCCTGGACTCCTTTGCGCATCGCACCCTCCTTGTTTTTGTTTCGCTTTGTTTTGGGCAACGCCCTCGCGCGTCACTCCATCGTCCCGTCATTCCAGTCGCCGGCATCATGCATCTCGTCGGCGCCGAACAGCGTTTCGTAGGCAACCGCCGTAATGATGTAGATGAGCGGGGCGGTAAAAAATATGCCGATGCCCAGGAAGATGACGCCCAGGCCACCGATGATCCCGGCGACCAGCCCCACGAACAAGGGCATCGTAAAATCGCCCGCCGCGGTGAGCTCGAAGATTTTTTTCAACGCATCCACTGCCGACAGGCGCTCATAGACCACAAACAGCATTCCCCACGCGAAGAAGGGCGAAAACAACAACCCCACAGCGATTTTGACAACGGGAACGAGAGACAAAATAAAAATCGCGATGGACAGGAGCAAGAACAGCAGAAACGCCTGCCCAAACACCTCAAAGCCCTGAAACACGTCGCCCACAGTTGGCTTGTTGGGGTCGTTGCGCATCACGCGGCGCACGATCATGAGAAACCCCGCTATCATCGGTGTCGCAAGAATTCCGAGCGTCACCACTGACAGCAACCCACACACGAGAAACGACACGAACAAGAGGTCAAAATTTGCTCTGTAGAGCGCCCATCCTTTTTTGATTTCATCGCCAACATCGAGTCTTGGTAGGGACATTGCACTCCTTCTGCGCGCCACAGCGCGGGGCAACACCAGGGCGCTTGCGAGAAACGCACCAGGACAATATGCAAAGTGCCATTTGACAACATCTGCCATGATTCGCCAGCCCAATTTCATGCGCGATGGAAAAGCCGGGCCAGCGGCTGATGTCGAGGCGATCAGAGTGATTCGGGAGGGCAGAGCGATTTGGGAGGGGGCTTAAAGTTCGGGCTCGGTGCCGGTGAGGCGGACAAAAATCTCGCGGTATTTCTCCTGGGTTTTTCGCACCACGTCCGCCGGAATTTCGGGGCCGGGATAGCGTTTTCCCCAGTCGAGTGTTTCGAGCCAGTCGCGCAGGTATTGCTTGTCGAAGCTCTCCTGGTTTTGCCCCTCGACGTATTTGTCGGCGGGCCAGTACCGCGAGCTGTCCGGGGTGAGCACCTCGTCGATGAGCACGATTTGCCCGTCGACTTCGCCGAACTCGAACTTGGTGTCCGCCAAGATGATGCCGCGCTCCAACGCAAACCCGCGCGCCTTGGCGTACACCTCGAGGGTTAAGTCGCGCAGCGTCGCCGCAGGCCCCGCGCCGATGATGTCGGCGGATTGGGCGAACGAGATGTTTTGATCGTGTCCGTCGTCGGCCTTGGTCGAGGGCGTGTAGAGCGGCGGATCGAGCCGGGCGCTGAGGGCCAGTCCCTTGGGCAGTTGGTGCCCGCAGACCGCGCCTGTGCGCTGGTAGTCCTTCCAGCCCGAGCCCACCAGGTAGCCGCGGGCGATGCACTCCACGTCGAAGCGCGCCGCCTTTCGCACCAGCATGGAGCGCCCCCGCAGGTAATCGCGGTAGGGCGCCAACACCGCCGGATAATCGGCGACGTCAGCGGACACCAGGTGGTTGGGCATGCCCAGTTGCGCAAACCAAAACACCGAGAGCTGCGTGAGGATTTTGCCCTTGCCCGCGATGGGGGTGGGCAGGACGACATCGAAGGCGGAGATGCGATCGCTGGCGACCATCAACAGGTGTTCGCCCAAATCGTACATGTCCCGCACCTTGCCTTGGTGCACCAGGGGCACATCGGTGATGGGGGTCTCAAATGCTGGCTTCATGGCGAAGCTCCTTCATCGGGGGATGTGGCGTACGGCGCCGGCCGTTGTGTGGGCGCAGCGCCGCACGGCAGTGATAAAAGACGCGGGACCGATTAGCCCAAGCGCTTCTTGAGAGCGGCGATTTCGTCTCGCAGCTCTTGGGGCAGGCGATCTTTGAAGATGGGATAGTGGTTGGCTTCGATGTCCTCGAGCTCTTTTTTCCAGCCTTCGACATCGACGGCCAGCAGCTCTTTCATGTCGTCTTCGGTGACGCCGTCGGGACGCGAGATGGCATCGATGGTGGGCATGATGCCGATGGGGGTCTCCACCGACTGTCCGGCGACGCCGTCGCACTGGCCAAAGATCCACGCCAAGACGCGGCTGTTATCGCCGTAGCCCGGCCACAGCCACTTGCCGTCCTCGGTTTTGCGGAACCAGTTGACGAAGAAGATTTTGGGCAGCTTGCTGGCGTCGGCCTTGGCGCCGAGGGTGAGCCAGTGCTTGAAGTAGTCGCCCATGTGGTAGCCGCAGAAGGGCAGCATGGCGAAGGGGTCGCGGCGAATGGTGCCCACCTTGAGGTCGAGGGCGGCGGCGGTGATCTCGGAGCCCGTGATCGAGCCCATGAACACACCGTGTACCCAGTTCATGGCCTGGTTGACCAACGGGATGGTGCTGGGGCGGCGTCCGCCAAACAAGAAAGCGTCGATGGGCACGCCGTTGGGGTCTTCCCAGTTGGGGGCGATGCAGGGGCAGTTGGCGGCGCGCGCCGTGAAGCGGGCGTTGGGGTGAGCGGCTGGCGGTTGGGCTTTGTTGCCTTTGTCTTGTACCCAGTCGTTGCCCTTCCAGTCGATGAGCTTGCCGGGGGCGTCGTAGCCCATGCCCTCCCACCAAACATCGCCGTCTTCGGTTAAGGCCACGTTGGTGAAGATGGTGTCTTTTTCAACCGAGCGCATGGCGTTGGGGTTGGAGTCCATGCTGGTGCCCGGCGCCACGCCAAAGAAGCCCGCTTCGGGGTTGATGGCGTACAGGCGGCCGTCGTCGCCGAACTTCATCCAGGCGATGTCGTCGCCCACGGTCTCGACCGTCCAGCCGGGGATGGTGGGGACCAACATGGCGAGGTTGGTTTTGCCGCAAGCGCTCGGGAAGGCCGCTGCCACGTACTTGGCCTTGCCTTCGGGGCTGGTGATTTTGAGGATGAGCATGTGCTCGGCCAGCCAACCTTCGTCGCGGGCTTGTACCGAAGCGATGCGCAGGGCCAGGCATTTTTTGCCCAGCAGCGCGTTGCCGCCGTATCCCGAACCGTAGGACCAGATGAGGCGCTCTTCGGGGAAGTGGGCGATGTACTTTTGATCGAGGGGGGCGCAGGGCCACAGACCGTTATCGGTTTCGCCTTCGGCCAGGGGTTTGCCCACCGAGTGCAGGCAAGGGACGAACTCGCCGTCGTCGCCCAACACCTTGAGCACTTCGGTGCCCACGCGGGTCATGATGTGCATGTTGGTCACAACGTAGGCGCTGTCGGTGATCTCGATGCCGATTTTGGCGATGGGCGAACCCACCGGGCCCATGGAGAACGGGATGACGTACAGCGTGCGGCCCTTCATGCAACCGTCGTAAAGGGCGGACATGGTTTTTTTGAGTTCGTCCGGGTCGATCCAGTTGTTGGTGGGACCCGCGTCCTCTTGGGTGCGGCTCGCGATGTAAGTGCGGTTTTCAACGCGGGCGACGTCCGAGGGATCGGAGCGGAACAAAATGCTGTTGGGGCGCTTGGGCAGGGCTTTGGCCACGCCATCTTTTAGCATCAGGTCGACCAGGCCGTCGTATTCGGCCTTGGAGCCATCGCACCATACTACGGCGTCGGGCTTGGTCAGCGCGGCGATCTCATCGACCCAAGCGATGAGTCTTTTGTGATTCGTGGGGACTTGCGTGTTGCTCATGGAATCTCCTTCAGTGGTGTTTGGCAGCGCGGCGAAGCGTCTCTAAGTGCCGCAAAGGCATATCGAATCGTTTTGCGCGGCCGGTTGTTTGCTCAGCGAATTCAATTGATTACTTTCCACAGAATGAAGCGGCATTTCTGGGAGCATCGCGCGCCTTCGTTGTTCGCCGTTGCGACGCATCGTAAGGCATTTGATGCGCGGTATTAAATATCGACTTCCTTGGCACTGTCAAGCCACGCACCTTCTGTTGGATTGAGTCAAAAAACGAATCGCCAGGCGAAGTCCGATGGCGGCGTTTTTTTCGCAGCGCGGCCAAGTGTTTTTGCAACATTATGAAATTAACGCATTGATTCGCCATTGGAACTCATTATGCAAAAAGCCTCGATAGTTCTTAAAAAAGCAGCTTTCCCAAGCCGCTGTTTGAGGCGGCGTACCGTGGAGGCGACATGGAGACCCGAGAGAAAGCGCGTCTGGCCAGGCAGGCATCTTTTCAACTGGCCACCATCCCCGCAGCGATCCGCAATGAGGCCATCGGCAAAATGGCGGCGCTGCTCAAGGCCCACACCAACGACATCCTTGCGGCCAACGAAACCGACATGGCCGCAGCCCGGCAAGAGGGCATCAGCGACGTCCTCATCAAACGCCTGGGCCTAAACGAACAAAAGCTCGACGACATCATCGCTAGCCTCAACGACGTCCAACGCCTGCCGGATCCCCTGGGCAAGAAGAGCCTCGTCCGCGAACTCGACGACGACCTGCTGCTCGAACGCATCTCCACACCCATCGGCGTCATCGGCATCATCTTCGAGTCGCGCCCCGACGCCCTGGTGCAAATCTCAAGCCTGTGCGTTAAGTCGGGCAACGCGGCCATCTTAAAAGGCGGCAGCGAGGCGCTCCACACCAACCGCGCGCTCTTCGCCTGCATCTCGCAAGCCCTCGCCGACACCGACCCGCGCTTCGCCGGAAGCCTGCACATGGCGGAGACCCGCGAGGACATCGCCGCGCTGCTGGCCCTCGACAGCGACATCGATTTGATGATCCCCCGCGGCTCCAACGAGCTGGTGCAGCACATCCAAAACAACACCAAAATCCCGGTGATGGGGCACGCTGATGGCATCTGTCATGTGTACATCGACAAAGACGCCGACCTGGAGATGGCCCTGCGCATCACCCGCGACGCCAAGTGCCAATACCCCGCGGTGTGCAATGCGGTCGAAACCCTACTGGTCCACGCCGACATCGCCGCGCGCTTCTTGCCCGCGCTGCCCCAAACCCTGGCCGATGTCGCCCTCCGCGGCTGTGCGCGCACCCAACAGCACATCGCCTGCGAGGCCGCCACTGAAGAGGATTGGCGCACCGAGTACAACGACCTGGTGCTCGCCATCCGCATCGTCGATTCCCTGGACGACGCCATCGCGCACATCAACACCTTCGGCAGCCACCACACCGACAGCATCGTGACCAGCGACAGCGCGGCCGCCGAGCGCTTCTTGGCGGGGGTCGACTCCAGCTCCGTCATGTGGAACGCCTCCACCCGCTTCGCCGACGGCTTTCGCTACGGCTTCGGCGCCGAGGTGGGCATCTCCACGCACCGCATTCACGCCCGCGGTCCCGTGGGCCTCGAAGGCCTGGTCACCTACAAGTACCGCATCGTCGGCAGCGGCAACATCGTCGCCGACTACGCTTCGGGAGCGCGCGCGTTCACGCACAAGACCCGCAAGGAATAGGCATGAAACGCGACTTCTCCAACGTGAAGCGCCTGGTGATCAAAATCGGCACCAACACGCTCTCCAAAGACGGCAAGATCAACATCGACTACATCGAAAGCGTGGCCGGACAGGTGGCGTCGATCAAGAGCCGCGGCATCAAGCCCCTGCTGGTCTCCTCGGGGGCCATCGGCTTTGGCGCCAGCGAGCTGGGCATCGAAAAAAGGATAACCAAGACGCGCCTGAAACAAGCCTGCGCCGCCGTGGGACAGCCCATGCTCATGCACCGCTACCGCCTGGCCTTTCAGCAGTTCGGCATCCCCATCGGCCAGGTGCTCATCACCAAGGACAACTTCGACAACCGCGACACCTCGGTCAACCTGCGCACCTCGGTCGAAACACTCCTGGAGCTGGGGGTGGTGCCCATCTTCAACGAAAACGACTGCGTCTCCACCCGCGAGATCGCGCCCTACATCGGCGACAACGATCAGCTCAGCGCCTACATCGCGAGCAACCTCGACGCCGAGCTCCTCATCATCCTCACCGACATCGACGCCCTCTACGACAAAAACCCTCGGCAATACCCCGACGCCAAGCCCATCCATTACGTCGAAAAACTCACCGACGAAATTTTTCAAAGCGCAGGCGACGCGGGCAGCACCTTCTCCACCGGCGGCATGAAAACCAAGCTCAAGGCCGTGGCCATCGCCGCCGAAGCCGGCTGTCACACCGTATTGGCCCACGGCGCCGAGAGCCGCATTTTGGCGCGCATCATCGACGGCGAAAAGGTGGGCACCTGGTTTGCCCCTGGCGAGCGCTTGAGCAACCGCGTCCGCTGGATCCTCAACTCCACGCCCCACGGCTTCCTAGAAGTCGACGCCGGCGCCGAGCAAGCCCTCGAGAGCCGCAAGAGCCTGTTGCCCTCGGGCATCCGCCACATCGAGGGCGAGTTCAACCCGGGGGACGTCATCCTCATCAACCGCAAGTTCAAGGCCGTGGCGGGCTCCAGCAGCTCCGACATGCGCCGCATCATGGGGCGCCACTCCAAGGACGCCGCCGACATCCTGGGCCGCGAAGTCAAGCGCGACGTCATCTCGCGCTCCTCCGACATCGTGCGGGTGCGGCCGTTTTTCAACGAAGAGTGACCGGCGCGCCACAGCGCAAACAACAGCGTGAATTGTAAAGGTGGCGGCGGGAACGAACCCCGCGCTCAGTACGTGGTGATGTTCCAGATCATGGCCGAGGCGGGCACCAGGCGTCGGTTCAAATCGGTTTTGGCGAAGCCGCCGTCGCGGTGCACGTAGCGGCGCAAGAAGCCGTGGCGATCATCGGCGACGTAGAGTTCGAGCTTGCCGTCACCGTCTAGGTCGGCCATCCAGGCAGCGTGCTCGAAGCCCGCGGACTCCTTGTCGATAATCGATGTTTTCCAGCCGGTGTCGGTTTTCTCGATGAGGTGAATGCCCGAGGAGAACGCCGCGGCCACCAGGTCGGTGCGGCCGTCGTGGTTGATGTCGCCCGCGATCAAGAAGCGGCAAAAGCGATCGGGGATTTGGGCGATGCGCGTGCCGGTGAAGCCCTTCTTGGCCTTGTCGTAGTCGTAGCGGTAAATCTCGACGGGCACTTCGATTTTCATCCCGGTCCCCATCTGGGCCTCCAGCACAGCGTAGAGTTCGGACACGCCGTCGCCATCTACGTCTGCCACCAAAATCTCTTTGATGTGCCGGCTGTCGAACTCGGCCACCACCGACTTGTCGAAGGAGGTGCCGTTCCAGGCGTAGCGCATCACGGCGCCGCCCTGCTTGTGCCCCGAGGCGGTGTTGGGATCGCTCGGCGTCGCGTATATCTCCATTTTGCCGTCGCCGTCCAGGTCACCCACTTCAATTTCGTGAACGAAGGTGTCGGGCTTGCGATCGATTTCCTCGATGCGAAAGGTGTCGCCTTGGTTCCACGCCACCACCACCACGCCTTGATCGTGGGTGGCAATGGCCAGGTCGGGCTTGCCGTCGCCGTCGAAGTCGGCCACTTCCATGTCGCGCAGGCGATCGAACTTGCCGCCGAAGCTCGTGTGCCACAGGGTGCGCCCCTGCCACTTGCCATCTTCCTGGCGGGTCCAGCGTTTCAGCCGCGCCTCAGCCGCGCCGATGGTGATGATGTCGCCGTCGCCAAAGGGGATGGCCTTGTGAAACACGTTGGACTCGGTATCGCGGAAGCGCTCCACCTGGGCGCCGTTTTCGCCCGGCGTGACGATCAACAGCTCGGCCGCATCCGGCACGACATACCGACCCGCATCGTTTTGCTTAAAACTCGACTGCGCCACCAAGAGCGACTTGCCGCGCACCGGCGCTGGTCCCGGCGGGGTTTCGGGGACCACGGCGCTGGGCGTCGGGACCGTTGGGGACTCAGCCTTGGCAGCAGCCGATGATGGTTTCGAGGCGTCGGGCGCAGCCGGTTCGCCACCGCATCCCGCCCACATCGCCGCAACCAAAAGGAACAACACACATCTCTTCATCCGATTTTCCTCCTGAAATCAATTTGTGTTCTTGGCTTGGCGGGCCATACCGTCTTGGCATCGCGCCAATGGTTGCGTCCCGCGCATTCAACGGTATAGAAATGAAGCATTGCTTTGGCAAGTTCCCAAACCAAACAACCCAAAGGAACTCTCATGACCGCCATCCCCGACAACTGGCACCTGCTCCACAGCGCCGCCGACATCGCGCAGCGCGTCGCGCAAATGGGCGCGCAAATTCGCCGCGACTATGCGGGCAAGCCCCTCACGCTGCTCGTCGTGCTCAAGGGCAGCTTCATCTTTGCCGCCGACCTGTGCCGCGCCATCGATCTGCCCATGCATATCGAGTTCATGGCCCTGCGCTCCTACGGCGACGAAACCACCACCAGCGGCGTCGTGCAAATCACCCTCGACATGCGCTTCCCCGTTGAAAACACCCACGTACTAATCGTCGAAGACATCGTCGACACGGGGCTCACCCTCGACTACCTGCGCCAAAACCTCGTCCTGCGCCGACCGGCCTCGCTGCGCCTGGTCTCGTTGCTGCACAAACCCAGCCGCACCGTGCGCCCGGTGACCATCGACTACCTGGGCTTCGAAGTGCCCGACCACTTCATCATCGGCTACGGCCTCGACAACGCCGGCCAGTGCCGCAACCTACCGGACATCGGTTACATCGCCCCATGAACCGCGACGCACCCGAGGACGACTCTCGCGCTGGTGTCCCGCACAACAGCGAGCCCACCCCCGAGCTCTACGACCGCCCTTGGGTACGCTGGGTGCTCTACGTGCTCATTCCCCTGGCCCTGCTCGTCGTGCTCATCGCCGGCATCCAGGTGTCGCGTCTGCGCATCCAACACAACATCATCATCTACAGCCAAAAGGAGTTGCGCAGCGGACGCCCTGCCGCGTTGCGCGTGCTGCTCATCGACGACCAGAGCGGCTTCTTGTTGCCCGATCACGTCCACGCCGAGCTCGAGCGCGACGAAACGCGCCACACGCTATTTTCACAGGCCACCACCGGTGCGGGATACGCCTCGGGCTTCCACTACACCCTGCCGGCCTGGACGCCAGGGCCCGCTACCCTCGCCTTGCACATCCGCTTCGACAATAAGCAGCGCACTGTCCGCAGCCCCATTGTCATCGGCGACGCGCCACAGCGAGAGTCCCTCGTCGTTCCCGACGACGCCCCGCTAAAACTGCGCCACAGCGAGCTGCGCCAGGGGGGCAACACAATTGCTTTCTCCGCCGAAGACCGCGCGCTCTTCTCCGGGGTGCCCAACCGCCTGTTCTGGCACATCACTGGCGCCGAGCGGCAGCCCATTGCCACCCAGCGCACCGCGATGCAGCACCTCGCTGTCCCAGGCGCTCCCCCTGCGGTCATCGATGTGCAGACCGACGCCGCGGGCCTCTTCGCGATGCGGGTCACGCCCTTCGACACCCAGTTGCGCTTTGCGCTGCCAGCAGGGCCGACTGGTGAGACGACCGGTGACACTGACAGAGACAAACTCAGTGAGGCGCCTGACACCGCCGGTGACAAACCCAGTGAAACGACCGAAGATACCGCCGCATCAGATACCGCCGCAGAGGACCGCTCCGCCCTCCCCGCCGAAATCGTCTTGCCGGTGGTCTACGGCGGCATTGGGATCGACATGGCGCACCCGGTGCTGGCTAGCGGCGCTCCCCTGGTCTTCGATGTCGTCCAGCTCAGCCCTGGAGCGGCCCTGTACGCCGACCTCTTCCACGAGGGGCAGTGGACGATGGCCGCTGCCGCCTGGGCCGACGGAACGGGCAAGGCCACCTTTCGCCTCGACGCGCCACCGCTGCCGGGATGTTACCGGCTGCAAGTCACGGCCACGCCCATCGATCCGGGCCGCAAAATCGCCGTGCGGCATTTTTATGTAACGCCCACAGACGCACCCTCCATCTCAGCCAAAACCCTGCTGGCCCTGTTGCCCGAAAAGGAACACCCCTGGGCAACAACCCTGGAGAATCACCTCGCTTTAATGGCTGAGAGTCATTTAGAAAAGACTCATTTAGAAAAGACTGAGAGTCATTTGGAAAAGGCCAGCCAACACCTGGCGGCCTTTGTCTTTTCCCGCATGTACGCCGGTCACGCCGTTGTCAACCCCCTGCGCATCAGCCGCCCCGAAGACGACGCCGAACTCGCCGCGTACCAACAGCGCTTCCAGCGCGCGGCCCTCTTCATCATCGCCTGCCTCGGGCTCGCTGTGGCCATCTTCATCGCGCTCATGGCCCGCGCTGCCGTACGGCGCGAAGCCCACCTCCTCTCCCTCTACGACGACGCTCCCACGCCAAATCACTCTCAGCCATTAATGCCCAAGAGCAGACATCTTCTCCTTCGTCTCCCCTGGCTCTCTATCATTTTGCTGTTATTGGTTGTCTTGGCCGCCTTTGCCGCCGGAGGTCTGCTGCTCACCACCTTGCGCTGGTACTAAACGGGTACCAAACGCGCTATTTTCACCCCGCCAAATACACCCCGACACTGCACGGCCAGAAGGCGCGAGAAATCGTTCAATGCCGGACCGACGCGCTGAACAATTGCGCGTCGATGCTACCTATGCAGCCGTCGCAGTGGAAAAAACCCGGATGATGGGCGGCCGCAGACTACTCGGTGGAAAAACCTTGAGCAGCTTGCCCGACAAGTATTCCCGGGACGCCGCACGGTATGCTTTTAAAAAGGCTCTATACGCCACGCGGTACGCCTCGTATGCGGCAATGGTGGCGGCGTGGCAAAGCGGGCACGGGGTCCAGGATGCACGATTTTTTGGCATTCCCATCGGTTTGATTTTGGCGCGTCCCGCGGCATTCTTGGCCTTGCGACCGGACTTTCGGCGCTCAGCGAAAAAGCGGGCCTCTCGAACGGCAACCTCCGCGGCGATATGCGCACGGCGCGATTTATCGGAAAGTTTCTCCATGCCCGGCAGCGGCGTAAAAAGCAGCAGCGCGGTCTTGGCATACGCTTGGAGCGGCCGTCTGCGCCCCTCGAGGTGCCATGTCGTGCGATCTATGTATTCAAATTCAGCGAGCGCGTCCGTGGTTTGAAACACGTACGACGAAAAGCCCTCCCATTCGGCGACGCTGTCGCAGAGGCCGTCTTTCACCGGGTTGGTTAAAGCGTAGTAAAAGCACGAAAGGACGCTCTCATCGTCGAGGCAGTGGATGTCGTTGGCGGGCCTGCCGAATACCGCTCCGGTTTTGCCGAAGAGGCGGTTAATTTCCTCAGCCACCAGACGATTAAAGAGTTGGCGAAAGCGGACGAAGCGGGTGGCGGCTTCAGAGGAATCGTCAGTGGGGGCGATGCCGTAGTGAATGTGGTTGGTGTTGGCCTCGAGCCAGTAGAGCTTGACGGGAAACTTCTCTTGGGCGCGCGCGGCGCTGGCGCCGATGATCTTGCGCACTTCGGGGCATGGTTTGAACAAAAATCGGCGTTCGCTGGTGCGTTGTGTACATGAGGTGACGACGTCTGCGCGGATCCATCTAATGCGTGCCATGGTGGCCTCCTTTGGTTTTGTTATCCGCAGGTATATCGGCCGTTTTTTCGCGATGTTTCCGCCAACTGATAAAAAATATGAAAAAATGTAAAGAAATGACTCTAAGCCATAAGAAAGGCCATAAGAAAGGCCTTATTTTTCGTCTTGTGCAGCGTCTTTGGGGGACGCGCTGGAAGTAGGGGGCACGTAGGTGGGCAAACGCGTCAAGCGCTCAGCGGCCTCCTTGTCGGGGAACAGCGCCGATGCCACCACCGAGAGGGTGAGCAGCCCAGCGATGATGCCCAGCGAGACGGCGATGGGCACGGGATACCAATCGGCGAGCAACATTTTGGCCCCCACAAAGGCGAGCACCAAGCCCAAGCCGATTTTCAAAAAACGAAACTGACCGATGAGCCCCGCGAGCAAAAAGTACAGCGCCCGCAGCCCCAAAATCGCAAAGATGTTCGAGGTGAAAATGATGAAGGGGTCGCGCGAGATGGCGAACACCGCTGGGATGGAATCGACGGCGAACACGATGTCAGTGGCCTCGACCACCACCAACACCATGAGCAGCGGCGTGGCAAACCACTTGCCCCCTTCGCGCACAAAGAAATGCGCTTCGCGGTAATCCGGCACCGAGCGCACGAGGCGGTGAAAGAGGCGCAGCACCGGGTTGCGTTCCGGATGAGCTTCCTCGTCGCTGGAGAACAACAGCTTGATACCGGTAATGATGAGAAAGACGCCAAAGACGTACAGCACCCAGTGAAATTTGTAGATCATCGCCGCGCCCGCAAAGATGAACACGCCGCGCATGATCAACGCCCCCAAGATGCCCCAGAAGAGCACCCGGTGCTGCAATTGCGCCGGCACCGCAAAGAAGGTGAACAGCACAAAGAAGACGAACAAATTATCGACAGAGAGGGCCTTCTCAATCAGGTAGGCCGTGAGAAACTCCAGCGCCTTCTCCGAACCGAAGTATGCGTAGACCCCGGCGTTGAAGATGAGCGCCAACGAAATCCACACCAGGCTCCACACCGCGGCCTCGCGCGTGCTCACCCTGTGGGCCTTGCGGTGAAAGACCCCGAGGTCCAACGCCAGCATCAAGATGACAAACAGAATAAAGCCAACCCAGAGATGGAGCGTACCGACGCTTTCTATGCCCATGAGACCTCCCGCAAAATGCGCGCTGCGAAGTGTACAGCACTGCTCACTTCTTCGGCAATTAGAATTGTGGCATTTGCGACGCGCCGGTGCTGAGGTGTAACGGGGCCGGCAAGGGGCAGCCGCGCGAACTGCGGTTCAGGCGATGCGGCAACTCTGAAACGGATTTTCGGACAAAATGCACTGCACGCGGGGATGCTCCTGAAAGAGCGCGCGGTGCTTGGGGGTTTCGAAGAAGCTGGCCTTGTGGGCAATGGCTTCGCGGGCGCGAGACAATGCCCGTTGCGCCCCTTGAAAATCTTCGCACAAGTGCAACGTGTGAGCGCGGCGCCACCAGATGGTTTCGAGCTGCCGGATGATGTGCAGGTCGCCGATTTTGTCCTCGAGGAGATCGGTGGCGGCCAGGGCTTCCACCGACCGCCCCAAGAAGGCCAGGGCCAAACCGCGTAGGGCAGCGCCGTGCACCACTTCGGCCTCGGTTTGACTCGTCTGCGCCATAATTGTGGCTTCTTCGGCGGCTTTCAATCCGCGCACGAGGTCGCCGTTTTGAATGCAGGCCGCCGCCAACAATTGGCGATGCCGCATCAACGACATGCGGCTGTCGGCCACGATGTGGTTGTCGAGCAACTGCAACAAGAGTTCTTGCGCCTCCGCCGGGTCGCCGCTCTCCAGCAGCAATTGCGCCATGCCGAATTCGGCCTCCACCTCGCCCACGGGCTCGTAGTTGTTGCGGCAAATGCGCAACGCGTCGGTGAGCAATATGCGGCCGCGTTCGAAGTCGCCCATCTCGATGCGCACGTCGGCACAGGCCACCAGCTTTCGGCCGCGCTCGCTGATGTCGCGGATTTGGCGATCGATGTCCACGGCGTGCTCCAAAAAATCGATGGACTCGATGAGGTTGCCCTGGGCCTGGGCGAGCAAACCCAAGTTTTTGAGCTGCGTGGATTCGTTGCGGCGATCGCTCAGGCGCCGGAAGAACACCATCGACATGGCCAGGGGCAAGGCCGCCGCGCCGATGCGCCCCATCTCCATCAACACCAACCCCTGGAAGCCCAAAATACGCGCCTTGAGATAGCGGTCGTCCTCGCTGTCGTCGAGAAGAGACAGCGCCCAACGGCAGCAGTCCATGGCGCGGTTCAGCTTGCCTTTTTCGATGCAAACGTAGCCCAGGGCGCGCAGGGACTCGACCTGGGTTTCGCGGTCTTGGGCCCCCCGGGCGTACCGCAGGGCCACCACCAATTTGGCCGCCGACTCGTCGAAGCTGCCGTTGTCGAACTCGTAGCGAGCGAAGCGATAATTGGCCTTGGCCAGCATGCGCGAGTCGTCGAACAAATGCCCCAGGGCCTCCATTTCGCGGATGGTGTCCAGGTGCACGTTGTGCATGCCCAGGTCGCGCAGCACGCGCTCTTTGATGACCAGTGCCTGATACCGCTGCGGCGCTCCGGACGGCATGATGGCCAAGGCGCGCTCAATGAGGCGCAGGGCGCGGCGGTTGGAATAGGCGCGCAGGGCGTGGCGGGCGGCCTCCAGATAGTAATGCGCGGCGTGTTCGGTTTGCTCGCTGCGCTCCAGGTGCCAGGCGATGCGGTCGTGGGGGATGGGGTGGTTTTCGGCGTGCAACAAAATCAGGCGACGGGCTTCGGTTTGGTGAATGGTGATTTTGTCATCCCGAGACAAACCGGCATAGGCCGCCTCGCGCTCCATGGCCTTGTTGAAGCGATAGCGCGGCATCGCATTTTGGGCGTTGGGCAGCAGCACGAAGAAGCCCAGCCGCACCAGCTCCGCCACTTCGCTTTGCACCGCCTTGCCCAACGTGCTCTCCAGGGTTTTCTCCGTAAAGTCGAAGCCGATGGCCGCCGCCGCACGCAACACAGTGCGCAAGGGAGTGGCCAGGGAGTCGATGCGTCCCGCGGCGATGCCCTCCATGGTGGCGGGCAAGCGAATGGGACCGGGGCGCGCCTGGCGGTAGGCCGGCGCACCGCTACCGTCGCGGGTGACCTCTTGCAAGATGCCCCGCTCGATGAGCGTGTCGATGAGCTCCGCCGCAAAGAAGGGGTTGCCGTGGGAGCGCTCCAGAATGAGCTGGGTGATCTCCTCGATGTCCGCCCCCTGCCCCAGGCGCGACGCGATGATTTGGCGCATGACCGCTTCGGGGAGTTCACCCACCTCAAGGCGATCGAGATTTTCGATGCGGCGCCCCTGAAAGGTTTTGTGCGGCCCGATGAAGATGGCCAACACCGGCGTCGCCAGCAAACTGCTCGCCAACTCCGCCAGAATGTCGACGCTGGGGCCGTCCATCCACTGGGCGTTGTCGACCACCAGCACGACACCGCGTTTCTCGCCGCGTTCCTTGGCGATGTGCGCCAAGAGCACCCCCACCGCAAAGGCCAGCTTTCGAATCAGCGCCCGGGGGTTGTCCAGGGCGCGCGACCAAAGGGCAAGGGGATCCGAGAGCACGCGCGTGAAGAAAGCGTCCTGGCGCGCGAGGTAATGGGGCGCCCCGGCAAACAGCGGTTGTAAGACTTTTCGCAGGTCCAGCGCCGCAGCGTGCTCGGCGACAAACAGCAAGTTGCGCAAGAGCTCCATGGTGGTGGCCAACGGCTGATCGCGCTCGGCGAAGAGGCTCTCCACGCGAATGATGCGCGCGCCATCGCCTTGCATGCGCTCGAGAAAATGCCGCACGATGCGCGTCTTGCCCAGGCCGAGGTCGCCGCTGATTTTGAGCAGCGTCGGCCTCCCGGTCATGGCGCGGCGGTAGGCCTCGTGGAGGCGCTCCATCTCGCGTTCACGCCCGACAAAGGCCAGGTTGTCCTGTGGGGTGACGTGCTGTCGTTCGCCGCGGCTCTTCACGCCCAAGACGCGGTGCCCCAGCAGGGGTTCCACGCCGTCTTCCTCATCTGGCGCCTCGCGCGGCAATACCTGGGGCGCGTCGAAGTTGTAGTCGGTGCGGGCCAAGCGGTACACCGGTCCGCAGGTCACGATTTCGGAGGGCGGGCAAATCTCGATGAGGCGCTGGGCGTCCTGCACCAGGGTCGGATCGGGCTCGAACATCACAAACCCCGGCTCCGAACGCTTGCTGACCCGCGCCAGGCCCCGCGTCACCGCCACGCGCACCGTCATGGTCAAGCGGTGATCCTCGGCGAGGGTTTTGACCACGTCGACCATGTCGATGGCCAAGCGGATGGCGCTGATGGCGTCTTCTAACGCGCTGACCGGCAACCCGAAGTAGACGCGCAGCGCATGGTCGTCGCGCCGAAAAATGCCGCGGGATTTGTAGGCGATCTCCTCGGTGAGATGATGAAACTCTTGCAGGACCGCCGCGCGCTGCGGATGCGGTGCAATCGAGGGCACCAGCGTTACCAACACCACGGGCTTGCTCTCCGAATCGCTCCAGTCGTGCTCTTGTGTCGTGCGCTCCATCACGCGGGTGGTGGCGTCGGTCACCACCGTCGCGGCGTCGACGTCGATCTTTTGCATCCGCTCCTTGGGGATGGTGTCGGAGATCCACGTCTCCAACGTGTGGGCGTCGTAGATATCTTCTTCTTGGTGCAGGTAAGCGCGCAGGTCTGCGGCCATGTCCCGCGCTGTGGCGTAACGCGACTCCAAGTCGTGCTGCAGGGCGCGCACCGTCACGTCGTTCAAGGCCTGCGGCACCGTGGGTTCAATATCGATGGGGGGCGCCAGCTTCACCACCTCGCCGATGGCCGGACGCGCAGCGGTGACGCCGACCAGCAGCTCGTGCAACACCACGCCCAGCGAATAGATATCGGCGCGGCGATCCACGGGGAGCCCCTGGGCTTGTTCCGGCGACATGTAGCCCAGCTTGCCCTTCACCTCGCCGGGCTTCTCGTTGACGTAGCGCGCCTTCACAATGCCAAAGTCCGTAACCTTTACGGCGCCGTCTCGCGAGATGAGCACGTTTTGCGGCGAGACATCGCGGTGCACCAACTCCAGCGGGTTGCCCTGCTCGTCCCGGCGCAAATGAGCGTACTCGAGACCCTTGGCGATCTCGGCCGCGATGAAGGCGCACAAGCCAAAGGGAATGCGGTGTCCCTCCTCGTAGGCCAGGGTTTGGATCTCGTGCAGATCGCAGCCGTCCACGTGCTCCATGGCCAACACGTAGTGGGCGTCGATTTTCTCGAAGGCGTACACCTGGACGATGTTGCTGTGGTTGAGGCGCATGGCCACCCGGGCCTCCTCGACGAACATGTCGATGAAGCGCTCGTTGCGCGCCAACGCCGGGTGAATCTTCTTAATGACCAGCACCTTCTCAGTGCCGCCAGCCCCGCGAGAGCGCGCCAGGTGCACCTCGGCCATGCCGCCGGCGCCGATGCGCCCCAGCAACGTGTAACGCCCCAACTGGCTCGGTGTCACAATGGATTCGCTCATGCCGGGACTCCTTCGGGCGATGCGGGCGATGCGTCGGGCAGCACCGATTCGTCCCACCAGCGGGTGCGCACCACCCAGGGTTCTTCGGTGCCCTCGGGCAACAGCGACGCCAACACCTCGGCCGGGCGGGTGCCACCGGCGCCGGTGACGCGCAGCCGCATGAAGAGCGGTGTGCGCCCAGACAGTTCGAAGTGGGGCGCCAGCACCGAGACATCCTCGCAGATGTGCGCTGCCAGGACGAAGGGACGGACGTCGATCTCTTTGCGCCGCCCCTTGCGCTCGCGCCACACCCGCAGCTCGTCTGATGCCAGCAGGCGGGACACCACCGCTTCGAGTTCGGGGCGCGCCACCGGCACCAGCGCGATGTAGTCGGCGGCGGCCAGCACCCGGGAGAGCTTGGGCGCGTCCGGCGTGAGGCGGAGGACCTGTTGCAACCCCAGGTCGGGCGGCAGGGCGGCGGCCAGTCGCGTCGCAATCTCGGCGTCCTCCGGCGGGTCGAGCAACCAAAAGTCGAAGGGCTCGGCCAGGGCCCCGCTGCCCAAAGGCAAGGGCGGCGGCGCTTCAATGCGGGGCTTGGGATGAAATCCCTGGGTGTAATAGACGTCGAGCCCGGCGCGGCGCAGGCTGCGCATTAAGTGGCGCATGGTGTCGAGATGCCCCAAAAACATTTGCCGGCCCACAATGGAAAAATAAAAACGAAACCGCACCGGTGGGGCGTCGCTCGCCTGCAACACGGGTTGCGGCACCGGGCGGGCGGGCTTTTCGCGGGGCGCCTCCAACGTGGAGACATCGGGGGCAGCGGCGCGGCGCGGCTTGACGGGCAAGTCGGCGCGGCGGCACTTGAGGCCGCAGGTGTGACAGACAAACTGCGTCGCATCGCCTTGAGCATCGGCAAAGACCCCGCAGGGCGCCGTGAGTTCGGCAGCGCGGGCCGCATCGCGTTCGGCGACGAGAAAAGACGGGGTGATGCCGGTGTCCACAATGTCCCAGGGCAGGGGCGCGCCGTCGGGGATGGCCGCCAGATAGGACGCCGTGTCGATGTCCTGCAAGGCCGCGGTCCAGATGTCTTCGCGGAACATGTCGTCCCAGCCGTCGAAGCGCGCACCGGCCTGCATGGCCCGCTCGATGGCATCGGCCAGGGCCGCGTCGCCGCGACACAGCACGCCTTCGAGCCAGGAGAGGCGCACATCGTGGGTGCGGACGTCGATGCGGTGGCGCCGGGCCAGGTCGCTGATAAAGCGTTGGCGCGCCACGATTTCGTCGCGGGGCAGCATGGGCTCGCGTTCAAACGGCGTGAAGGGCTTGGGCACAAACGTGGAGATGGAGGCCACCACGTCGACCCGTCCTTTGGGCAGTCGCTGTCGCCCCAGGGCGCGCAGCCGCACCGACAGATGGACGATCTCGGCGAGGTCCTCCTCGGTTTCGGTGGGCAGGCCCAGCATGAAGTAGAGCTTGATGCGCCCGATACCGCTGTCGAAGAAACGCGCTGCCGCGGCCATCAAGTCGGCCTCGGAGACGTTTTTGTTCACCACGTCGCGCAGCCGTTGGGTGCCGGCCTCCGGAGCCAAGGTTACACCGGTGGCGCGCAGCCGGGCCAACACCGCCACCAGTTCGGCGGACAATCCGTAAGCGCGCAGCGAGGGCACCGCTAAGGAGACGCGCTTCGGCGTCCAGGTGTCGCCCAGGGAGGTGACCAGCTCGGCGATG
>LSQX01212015.1_pt1 | contig 33364 bp, 25 predicted proteins | sample 654561 | NCBI WGS metagenome assembly LSQX01 (sample SAMN04489861, study PRJNA283612) | anaerobic digester metagenome | isolation source: 4 biogas reactors fed with cattle manure at either 37C or 55C with and... | place: Denmark: Kongens Lyngby | collected 2014 | reverse complement strand
ATAACCAAAATCAGACCATCCACCGCCGGAGCCCTCAAAGCCGCCGGAACTAATTTTGTTCCCCATCCCTGATCAATGATTCCATTCGCTCTTTTGCTTCCTGTGAAAGCTTGTCCTTGAGGTAGTTTCTTTCCAAAGACTGCTCATCCTGATATGTCTGAAGTATCCCTTTATTGGTTCTTTCTATTTCTTCCAGAAGATCAGTGGCCGACCAGACGGTGCAGCCCGCACCCCTGATAATGACCTGTTGAAGATTATCTGATGTGGCTACGGTGATATGGTATTTTTCCTGATTATCGTGGGCAAATCTTTCAATGTAGTGATCCGCTGTCTGTGCCTTGCGGGTAAACACCACATGGATGTTATGATAGTCCAGTATTTCTTCCTGATGTCTTTCCACACGGTAGGCATCAAACACGGCAATTATCCGGAATTTTTTTACAGCCCGGTATTTGCTGAGTTCATCCAGGAGTTTTGTTCTTGCAGCATCCATATTGTCTTTCGCAAGTTCCTTGAGTTCAGGCCAAGCAAAGATGATATTATAGCCGTCCACCAGCAGGTATTTTTCTCTGGTTTCTTTTTGCCTGGCAGTGTAGGGCGTGGGCTCTGTATAGTTTCCGGCAGCCGTTCCGGGTTTGTGCCAGACAGTTTTTTTACCCTGATTCGCAAAAGAGGTCTGTTGAAGGATTCTGTCAACCTCCTCGGGGGAGATCCATTTCTCCCTTTTCACCCCTTCCCTGTTCCCATCGGGATGATCCGTCAAATCCCTGTCAGGCTTTAAATAACTTTCAACATGCATATAATCCTTTACCTTGTCCCAGCTGACCAGAAAACCTGTGCCATTGGCACAGAAAACAGAACCCGTCGGGTTTTCCACATCCCGTTCAGAATCATATCCCATCATTTCAATAACCTCTTCCGGGTTATGACAGGAACCATACCCGGAAAGATGGCACAGGAGCCGCCCGTGGCCTTTAGTATAAGCCGCTACATCTTTCTGATAGTTTCTCATTGTTATAACCGGCGCACTCCCTTCCAGAACAGCTATGCCGTCCTGTATGCGGGTTATACGGCATGTCCCGTACATCTTTTCAATATCGGACATGGCTCGCCCCACCATATTCTCGGGCAGTTCCAACTCAAAAGCATAATAGGGTTCAAGCAAGACTGATTCAGCTTCCTTCAGACCCTGGCGCACCGCACGCCAGGCAGCCTCCCTGAAGTCACCACCCTGTGTATGTTTATTATGAGCCCTGCCGGAGACCAGGGTGATTTTCATATCTGTTATGGGTGATCCGGTGAGAACACCTATATGCACCTTTTCCTTCAGATGGGTTATAATCAGATTCTTCCAGCTTTTGGCAAGCACATCATCACTGCAATCCACCGCATACCGAAGACCACTACCCCTCTCACCCGGTTCCATCAGCAAATGAACCTCGGCATAATGCCTTAGGGGCTCAAAATGTCCCACACCTTCCACCACATTGGCGATGGTCTCCTTATAAAGAATGCGGCCTGAATCAAAGGAAACCTCAAGACCGAACCGGCTTTCTATGAGACTTTTCAGGATCTCTATCTGAACCTCGCCCATGACCTGTACCCGGATTTCCTCCAGTTGCTCATCCCAGACAATGCGTAGTTCCGGATCTTCTTCCTCGATCTGGCGAAGCTTTGGAAGCAGAACCTTTGGATCACAGCCTTCCGGCGGCAGAATCTGATAGGTCAATACTGGCTCCAATACAGGGGTTCCGGAAGCTTCCTCCCTACCCAGACCATCTCCAGGTTTGGATTGGGTCAATCCGGTAACCGCACAAACAGATCCTGCCTCCACCTCGCCCACTGCTTGGTATTTCTGGCCTGAATAGATACGGATCTGGTTAACCTTTTCTTCCCAGAGACCGTTGGATAAAATTTCTTTTACCTTAAGCCGCCCGCCGGTTATCTTCATATGGGTGAGTCGGTTTCCCTGTTCATCCCTGCTGATCTTGAATACCCTGGCACCGAATTCTTCCGGATAGGAAGGCACGATGGCATAATCCAGAAGTCCCCGCATAAAGGCCTCTACACCTTCCAGTTTCAAAGCAGAACCGAAATAGCATGGGAAAAGCTTGCGCTGCCTGATGGCCTCTTTAATCTGAGGGGCTTCAATACGCCCTGTTTTGAGATAATTCTCCATCATCCCCTCATCGCACAAGGCCAATTGCTCAAAAAAGCTGCCCGTTCCGGCTTGTCCAAAGTCAACACAGCCGTCATGCAGCTGACTTTTCAGTATATTTACCAGCTGATCCCTCTCTGCTCTTCCCTGATCCATTTTATTTACGAAAATGAATGCAGGTATCCCGTAAAGATCCAACAGGCGCCACAGGGTTTTGGTGTGTCCCTGTACACCATCTGCCCCACTTATCACCAGGATGGCATAATCCAACACTTGAAGAGTTCTCTCCATTTCGGCTGAGAAATCCACATGACCCGGAGTATCCAGCAGGGTAATCTGTGTATTGTCCACATCAAACACAGCCTGCTTGGAGAAAATGGTTATGCCCCTTTCCCTTTCCAGATCGAAGTTGTCTAAAAAGGCATCTTTTTTATCCACCCTGCCAATTTTTCGAATTCTTCCGCTTAAATATAGTAAGCTCTCCGATAGGGTTGTCTTGCCGGCATCCACATGTGCCAGTATGCCGATGATCAGTTTATTCATAGTCTATATTAATCCTTTATCGTCTGAATAGTATGCTAATAAATATATCATATCAGCAAGCAGGAGAGCATACAAATTGCAGCTTATACCAGATATGGCAGCCAAGATTAGAACAGGCTTTGCGGACACCCTTGTTTGATTCAACGCATATGATGAGTTGAAAGCATGCACGAGGCAAGGAGTGTATTATCATGTACAACCCTTATGGATACTACCCCAACTGTGGATATAATGTCCCCGCCGGTCATTCAAACTATATGGGAAAAGATACTTACAATATGTACCCCAATGCTTATGAGAACAATTATCCCAATAACCGGTATATGGGATTGAGGGACTATGGACCTGAGCCCTTTGTCATAAACATAGAAGATGCCGCTAAAAGAAATAATGCCTTTCGAACTGCCATTTGGACCGGCAACCACTTACAGGTCACATTGATGAGCATTGATGTGGGAGAAGACATAGGCCTTGAGATCCATCCCAACCTGGATCAATTCATACGAATTGAACAAGGGCAGGGAATTGTATTAATGGGCGACAGGCAGGACTACCTGAACTTTCAGAGTTGGGTTTATCCGGACTATGCCTTCATAATACCGGCAGGAAAATGGCATAACCTGGTGAATACAGGCCATGTGCCTATCAAGCTGTATTCGATCTACGCACCGCCACAACACCCACGGGGAACAGTTCACGTGACCCGGGCTGATGCCATGGCCGCAGAATGATGAAATATCTCCCTACCAAAAGAGGCCATGGTTCCAAAAGCCTGGCCTCTTTTTTTACCCATAGATTATATGCTCTGTATTCCATTTTCCTATAATAACTCTTTCCGCAATAGTTCGGCGGGTTTGTATGACAGATAAACAGGCGGAATGTCAAAGACGGTTTTAACCCCGGACTGCCCCTCCTGGTTCAGCCTGTATGCCGCCCGGGCATAAGCTGTAAGCACACTTCCTGTAAACTCCGGGTTACTTTCAAGCTTCAGAGAAAATTCTATGGAATGCTCATTCTCTCCTACTGTGTTACCACCACGAATTACAAATCCTCCATGTGGCTTCGAAACATGGTTTTTCTTCATCTCTTCCTCAGTTATAAATGCAACTCTGGTCTCATAACCTGCAAAATAATCAGGCATGTTTTTTATCGTGCTTTCGATCCTGGCTTTATCCGCACCTTCTTCAGCTACGACATAGCAGTCTCTGAGATGCATATCTACTGGCTTTAAATCAGGATAGCGTCCCTGCCTTACATTATCTAGGGCTTCCTTAACAGGCACCGTGTATTGGATCGCATCCTTCACACCATCTATCCTCCGTATGGCATCGGAATGACCCTGACTGACACCTTTTCCGTAAAAGGTATATGTTTTTCCGTCGGGAATCACCGCTTCCATGAGCAGTCGATTCAATGAAAACAGACCCGGATCCCACCCTGCAGATATGATCCCTATTTTTCCGCTTTCCCTGGTGGCAGCACTCATAAGATTATAGTACTCCGGAATTTTGGCATGGGTATCAAAACTGTCTACTGTATTAAAAAGCCTTGCGAACTGGGGACCCTGCTGCCATAAATCGGAGGCCGACCCTCCACAGAGAAGCATCACATCAATATCAGCTGCATATTTCGGCGCATCGTCCACATGCAGTACTCTCACATGTGGATCGTCTAAGTGTATTGATTCAGGATCCCTTCTTGTAAAGATGGCGAAAAGCTCCATATCAGGCGTTTTTTCAATCGCTGCCCTAACACCGCGCCCCAGATTTCCATATCCAACAATGCCTGCTGTTATTTTTCTACTCAAACTGACTCCTCCCAACGTCATGATAAATACGCATAAAACCAACCATGTATAAAATTCAAATTGTTATTGAGTATTTAGCTTCTTCAGTACACTTGCCTTACCGGACGAGGGTAAGGCTAAATCTCCAGATGATATTCCATGCTGTCGTATATTATAATATTGATTCCCTCAAGTAGAAAGAGTGAAGTCTTATGATCCTTATAGCCGGGAACCGAAAAGCAGCTATGCAGGGGCAGCCCGTGCAGGCCGCATTGAATTCCTGTATCTCCACCAACCCCACCTATAATAATGGAGGTTGGTCCGTCCGCTCCGCCAATGATTCCTATAGATGAGGCAGCTGTGGGCATCAGGGAACCTTCCGGAGGTTCTGTCGTGTATTGGGTAGTGCTGTCAAACCTTAAACTTTCGCCCTCAGGCAAAGCCGGGTCTATCTCATACATCAACTTAGTGGTATAAAAACTGCGGCTGCCGGTTGCATCTAATGGTATTTCCAAAGACTCGGGAGCCTGGAAATAAAGGGTATGGGTTACCCCGGTTAAAGGATGTTTAAAACTCACCTCTTTTTGTGTATCCTGCTCCGTCATATCGAAGCGGATGTCCAAGGGGAAAAGCTGCTGTACCGGATGGGTGGAAAACTCGATGCTGTTTACCTTATCAAGCCGCAGGAAGCGCTTTATTTTCTTGGTTTTGAAATGAGTTTCAGGATAGGGCACACAATACCTCTGGCAGGCAAAACAGGTTGTGTCCTTCAGTATTGAACTATACGCCTTTTGAATATGGGACAGGTCATTATCCTCATCCCATGGTATACTCACTCCGCAACTGGATGAATAACCGCCTTCCACCTGTTCCTGGTTTATCCATATTTCCTTGATTGAAATATCCTGAAAGGGATACTCCTGCTCTGCACAGCATCGCTCCAGAGGTGTCAGTTCCTGCTCCCTTCTTTGATATTTTTCAAAAAACTCCCTGAGCCTGGTTTCATCAAGGGGAGTAAGGGTATCAAAAACAATTCCTTTTGAGAATCGATAAACTGCTGGAATAATGCGCTTCATCCCGGCATATTCAAATTCCCGGTTTACCTTCTGTGGTAATCCACAAATCCCCTTTTCTTTGCTCCATAAGCTTGAGTTATATCGTACTCTCATCTTCTCATCCCTGCAACCACGGACGGTTTCTTTGTCCCATTATGACATATTGGTTTCGCATACCCCAGCGAGCTCTACCATTATACCATACCTGAGCATTGCCTTATTCCGTTTACACCTTATGTATGACTTATTTGCGGATCGTCAGGAGCCTGATACAATTTATCATCTCCTTCGGTTATGTCAGTTGCAAGACAACATTATCGGATTTTTGTCAGCACAGACTCGCCTGCCAATCCTTCGATTTCACTGTGGAGTTCATCCGATATCCGGTAGACCTCCTCCGCATTTCCTGAAGCCAGTAACCTATATATAGATTTTACCCTCGACTCCAAATCCTCAGGCTTGATCTGAAAACTGCACACCCTTTTCATTGCCCATTTCTCATTCATCAGGTAACGATTATTCACAGCATACAATACCTGAAGCCAGGAGCATACTGCCCGGAAGACAGAGCCCATGGCGTAATTGGTGTCACCCTTGAATGCCGCTTTACGGCCGCAGGCAAGTGAAAACCATGCCTCCCATAAAAACCTTTGTATTATAGCTCTTCTCATAAGCGGCGGGTACTCACCTTTTGAATACAGCAGCGCCTTCAGCCCATCAAGCTTCTTCTCGTCGTCCTGCCATAAAGGCTTGCAGTAATGCGTTTCAGCAGCGTATATGGTATTGACGAAACCGAAGGGATGGCCTGACTGATAGTCGATGGTGATCCTGCCTTCTATACAATCATGAAGAACTGACTCCACTCTTTTAACATCACGCAGGAGCATGTCAACGGGGGTACCGCCCAGGGTGATCCATGCCCCTCCATTAATCCAGGGTCCCCATTGCCCCGGAGGATTCAGAAGATTGTCTTTACGCCCGTCATCCAATTCTTTCAGGCATTGGTCAAGCGCAGCCACATCCAACGAATCTCCGATATAATAAACTCCTATGTCGTAATCTGAATCCTGATCGGCCTCTCCCCTGCTTTGTGAACCGCCCAGACAAATGGCCTTAACACCCTGAACCGCTGAAAGGGATGCGACAATACGATCTAGTTTCATGGGCGATACCTCCTTACTAAACCATGCTCAGCCTTTCGATAGCCTCATCTTCATTCTGAACGAAAAAGACATGGTTTCCTTTATTGCTTTCGTAAATGAAATCCTTCAGGCTCTTGCTTGTATAAATGGAAAAGTCGCCGACAACAGCTATTCTCATATCGTAAGTAACGAATTTTTGGAGTATTTCCCCTGCAAGCCTTGTCTTCAGGTCAAAAAAGTCCTCACTTACAGCCGACTTGTCAATGATGACGCGGTCACAGTCGGTTTGATACCTCACTGTTGCCAATAAATCCAAGGCTGACTGAACATCAGTAATCATTATCTCGCTGTTTTCTATGATTGCAATATCCTTATCGTTTTTGCTGACAGTTCTTATTACCAAAACAATCTCTCCAGTTCTTCAAACCATATTTTTAAAAAGACAGGGATTATGTCTACATATGACAGACAAGTCCCCGCCCTTTTATTGGATTGTGGCCGGTTTTTACCGTCCAAACTTTTTTGGGTTCCTTTTCCCTCTATATACTAATTTTATTATAAAAAGCAGTCCCAGGCCAGCACCAGCTTAAATTAAAACGGGTGTAGTACTTAACTTGCGGGAAAGGTTTTCCGCCATCTTATGAAAAACACCACACCCAATGCGGCAACCAGCCCTTCAGTAACCGGAAATGCCAGCCACACACCCGTTATACCTGCCGCCACGGAGAGCAGGAATGCCATCGGAACGATCACTATCAGGCCTCTTGACAGAGAGATGATTTGAGCAGGCGTAGCCCATACTGTGGAGGTAAAGAGCATGGAGACGATGATATTGAAACCTGCAAAAAGAATACCTGAAAAATAGATCTTTATTCCAGCGACAACAATTCTTTGCAATTGCATGTTGTTTTCACTGTTGAATACTCCTGCAACGGGATCTGCAAAGAAAAACAACGTCAGATAGATGATGCATGAAGCAACAGACATAGTTATCAACGCATAACGGAGAAGTTGCCGGACGGTTTTCATCTCATAACGCCCATAGGCTTTGCTTATCAGAGGTTGAATACCCTGAGCGATACCTGTATATATGCAAAGAACCACAAGGGACAGGTTGGCAATTACCCCATATGCCGCAACACCCGTGTTGCCAAGCAGGTTCAGAATAATCATATTGAAGATTACCATCACTATACCAGAGGAAACCTCCGTTATCAGGGAAGGAAATCCTAATGTGAAAGTATCCAGTGCCATCCTGCTGCTCGGCCTTGTTTTTACCAGATGGAATCCGTTTTTCCTTTTAACCCGATGCTCCAATAAGATCAGCATGCTGAATATGGGGGCTAATCCTGTTGCCAGGACTGCACCGAACATACCCATTTGAAATACGAAGATGAAAAGATAATCAAGAATTATATTCAAAAGGCTTCCTCCAAGCATTGCCAACATGGCTAGCCTTGGATTTCCGTCATTTCTTACAAAGCAGATCATCACATCATTCATGATGAATGCGGGGGCAAAAAGCAGAATCACTTTCAAATAGATATTTGTCATTTCAAAAACTTCTGCGTTCGCCCCTAAAACCCTTGTCAGCCCTTCGGAAAAAAAAATGCCTGCCAGTACAAACAAAGCTGAGAAAACCACAGCCAGGGATACGGTGTTGGTAAAAATCAGGTTTGAAAGATTATAATCCTTCTGGCTTTTTAATATGGAGTACCTTGTGGCAGCGCCCATTCCAAGCATCAATCCGATTCCATGAATAAAGCTGTAGACTGGAATTGACAGGTTCAGAGCAGCTAAACCATTAACGCCCAGTCCTTTGGATATAAAGAATGTATCTGCAAGAATATAGCAAGACAGGCCAAGCATTCCCAATACGGCCTGTGCGGAATACCGTGCAAATTCTTTTTTATGAGATGGTTTTTTAATTTTTGTCTCCTCCTTGCTGCGAAAAAGCGCCACACTGGCAGCCTCAAAGGGCTGACAAGAAAAATCCGGCACTTAAGTAACTTGCGCGGGAAAGTACACGAATCCGATATAAACGGTGGTAACATGCCATAATACCATTTGAGCATCTGTTCAGGACAGCAACCGTTTCATCAACCGACATCTGTTGCCTGCCTCTTCTCATTTCTCTGAACATCGAACAACCTCCCGTACGTCTACATAGATGCAAGCCGCCTCTCAAATGAAGGCATATCCCAGCCTCACCGACTTATACCATAAGAATTATCGCAAATGATACCTAACCAGGCTAATACATCAAATACTGGTTAGTAGTCTAATGCCCCCGATCCGGATTTGTCAAGAAAGCCATTCACTAAACAGGTTCTTATTAATACTGAGCCCTGTCATTTTTAATATTTGGGTGGTATAATCACTCAAAAAGTACGATATCTGCTTCCATTAAGAAAGCTCCTCAACAAGATATAATGATCTACCACAGTTAAGGAGCTCTTCTTTGAGATATCAACATCGGTTTACTCTGTACTAACAATTAGCGCTAATTTTTCCCCTGCCCGGTCTGGTCGTGGCATATAGAAGCGCTTGGGCAGCCGCTGCAGCCGCACCCACAGCTCATTGACTCACCCTTTGCCTTTTTCTTTGCCATGTTGGCAATTATTCCTATGACCACTGCCAATAGCAGAGCACTTATCACGATGGTTCCAATATTATCAGCGATGAATTGTAACATTGTCTCCCCTCCCTTATTCAATACACAAATTAATCAACTTATTGCTGCTCTGTATTTTTATTTTTCAGCATCCTTTTCGGGTAAGAGAAGGTCTGCAAAAACTTACGATCCAATCTACATACTCGCCTGAACCGACGCAGCTTCAATGGGGCGTTCCCTGTATGGTCTCATCAGCAAATACAGGAACAATGCCACTATCAGGATGGCCGCTGCCGTTCCTATGCCAAAGCCGTTACCTGTGAACAGCATGCCAAGCTGGTATATGCTCAGAGATACCGCATAAGCAAACAGGGTCTGATAGCCGATGGCGAACAATGTCCATTTTGTATTGTTCATCTCCCTCCTGATAGCTCCTATTGCCGCAAAGCAAGGCGCGCAGAGCAGGTTGAACACCAGGAATGAATAGGCTGACAGTACGGTGAAGCTTGACGCCAAAAGACCCCATATTTCAAATCCATCCTCGGCAACCTCAGCAAATCCGTACAAAATACCAAGTGTGCTGACCACATTCTCCTTGGCAACAAGCCCGGTAATTGTAGCTACTGTAGCCTGCCACTGACCCCAGCCCAGAGGTGCAAAGACGGGTGCAATGGCTCCTCCTATCTTGGAAAGGAATCCGTCATTTACATCGTCTACCATGACGATGCGTCCGTCCACGATGCCGAAGCTGGATGCAAACCAGACAACAATAGTGGACAGCAATATGATGGTACCCGCTTTTTTGATGAAGGACCAGCCCCGCTCCCACATACTGCGTAGCACATTTCCGGCCACAGGTCTGTGATAGGGAGGCAGTTCCATGACAAACGGCGCCGGATCACCGGAAAACATACGGGTTTTCTTAAGGATGATGCCGGAGAAGATTATAGCGGCAATTCCTACAAAGTATGCGCTGGGTGCCACCCACCATGCGCCATTGAATAACGCGCCGGATATAAGGGCTATAACTGGAAGTTTAGCACCACAGGGTATGAATGTGGTAACCATGATGGTCATTCTTCGGTCACGTTCATTCTCAATTGTACGGGATGCCATGATTCCTGGAACCCCGCATCCGGTTCCTATAAGCATGGGGATAAAGGATTTTCCAGAAAGGCCAAACTTACGGAAGATCCGATCCATGATGAAGGCAACCCTGGCCATATATCCGCAGTCCTCAAGCAATGCAAGGGCAAGAAACAGAACCAGCATCTGCGGAATAAATCCCAGGACAGCACCCACGCCCGCAATGATTCCATCCAGAATGAGTGACTGAAGCCATGGAGCTGTCCCAATAGAATCAAGAAAGCTTTCCATAGCCGGAGGTATGATTTCACCAAAAAGCACATCATTGGTCCAGTCAGTCATCCATGTACCGACGGTCGTAACAGCTAGATAGTAAACAGCAAACATAGCTAGTGCAAAGATGGGAAGTGCAAGCCATCTGTTGGTAACGATCCTGTCTATTTTATCAGAGGTAGTCATCTTTTTATTGCTTTTCCTACGATAGCAGTCCTTTATGATTGAAGAAATGTACAGATATCGTTCATTGGTGATAATGCTCTCCGAGTCATCGTCCATATCGGTTTCACAGCCGTCGATAATATTCTCGATGCGTTCCTTGAGAGAATCATCAAGATCCAGACGTTCCATGATCTTAATATCCCGTTCAAAGACCTTGATTGCTGTCCAGCGCTTATTTTTATCTTCAACCCTGTCCCCCAAAAGCCCTTCAATGCTCTCGATGGCATGCTCCAACTCGTCCGAGAACCGATGTTTAGGGGTCATGGGAACTTTTTTATTGGCAAGCTCCGCAGCTTTTTCTGCCGCCTCCGTGATTCCGGCTTTCCTTAATGCCGAGATACCTATAACGGGACAACCCAGCTTTTCAGAGAGCTTATCAAGGTTAATCCTGTCACCATTTTTTTCAACAATATCCATCATGTTGACCGCTACCACCATGGGTATGCCCAATTCGGCCAACTGAGTGGTAAGATACAGATTACGCTCCAGATTAGTGCCGTCTACAATGTTTATGATGGCATCGGGATTCTCGGTAATGAGATAATCCCTTGCTATAACCTCTTCCAGCGTGTACGGTGAGAGAGAATAAATACCCGGCAGGTCTACAATGGTTATATCCTTATATGTATCGCTCCTGAGTTTTCCTTCTTTTTTTTCAATGGTCACGCCCGGCCAGTTTCCCACATACTGATTGGAACCGGTCAGCGCATTAAACAGTGTTGTCTTTCCGCTGTTGGGATTGCCTGCAAGTGCTATTTTAGTAGGCATGATCTCTTTTCCTCCTTGTAGAACAAGAATAATCGGCTTCTATTAAGCTTCGCAAGTTAGTCTAGGCTAACTCATGGAGAAAATAAATCAGGAAACCCGTCGTCTCCTGGAAACTACTCAACCAATATCATTTCGGCATCAGCTTTACGCAGGGATAATTCATATCCGCGAACCGTAACCTCCATGGGATCCCCAAGGGGTGCCACCTTGCGAACATAGATCTCTGTACCCTTTGTGATACCCATATCCATGATCCTGCGTTTCACAGCGCCCTGGCCAACAATTTTCTGAACAGTAACTGTCCGTCCGCAGGCAACCTCTTTTAAAACCTCCATATTAAGCAACTCCCTTCACGACTCATACCAAGATTCTGCAAGCCATTTCACGGCTTATAGCAATCCTTGAATTCTTGACGTTGACAATTACATTACCGCCAATCTCACTGATCACAGTAACAGTTCCTCCAACAACGAAACCAAGGTTCTCGAGATGCTTTTTTAGCTCTGCCTTGCCGCCGATCTTTCTTATGAGCCTTTCCTCTCCTTGTCTTGCCATGATTAAGGGCATTGCTATCCCTCCCATTCTGCTTTCTCGCAAACTCTTCTCAACGGAAGACCATACTGAGTTAGTCTCAACTAATCTAGTTATAGGTTAGTATAAACTAACTTGAATGTCAACGGGTCTATCAAATTTTTGTCTCAGCTTTGTTTTATCCTATAAAACATTTGCGGAATGTGAAGAAAAAATTGGCTATAATACAGAGGAGATGGCGCAAGCGGAAACCCCGAAAAAATCGGACCTGAATATCTATTATGATGATGAACCCCTGAATTATTTGTTTCCGCTTTACAATGAAGTAGCAGAGAAATATTTCAGGAAGTAAGGTTTCAGTCTGGAATAGCCTTTATGGCAGTATCTCGGTTATGCTGCAGAAAGGCATGACATCACCGGTTGCGGCGCTGTCTTTTTAGTCGGGGTGTTTGTTTAAATCAGGACAATATGATATTCTGAAGTTAGCTTATAGTATCCGGAACCAGCAAGCATAACCCATGGGAAGAAGATGATGAATGTGGATATCCGCGAATCTGCTGAAATGTATCTTGAAACCATCTTGGTATTAGGGAAGAAGAAGCCTCAGGTGAGGTCCATCGATATTGTGAATGAGCTGAATTATAAGAAGTCCAGCGTCAGCGTCGCCATGAAGAAGCTGCGCGAGAACCGGCTCATTGAGATGGACAGTGATGGTTTCATCACTCTGACCAAGGAAGGCAAAAAAATTGCAGAGACCATGCTAGAACGACATAAGCTCTTATCCGACTGGCTTATGCGCCTGGGTGTAGACGAAGCCACCGCCCTTGAGGACGCCTGTCGTATAGAGCATGTTATCAGCCATGAAAGCTTTGAAGCCATTAAAAAGCATATCCCGGCAGCCAAAAAGGAAACCTGAAAACCGGGCTCGAGGTTCTTGGTGTTTTTCCGGTGACCTCCTATGTGAAGTACTGAATCCTGGCCTCAGGAAACCTCCCCAGTATAAGCGATGTCAGGTATCCCCTTATCTCTTCCGCCTGCTCCTTCGGGTACACATATTTGTATCGTCCGAATCTCCCCCATTTCAAGCTTCTTTTCTCCTCATCCATATCCAGCCTTGTGTTGGGGAATCTTTGAAGAATAAGCTCTTTGGCAGCAGCCGCAAACCGCTCCAAGCCTGAGACCATGATCTAAAAAATGAACCTGACACAACCCCCTTGAAAACATTGAATTCCAAAAGGGCGTCAGGTTTTGTACTGATGAATGGCATACCCATATATGACTTGGCAGAACCCAAGCTGAAACAACAGGCGCATCATGGATGGTCATTTATTCTTTTTAAAATCTCAATGGCATCCTCTTCATCCAGAGGCTTGCTGATCAGATACCCCTGAATCTTGTCACAGCCACATCCGATCAGATACTGTTTCTGACTTTCGTGCTCCACGCCTTCGGCTATAACACAGTGACCAAACCTTTGAGCCATGGAAACAATATCGCCGATGATGGCCTTGGAAGGATCGTGCAATAATAGATTATCCATAAAAGCCTTATCTATCTTAAGGCAGTTGATGTTCAGCTCCCACTCCCTTGAAAGAGAGGAATACCCGGTTCCAAAATCGTCAATAGCTATTGACAATCCAGCGTCTTTCAGTATTCCAAGAACACGGTTGATCTGCTCAAAATCCGAAGCGAATACCGATTCTGTGATCTCAAGGGCAACATTCGCTGGATTTACCCCCATCCTGTCAATCATCTCAAACAGGTTTTTTGTGAAGTCCTCTGCCAATAGCTGAATCACAGACACATTAACAGAAACATTTATGTTTTCGTATCCATTCTCCTTTAGCTTGATGAGAAAACTCAACGCCTGCCGGAAAACCTTCATTCCGATTGGAATGATAAGCTTTGTTTCCTCGGCTAAGGGAATGAATTCCAAAGGAGGTACCCGCCCCAGTTTGCTGCTGTTTAATCTGGACAAAGCCTCGAAACCGGATATCCGACCAGTTTTGAGATCAAGTACGGGCTGGTATTGCAGATAGAGGCCACCGTCGTTTTCACATGAAGCAATGCAGGTAAGTTCGTTTTTAATTTGTGTTTTACGAATTATATGCTTCTCCAGCTCTTCGTCATATAAGCTTATACCAAATTCTTTATCAGTAGTTGCCATGGCCCTTTCAGAAGCAATCAGCAGGTTCTGCAAAATCCGGTCGGCATCCCATCCCTTGTCCGGATCTATTTCAACAATTCCAATTCCTCCAACAATTCTTTCCATTGTAAGTAAGGATTGAAGCGTCTTTGCAATATCATCACAAAATTCAAACAACTCGCTTTTCCCCTGGTAGCCTTTCAGATAGAAGGCAAACTGATGTTCATATGTACTAAACAGCATCCTCCTGTCTGTGCAATGCTTAGTGAGGGCGTCAGCAACACGTTTTATCAGATCCAGGGTATAATGGTATCCATAGGTCATGGTTATTGACTGGACTGCACTTAAGTTTATGCCCACAAGAGCCCTTCGCTCATCTGTTTTTTTCCTGGCATCGCCATTGAGAAGACCTTCCAGAAAGATCAGATTATACAGGCCCGTCCTCCTGTCGTGCTCATAGCTGTATTTATCCTCCATCTCTTTTCGATCGGTAATATCTATAACGATTCCCTCAACTGCCTCAACATGCCCTTGCTCGTCGAAGACACCCTCTCCCATCTCCAGTACCCATTTCCGTTCTCCATAGGCAGTTATGATTTCATATTCATACTTGAAAGGTATTCTCCTGGAAATGACCCGCCCCCATTCCTCCCATATAAGTTCACGGTATTCCGGAGCAATGATATCGTTGTATGACAGGTCTTTGTTGAATAGAAGGCTTTCAGGCGGGTAGCCCGTTAAGTTTAAACAACCCGCCGAAACATATTGCATGGTCCAATCCCTGTCATAACTGCACCTGTATGCCAGTCCGGGAAGGTGGGAAAGAAGCACGGATTTGCTGCGCTCGCTCTCTTGTAATGCCTTTTCAATGGTTTTGCGTTCGGTGATATCCTGAACCAGGCAGACATGGTTATATTGATGCTCATTGGACAAGCCGAGGGAAGCTACAATCATGTGCACCCAAACCACCGAACCATCCGGTTTAATCAACCTCTTATCCATTGCGTAACTTTCGATTTCCCCTGCTTTGAGCCTTTTATAGTTCTCCACATCCTCTTCCAAATCATCGGGATGTGTTATTCCCGCCCAACCCAGCCTTAATAGCTCTTCTTTATTTCTGCCGCTGATTTTCTCAAACATGGGATTGACGTTGAAATAGCGGTTTTGTTCTTCTGTTAAGGTTTCGTAATTATGGGAAACGGCTATGCCAATTGGCGCCTGATTGAAAATTGTTTCAACGGTCAGACCCTGTTCATGCAACTTCTGCTCCAGCGCCTGCTGAATACGAAGAAGTTCAGCGTGAATCTCGATTCTGGCAGTAAGTGAATCCATATGGATGGGTTTTCTGATATAGTCCACCGCGCCCAGCTGCAATCCTCTGATCTCATTATCCAGCTCATCATAGTTTGTTAGTATGATTGTGCGAATTCTATTGAACCGGTCATCGGATTTCAGCGCACCAAGAACCTGAAAGCCGTCCATCCCAGGCATATTCAAATCCAGGATTACCAGATCAATGTCTTTATGCTCCTCAATCTGACGCATGGCTTCAAAACCGTTACTTGCCGTGATCACATTGTACCTGCCCAGCATCTTTTGAATAAGCAGCCTGTCTGTTGCAGAATCATCGACTATCAGAATCTTGAGTGGCATTTTACCCATCCTCCCTCCAAAATACTTGGATGATGTTATGTTTCCTTGCTACATTCCTTCACTATATATATCGAACAATTTCTTCAAGCAGTTGTCCGAACAATAGATAAAACTTTTCTTTGAGAAGCACTATTTTGTTTTCATCCTCTTGCTGCAAGGCTTTATGCAATGAGTTAGTAACCTCGTAGACCTCTCCAGCTCCTATGCTCCCGAGACTGCCCCGAATCTTATGGAGTATCTGTGCCGCTTCCTCATATCTTTTTTCATTGATGGCCGAGGTGAGATTACTCAAGGTTTCGCTATTCTCATTGAGGAATTCAGATAAAACCTGTGTGTAAATCTCAGAATTTCCGCCAACATTTCGCATCCCGACAGATCTGTCCAGAATACTTACCTTGAGTTCTTCCTGATCTCTTTTTTCCAAAATATCTATAACCCTGCGTATAAAATCATCGGGATCAAAGGGCTTACTGATAAAATCATGAATTCCGTTTTGCCGACATTTTTCCAAAACCCCTTCAACCACGTCTGCGGTCAATGCCACAATGGGAACATCGGCAGATATCTTTCTTATTTCCCTGGTAGCTTCATAGCCGTCCATCACCGGCATATGCAAATCCATCAGAACCAGGTCTATATTGTTCTGATGTTGCTGATAGAGTTGAACAGCCTCTTTTCCGTCTCCGGCCATTAACAGTTCAGCACCCGTCTGCTCTAATAGGGACTTAACAATTAATTGATTGGTTCTGTTATCTTCCGCCAATAAGATGTTATAGATCTTCTCAGGCTTTTTCAGTTCAGTAATTGTACTCTGGGCAACCGGTGAGGTTTTCGGCATAAAAATGTCCTGAATGCCATTGAAGAGAATGGATGGAATGATGGGTTTGCCTATGCCCATATCTATTCCATATTGGCTTAGCTTTTCAAACAGGTCCTGCCTCATCATGGGCAACAGCATGATGAGCTTTGGCAGTTTTGAGATTCTCCTGTTGTTCCGGATGGATTCTATAAACTTAAAACCACCTTCCTGGGGGGTGTTGTAATCTAAAATAAACAGATCAAATAGTTCTTCAGATTGTTTTCCTGCGTCTTCAAGCATACTCACCGCACTGGCCTGCGAACTCGTTAGCTCATATTGCATACCAAAGTTTTTCAGGTAGCTCCCAATAAGGTTCATATCCTCTACAGACTTCTCAAGTACCAACATCCTTATATCCTTTAACTGTATGGCTGGCAGAGCCCCCTGTGAAGATTCTTCCTTCTCTCTGTCGATATCCAGAGACAGATGGATGATAAAAGTGGAGCCTACTCCCGGTGTGCTGAAAACCTGGATTTTTCCATCCATCATGTCAACCAGGCTCTTAACAATAGATAGTCCCAGCCCCGTGCCTCCAAATCGGCGGGTAATACTGCTGTCTCCTTGTATAAATGGCTTAAACAGGTTATCAACCTGCTCCTGGGTCATGCCTATGCCGGTGTCCTGCACCGAAAAAGACAGGTGATATCTTTCGTTCTCTCTGGCTATCAGTCTGACATCAAGCGACACCTCCCCTTTGCTTGTGAATTTTGCTGCATTGCTCAAAAGGTTTACAAGGATTTGTTCTATTCGCTTGCTGTCCCCGTAAAACCAGTTTGGAACATGGGGATCCTTATAGAACTTAAAGTCGATTCCCTGCTCCTCAATCTTGTAAGAAACAATGTTTACTACATCCTCAATTACCTGATCCATGCTGAAAGGAGCCATCTCAAGCTCTACTTTCCCGGCTTCGATTTTAGAGAAATCCAGAATATCGTTAATGATGCTCAGCATATTATTGGCTGCCTGTCTTATCCTGTCTGCATACATTCTCTGTGTCAGATTAAGATCTGTTTTTTTAAGAAGATAGGACATACCTGTAATGGCGTTGAGAGGGGTTCGGATCTCATGGGACATTCTGGCCAGAAAGTTGGATTTGAACTCATTAGCCTCATCAGCCTCGCGTTTTGCTTTTTCCAGATCAGCCTGAATTCGCTGCCGCTTCTTTATCTCTTTCCTCAACCGCATATTCCATAAAAATGAAACCACCATCAGAACTGCCAGGAATGAACCACCATATAAAACGATTCGATATACAGGACCATAGTTGATTTCCGACTTAAAACCTATCCACTTGGATACTATGGCGTTTTTCTCTTCTATGGAGATATCAGCGAGAACTTTATTAAGAATATCTACCAGTTGAGGCCAATCCTTACGCACAGCAAAATACAAACCCTGCTGCTTCTCCCCTTCAAATGCAATAAATCTTAAGTTTGTCAGGGTATTCATACGTGCCAGATAACTGGTGGTGGCAAGATTTCCAACGAATGACCGTTCTGTTCCATTTGCCACCCCGGTCAGAGCGGCTTCTGCAGAATCGTACAAACTCAGATTGATGTCCGGGTAACCGAGAAGATAACTGTGATGGGAACTATTCCTTTGCACGGCAACAGTGAGCCCCGCCAGATCACCAATATCAGCAATTTCTGTATCGGTGTCCCGGGTTACAATTACCCGCTTGAAATTAATGTAAGGCTCAGAAAAAAGAAAATATCGTTCTCTCTCACGGGTTTTTGATACCGCGGGCAACACATCAATATCCCTTAACAAAGCCAAATTGTATGCCTCTGGCCATGTAAGCCCTTCAACAACCTGGAACTGAATACCTGTCCTTTCACTGATCAACGACAAAAACTCTGCAGTTATGCCCTTATATTCCCCGTCTTCATCAAAAAATTCAAAGGGAACAAACTTGGGATCTGTCCCAAGCCGGATGACAGGATGCTGATCCATAAAGGCAATCTCTTCTTCGGTCCAACTTATCCCACCAGTTGCTCTACAAGGCACTATCAACACCAAAGCCGTTGATACAGAAATAAGAAACAGGGCAAGTATCCTTCTCATAAACGCCCCCTCTATTCTATAATGTTCTGCTCAATTTGCTGTTCAGTGGAAAGGCTATTTAATTGGTATTTGTTTAGAGGACATCAGAAATCCTGGGTTAAGAGACAGAACCCGCCTGTCACAGGCTTCCCTCGCCCTTTTAATCTCCTCGGAATATGAGATCAGTATTGTCGGAAAACGTTTCTCAGGGCTCTTTGAATTCAGCCTGTACCGGCATTTTAATACGGAGAAACTCTAACCTGCATTTTTTTGGTAGCGTTTCTTATAGTGTACTATAATGCGCCATATTTCGTCAATAATACCTTATTCCCAGAGCCGGGACAAATCATGCCATAAGTCTTGCTCAGCCGGTTCAACTGAGCCACAGCAGCCGTATTAAAAAGGCAACAGGTCAGGAATGGCTTAATACGGACAGAGAGCTGAGATATAAAAATCTCAGCTCTCTGTCTTGTTAAATGCGGTTCTTACTCCGTAGCACATTTTCTATGAACACTGATACAATGAAATGTCCCTTATGTATCTGCCGCGAAGGTATTATGTATTATTTCTTTTCCTTTTTGAAGCACATGAACCAATCCAGGCAATAGGTATCATCGCCCTGGTTCTCCATTCTCTCCTTGGCGGTGCCACATGATCCGGCTGTTGGAATAATTACATCCTCCCCGGGTCTCCAGTCGGCAGGTGTTGCCACATTGTCCCTGTCCGCCTTTTGCAGGGCCAAAATAATGCGTTTGATCTCATCAAAATTTCTTCCTGTGGACAGAGGATAATATAGAATAGTGCGGATCTTGGAATCTGGATCGATAATGAATACTGCCCTTACAGCCTGTGTGTTAGACTGTCCCGGCTGTATCATTCCATACTTATTCGCAACTTCCATGCGAATATCTTCAATCAGAGGGAACTTAACCTCTACATTCTTCATACCCTTCCATTCCAGCTCCTGAATCTTTCTCAGCCAGGCAATGTGAGCATAGAGAGAATCCACTGAAAGACCAACCAGCTCGGTGTTCAATTCCTTAAACTCGTCAGCCATTGTAGCAAAGGTCATGAATTCTGTGGTACAAACCGGAGTAAAATCTGCCGGATGCGAGAACAGGATAACCCATTTTCCTTTGTAGTCCTCAGGAAAATTGATCTCCCCCTGTGTTGTAACCGCTTTAAAACTGGGTGCGGTGTCACCGATAAGTGGCATTCTGTTAACTTTCATTTCTTCCATAACTAACATCCTCCTGTTTATTTTTAAGACATCCCATTTAGATATCTCATTCAAGTCTTGCTCTCTTGCTGTGTTACTTTCATGGGTCTAATGATTTTAATTTTGTAATCATTTCAAATTTATAATACCATCAGTTTCCACCTCTGTCAAGGATGTATTTCATTAATTAATCAAGAATTTTCAAATCTGCACTTTTTCATGTCCTTACGGTCGCTACGCCCATGCCTAAGTGCGATCACAAAACAGAGCTATCTACTGCACGGAGTTTTGTTTCAGCACACATAAATGCGTTGTTAAGATAACAATTGAGGATCTCACCTGTATTTCTTGAAATAGCGCCAGAAAACATATTCATTTATGATATCCACTCATAACAGCGTTGTGGTCAAAATAAACGCTATCATGCACGACATGTTGAAATACTCCATGGTGGAGATCGTAAAACCATCAATCACACAACTCCTGCCTGAGCTTTCGGTCTTATAATGCAAGCAGGCTTGTTTTAGATGAGAAGATTATCCTATAATATTCATTAGATAGTTCAGCGACAGGAGATGATTTATAAAGAAACTGGAAGAGTGATTATGGATAAAACTGTTAGAATCTAGCATCATAGGGTATTACACGGGGGGGAAATAATGGACTTATCAAGTTTTGCTTTTGTACACTGGTCATATTATGAAAGAATAAGAGAGGCAAGTAACTGCGGCCAAACAACCGATAAAATCAGGGAGACTATAGAGAATGATTTTCGAATCGCTTATGAAACCGACAAAATCGGGTATTCAGGAGTAAGAAAAATAAATACATACGCCAGCCAGGCCGAGATCGCATGGCTGAGAACCACATATAAGAATACCGATGGCGACTGGTTGTGGTTAAAACTCGAAAAGAATACAAAACAGAATGCTCAAGAATGGTTTTGCGCAAATCTGCTGTCCCAAAAGGATGTATACCGTGAGCTCATATGCTCCCAATTCTATGTGATAGGCGAGATTATTTTTCAGGATGCCGGGCAGGGATATGATTTTTTGGAAGAATTGCAATCAATCGCACAGCCGGAAGAGTGGAAGTATAATGATTACACTTCACCGACCAATTATCCGATTCTGAAATCGTATATAGAACATACCTACAACCGCCTGAAAATCGAAGGAAAGATACTGGAATCCAACGATGGAACACAGTGTTTATTTAATACCGGTCTTCTTGACAGAGATTTTCTTTTGGACGTTTATGTTCTCTGCTCTAAAACCGAGATCGATATTTTCGGCGACAAGTATATCTGTTGTGCCAACCCAAGGGTCGTCCTTGAAAATGATATGAGCACCATAAGAGCCTTTGGCGGCAGATCGCCTGAAATTGCCAAGTATTTTGAAACAATCGACCAGGTCATATTTAACCCGGATCTGGAGATTAACATGAACTGGAGGCATATTTTCATTGAGCGGGCAGACAGAATTCCTGCAGAGATCAGGGACGGAAAGACTCCCATTAAGGAAATAGTGCAGAAGTTTAAGGGTAACGAAGAGAACATCAAAAAACTTGCCAGGAGAAATTATAAAATGGTGGTGCCCCAATACTACAACAACAGCATTCAGTTTCTGATGCCCATATACCTGGGTACTGAGTTTAGCGGAAAACCGGATTTTGCTTTGGTTCTGTCCATGGATAACTCTACACAGGTGCCCTTTTACAGGGGGACAACCATCTTAACCGTTGAAATGGCATATCAAAATGCCAGATTGTTGGCAAAGCCAGACAACCCATGGTTGATTTCCAGCTTGAAACAGTAAAACTACCGGGATCTTTTCCATTATATAACCTTACGGTTTTGTTGGAATAGACTCAGAACCTTCTGGTAACAATAGAATTCAAACTGTTTCATAACCAATACAGATTTGCAGGCTGTATGGTCAACTGCAGAATTAATCTGGTTTGATACAGTTTTATTCTTTGTTTCGGAGGGGAACCATTGATCGGTATTATACTGGCATTGCTGGCCGGATTGTTGATGAGCGTTCAAGGTGTTTTCAATACCCGGTTGATGGATTCGTCCAATATGTGGACAACTAATACCTGGGTGCACTTTACAGCTTTTGTTACAAGTATTGCAGTATGGTTCTTTGCAGGCCGTGAAAACCTGTTTTCGGTTTTCAGCGTCAGCAATAAACTGTATTTGCTTGGCGGCGTTATCGGCGCACTCATAACCTTTACGGTTATAAAAAGCATAGCAAGCCTGGGCCCTGCCTACGCAACAATGCTTATACTGCTGGCTCAGCTTGTGGCTTCATGTCTGATTGAATTCCTCGGCCTTTTCAGCACCGAAAAGACGTGCTTCGAATGGAGCAAACTGATTGGTGCCGCCCTGATGGTCGCAGGGATTATAGTATTCCAGAAGTAAAAACGTCAGGGGGTTGTGAATTCACTTCCCCCTGACTGCTTAGCGCACACAGAATCAGCGCATTATCGTAGCGGTAAATCCGTATTCTATAACGTTCTTCTGGTCAACCAGACCCCTTTCACCGTAAACAGGCTCGTATACAATTTTAGCTGTTTCACCGGGTTTCATCACACGGGGCAGATGGATGTACAGCTTTCCATCCTCAACGTTGAAACGGATATCATCAATCTTTGTTCCATCTATTTCTACTGTTATGAATGAATTGATATCCCCTTTCCATCCGGAGAGCCTGTCGGTCATCGTAATCTGGATGGTATCAGAAGCGGGCAGCATCAGGGTTTTGAACCATCCCGCAAAGGCTGCCTCAAAATCAATGGTAAATGGTGCCAGGGCATTACCGTTCGAATCCTTCAGATAGTTCACCCTGTCTGCGGTTTTGATTCTCATAATGCCGTCAAAACCAATGCTGTCGTCCGATATCAACCGCACTGTTACATAGTTACTGAAAACGGCTGATATTTCATAATCCCTGCCGTTTACAAACCTGTTACTATCCGCAATCAGCATGAGGTCGCTTCCTGCCTGGGCAAGATCAACCTCGCCAAGGGGCTGAAGCTCCTCTGAAAAGTGCAGGACGAGATAATTCTCCCATGAATTCGCATAAAGGTAATCTGCAACCCAGCCATTCTGCTTTTCGATATCTGTAGGCGTACCATTGTCTCCATCGTCTCTGAGCTTGGGCGCAATCCTGTCGGCAACAGGATATGCCTTTTCGTAATCCTTCTTCAGGGTCTGACCATAGGTGTTCACAGACTCATTTCCCACAACATAGACATAAACCTGCGGATTCAGGTCATTGGACAGTTTTTCTCCAAGAGTTAGAGTGACAACGGTATTTCTGCTGCTGTTCAGACTTGTTTCAACCTTTGCGATCTTTAATGCTTTCAGGTCTGCCCGGAGGCTGCCCCGACTGTCGATGATATCGCTGAGCGTTGTGATCAGCAGGTCATCGGGTGTGAAGCCTGCAAAGTTGCCTTTTATAGTAATGGCAATCCTGTCGTTTGCAACTGCTTCTGCCTTTTCTATCCCTAATTCTTTGGGCATCTCAGGAATTTCAAAACCTGCTTCGGCAGCCTGTTCTTCGATGAGGAAGCCGCCATCTATGAGATACTGGATAAATGGCCTTCCGTCGGCGTTTATACCATTCTTGCAGGCGCCGTAGAGGATTCCGGCTGCATCATCACGGGTAAGAACCGTTTTGCCTCCCAGTTCTCTAACTTGAGCTTCATTTATAACACCGCATTTAACAGCTTCAGAAACAGCGTTGCCGGTTCCCGCTTCGGAATAGCCCATGCCAATCTTCAAGACCCAGACCAGAAATGATGTTCCTGAAACCTCCTGCAACGGAGCAAACTTTACCTTGGGAAGGATACTCGCGTCAACACCTGTGGTAAAGTTGTTCTTAACGGCATAGGCAGCCCATTTCCTTCCGTATGGAGGGATCTGGTCCGCATCTGTTACGTTTTTAAGTATACCGGCAACTTCGGTATCCGTCATGGCATCTACTTCTTCTTTAAGGCCAGCAGCCTTAATCGCGAAAATGAGGCCCTGGATCCTGTTGACCCGGTCTCCAAGACCCATGCCTTCCATAAGCTTCAAGCCGTTGAGAGTTTTTGCTTCCGCTTCATACCTGAAACCGGCGGCAAGTGATGGGAATGCAAAGATCGCCGCTATCACAGTGAAAATGGTGATCGCCGCAAGAACTCTTTTAAGGCTTCTCATGGGTTACATTCCTCCCTGTATTGGTATTTGAAAAAGGCAACAATAAAAAACTGGATTACACTTGAAATACTATGGCAATCCGCTTTGCTGCAGCATTGCTCAATTACATTGAAGTAAGGCTTTAGACATTATACCAAATACAGGTACATTTTGCCAGCAGATTAATCCTGCGCCCCTTTCGTATTGAAGAGCTTCAGAACATCATTGGCATCAACAGGACGGCTGATGTAGTAGCCCTGAACCTCATCGCACCCATGCTGTTTCAGGAATTCAAGCTGAGCCTCGTGTTCAACACCTTCTGCAACAACTGTGAGCCCCAGTGTCTGTGAAAGATGGATCATACCTTTGACCAATGTCTGTTCTTTCTCGCTTCTGAACAGGTTGTTTATAAAGCTCCTGTCTATCTTGATACGGTTTACAGGCATATGATTCAGCCTGCTCAGTGAAGAGTATTCGGTACCGAAATCATCTATTGATATCTCCACCCCCAACTCTCTCAATTCCTTAAGGACATCCAGTATATTATCCGATTCTTTCACAGCAACACTCTCTGTAATTTCCAGGTCCAGGTATTCTGCCTTCAGGCCGGTTTCACTAAGTATGCTCTCTACAGTAGCCACAAATTTTGAATTGCGCAGTTGGAGTACAGATACATTAACAGATATATGTATTGGGGGAAGTCCCATATCGATCCATGCCTTTGCCTGGCTGCAGGCCGTTCTGAGAACCCATTCTCCAATCGGTCCGATCAATCCGTTCTGCTCGGCCAGCGGTATGAATAATCCGGGGCTGATAAGCCCGTGGTCAGGTTGATTCCATCGTATCAGGGCTTCCATACAAATGATCTCACCAGTCCTGGCCGATACCATGGGTTGATAATGCAGAATCAGTTCGTCGTTCTCTATTGCCCGGTATAGTTTATTGGAGAGATCATGCTTTATCATGATCTCCTCCTTCATTTCCTCAGTACACAGACAATACTGGCCCTTCCCCTTGGATTTTGCCTCGTACATGGCAATATCCGCATTCTTTATCAGGGTATCGGCATCCTTTCCGTCATAGGGATAAACAGCGATACCAACACTGGCAGAAATATAGATCTCCTGGTTACGGACTGTAAATGGTGTCCTGAAAATGCTTACTACCTTATCGGCTATTTTATGGACATTCGTAGTGCTCCCTAAATGATGGGCCATGATCAAAAACTCATCCCCGCCGAAACGGGACACTGTATCGGATTTGCGCATAGATGCTGATAGTTTGCGGGAGACTTGTCTGATGAGCTCATCTCCCCCCTCATAGCCGATTGTATCGTTGACATTTTTAAAAGAATCCAGATCCAAAAATATAACTGCAATTATTTCACATCTCCGCTCCGCAAGCATAACAGACTGGTTTAATCGGTCTCTGAACAGTGTGCGGTTGGGAAGCCCTGTCAGCATATCATAATAAGCCATATAGTTGATCTGTCTTTCCTGCTGTATCCTCTCAATGGTTCCTGCAATCATATTGGTAATTATCATTAGATTGTTTTTGTCGATAGTACCCCAGGCTTTTTTCTCCTTAACTGACTGCAGTACCAGGTATCCATAGATATTATCATTATTTTCAATGGGGAGTATCAGAAGTGATTTAACCTGCTCGCCCAGGATCTGCACTATATCGTTAAACTCATTTGACGGCAGATCATCCATATCAAAAACCTCCAAAGCATTGACTGTAGAAAACATACGCTTAAGATATGGATAATGGTTAAAATCAATCTCCCTGAGTTTCTCATCCATGGAATCCTGTCCATCTGTCCATGAATACGTACAGGTAATTGTATCCTTCTCTCTGTTTAACAGATAAATAAAGATGCCTTCTGTCTTTAAAAACTCACTTGTTCTGCGTAAAGTCTCTTTTGTAACCTCATCAAAATCCTTCTCCCCAACGCTGATATAATGGGTGGAAATCTCTGCGACCAGTGACTGAAAGCTTATCTGATATTCATTCTCAAGCAGTTTAGACCTGAAAACATTCATAACGAAGAATGCTATCCATATTGCTAGAATACTCAATCCTAGCCGGCCCACATGATCTGAGACATCGATATTCATCAATATATTGGGCTTTAAAAGGAAGACTACCAGCTGCGTCAACAGAACTGACGTCGCCACGGCGATCTGTATGATTTTGCTCACCATAGCTATAGAGATGAAAAGAAAAATAAACGCAAGAGCCCAGACAGTAACGCCGGCGGACTCTATAAAATTCAATGTGAGAACGGGTATCAGAATAAAGAAGGTTGCTGCATAAATCAAATCTTTAAGCCTGGTACTTCTTTTTAATCGTTGGACTACCTCCAGAGCAATCCCGGCCAGTATCATGAAACCACTGTACATGAGGGTTGATATTAAACCCTTGTTCTCAGAAAGAAAATACATTGTGATAATATTTAATATACTGGCTGCAAACAGAGAACTAGTAAGGTAATGTATAACCCTTGCCCTGATCTGTGTACCAAACAGCAGCGAATCGATTGCATTTCTCCTGGCATAAAGAAAGCCATACTTCTGCATCGCATAGCAAATGGACAGCACCGGAAGCAGCATGATAATCGGAGCAAGCTGCGGTATTCTGATGGAGAAAACATTATTTACAACACTCTCAATAAAGACTCCAAGTATTAGCGTAATAATGAATGCCCTCAGAATAATATCGGATTGTTTTTTGATGTTTTTACTGCTCGCAGATTCTCCCCATTTCCATATGAGAAATATGCTCGCCAGTGAGTAAGATACATAATACAGGATAAATAACCAATCCCAGAAGTTTTTAATAGAAACATTGACCCAGCCCAACTCAGTAAGTACCAGGTTATACTGCTGGGGATTTAACCATGGAATATAAGAGAACACCGTAATGCAGACTACTGCCGGAAGATAGAGCAGCACGTATTTCCACCACTTATTAAGCAGCGAAGTTCTGCCGCTCAGAGAGATCATGAAATGGAGCAGAATACTGTAAAACACTCCCCATCCGATGGCCGCAAATCTTCTCCAAAACAGACATGCTGATAAATCAGGTGCTGATATTGCCATCGCAAAACCATAAGACCATATTAACAAAAAAACCGACAGCGCAAAGAATAAGCGGTTTGTTTTGACTCTCGGATTTGTGTAGAGGGTGTAAATGCCCAAAAATAAACTCACTATACATATTGAACTAAAGCATATTGATAACAGAAGGGGTACGCCTATCATAATGCCACTCCCGCAATGTACACATTTATCTGCAATATATATCGTCAAACATGCTTAATATGGAAACCATTTCTGCTGTAACCAATATTTTTATTTGAATTAACTGACCTCCATTAACAGAAAGCGGCTTTCCATAAAGAAAACCGCTTTCTCAATATCACATTCATCTCTACAAGGTGAAGCCGGTGTAAGCCTTTGAAAATCTCGTTCCCAGCATCTGCCGGTATCCCGGCAGGAAGACATATATGGATCACAGGTCCGGGAACATGGCTATGCTCCTTTCCAATATGCCCTTCATGTATGCAATCAAAATCCCATAATTGGTTATGGGCAAATTCTGATCCTCAGCGCATTTCAGGCGGTATTTCATCTCCCTTTCATTGAGCATGCAGCCCCCGCAGTGAACAATCAGTTTATATTCAGAAAGATCCTCAGGAAACTCAGTACCTGATGTAAATCTGAAATCCAGTTGCTTTTTGGTATAATCCTTAATCCAGCGTGGCAGCTTTACTGTACCTATATCCTCACACTGTCTGTGATGGGTACAGCCCTCCGATATGAGGACACTATCTCCGTCCTGGAGTTTATCCAGCGCTCTTGCCCCTTTCACGGTATTTTCGAGGTTTCCCTTGTATCTGGCAAAAAGGATGGAGAAGGAAGTCAAAAAGATTTCCTCCGGAGTGTCTGCCGACACCTTGTCGAACACCTGGCTGTCGGTAATGACCAAGCTTGGCTTTTTGCCCAGTTTTTCAAGAGTTTCGCGGTATTCTGAGTCTTTCACTATTATTGCAGTTGCACCAGTATCCAATATATCGCGGATGGTCTGCTGCTGGGGCAGTATCAGACGTCCCTTGGGAGCAGCCTTGTCGATGGGGGTAACAAGCACAACAAAATCTGACGGGCTTATAAGGTCACCCACAATTTGGCGTTTAGGTTCCTCTGTCACAGCCATTGCCGCGATTTTCTCCTTCAGCTCATCAATGCCTTGTCCGGTATTTGCACTGACAAAGATCTCATTTCCAGCTGCCGGCCAATGCCGCTCCAGTAGATCCGCTTTGTTCCAGGCGATGATATAATTAATCCTTTTCTTTTCAAACAACGCGATAAGTTCTTCATCTTCCCTGGTTTTCCCGTAGCGGGAGTCTATCACCAGCACCGCCACATCGGTTTTGTTAAGTATCTGGCGGCTTTTTTTAACCCGAAGCTCCCCCAAAGCCCCTTCATCATCAATTCCCGGTGTGTCGATTATCACAACCGGTCCAAGGGGCAGAAGCTCCATAGCCTTGTACACCGGATCAGTAGTTGTGCCTTTTACGTCCGAAACCACAGCGAGATCCTGGCCAGTGACGGCATTCACCATGCTGGATTTCCCTGAGTTCCTCTTGCCGAAAAAACCTATATGTACACGATTCGCTGAAGGTGTCTTATTAAGTCCCATGGGGCTTCCTCCTATAACCTGAAATCACGGCTTCCGCCGCTGATTTCAACCAGGTTCTCCTCCACAATCTTTCTGACCCTGGTATTTGGGATGTTCTTAATCTCATTTTGAATGAGCATCTCACCAACTGTCTTTGTTCCAGGTACAGCATAGTCTTCAAGGTACTCCTTCAAAGTCATGAGGGCATTGGGATGGCAGCAGTTCTGGATCTGCCCGCTCTTGGCAAGTCTCATAAACCTGTCCCCGGTCCTGCCTTCCCTGTAACAAGCCGTGCAGAAGCTGGGGACATAACCTTTCTCCATCAGCCACTTAACTATTTCATCAAGGGTCCTTGTGTCATAGACATCAAATTGCGCGGTGTTCTCTTCTTCCGGTTCGGGCTCGGAATAGCCACCCACACTTGTCTTTGAACCTCCACTGATTTGGGAGACCCCCAGGCGAAGCATACGTTCTCTGGTTGCCTTTCCTTCCCTGGTGGATATGATCATTCCCGTATAGGGTACGGCAATACGGATACAGGCTACAATTTTAGCCAGTATATCATCATCTATTCCATTATCAAATGCCCCAGGGTCTATGTCATCAGCCGGACGTATCCTCGGCACGCTGATAGTATGCGGGCCCACACCAAAAACCGCTTCAAGGTGCTCTGCATGCATCAAAAGAGCCGCAAACTCATAGCGGTAGTTTTCAAGTCCGAACAATACTCCCAGACCCACATCATCAATACCGCCAAGCATGGCTCTGTCCATTGCTTCGGTGTGATAGGCATAATCATGCTTAGGTCCTGTGGGATGCAGTTTCTCGTAGCTCTCCTTATGGTAGGTCTCCTGAAAGAGTATATATGTGCCTATCCCGGCATCTTTAAGCTTTTTGTAGTTCTCAATGGTGGTTGCAGCGATATTGACATTTACACGACGAATGGCTCCATTTTTATGCTTGATGTTGTAGATGGTATCAATACATTCAAGGATATAGTCAATGGGATTGTTTACCGGGTCTTCTCCGGATTCAATAGCAAGGCGCTTGTGTCCCATATCCTGGAGAGCGATAACCTCCCGGCGGACTTCCTCCTGAGTCATTTTCTTTCGGGTGATGTGCTTATTTTTCTTATGGTATGGACAGTATACACAACCATTTACGCAATAATTGGACAGATACAGGGGCGCAAACAGGACAATACGGTTACCATAAATATCTTTCTTGATTTGCTCGGCAAGTGCATAAATCTCCTGATTCTTCTCGGGTATCTCACATGCAAGCAAAACCGATGCCTCCCTGTGGGACAGCCCCTTACGGAGTTTGGCCTTTTCAATGATACTGTCAATCAGCTCCACATTGTTCTTGTTCTTCTCGGCATACTCAAGCGTTTCCAGAACTTCCTCGTGAGAAATGAATTCTTCAGCCTTCGATGATTTTGGATCGTACATGATAAAACTCCTTTCTTATACGGGTCAGAAAGTCTTTCCCTTCAGCAAATGGAATCCATTTATTTAAAAGATTTATGGTCTCCGCGGGAGACGGCCACTCTATAGCCTATACTTTCCAGCCTTTTTTCCATGCAGTATCGGCATTCTGCGGCTTCATCCCCCGTGCAGATTTTGTTGTCATAGAGAAGGTATTTCTGTCTTGCGCTTTTCGGCGAAAGATTGGGCATAACCACGTTTGCACCAGCAAGGATACCCAGTTCCCTGCCTTTAGGGTGGATGGTTCCAAGCGCCGTGGTGGCAGGAAGCAGAACCGACGGGAGCATTAAGCGGATAATGCCAAGCAGGAACAGAGTCAGTTCCAGGGTTCCCGCTTCCTTGTCAGCAAAGGGAGTCCCGTGATGCGGTATAAAGGGACCGATGCCCACCATATGGGGTTTCAACTCTTTAATAAACAATAAATCCTCAACAAGACAATCGATAGTTTGATAAGGAGAGCCTACCATGAATCCGCACCCCACCTGGTATCCTATCTCTTTAAGGTCATACAGGCATTGCTTTCTTTTATCAAGGGTCAGAGATTTAGGATGCAACTGGCCATAATGACCGGCACTCGCTGTTTCATGGCGCAGAAGATAGCGTTCAGCCCCTGCATCAAAAAATGCTTTATAGCTCTCGTGGCTTTTCTCGCCAAAAGAAAGGGTAATGGCACAATCAGGAAACTCAGTTTTAATTGTACCGATAATATCAACCATTTTTTCATCGGTAAAAGCCCCGTCCTCTCCACCCTGCAGAACAAAGGTACGAAAACCCAGATCATAACCAATTAAGCAGGACTCAAGTATCTGCTCCTTTGTCAGGCGGTACCGCTCCGCTTTGTGGTTGCTCCTTCTGATTCCACAATAATAGCAATCATTTCTGCAGTAGTTTGAAAATTCTATAAGGCCTCGTATGTACACATCATGCCCATAGTTTTTAATCCTGACGGCTCTCGCCTTTTCAAAGAGGTACTCGGAGAGCTCGGGATTTCTGTGTTCGATCAGTTCTTTATATTCTGCCGGTGTAAGAGCGCTTGTTTCGTAAAGCTTATCAATGAGCTGTTTCATATCATTCCTCTTTCCTGGTCATTCCTGTCACCTTGGAGTACAATGTTTTTGTGCTGACCCCGGGAAGCCTTCCCAGCTTCCCTGAAAGTGCACTGATGATGTCCTGGGAAGCATCAACCGCAAGGCTGATGATACTGATACCTTTTTCACGGTAGGGCAAGCCCATTCTGCCGATAACGTAATCCCCATAGTCATGCAGGATGCTATTGAGTTTTTCAACAGAATTACTGTCTTCAACAATGATTCCAATAATAGCGACCCTTGTCTCCATTTTCAAAACCTCCAATCAGCAGGCTCCACCCGCCACCCAATACAGATTGCAAGTGGAACCCGGGATCCTTGTTCTCACAAATAAAAAAGCGCCTTTTGAAGGCGCAGAAATTCTAAAGAAAATATAAAACTGCCTGTGCCTTCCGCCTTATACCCCAATATTCGGCGTCAGAAAAAATTTAAATCATCGCTTTGCCATTAGATAATTCTTCTGGCTCAGCAATTTATACTCTACTGTCTTTTTACCCGTTTGTCAATGAAGCTAAACTTATATCAGCCTTCATTGCTATCAGATTCACTGCCTGAGTCGCTGTCCGATTCATCGGCAGCTTCACTGGCCGCTTCACTATCCACTTTTGCTGCAGATACAACCGCAAGGATTTCATCTTCATCATGCAGAACCTTGATATCATCACCAATTGGAAGATCACTGATGGTAATCTTGTCGCCCAGTTCCCGGTTCCCAACATCAACGCTGATTAACTCAGGTATATCAGCGGCTTTAACCATAATCTCCACTTCATTTATAAACTCCTGAAGCAGATATCTGTTGGACGCCAGTTTTTCCTTACCCTCAAAAACAACAGGTACTTTCAGACGAATTATCTCATCCTTGTCAATAGCCTGAAGGTCAATATGAAGGATTTCCCCTTTGATGGGATGCCTCTGTATTTCTTTAATGATACAGTTTTTCACCTCATCCCCAAGCTTCAGCTTGAACACGGAAGTCATGGGACGACCCTGAAAAGCCCTTCTGAAATCTTTCTGATCCAGTTTTATGCTTACGGATTCAACTCCTTTTCCATAGACCACACCGGGGATAAAACCCTCTCTTCTTGCCTTCTTACCCTTCTCAGTCCTTTCCAAAACACAAACAACAGATTCACTCATCTGTTCTACCTCCTTCATTCTTAAAATTATGTGATAAACCTATATTGAAATAGAGAGTCTTTATGTAGACTCCGGCTGACAAAGTTTACTTCTCTTTCCCTTTATGATTGGAAATATTGAAAATCCAAACAAATCTGTTCCCTAAAGTTGAAAACTGGTAGTTTCTACAAATCGGGAATTCTCGTGAACAAAAGCCCCCCGCACCAATTGCTTTCAGTTTCCATCGGTATCGGTGGAAGTAACTTTCGTATTATAAACCCTGGCACTCATTTCATCAGAGTGCTGATGCTATTATTCTATCGATCTGTTTAGCAAAAGTCAAATCTGAGAGAGCGACCACATGGATTTATCATAGGAAATTCAAAGGAAAATGATGTAAAATATTATAGAGGTGTCCGATACCTGCGAAGGCATGGAAAAGGAACACCCTATATTATCGAGTATTACAGGGATGTGATGAACATGAACTTTTCAAACAAAACCGTGATAATAACAGGAGCCGCCAACGGGATAGGAAAGGGTATCGCTCTACTCTATGGGGAAAAGGGGGCCAATGTCATAATCGCGGACATTGATGAAACCGCAGGGCTGCAGACGGCTTCAATCATTAAAGAAAAAAGCGGGGAAGCGCTGTTTGTGAGAACGGACGTAAGAGTTGAAGCAGACCTTACAGACCTTA
>LSQX01305756.1_pt1 | contig 33402 bp, 39 predicted proteins | sample 654561 | NCBI WGS metagenome assembly LSQX01 (sample SAMN04489861, study PRJNA283612) | anaerobic digester metagenome | isolation source: 4 biogas reactors fed with cattle manure at either 37C or 55C with and... | place: Denmark: Kongens Lyngby | collected 2014 | reverse complement strand
AACAAGTTAGAGCTTTCAATCTCATTAACTTTCTTAAGTTCCCTCAGAGGAATATCTAGATATATTACTTCCTTCGATTTTTTACCATCATATTGTAAAATCACCGCGCAACAACGCTCCCCTTTTTTATTTCTGCACCATATATCGGAGTGCACTCAGGCAAATGCTCCTCAAAGACAAGGCCAAATTTTTTATTATTATTAATCCGTTTAACTTCCTGAATCAACCTGTCCCTAAGAGCCTTATCTTCAACTTGCCTGATCAGATCGTCAATTGCAGCCATCCTCTATCCTCCATCCAAACCTTTGCCATTTCTTTTTCTTGCGGGCATCCTCTGGCTTCTCAGCATTTTTCGGTATCGCCCAGGCCCAGCCCAGGCGAACAGCGCCTTTTACACGACCCTGGCTGCACAGAACCTGCACCCTACGCAGAGATATGTTCCATTTTTCGGCAGCCTGCTTCGCCGTCAGGTAATCCATCATAATACCCCAAAAATAATAATTTCAATTTTTATTATATACGAAGAAACGAATAATGGCAATATTTATGTAAATACGGTGGGAGAAGCCAAAAAGCCTCTCCCACCATCATCTTTTCACGCCTTCTTGATAATTAATATCTCCCCCTTCATCAACCTCTGATAAGGGTTAAAGGGGATTTTGTTGCCGGACAAAGTTATCTGCTCAAACTTATGCCGGCGAATAAAATCCACAGCTCCAGCTTCAGTCGCACAAATACCTTCCTGAACCAACACCTCTGGCAGAAAGGTATAATCGCGCTTTATTTCAACCCTCACAGTGCTCCCCTTCTTTGCTTAATTAAATAAAGAACCTCTTAACTGGCGGAAGGCCGGGCGCTTTATCTTGAATGGCTCTCGCCAAGCTCAACGGTCGCGCAAGCCGTGGCTCCGTACGCCAGCATTTCACGCACCCTCCGCCAATACTTATTTCAATTCCTTATTCTCAAATTCTTTATGGCCCGCAGCACCAAAATAGGCTCCGGGATACGCTCCCAGTCTTTTAATAGCCTGCCTTCGTGATCCGTAACCCGCCCCCGAGTCGGAAAGCTCGGATCAACCGCTATTACCGCGTTCCATAAAGTTGTCATCCCCGAAGGGTCAACGATAATATGAGCAACTTTATCCCATTGCTCAACGCTCGGGGTGACTATATACTTTTTGATTTCTTTTTTCAGATCAGGGGACAAATCCCCGCGCATGTTTTTGCACAAATCAATAGTTTTCATCTCCTGGTCCACTTAACGACCTCCGTTCTTTTTTAAATAAAATCACTTCTTCCTCTTCCGTCGATTGACTCACGCCTGCACTCAGAGCCAAATCGCAGCAGCTCGCCTTCAGGGACAAAGCAGAAATCGCTCACTCTTTGCCCCTGGGTCTCTTTCGTGGCAACCAGCCCCGGGACCTACTTTTAAAACTCCAACACCAAAAAATCGGTGCCGTCCGGGAGGCTTACAACGGTCCTGTTTTCTTCCGGGCAAGCCAGATAAAACTCTTCACCGGGAAGATTTTTCAGCAAGCCGTAAAGCTCACTATAAGTCGGCACCTGGTAACCCTTAAACAATATTTTCTTTGCAGGCTGGGTCAACACCAGGGCCATGAGCTCGTTTCTGGATATGGTCCTATTCTCTTTAACCGGCTCTTTCCCGGAAGACTTTTGCATGTTCGTTAGATTTGATAGCTCAAGCTTAAACATTGACAATTTCTCAAGTTTCTGCTTCGACTTGCTAAACGCCACCGTCTCCATCATAACCATGTCACCATTAACCAACAGGCAAAGGATAAGAGCGCCGGTCGGGATGACCAAATCATCGGAAACAGGGATTTCCTTTTGGGCATAAATATGATCTATACGAAGCATATCTAAAACGCCTCCCGATCTTTTTTCTCGCCCGCCTGTTTCTCCAGAGCATCCGCTATCCGCTCCAGGACAGTTAAGAGACGGGGCAAGTCCACCTGGAAAAACTTCAGTCCCATAGGGGTTTCGTGAAACTGCGGCATTTCAGCACCTCCCGCTAATAATCTAACGATCTTAGCTGCTCATCCGTGGCGACAAGAACACGAATAAGCCAGTCCTCAAAGAAGCCTTCATCCAAGAACGCCCAATGAGATACAGTCTCAAAGGGCAGTTCACCTCGGATCACCAGCCACTCACCGCCACCTTCTACCTGGTTAATAAAACATAAGTTGCCTAAGTAAAAAGCTTGGCCCAGGCACCAGGTTTGCTGCAACTTGTCTTTCAATTCATCTTTGTCCCGGCAACAGTGAAAACTTTTCTCGCTGAACGGCGGATCATGGGCAAGCCTGATCCAGAAGTTCCGGCGGCCAATTTCCAGCCACCACTGAATTAAGCCCTTTTCAACAACGCACGTACTTGCCAATACACATACCTCCTTTGCGCTTCTAAAGCGCATTAATAAAAACACCCGGGTAGCTCCCAGGTTAAAATAATATAAACAAAACTGCGCCGGGCAAAATACCCGGCAAAAATCAAAGGCTCTCCCAGTCTTTCCTTAAGCGCTGCTTCCAGCGCCGGCGGAACTTCCTGCCCCCTAAAAGCTCCTTGCGCCTGTTGCAGTGAGGGCCCGCCGCATTGGAGCGCCTTATCCCCCAAACAATCTCCCGGTTGTCATCCCTGGCCTTCAGCACAGTACATCCAGCCTTTCTATTAAACCCGTGTCGCGAACCATCTCAAGTTCATCGGCCGCATAACGGGCCGCATGGCCGGCAAGATCATCAAAATCATCAAGATCAGCCGTGTCCAGCCACGCGATCCCTACAACTATATCTTCTTCTCTTCTTGTCGCGCCAAGCTCCTTCAACTCGGCACGAAGAAGCTGTTTAAATTTCTGCCAATCCTGCCTGCCATTTTTTACAACCATTTTTGCACCTCCAATAAGGTTAAAATTTTCCGGGAGTCTGCGCCGCCGTCAGAATCCTGTCAAAAGATACATCGGCGATCATCTTCATAACCCCCATAACCTTTGAGGCCCACTCGGGATCGGAGGCGTAATTCTCGCCAACAGCCTCCACCGAATTGCCGCAGTAATAAGGGCCTTCTTCGCTCAGGTAGCTTTCTTTCAGCAAAGAAGCTATGTAGTCAATACTCTCTTCTTTGCTCTTAAACGAGAAGGCGCACTCATAGGGATCAGCATCGTAGGCCCCAAGGCCAAAAAGGTTGTTCTTCTCCCGGGATATACGGGACTCACCGCCGGCGCTCTCCAGGTAAGCGATAGCCGCCAAAACAAGGCTGTTAACACCCCATCGGCTCTCCGCCCTCGCCAGAGCATCGCCGGTACCCATAAGCCCGAAGGCACCCAGCGCAGACCAGGCGGCCTCATACATTTCGGAAGTGAAACCGGAAGCCGACAGGACCACCACATCGCCATTCAAGACCATCCGGTAGGTCTGCCAAAACATCCTGTAACGTCTCTCCTGGTCTCTTCTTCCTCGCTCCAAGGCGGCCACCTTATCAAGCAGCAGGCCCGCCTCCTGTTCGTAAACCACCACATCACGTCGCAATTTTGCGATCTCAACACCAGCGGTCATTACTGAAATAAACAACACAGCTACCAACAGCATCGCCGTTGGCCTCATTCTTTGCACCTCCATTACCGCGACAAGCACGGCTAATTAAAAACACCCGGGATAATTCCCAGGTTTGCTTAATAAAAAACAAAAAAATAACTGAGCCGGGGACAACACCCCGGCAAAAAACTAAAACTTCTTCACGGGCAATACGAGATACAGGTAATCCTGATCGTCCACCCGGAATACTATCGGATCAGTCGCCTGATTCAAATTAATGGACACATTCTCGCTGTCCACATTTTTGAGCATGTCAAGAAGGAAGTAGGGGTTAAGATAAAGCTCAATATCCTCTCCCTCCTTCTCAATCTCAAGCTCCTCCTGCAGTTCACCTAAACCGGACTCCATGCCAACATTCAGCTTATCGTTTTTAATGCTCAATTTAACAGACCGGTTTACCTCGTCAACGAGAAGAGTTGCCCGCACGATCACGTCCCTAAAAGCCTCCCGGGACACCTTAACCCGAGTAGCGCTGCTGTCAGGAATCACCCCATCCACATCGGGAAAGAATTCTGAGAGAAGGTGAGTCGAGAAACAAAAGGAGCCCACCATAAATACCAGCTTCTTGCCCACCGGGTAAATCTTGACGACTTTTTCATCGTCGTCGCCAAGGATAGAAACCAGTCCCTTTAAAGATTTCCCGGGAATCAGATATTTTGGATCACCGTGATTCCACTTTTCGCCGGGAATGAACAGACGAGCCAAGCGATAAGTGTCCGACGCCACCATGGAAAACTGCTCGCCAAAAGTGAAAAGAACCCCCTGGAAAGCCAGCCTGGTGGCATCAGCCGAAACGGCAAAAAGAACCCGTTTCAACGCCTTCTTCAAAGTCCCCTGGCCAATAGTAAAAGCATCATCACCAGGCTCCTGCTCCTCGATCACGGGATAATCCTCCGGGCTTACACCGGCCAAGTCGAATTTAGCCGAGCCGCCAACCACACCAATCCGGTTTTCAGAGATACTCAGCTCAACGTGGCTGCCATCCAAGCTGCTAATAATGGGTACGATCTTTTTGGGAAGCAGAACCCTGACAGTATTCTCGCTGTCAAAGGGGATTTTCCCCCTTATCCCAACTTCGAGGTTGGTCGCCGTTAATACCAGTTCGCTGCCGGTGCTCTCAAAGAGCACATATTCCAAAATCGGAATGGTGGAAGAAGTCGGCAACGCTTTCTGGACAACACCCAGCACTTTTAGCAACTCTTCCCGCTCAATAGAAAAATTCAAACAAACTCCTCCCTTTTTGTTTAATATCGCCAAGGCTTAAAGCCTTGCAAAAAATAAAAGACCGGGACCAGGCCCAAGCCTCAAAAAAACGACCGCCTCATGTTTAATACCAGAAGAATACATGAAACAGCCTCGCCAAGAACCTTTTGACCGGATTGATCGGGGCATCCAGAGGAGGCAAGACGAAACCATGAACCATATAATAACGGTCCGAGAGCCTCGAATAATTATCTTCCAACCAGTCATAAGGTCTCAACATCTTGTGATAAGCACCAAGCATTAAACCTATCTTGTTTTTAGGCCAGGTATAAATCGCAACCTGGCCCGACTCCTCTCTCATCAGGTTTAATTCCCTGTCCCAGTCCAAATACGCTATCATTTCGCCCTTGCGAAGATAATATATAGCCTGGGCAAGTGTAGTGACCTCTATCTTTTCAAACTTCTTTTTAACCTTGCTCAACCTCCCTTTTTTCCGCAAAGCGGTTTCGTTGATGTTGCTTTCTTGCGGCAACTCATAACTGCGGTCAAGATTTTCACCTGACCTGTTATTTTTATTAAACACACATGGGTCCCGGGACCAAAGTCCCGGAACAATTCAAGCCACATCCCAAAGCACCGGAACCCCTTCCTCAAGAGATCGGGGCAGGTGAATAATACGCTGGTTGCGAGAACCTCTAAAGGGCAGGCTCAGGTCACGCTGGGCCACAACAAAAGGGCCATCCACCAAAAGCCAGCCCGCCCGCAACAGGCGGCGGATATTATCATCCCCAGCAGACAGAAGCTCTTCAAAAGTGTAGCCCGAGTAAAGAACCAGGTTCAGCCCCATCTCCAGGATCGCTTCCCCAAGTTCAGCCAGAGGAGCAGGCTGTTCAAAAGGCTCCCCGCCGGTAAAAGTCACCCCGTCAATCCCGCGGGCAGAACGAATCCGTTCTCTTAGTTCCTCAACGGACATCTCCACGCCGCCCGAAGGATCATGGGTCCCAGGGTTGTGACAACCCGGGCAGCGATGCGAACAGCCCTGGACAAAAAGGGCCAGGCGTATACCCGGCCCGTCCACAATGCTCTCGGGAACCAAACCGGCAACCCTTAGTCTCATGATCTACCCTCCTACAAATGAGGGCGGCGGTCCCGCAACTCGGCCCGTTTAGCCGAATTGAACCGGTCCACCGTAGAGAGATACCCGGTAATCCGCCTGATCCTGCGGATGTTCACGTTGCCGCAGCTGGGACAGGCTTCCGGGATTAGACCGCTGAAGCCGCAAATACACTCGTCCAGCGGGAAGTTTATCCCGCCGTAACCCACATCATTCTCAGCCATGGCCCGGACAATCTTCTCCACAGCATCGACGTTGTGAATAGGGGCAGAATCCAGCTCCACGTAAGTTATATGCCCGGCGTTGCAGTACTTGTGATACGGCCCCTCTACCTCGATCTTCCTCAAGTAGGCCATATCACAGCCCACAGGGACATGGAAAGAATTCGTGTAGTAATCCTTGTCCGTCACGCCCTCGATAGCGCCGAAGAGCTTCCGGTCCAGGCCAATAAAACGGCCCGACAGCCCCTCCGCGGGAGTAGCCAGAAGGGTATAATTCAAGTCATACCCGTCGGCATAGTTGTCCACGCGATCACGCATGAACTTGACTATGTTTAAGCCAAGCTCCTGCGCTTCGGGGCTCTCGCCGTGATGCTTCCCGCAAAGGGCACATAAGGCTTCGGCAAGGCCGATAAAGCCGATGGACAGGGTGCCGTGCTTGATGGCGGGCCCAATCTCGTCATCGGGACCCAACTCATCCGCCCCCATATACAAGGACTGCCCCATAAGAAACGGCAAATCCTTGACCTTCAGGCGGGCCAGCACTTCGTAACGGTGCAAAAGCTGGCGAGCCGCCAGATCAAGCACCGCCGTCAAACGGTTGTAAAAATCCACCGGCCCCCTGGAAACCAGGGCCAGCCTCGGCAGGTTTACGGTAACAAAGGCGATGTTGCCGCGACCGGCGGAAACCTCCGCACCATGACGGTTGCCGATCACCCTCGTCCTGCAGCCCATGTAGGACACCTCTTCGCCATAAGGCTTATTAAAAGAGCTGTCCATGAAGCTGAAAGTCGGGCTCAACCGGCGGGCCGCCACCTTCAAAGCAAACCTGAATAAATCATAGTTCGGATCTCCAGGGTTAAGATTCACACCCTTCTTGACCCGGAAAATAATATTGGGGAAAACGGCGCTCTCCCCACGGCCCAGGCCGTTGTAAAACACCTGCAGCACGGACCTGGTAACTAAACGCCCATGCTCGGAAGTATCCGTCCCCAGGTTGAGAGACGAAAATACCACCTGCGCCCCGGCGCGGGAGTGCATGCTGTTCAAGTTATAGATGAACGCTTCCATGGCCTGGAAAACGTCATCATCCAATGCCGCCCGCAGGGAAGACCCCAGCAAAGCACCCATGCTGTAATCAAAGTGGGGAAAGCTCTGCCCCCCGTACATGTCGTTCTGGTTGCTCTGCAGGATAATGGCCGCCTGAGCAGCGGCAGAAGCTATTCGCTTGGGCGGACGGATATACCCATACCCGGTGTTAAAACCCTCTCTCAACAGCCGGGTCAAATCGATCTGCAGACAGTTAAGGGTCTTGCTGTAGTAATCCAGGTCGTGAATGTGAATGTCGCCGTTAACGTGAGCCTGAGAAAACTCCTCCGGCAGCACGTTGGTCAGGTAATACTTCTTGCTGGCCGCGCTGCCAATAAGAAGCATCTTGGCCGAAGGAGAGTTGCTTATGTTGGCGTTCTCCTTGCTGGTCTCCACCAGGATCTCCTTCACGGTGTCCATTAATTCCGATTTCGATTCCCGCATCCTGGTGCGGCGGGCACGGTAAAGAATATAGGCTTTGGCAATGGCAGAATAGCCATTCTCCATCAAAATCTTCTCCACCATGTCCTGAATCTGCTCAACCTCGGGAACACCGTCGGGAAGCTCTCGAAGCACCTTAATTGTCAGCCGCCGAGCCATGTATAGATCGCCGGTCCCTACAGCCACGGAAGCCTTGTGAATGGCCACCGCGATCCGCTCGGGGTCAAAAGGCACGATCCTGCCGTCCCGCTTGCGGATCTCCGTAAAGCGGGGTTTGCAAACTTCCCGCACCGGACAGAACGGGCCAAAATCCCGACCCGCGTCCTTACAGGAATACTTAAGCGGGTCATTCGGGAACCCGTAATGCTTGAGCAGCTGATGGCACTGCTCTTCTAGAATATCACAAACCTTTTTCGCTTTCATATCAACTCACTTCCCTTATAAAATAGTTCCATTTGCCTGATACCTTATTGACGCCAGCCGCCAGTATCACCAGGCATTTATCCTTATCGCCATAGAAGTGAAATATGTGCGTAGCACCCTTAAGCTCCGCACAAAGGCGATAGTTGGAGTCAACAAGAACCCATCCCAGCCCGGGTACAAAAATTTCCGCCCAGGCATGCCTGGTGCCAGACAGAGATCCAGCAGACAAGTCCTTCGTGGCCGACGAGGTGTTGGCAAACCCTACCACCACTCGCGCCTCTAGCCCTTCGGCACGGGCGTCTTTTACTACTTTGCAGGCCATTTCCAGGCAATTGCCGGACTTATCGGCATAACGCTGATAAACCTCCTGAACTTTGGCAAACTCAGCCGAAGTGCCGGCGATTCGAAAAGTCCTCACTACAACCTGGTAAGTCATCTCCACTACCACCGTCTCCCCAGGGTCAATCTCGCCAAGCTCAAAAACAACCATCTCTTTATCAAAACTTTTAACGGGATGGCTGGTCTCAACCAGCCTCGCCTCCTGATATGGAGAAGTGCTGTCAGGCAAAACGGGGAAATAGAGTATAACATTACTAGCTGCCACATCTTCCTCATTGCTGACCACAGCCTGGAATACTACAACAAAACGACGAGAGTACCCCCAAACGAAGGACAAGGGGATAATTTCGACAGCTTCATCCGCCGTTTCAGAAGCATCAGATTCAGGTCTTGCAGGCTCCGCCGGTGCAGGCTTCGCAGACTTCCGGACAGCCTTCTTGGGCTGCTCCACAACCGGCTCCGCCCGAGACTCCACCTGAAGCTCTTCCGGAGACTCCGCAGGGGACTCATCCTGTAAATCTACCTGGGAATCATCCATTAAGGACGGTGTCTTTTGCGCCATCTTATGCTTTCTTGCAAAACGCTCCATCTCCGCTTCCTTTTCTTCCAGGGACCAGCGGCGTTCAGAAGACAAAACAGGCTCCTGGCTGACCACCTCCGGCAAACCGGAAAGAGTCAGGTTATACATGACAAGAAACAGAAGCGCCACGAGCAAAATCCATAAAACCTTTGCCCTGAGGCTTATAGAAATCAACTCCTTTCAAAAGGGTTTTTAAAAAGAAAAATCCGGCCCAAAAAGCCCGGACATGCTTCCAAACAAAAAACGCCAGGAACAAAAGCCCCGGCAAAAATTAATCACGGTTCAGCTATATGCCAAACTGATTTTTAATAAAACAAACAACCAACGGACCGGGCATAAAGCCCGGTAACGCTTAAGCCCACAAAGCCATCTGCATATCCATAGCCGAAGCAGACATCCTCTGCCGACGGCCGACAACAGGAGCATCAGGCTCGGGGCTTTCTACCACATCAACTTTGCCGCGACGCTTGCGGGACGGAATCGCAGAAACATCAATCGGCCCCGCATCATCCACCGCACCCCTCTTGGCACGCGGCACCTGGCCCAAAGTCTCAAGCACCTTCCTGGTGTTTTCTTGCAGATCGTTTAAAGCCAAAGCCACGTTGCCGATGTCACGGGTCTTGCCATCCAGGACCAAAGTCTGAAGCCTTTCTAGTTGCCGGGCAAGGCTTACATCCCCGACAACCTCGTTAAGCCTCTCAAACACCGTCATAGCCTCTTTGAGAGAGGTCACATTCGGTCCCAGAAGAGTGCCGTGCTTCTTGATGCAAGCAGAAGCCGACACCACGGCGTCATAAACCACCCTGTTCAGGTGAGCCACGACGCTGCTGACAAAACGGTTCTTTTCCTCAACCAAAGTCTTCTTGATCTCCTGGAGCACTTCCTTGTGCTCCTCAAGAAGAGCATTGGAGCCGGTATCAGCAGCAAAAGGAACCAGCATGGTTTCTACGTTAAAATAGGCAGCACCCCGCACCTGGACCTCGGTGGGAAAATCAGCAAGGGCCGAGTTGATAAAGTTTCGCCTAAATTCCTGGAGCTCGTCCAAATCTTGCGGAGTCGCCAAGGTACGCTTGGCGATCTTGAACACCTCGGATGCCGCTTCATGCAGCATTATCCGGGTGCTCTCCCGTATCCGGTCAAGCTCCTGGATAATCTCATCCACTTTTTCAAAATACTCGGCCTCAAGCTCGGCTAAAGTATCCCGCAGGGTCCGGTAGCAGGAGATCGGGACAAACCGCAGCACGGTGCGGCCGATCCCAAAGATCGGGAAAGAATTACTGTAAAGCGCCCGCCGGGCCCGGCTCTCAATGTTGTCCAGGTCCAAAATAAGCCGCCGATAATCCGAAGTTACCAGCGACCGTTTGCCCAGATTAAGAGTATCCAAATACTCTTTGAAGCCCTCGGGCATGTCGTCGCTTTTAAAATTAAGCCCAATATCATCAGGAGACAGGTTTTGCAAGAACCGCTCCCTGCCGATACTAAGATCAACAATAACCCCCTTGCGGCTGATACGATCAGCATGAGCAAGGAGGTTAACTTTTACTTCAGCAGGGTCAAGACCCAGCTCCACCGCCGTCTCATGCCGGCGATGCTCCACCTCCCGGCGGATCTCCTCGGCAGTATTCTGCTCAAGAATGTCCGCCAGGCGGTCAAAATCAACTACGGGCATACAAAAACCTCCCTTCGTTTTTACCCACGCCGGCGGCGCGGTCCACTTAGTTCAACCGGTTCGCCCTGCTCCTGGGCCATCTTCTCTCGGTACTTGGGCGGCAGGTCGTCCAAAAACTTGCACTCTCTTAAGGCAAGTTTTATGAACTCATTTTGCCGCCCCTTATCAATGCGGTACATAGACACAGCATACTTCACATTCTCAACGGTTACGGTGTCGCTCCCGCCGTCCTGGGCCACCTCGTAAGATTTCAAAACCAGTGCCTCAATATCAGCGCCGGTCATCTCTTCAGTGGCCTCGGCGACTTCGTTTAAGTCAGCGTCGCTGAGATCATAAGGAATCCGGTACCGCTTAAAGATCGCCCCAAAAATGTCCTTCCGCTGATCCAGTTCCGGCGGAAGGACAGGAATGATCCGGTCAAAGCGGCCAGCTCTTTTTAACGCCGGGTCCATCAAATCAGGCCGGTTGGTCAACCCAACAAATACAATCTTGCCCCGGTGACGGGTATCAGACATATATTCCAGCAGCATCTTGAACTGCCTGTTACTGACACCACTATCTCCAGAGTTCTCGCGGGACAAACCCATCTGATCGATCTCGTCGATCACCACAATAGTTGGAGCCAGCGCGTCAAAACATTCAAAAGCCTTTTGCAGGTTTCTCTCGCTGCTACCAACCCACTTGTCGGTGATCTTGCTTTGGTTCAAAGCCACACAGTTAAAACCGGTGGCCTTAGCCAAATACTTTGCAAATAAAGTTTTACCGGTCCCCGGAGGGCCAGCAAACAAAATCCCCATCGGGACCCTTGCAAAGTTGCCGCTTTTTATCGGCTGTATTACGTTTTTTTGCAGAGTCTCGATAATATGGTCCATCCCGCCGATGTTTAATTCTTGTTCCGGCTCAATAATCTCGATCACATCCGCAAACTCAGAGGCAATAATCTCCTTCTTGCGGAGCTTTATCGCCTCCTCGGTTACCGGAGTGCCGGCAATATCACATCTCAGGAATATATCCTCAATGTGAATCAGTTTTAAGGCCGCCGTGAGCCTCGCAGCATGATCCGTATCAACTTCTAGCTCAATCCCCAGGCCCCTCCTAAGTTCCTCAATACACCGCTTGCGTTCTTCCAGTGCCGGCAGAGGCACCCTGACAGCCTCAATACGGCTGGAAGACGCCCTTAAAGCCGGGTGCAAATCGGTTACATTCTCAACCATCAACACGATGGGCGACCCGATATGCACCAATTCCTTCGCCCACCGCAGAAGAGTGTTGAGAACATACCTATCTCCAGGCGACATGGTAGCCGTGTCGCAGTTAGGAACAATCAGATCGGCGTAGTCAATGATAAGCCCTGCAATAGGAACAAGGTCGCCGTCCTCATTTTTCTTGCTCTTTCTTAGGAGCTTCTCAATCACACCAAAGGCTTCTTCAGGAGCCTTCGGCAACAACAAGACAAGCTCTTCGTCAATTCTTTCAGGGTCATCAGGAACATCAAGGGCTAACGCCTCCAAAAAAGCCCTCTTGTGGGACGGGATGGGAAACTGTATCCCTGCAGAGCGATTGTACTGAATCACAATCTCCCGATCCTTAAAAAGAGGCGCCTGCAGGAGACAGTCAAGAACCGACGCAGTTCTATTCACCATATCGCCCACGTTGAAGTGAAGTATAAACATGTGCGATATGGCCGCGCTCCACTTTTCCTGGAGCTCTATTAGCCATTTCATACAAAAACCTCCTTACTTATCCACAATGGGGATTCCTTGTTTCACAACACCAGCAAGGACCTAAGTCCTCACCGCCTTGCAGCAGTTCCCCCGGCTTGACAGGTCCATACTTTTCATACCCGCCACCCTTGCCGCAAAGAGCACATATTATCGCAGCAACCTCATGATTCCACCATGAAGCCAACACGGTGCCGTCAGGATTAATTAGAAATTCTATCTCTTGCGACATGGCGCTGCTCCACCCTTTCGTTCGGGGTTTTTTTCATGTTTCGCACCGAATTCTCGGGGGTCACGCCCAATGCTTTTTCAAACAAAGAACTGGCGTCAAGGCAGGAACGCCCCTCGAAATCAAAACCTTCAATCTCCACGGTCCCATCAGGTTGATACTTTATGACAATCTCTTTAGGCATTACCAATCACCACCCTCTGGATAACCGTGCCGGTTTTTTCGTCTACCTTCTGCTCAACCCGATAACCCCTCAAAAGGGCTAGTTTGCGAACCACCTCCGCCCCATAAAGGGCAATGAGGCGTCCATAGACGTGTTCGGGAGTACCATAAACCCGCCCAACCTCATTCCCCATGAGGTCGGCATTAAATTCATAAACACCTTGCTCGTTCCGATTCAGGGCAACATCATATCTACAGCTAGGATGCTTTAAAACTATCTCTCCGCGATGAACTTGATTCGCCCAACCAACCGCCTCGGCATCAAACAGCACCTGGCAGCCCAACTTTTTTGCCGCCGCCACTATTGCGTTTTTATCACGCAACGGTATCGGCGCTTGAGTAGTAGTCACATGGGACACAAATAATCACCTCCATGAGTTTTTGCCAAAAACATGGCAATAATAAAAAAACACCTGAAACCATGTCCAGGCTGTCTTAAATAAAAAACCAACTGCGCCGGGCAAAAAACCCGGCCCAATATTAGCGTCCCACCGCCAAACGCTCCGATAACCTCTGCGGCAGGCCCACTTCTAAAATATCCTTTTGAACCTTTCCAATATCATAATCAACTCTTCTTATAACAACCTGCCCGGTAAGGCGGTTCCAGAGAGCATAGCTGGCCCTGGCATCATTGTCACGGGGCTGGCCGACACTCCCGACATTTATCAGCAGTTTAGAAGCGTCATCAGCATAAACCGGAAACTGCGTATTCCAGTCACACACAACACCATCAGAACAAGATCTTACTACCGCTGCCACATGGGTATGACCAATAAAACACAGCCTTTCGCTCTGGGTCTTAAAAGACTCAACGGCACCATCAATGGTATCAATATACCTGAACGGACTTGCAAGGCTGCCGTGAACCATCTGGTACCCATGCTCCTGATCCAGAATGTAATAGGGAAGCGTTCCGAGGTATTCAAGGTGCTCTTTGTTTAACTGCCCCCTGGTCCACAAAATAGATTGCCTGGCGGCAGGGTTAAACCGCATATAGTCGTACTCATCATGGTTGACAACCAGTTCATCATGATTGCCCCGCACGGCCACGGCACCAAGCCTTTTAACCAGATCAACACATTCGGCCGGTTTGGGACCATACCCAACAATATCTCCGGCCACCAAAAAAGTGCCGGCACCCTCTTTGCGGGCATCAGCAACCACCGATTGAAGAGCCTCAAGGTTGCCGTGGATGTCGGACAGCACCGCCACGACAGGATTCTCCGGCTCGGGGCGTTTCAAATAATCTTCAAAAGCTGATACAAGAAGCGCCCTGGCACACTGATCACCGGGATGCCGATAGACCAGTTCGTATGTTTCAATCACCCGGGCCGCATGTTTGTCGCCCCAACGGGCATGAAGCCCAATCTTTTTGCCTGCCCCGGATTTTAACCGCTCAATGACTTCATCAAACGATAAAGGCATCCAAACACCTCCACTTATTAATAATAAACCCTTTCCGCTTTTTGCGGCGTATCATAATGCACCTGAAAATATTTCAGGTTGGCAATTGTTTTCTTATCAAATCAGGAAACCGGGACAAGCCCGGTTTTTTACACAAACAAAGCCTTTTGGAACTCTTTTTTGACAAGCTCCTTTTTGGCAAGAAGGCCCTCAAAGCCGTACTCCTCACAGGCGGCTCTCAGGCCATCCACATCCAGGGAAAACCTGACGGTTTCCCCATCCACATGCTCCAATTCTTCAATATCATTGCACAGCTTCGCCAGCATCTTGCTCAAAATAACCGCCCTCTTGCCAACAATATCATCATCAGAGGACGGCTCCTGAAAAAGCGTGTCCAGCCAGGAACAGCGAAGATCGTGCTGTATAAAAAGAGCCAGCCGGTCTTTTCCCTCCGGCAGGGCTTCAAGGCGGGCATACATAGCCTCTATAGAGCCAAATGTTTTAATAATTTGAGCAGCCGCCTTGTCGCCAATCCCATAAACCCCGGGAATGCTGTCAGAACGATCACCCATCAAGGCCACCTTGTCGGGCAACCGCTCCGGTTTCACCCCATAAAATTTCTCAACCAACGGCGGGGTAAACTCAAACACGTTGGGCAAAAGATTCAAGGACTTCGGATTGATACCAATCTCCTTATACATCCCCTCCGCCTTCTTGGTAACTAACCAGACCCTCACCCGGTCGGACACCAGCTGGAGCAGATCCGCGTCTTTCGAGTAAATCCTCGCCGGCGAATCCACCTGGCGGCAAAGAGCGGCAATTACATCGTCAGCCTCAAAGCCTTCCGCCTCAAACTGGGGAATCCCCGCCATCTTTAGAATCCGCTTCATAACAGGGAATTGCCCCCCAAGCTCAGGGAGCATGGCAGCCCTGCCGGACTTGTAATTTTTGTACATTGTCTTTCTAAAGTTGCTCCGGCTGTCCCAGGCGACAGCCATCTGCTCCGGCATGTACTTCTCATAAAGGGCTATAAGCGATCTGGTCATTGCATAAACCCCGTTCACGCACTCCCCGTCAGGGGATCTCATCAGCCGGTCCAAAGCCCTGCGCCGCTCCTTCGGACTTTTTGCCCGGTAATAATAAAAAGGCAAAGTGCTGTAAAAACAGGTCTGGAGCATCGAAGAGCCGTCAATTATTACAAACATTCGGTCCCTCCTTTTTTGAGATAAAACAAATAGCTTTTAATGGAATCACATAATACACCGGAACAGCATCCAGATCAGCCGTCAAAGGAACGCCCCGGAGCACTATCCGGTCAACAAACACTCTCTTTGCTTCGCCGGTAAATATGCCCCGGCCCCAGACACACACCTGGACCCGCTCACCTTCCCTTAACACTACCCGGCGATCCCGAGAACTACCGGGATTGGGAAGCAGCACCTCAGTAGTTTCCAAATAAGCACCTCCTTTAATAAAAAAAATCCGCAGAAAATCCGCAGAAACAATAAATACCCCAAAATCAGCTTTTAGGTCTTAACCTAACACAAGACTGGAAACCGGGGCATCAACCCCGGTTAACTATTGGGACGCACGTCAATATCAACGTCGTGCTTTTTCAACAGGGCCTCAGCCCAGACCAAATCCCGATCACGGGATAATCCTTTTAACCGCCGGTAAAGAGAAGCCTTATGCCTGTCCACCACGTCGCACATGGCTTCGTTAATGTCGGCATAATCGCCGGCAATCCAGTAACGCCACCCGTCCACGTCCCGGTCAAAATGCCGCAAAAACCTGATGGTGTCCTCCGGGTCCTCAAAATATGTAGCGTAGAAGCCATGAATATTGTAGTGGGCGATAAACCCACAATGCAAACGGAGATGTTCGTAGATATTCTTGGTGAACTGGCTCTTTTTAAAGCCTCCCTTCACAAACAGCTTCCACTGACGAAGCACCTTCCTCTTCTCGTCAGCGGTCATAAATTGACTGTCAGCAAAGTCCATCCGCATACCTCCTTAATAAAATAACTGCCGCAGACAATCTGCGGCATAACAAAAACACCCGGGACCAACCCAGGTTTTTTAAACTTTATCTTTAACAGGACCTGAAGCCCCTTTTGAGGACTTCAGGATTTTTTCATTTTACGAACCGGCACCGTTTTCACCTTGCAGGTGCGAGTATCAACACTCGCAATATGAAACGGAATCTTGCGGTGATTTATAATGTTGTTCAAGGCCATGTTGACCAGGCTGGCAGTAGCCATGTTAGCCATGATCGTCTGGCCATCCCTCAAAGAAAGATCAGCGCAAGAAACCGGCTCACCTTCATCGCCATCCTCCGGCTCCAGCAGGTTCGGGAAAATACAGCCCGCCGGAGAAAGATTCAGGTGTTTCTTCCATTCCCTATACCTTGCACCGATCACTACCTGGCCGGTAAACTCCGAATTGCCCGCATCAACGTAAAGAATGTTATTGTAGTAGTTTTCTTTACTAAAATCTTCAAAGGTCTCGTGCAAGACCCTGCGGGCCCGGTAATTATCCACCGCGCCGATAATGACCGGCATGATATGGCAAGTGTTCCGGTAGGTGTATTTCAAAAGCTTTTTGAGCATCTCCGGCGTCTCAATAAAATAATCGCAATACTCCAGGTTGATCCCGTAAGCATTGCCGTAACGCCGGGCCAAAACCGCCGCCTTGTTCCGCCCCACATCCTCGGCAACATAATTCTGGCGGTACAGGTTTTTGTGCTCCACGGTGTCCCCGTCAACCAAAATGAGGGTGGTCCTCTTATTCGCAGGCTTCTCCTTTTCTGTGAACATCAGGCGGGATAAATAATACAAAATATAGGACCCGGTGCCGCCGCAACCCACCAATACTATGTGAAAACGATCCACATCCTCAAAGTGGGCCACGGTTACCACTCCAAAGGCGGCTCAAAGACCACCCACGGGTTCACATAAACATAATTTCCGCCGCAGGAGAAGCGCAGCTTAATCACCGGAACAGGACTGCCCACAGCAATCACCCCGTAGAACCGCTCGGACTCCATCTCATTCAAGTCGTCAGTCGGCGAAAAGAAAGCCCCGCGGCTTAAATGAGAATGGAGATCCACTACAAGCAGGTGCTCCCGCTCCAGCTCCACGGAGCGCTCCGTTTCCAAACTCACTTCGGTTGACGTGAATTTGGGGATATGATAAAAATACTCCTTCTTCTCCCGATCCCAAAATATCTGATACCTGGCCTCGGCGTTATACTTCTCTTTGTAATTGTAAAAGAAGTTTATCGCCCGGTCCAGAAGACTAAACGGGACCCGGGGAATGTTTAGAACAACTCCTTCTCTAACATCCGCCAAATGGGAGACGCTCTTGGCCCTGGCAACAAAAGTGCCGATCTCTCCAGTCCTTATGTCATAAAGACCAGAACGACCGGCCACTACATAAACGCCAGGCTCCTTGAGGGCCTCGACAAGGGCCTGGGGGTCGGTGTTCCACAGCATTTCGGCCACCTAAACAACCCCCTTCACGTCGCCCCTTACAACAGGCACGACAGCCTTTTTCTTTTCGTTGTAGTTGAATACCACCTTGACCACCCCGAACTCGGGGAAGTCTTTCTGGAGAGCCTTCTTCAGCTCGGCCTCCGTATGCTTCTTGAGCTTAAGCTCGCTGACAAAGCGAGTCTTGCCCGCATACAAAACCACCCAGGTGTCGTCAAACTCCACCTCTTTTTTGGCGGGCTTGGCGGCAGGCGTTTCCCCGCCGGCAGCAGAAGCATCCTCACCGGACTTCTCCTCAGCGCAGCACGCCTCGCTCTTCTCTCCCTGCTCCGCGCCTTTCTCGTTCATGCCGAGAAGATCGAGAAGGCTGTCCTGGTTTTCTTTACTCATCAATAAACCTCCTTATCCTTAAAGGTTTTATAATTACCAACAACCAGCAGCAGCTCTTCGGGAAACTTCTCTCTCCCGTTAAGGCCGGCGATAAGCTCCCGGGAACCTTCCCCAAAAGGCAGGTCAAAATAATAATCCGAAATGCCGGACAACTGCCGAGGAGTCTCTATCCGCGGCAAAGGATTCCGGCCAAAACAGGCCAGCTCAGACCCAATAAGGTTCCCGTAAGGAAACCTGTAAACAGGAGTATCATCCTGCAAGTAGTCCGACAATACCGCCACAACGCCCACGGATTCTATCCGGTCATCCTCAAGGATCACCCGAAAAAGACACGCAGGCATCGGCACGGTGTACTCCGTGTCGTAATACCTGATCTGGCGGATATGGGCATCCCGGAAAAGCACAAAACGGGACCGAAGTATGCTGCCCCCGCGCATGGCAATCTTGTGATAGACGCAGTTGTGCGGCAAGTCGAAGCCATATTCCTCGTCATCATCAAGACCCGCAACCATAACTTTTACCAGGTCGCGGTACCGCACCAGCTTGGGGCCAGTCCGGGTCAAACCTTCCGTCTCCACCCAAACGGTATTGTCGGGACGGATCTCGATCAAAATTCTGTCCACGGCATGTACCACCTCCTGGCCCAAAATACGAGGTCAAAAAACACAACCATCGCCCGCCAGTTGCATCCCCAGGCGCACTCCGTAAGAGTAAGTATCCCCCCATAAGGAGTCAACTCCAACTGCACGTCGCCCGGGTGATGGCAGGAGTGACACTCCCGATTTAATCTCCGCAGACGTTCTTGCACTATCCCGGCGTGCCGGTTCCAGTAGAGATAAGCCAGAGAACCGTCCCGGATCGTTATCTCAAGATCTTCTTCATGTTCCCCAACTACCTCGTAGCTCAAACACGGGCAGACCAGACGGATCGCTTCAACGATGTTCTCAACGCAAAAGTCATAATTCTTTCTTTTTGCCAATCTTGGGCCGTAGCCTCTTTCTCGCAAGTACTTTCGCAGTATCAAGAACTCATAAAAAGCCCTAAACTCCGCATAGGTGCAAACGTTCAAACCGCTACCTCCCTTTCACAAATAACTCACAGGCAGCTGCACAGGAGCAAGAGCCTCAAGCCCGGTTTTAATACCTTCCATCAGAAAAACCTCGTAGATTACATTGCCATGATTCTCATTGCCTTCTTCAATGTAATCCACGGGAACCAGGCAATAAACATCATCCTCCAGAAACTCGAGTTCCTCAAAGGACGGCACCTCGTCCAGGTCGATCCCAGCGGCATCGCAATAAAACATGCCAACCAATTTGGTCGCCACAGACAGAGGATCAACACCATCGGCATCCGGGACCTCAGCAAGCTTCCAGGCCAACTTTTTAATATCCAACCAAACACCTCCCTTAAAGTTCATTCCAGGCTAAATGCCGGACAACAAAAATACTCCCGGATATGTTTCCGGGATCTTGTAACATATCACAAACAAGTGGCCGGAGCATCAAGCCCCGGCAGTATATCAAGCACCAAAATCCAAAAACAGCTGCCCCGGAACCAGCTTCCTGCGCTGGCTCTTCTTCATTTTGTTGTAGCTGGCAAGGGACAATTCAGCAACCTCAACCATCTTTGCGACCATCTCCTGAACCTGAGCCGAAGTAAGCTCGCCCCGGCAAAGGCTTTTGGTCAGATTGACCAGCCGCTCCTTGGCTTCGGCTAATTCGGCCTCAAACTCGGCCTCGCTGATGGTCTTGATGTCAATGTCTTTAGCCGCCAGCTCCTGCCATTTATCGGCAACTTCAGAGCCCGCAAGACATTCGCTGACATCACGGACCAGGGCATTGTAACCATCAGTATAGCGGGCCAGTTCGTCAGCCAAAAGCCTGCCCTCAAGATACATGGCCTGCGCTCTCGACGCGACCATGTTCTCAAACTGGGGCACGCATTGGGTCCCGTTGGGTACATAGTAGCGCACCTTGCAGGCTTTCTTCTGGTTAAACCGGTGACCACGCTTGGCTGCTTGACGCACGACTTCCGTCTGATAGTTGCCCTGATAGAAAAACATGTTAGGCAGGGTTATCAGATTCAGACCAACTTCGACCAGGCCCATGTTGGCGATAATCACCATGATCCCCCGGTCAACCTGCTGCTGAATCCAGTCCTGCCGTTCTTCATCAGGAACCGAAGATTTCAAGACGGCGGCCTCGATACCATGATCCGCAAAGACTTTCTTCAGCCGCATGTCAATGGCGTACTTGTCGGTATAGTAACAGTACACCATCACCCTGCGGCCTTGAGAAATCTCTTCCATCACATCTTCCACCAGCCTGCGCTCCGGAGCAGAATAGTAATCATCGGGAAAATCTTGAGATACAACTACTTCTGCCTCTTCATCATCCCCGATCACTACTTCCTGTCGCCGAGGCAGGACGGCATAATTCAAAGTCGCCGGCAGAAACTTGGCATAAGCACCCCTGTTGCCGTTTGCTATTGCCCGACGGCAAGCGTTATCAAGTTTCCGGTGAAAATCGTCATAGGCTTTCTTGTGCTCCTTGTCAAGCTCAACAAAAACAACATCCTCGTTGAGCTCAACCAAAGGAATGCCTATGTCCTTTAAATCCAGGAACACCGAAGAAAACAAGTAACGGACATAAACCCGGGGATCAATCCCGGGAAGCTCCCGCACCGTTTTCTTCACTGAGCGGTCCCTTCGGGTATGGATCCCACCGGAAGATGACGCCTTGGTGATCTCCTGCAGGCGACCATATCGACGGACAAACAGGGCAATGTCTCCCTTCTGAAAACCATCCTCGATAAGATCAGCCATGCAGGTGCGCTCCAGTATCCTGTAGATACTAGAGGCCCGGCCTGTAGTGGGCGTCCCGGAAAGACCCAGGACGATCTTAGAAATACAGACCAGACTGGCAAAAGAAGCACCCCTGCCGGAGTCACCCCTGAACTGGTGAAACTCGTCCACCACCATCAGGTCAAAGTGACCCTTCGGCAAATAACGCTTCATCAGCCACGCCGGCTCAATCCGGGGCTGAAGCCTGGTCTCACCCAGAGCCTTGTTCGCCGGACGCCGAAGGACCGCGCCGCAGTAAGGACACTTCTTCAATGCATTAGATAAAGGCGTGTCCTTCTTCCAGCGCACGCCCTCAAGAGGCGAACCTTCGGCAGGCTCCCCTTCCGCAAGGATTTCCCAGCCGGCATAATCATCGGGCTCCTCGGGATGGGGCAGGGGCTTGTAGCAGTCCGGGCAATGCCAGGCATATTCCCTGCTCATACGTATCCGCTTCCAAAGAACGCAGGTCCAGGGATCATGCCCCAACTTGGCCCGGTCCCGGCCAATGATCACGATTTCCAGGCCGTCGGGCTTCTTCCCACGGGTCTCCTTGATAAACCGGAGAGTATCTTTCCAGTTCCTTATGACCCGTATTTTGGCATAAGGCAGAGTCGGCAAAATCTCCGCCTTCTGCCATTGGGGAATCGTGATCCCAGGAACAACCAAGAGCACCCGCGCACCACCCAAATGGTGGTAAAGCAGGTGCATCACGGTAGTTGCAATAATGGATTTGCCCGTCCCCATGTCCCCGCAGTTGAGAAAAAAACTTCTCCTGCGGAGCTTCTTTTTAAGAGCAAGCTTGATGCCCTTAAAAACAGCCGTGGCGGCATGCGCCTGAATCGGCCACGGAGTCCGCTTCATCAAAGTTATCTCGGCAGGCAGATGATCGTTGTTAATGTCATGAAGCGGCTTGGCAACCTTTTCAATCTTGGCCGCCAAATAAGGAGCATAGTCCTTCAAATACTCCGCCAGCGAAGAATACCCCTTCAGAGGAGGAGCGTCAACTTCGCCAGGCGGCAGCATAATACGTAAATCCTCAAGGCCGCGGCAAATAATATTGACCAGATCGCTGGTCTCCAGGTCCAAAGCCACAGCACTAACGGGCATCAGAGATCTGAGGTCCTGGTGCACATCAACCTTAAGCTCTTTTAAATGCCCCCGCGACCGGAGCTCAGAATAAATATGCTCATACCACTCCGGCACGTTGGGCAGGTTGTGCTCGATGGCGATCCTGCGGTTCACCGCTTTCACGATGTCGCCATCCAGCGTCACCACTACGGGGTCATGCTCTTTCTCGCCCTCCCTCTTCCGGCGGCTGCCAAGCTCAACAGCCGCGCAGCTTTCGTGAAGAACAATACAATGCACCAGGTTCCGGCCCGGCTCCTTCAAAAAAGGCCGCGTAATGATTCGGTAGCTGCCGGCCGCCTTTTGAACCCTGTCCATCCAATAAGGACTAATACAACCATGGCGGTCGATATAAACCCTGGCGCTGGAACTAACCAATGCGGCAGCAACGCCACGCACAACCGAGTCAATTCCAAACAAGGATGCCATCATAACTTCATTATCCCAGTTTGTAACCAGGGCATGAAGGTCGGCAACTACCCTGCCGGCACCTGTTTGCGCAACCAGTTTCAATCAATACACCTCCCCTTCCTCGGGCTCACCCTCGGAGTCAACAATGTCTTCAACAACCTCGCCATCATCCACCCGGGATTCATCGGACAGCTCGTAATACCTGCCGTCCGCCGTAAAAAGCCGGGTCCCCGAACAGAAATCCTCCGTTCTCGTCACAATGGTTTTACCGTCCTCGTCCAGCTCCGAGCTAGTATGAGCAATCTTTTTGGTAAACCCAATAACCATGTGACGATCCGGGCCCCTGCCAATAACGCCATTCAAAGCACCGGAGGCAATGATATTGGCGTACTGGCCAGGCTTTAAAGTCATCAGCGGAGTCCCCAGCTTTATGTCGGAATACCCCGGGCTGATCAGGGACTTAAACACAGCCCAGGCCGGCGAGTCAGGCAAGGTATCCATTACCTTCCCCATTTCAATTCTTTCCCCAAAGAAGGTTCTAGGAATAACCCCCTGGGGAACCTCGTAGATCCTCTTCGGCTCCTGATCCAGGCTCGGCAAGAACTCCGGGTCAACAGTGGACAAGAAAGCAAGATGCTCCCTCTCCTCTTTGGTCCCCAGAGGCGCATGAGCCGGTTTCCGGTAGCCGAATACCACAACTTGACCAAAAGCCTCATACTCCCCATCATCAAACCGCTCCACGGTGAGATCGTAAAAGCGGTTGGTCAAAACCGGAGCCAGATTCTTTAATACATGCTGAGGAACGATGCAAACCAAAACCCCGTGAGGAGCGATATACTTGAAGGTATCGCGCAGGAAAATCACTTCCTTGCGCTCCTTCTTCTCGTCCTCATCCGAGGATGCGGTGTCATAAGGCGGATTGAACCACCATAGGCTAAACGCCTTATTGGTGATGGCGGTGTTCTCGTAGCCATCCACCACCACATGATCAAGCCGCTTCTTCGACTCCTCGGCACGCTTCTCGTCGGGCTCGATCCCGTAAGTCACCAGAGGATCAGCGCCAAGACCTTTCAAATAATCCGCCGCCGCTTTCAGGGCTATGCCCTCACCACAGCAAGGATCACCCAAAACAATGGGGCCACCGGGAGCCTTCAGGGCCAAACGCCTCAAAATCTGCTCCGTCGCCCTGTCAGGCGTCCGATAATACCCCATCTTCGCTACTCCTGCAAGCCTCATGAAAAACCTCCTTTTAGCCCCCGCAGGGGGGGGGCAAAATATTTTCCACACCCCCCAAACAGGGGATAAAAGAAAAACACGGACCTTTGCCGTGTCTTATAACACTTGCCAAAATCAACGTTCCGGCTACCTTTAAATCAAAACACAACCGGAAAAGCCGGGGACAGCCCCGGCTTTAATGCACCGCACGCAAAACCCTCTTGAGCACCGCCCCCAACGCAGACGGCAGCGCTTCGGCTTCACAATGCACAAAATTGGGGTAAATCCTGCGGGCCATCGCTACATAAAAAGGGTGATCGGTATCACCAAAATAGATCCCGATCACCAAAACGCCCGCACGCTGCGCCTCCCGAACAGCCAGAACGGTGTCCTGGAAGGCGGTCTCCCCGTTATAAGAACATTGCGCGGTGGTATGAAGATGAGAGGGCAACCCGTCACTCAGCACAACCAAAACTTTAACCTTCTCGGGTCGCGACAAAAGCTGCCTGGTCACAACACGAATGGAATAACCGTCACGGTTCTCACAAAACCCACAATAACTGTCTATTGACGGCAACATGTCGCCGTCAAAATCTTTGAAAATCATGTGCAGAACCGTGTTCTTTACATAGGTCGTGTTAAAAGCCGTCGCCGAGAAGGGTATGTTGTTGCGCTTCAACGCCTCGGCAGAAATCGTCAAGGCAACCTTGGCTCTTTTTTCACCAAAACCACTCATGCTACCGGAGGCGTCAATCAGTAAAGAAAAGACTATGTCCGGTCTGGTGCCTTCCTTTTTGATTTTCCGAAAAACATTAGTCTCACCCACAGCAACCCGCCACAGGTTGCCCGGGTCGGTCCTGCCCCGACGAAGACGGCGCTCAGGCAGGGTTTTCCGGAAAACAAGAGCCTCTTTTATCTCCCGCGACAGCTGGGCTATCTGGGGGCGATAAGTCACACACAAGATATTGTATCTTTCCAGCTTGTCCGGCTTGCGGGAACAGCCAACCACAGAAGCTATCTCTTCCGGGGTGGACAACTCCAGCAAATTAATCCCTTCGTGAATGCCCACCTCCAGGGCTTTCCCCTCAGAACGAGACTCTACCGCCAGACGACGCTCCTCTTCCTCTTTTAGCTCCTGCAGCTCATGAGAAGCTTCTTCCAACGCCTGCTGGAACCGCTCCTCAAAAACTGTTTCATCATCTTCTTCCCCGGACCAGGGCTCACCATCAATATCATAATCAGGATCATCGAATTCATCGCCGACCTCGGCGAAGGGATTACCGCCGGCAAAACCTTCACAGTCTCCGGAATCAATAAATGCGGACCGATCCTCCATCTCGAGGGAATCGTCCCACGAGTCATCCTCAGACGCTTCAGGTTCCGGCATCCCCCAATATTCTTGCTCGTCCCCAGGACCGGAATCACCATCATCCCCGGCAAGACCCTCGGAGGATTCTTCGCCGAAACCAGCTTCCGGGGATTCAACCGGCTCATCTTTCGCCAGTTCCGAGGGATCATCGTTTACTGGATCATCCCCGGCAGACCAGCCCTCCGGTTCCTCTTCCGGCCAGTTCTCCGGTTCTTCCTCCGAATAATCTCCATCTCCAACAGGCCAGTCATCCGGCCCATCCTCGGACGGTTCATCTTCAACCGGATCTTCTTCCGCAGACCAATCATTCGATTCAACCGGCTCATCATCCCGATCTCCCGCCGTCGCATCTTCAACAGGCTCATTCTTAACCTGCTCTTCTTCTACCGCTTCATCCCCCGACGAATCATCCGGGACACTTTCAGGCGGCTCTTGATCCTCACCACCCCCAAGCTCTTCCCGTTCCGGCTGCTCCGAGCCTTGTTCAGCAGCATCATGCTTTTCAGACTTTTCCGCCTCCGTGTTTTCTTCATGCTTTTTTTCAGGTTCAGATTCTTCGTCAGGTTCAGGAGGACGGTAAGTCTTGCTCCTGCGCCTCAAAAGCGGGTCCTTAGGACCCCGGGGCGCAGGCCGAGGATCGTTAGAGGCGGCTTTCACATCTTCAAACATCTGAGCATACTCTTCATACTTCTCAACCACATACGGACGAAGTATACTCAAAACCCTTACAGCATATTTCGCCGCTTCCCCTGACGTGGCGGCTTCCCTTCCCCGCTCCAAGTAAGACTCGCACCGCATAACAAGATCATACTCTTTCCGGGTGAGCTTGAGATTCGGCGATATATCCCCGATCATGACCAGGCACCAAAGGGCCGCCATAACAGCCTTGACGCCTTCCAAACAGGGCATCGCCTCATAAGCCCTAAAATTGCTGAAACTTATCCGGGAAGCCGTGCCCGGATACTCTGCAGCCCAGGCCCGCTCCACCCGGGCATCCTCAATTATGTTAAAAACATCTTTACAGACAACAGACGACGGGTAACCCCGCCGCCGATCTTTTAAAAACTCCTGGTGAACCTTGCCGGACCATTCAACGTAAGTCTCCCACACCTTGCGGGAAGTATAACGGACGTGGGCGTACTCATGATCCCGCAGAACAGATATGCCAAGCCACCACTCAGACTCATTTTCAGCCCAGGGTACCTGCGGGCTCAAGAAAACCTGGTCAAAACTGGTGGAAGTCCTATCACTTAGCACTATAGGCACGTCGCTCTCCGACAACGCCCTGCCGACAGTCTGGAGCCGCCTGCGCATATCCTCGCTCAACTTACATTTAAAAGCCATCCAACCTCTCCTTTCTATTGAAAGTTCTATAATTACGCCGCAGGCAAAACTGCGGCTGTTATTTCCGTTTTAAAACGAATTTAAAACGAAAACTTGTAATCACACATGACCCAGGGCAAAATGCCCCAGGAAAAAATTACTTTGCCTTCTCTGTAATAACATTCCAGCCCGCCTCCAGCATAGCCTGAGTTATCTCGTCGCCATGCTCGCGGAGAATCCTGCGGGCATTTTTTTTGTCACGAACCAAAGGTAATAGATCTTGAGGCTGAAATTTTACTACCACATGATCCTCTTTACGATCCACTTTTATCTACTCCCTTCTAACCCCCGAAATGAGCTTCTACGATGTCCCCAATGACGCTCAAAGCATTGCTGTCATATATCCCGGATTGGAGACAGTCGAAAACCACCTCTTTCGTGCCACCAAACACGGTGCTTTCTTCAGCAGCGCGGATCAGGGAACGGATGGAGATCACATCCTGGTCCAGCTCGCCGCTTTCAACGCGCCGCTTGAGCTTATTGTAAATCGCCGCAATATTACGCAGCACTCCACAATCAGCCGTTGGAACGTTAGAAGCAAGCACCTTCTCAATCGTTTCCGGAGACGGATAATTCATCTTGACATCATGAAAACGACTACACAAGGCTTGGTTTAAGTCCGAAGTGCCCACGTAGCCGATGTTGCGGGTAGCGATCAGCCTGAAATTTTCAGCCACCCGAATCTCTCCAATACCGGTCACGTAGGTCCGCTTCTGCCAATCCAGAACGTCATTCAGGATGGACAGGACATCAGGCAATGCCTGGTTGATCTCATTGAACACCAACAGGCCGCCCTGCTGGATGGGCTCCAAGAGAGACCCCGGCACATGAACGGTCATCATCTGCCCGTTCTCCAGGGGCTTCAAGTCCCGGAACCCAAGAAGGCTCTCCTCATTGGTGTTAGCGTTGCCGCTAAGCACCGTAACAGGCAGCATCAATATACGGGCAATGTAATACGCCAGGTAAGTTTTGCCCGTTGACGCCGCCCCGGAAAACAGCACCGGGTTCCAGTTGTCATACAGAAGCGGGCTCAACGCCTGCATAACCTCCCTACCGGCGGGAATATACTCGACCTTTTTCACAAGGCCAATGTCCTGCACGAACTCCGCCCACATGGTCTCTTTGGGGTCAACTCCCCCAAGATTCGGAATCCGCACAAGATTCTCCGGCTGAGACATCAGCAATACACGCTGAGACCGCCTGAAAGCCAGCACCCGTTCCAGCAGTTTGGGCGGCAGCCCTATCTCGGCAACCCATTGATCATCCCGGTGCAGATTCACGATTCGGTCATACTCCTTAACGGGCTCCACCTCAACATCTGCGGGAACCTCGAAAACCTCTTTAGGGACCAGCTTAGAAAATTTACCCTGTTTTCCGGTCAACAGGACCGTGCAATCCTTGCCGCCGTAAATAAGGGGCTTCATATATTCTTCAGTTACTTCCACAACATTGCTGACACCACCGCCCTCCAGGGCATCAAAACAGCGATAAGCCGCCGCCAGGTGCCAGCAGCAACCTTGGCCGGTCCGTATGGCAGTACAGCTATGATTAGTAACAATTTTGCTCTTGCCATACTCCCGAACCAAATTGAAAACTGAAAGATATGGTGTCCGATCCCGCTCAGACAGGAACTCGAACACCAATTTACTTTTACCGTGCAGCACTACTCCGTTCAAGGAATAGTGCACTTTTTCTCCGGCCACTTTCATGTTCGATGGCCGGATCTCTTTTTCTACAATCACAAAACCACCCTCCGGTTAATGAGTCAGTTTCCTTATAGGAACTCCGGCAACAAGGGCATCATCAATGCCCTTGCCCCGATCCCAAACCGCAAGGAACACATCAACGCCGTACTTCGCGAGCGCCTGTCTCAAAGCATCCCGGTGATAATTCACTTGGGGCTTGTTCTCCTGGTCATAAGCAATAACAACCTTGGACGGGATCATGTCAAAATAACTAAATATCCCCGACCAGTTGTTAACGCCCAGAACAGACCAGAAAATAGCCCCCAGGCGCTCTGCGGCAATATTTGCCTTGATCGGGCCCTCCGTGATCCAGAGAGCCGGATCTTTCACGCAACGGGGTACAGCCGCATGAATCCTGACCCCCGGACTGGAACCCTGATCAAGCCACGAAGAAGAAAGGCTCAAATACTTTCTTCCCGGCAACTGCTGATCAGGGCGCACCTGAAAAGACACAATCTTCTTCTCAGGCGACATAACCGGTATCAGCAGGCCCGGAGGACCAGCCAATATCCAGCGCCCACCTCTAAGTCCAAAGCCGGGAACGCCGGAAAGATCATAATCGATCAGCCGGCGAACAATAGAAGAGCGATTCTTTTTCGGCAGGGTACGATACTGATAATACTCAATCTCTTCATCAGTCATACCCCGGCCCCTTAACTCTCTCCTATGTTTTGAGCTCAACTCCAAAAGGGACAAAAGCTTACGGTAAACTTTATCTAACGAAGAGTCGTCCCTCCTGGGGGCCCGGTTAGAATTAATGCTTTTTAGCAATTCCTCGTACTTTTCTTTTTCAATTCCTATCTTGTGTACCCAGCCGCCGTTCCCAGAAGGACGCTCGCTGGGCACACGCATACATACAACAACTTTGTCGTTAAATCCACACCAGTCCGCCCGGTTGCAAACCGGGCAGGGATTGTGCATGCTTACTCTAAGAAGAGGCTCCATAACGCCATAACGCCACCCCTCACTTTTAAATTAGCCCTGCCTCTTTGAAGGAAAAATATCTTCCGTCACCAATTACGACATGATCACGGACGGGAATGCCTACCACCCCTCCAGCGTCCACCAGCTTTTTAGTCACATTCAGATCATCTTCGCTTGGATAAGGATCGCCGCTGGGATGATTGTGAACAACAATAATCGAATGCGCTCTTTTTTTAATGGCCGTGCAAAACACTTCTCTCGGATGCACAATGGAAGCATCGAGACTGCCAATCGTAACAAGCTCCTTAGAGACAGGATGGTTCTTTGCATTAAGCAGAAGAACCATAAAATGCTCTTGCTTTTGATAACGAAGCTCGGCCATAAAAAGGTCTGCCACTTTTTTAGGGCAGGTTATCGAAACCTTGCTTTGCAGAGCAAGGTCTGACAACCTGCGGGCAATATCAAGGGCGGCCTTCAAGCGATAGGCCCTCACCTTGCCAATGCCCTTAACCTTTGTCAGGTCACATATATCCAGATCATAAAGACCCGACAGCGAACCACAGGCAATCCTCAAAACCTCTTCCGCAGCATCGTAATTGCCGAGTAACCCGGCCACTACCTCAACATCGCTGAGGTAGTGAGCCGGGCACTCCCGAATAAAGGAGCGCCCCATGCTCTCACCCCCGGATTCTCGCGCACCGGACGGCGTCTTCGTAACGCCCCGAGCGCTTAAACTTAAGGTAAGCACCATAGGCAAGCTTGGCTTGACTGTTGGCGCGGGCCAGGTTCTCGGCCTGACCCTTTCTTTTAAACTCCCGACGCTGCTCCGCAAGCTGGAGCAGCTCTCTCCGCAGGTGGACAAGAGCCCTCTTATGAGCATCCCCTTCCAGTTTTGCCGCTAAAATTACCATCTTCTGCGGCCCCGCCGGATGAATACACAGAGAGAGCCAGAGGCCCCCTCAAAAAAACGCGGGGCCTCCGGCCTCCCTTCGTTTTAATTTTTATCTCGCCGCGATCCATGTCGCGGCTTTAAAAATTACACCCGGCGGTTTTCCGCCAGGCTTTTCCGCTTTTTAAAAAGCGTTTATAAACAACCGGAACCGGGGACAAAGCCCCGGTTTACCTCAAGACATTATAACGATAGAAGCTGTACCCTTCCGCCTGACGAGGCGGAACTTCAACAAGGGTACGCTCCAAAACAATCCCACGAGCAGCAATCCGATCCCCGAACTCGTCAAAGATCGAGTCAAGCCGCTTCTGGATCGCCCTGCAGCGATTTTTTAGCTCCCGGCTGACCTTATCGGCCTGCTGCTGCTGCTCTTTGAGAGCAACAAACTCCTCCAGCAACCCGCCGATGTTCTCAACCTGTATGGCGGGACGCCGCTCGTAGGCCAGTTCTTCGGCCCAGCAGCTCTCCCGCCAGGGGCACTCAAGATGCCCCAGCTCGGGGGAATAAAAGTAGCACTCATAGTAATACTGATCCACCGCCTTGGGATGCCGGGGAGGTATCTCCCGGGTATCCAGGCAGCGACGGACATAAAAAAGCCGCTCCTCCAGGGATTCCATATAGGACAAATCAAAGCATTTGTCCCCCAAACAATACCCGTCGCCCTCCGGCACAAACTCAAATACCACAGGATGATCAGGATTCACAAGGCTCTCCCGGAAGGAATAGGTGATGCGACCATACATCACCCTGTTCTCATACTTCCGCCACCAGAGCAGCCTCAACAAGAGCTGATCAACGTGGGATTCCTTCGGCAAATAGTTTACCGAACCGGCCCCCGTTGATTTCACTTCCTCGTCAAGGTTAAGCTCGGGGACAAAAATATCAGGGTGAGCGGTCACAGGTGTTCCGTCCACGTTCTTTAACTCCGGGTGCCGCAGGTCATATTGAGTAATAATCTCTCCACCATAAGCCCTGCGCCACCCCCAAACACGGCGCTCCTCGTGCATGTCGCCCAGCACGGCAGCGCCGATCAAGCTGTCCTTCCCGTCCGGCTTATCCGGCACATACTCCTCCGGGTAAAGCACAGACAGGATGTTTAGAACCTGGGCCTTCAGGCACATGCCGACGCCGCTGGGCCGGATATGAGCAGGATCAAAATCCTTTTCCTGCTGAAGCATGCCCCGGGCCAAATCAGCCGGCGAAGGACCAGGTATCCCGGTCTTTACAATACTCATTCAGCACCTCCCATTTAAACCTTAGCCCTTTATGCTTGAGACCCTCATTCCAACTTTGAGCCGGAATAAGAACCCGGGCATAAGGACTAAGCGCAACAATGTTAGCCGGGGCATCGTCAATGACAAAGAGAGGCTTATGTTTCCGCACCAGCGCCAATTTGTCCGAGCTGCAAACAACAGGCGCAGTTGGGAAACCGTTCAATTCCAGCCACCTCTCAGATATGCCTTTCGCCCACAGAGGTCTGGCGGTAAGATAAACCACCCGAAAACGCTGCGACAGGAGGTAAATTCCCGCTTTTGACCCCGGTATGGGCTCGGCCCACTTGAAAATCTCCCCGGCAATACGGTTGCCAGGGTCCAAGAAAAAATCCGGGTCTATCTTGGGATGGTAATATTGAAGGGGGGCGGGCAAAGGCCCGAACACCCCCTCAATCGCTTTTTTTACATCAGCAACGGTGTCGCACAAATCAACAAAGACTAACCCCTTAGAACGGAATATCATCTTCGTTGATCTCCTCCGCGATCTCCTCCGCTTTTCCGGCATCGCCGCCGTTACCGTTGTTGCCGTTGTTGCCGTTAAAAGAAAGGAACTTTACCTCGTCGGCAACAACCTCGGCAGCTTTCCTGCGAACCCCCCGGCTGTCGTCATAGGAACGGATTTGCAGACGCCCGGAAACAGCCGCCTGGTTGCCCTTCTTGAGATAGTTGGCAACGGTTTCCGCCAACTTCGACCAGGCGGTAATCTGGACAAAGTCGGCTTCCTTGTCACCGTTTTTATTTTTGAAGCGACGATCAACGGCGAGAGTAAATTTCACTACCGCCGTCCCCGAAGGGGTGTTCCGCAACTCAGGATCGGCAGTTAGCCGACCTACCAAAAAAACACGATTCATAAATTAGCCTCCTTAAAAGTTAAATAAAAATATAAGCCAGCGGCAATTAACCGATGGCCTCACAACGCCCAGTATTACGAAGCCTTCCGAACCGGCTCCGCCATCGAAACAACAAGGAACTTCTTGTCCTTGTACTTCAACAACTCTCCGGACAGTTCCAGCTCCTCGGCACATTCCTTTACCGTAACTTGAATAACAGCGCCAGTAGCAATGCCTGCCAGGGCCGGATCATCCGACACCAGCAGGGCTACACCGACATCGCCCTCCTTGAACATGCAGGTGCGCACGCAGCGATCCCCGATCTTAGCAAAATGCCGACCGAGGACAACCTCATATTCAGCACCCTGCTGCTTCGACTGCTCAACAACCTGCGCAGACTTCTCCTCAGCCTGCGTCCCAGGAGCATCATCAGCTTTGGCTCCGGGAACTATCTCGCCAGTTACCAGGAATATCCTGGCACCTTGGCACTCCACCAGGGGACCGGCGAACTTAATTTCTTCGTTCAGCTGCACCATTTCCGTAATGGTGTAGTACTTGCCGCCACGCATCCGGGCAAATTCTTCGCCCTGATTACCCTTAACCGCAATCAAGACCGGCTCTTTCCCTAACCCGGCAGACCTGAAAACCAAATCGCCAACCTTTTCAACCCTGGCCATCTTTCCAAGCATGACGACCACATCGGTCAGCTTGCCTTCCTGTTTTGCAGGTTCCTGTTCGGGCTTTGGTGAATGAACCCCAACATTCTTCTCAGCCTCAGGTTTAGGTTCATTCAACTCTTCCGGCATCGTAACCGGAGGTAAAACAACATCCTCATCCAGCAACTCCTCCGGGCAGTACAATGCCTGGAGCTCGCATGGGAACGCCTCCCGCAACGCCTGTACCAGCGCAACCTTCCTGATCATAGTCGCAGGCTTCTCCCTCCAAAGGGCTGTAGGAGAGCCTTCCTTCATTTTTTGGTATTCAACCAGGGTTACAGTTGCCTCAATGGGTACTTCGTAATCCTTGCGAAACACCTTGGCCCAGCCGCCCCTCAGTTTCTCCCCAGGTAGCATAAGAGTACCCACCCGGTACTCAATGCCGCCACCTTCAGGTTTCTCCACAACAATCCCCGCCTGCCAGCCCTTGCAAAGCCCACTCAGGGCAGCCCTCTTCGTAAACAAATCCTTCCCGATCACA
>LSQX01045433.1_pt1 | contig 33416 bp, 17 predicted proteins | sample 654561 | NCBI WGS metagenome assembly LSQX01 (sample SAMN04489861, study PRJNA283612) | anaerobic digester metagenome | isolation source: 4 biogas reactors fed with cattle manure at either 37C or 55C with and... | place: Denmark: Kongens Lyngby | collected 2014 | reverse complement strand
ATTGAAACATTCTGAGGGTCTTTTTTACACTGGATAAACAGATGTTTATCAGCAAGTAGCTGCTGTTTGTTACTCTGAAAAGAGATACTCCAGGTCAGAGCTGGTGAGGTTTCTGGTAAACCCTTGCTCGCCCAAAACGTCTGAGATTGTTTTTGATTTCTGTTGCTGCAGTTCCCATATTTTTTCTTCAACAGTTCCGGGGGAGATCAACCGGTAAGCGTTTACCGTATTTGTTTGCCCAATACGGTGAGAACGGTCAATGGCTTGAGCCTCCACAGCAGGGTTCCACCAGGGGTCGTAAAGGACGACGTAGGAAGCTGCTGTAAGGTTCAATCCAGTGCCGGCGGCTCTCAAACTGAGCAGAAAGATGGAGGGGTCCGGATCACTCTGGAACTGTTTTACGACCTCCTGTCGGTTTTTCGTAGCTCCCGTTAAGATATGAGTCTTAACTCCCTGTAAAGCGCATTCAGTTTCCAGGATTTTTAGCATTTCAACAAACTGACTAAAAACCAATACTTTTTGGCCTTCTGCCTGGAGTGGCTCTAGTATGTCAAAGAGAGCCTCGGTTTTGCCCGATATTGAATTATTGCCAACAAGTGCAGGATGACAGCAAATTTGACGCAGACGTGTCAGGGCAGCGAGGACATGTATCTTGGATTTTGCCAGCCCTTTTTCCTGCACTGACTTCATGATGATTTCGCGAGAGCGCCGCAGCTCAGCCAGGTAAAGCTTGCGTTGCTCCTCCGTGAGTTCGCAGTCACGGCGCTCATCAATGCGTTCAGGTAAGTCTTTAGCTACCTCCGTTTTTAAACGTCTCAGAAGAATAGGCCTTAAACGGGCAGAAAGCTTCCGGCGAGCCACCAGCTGAACTTCAGGAGATTCGTCACGTGGAGCATAAGTTTCCGAAAAATGTTGTTGGCTTCCCAAGTAGCCTGGCTGTACAAAGTCTGTGATAGACCAGAGATCCAGAAGGCGATTTTCCATGGGGGTACCCGTCAGGGCGATGCGATAGTATGAGTGGAGCTGCTTGACTGCTTGAGAAACCTGCGCAGTCGGGTTTTTGATATACTGGGCTTCATCGAGTACGATTGCGTTAAATTTGACTCGCAGAAGATTTTCCAACTCACGCCGCAAGAGACTGTAATTGATAAGAACCAGATCGTACTTAGGTATCTCCTTATGAAGGTTGCTTCTAACTTCGCTATTGCTTTCAATGAGCAGCACTGATAAATCCGGAGTGAAGCGCAGAGATTCACGCTCCCAGTTATGAAGTACTGAAGCAGGGCAGATAACCAGGGAAGGAAGGGAGGGTGCGTTGTTTTTTTGTGAATGTTTTTTTAGCCAAAGTATCCAGGCCAGAGTTTGGAGGGTTTTACCCAGTCCCATGTCATCAGCCAAAATTCCCCCGATTTTCATCGAAGCCAGAAAGCAGAGGAAGTTAAAGCCGTCATATTGATAGCTGCGAAGTTGAGCCTGAATGTTTTCAGGTAATGGAGTTTTCGGAATTCCATCAAAAGCAGCGATGCGCTCACGCAGGCGAGATGCACCTTCGCCTGCAAGAGAAGAGAGGGTCTTCTCGTCCAAGTGGATCGCATGCATCATATCTACCTTTTGAGCGACAGAAGAGAGCTCGTCGATCCCCAGTCCCGCCATTGTTTCCTGTGCTTGCTGGACTGAATCCATATCTAACTCCACCCAGCCAGAATCTGGCAGTTTTATAAAACGATTGCCAGCTCGGGCCAGTTGAGCCAGGTCAGCCTGGGTTAGCTTCATTCCTTCCATTTCCCACTCTGTGGAAACGGATAGCCAATCGATGCCGCTGCCGGCAACTATCAGGTTGGGGCGCAGCTTCCTGGGATTGAGGAAGAGCTGTTGGAAAGCGGTATTGCCCAGATACTCTGCATCCTGGGGGCGCTCCTTCCAGTGCTGCGAGAGTATATTGAAAAAAGATTCGTTAGCATCATGAATCCATAAACCATGCTCAGGAGTGAACCAATCAAAAACTTTGAGCCATTGGGTTGCCTGGTCCAGGCGATGGTCTTCCAGATACTCCAGGCATTCTTTCTTTTTTTCTTTTTTTGAAGTGATATTTTCCCAGTCAGAGCCATTCCAAAGCCATTTGCTTTGAAGCTCATCTTCACTAATAGCAAAGAGCCTGACTTGAACAGTATTTTCCAGGAGCTCCATCACAAAGCGTGGCCTGGCCTTATGGGCTTTACAAATCTCTTCCCAGGGAATTTCGCTGGAGTATCCACGGCGGCAAAGCTCACGAATAAAATTCGAGGAAAAGTGTTTTAAGGGCAGGGAAGAGGTGCTGAAATGGCGTCCCAGCTGTTTTGCCTGCGTACCCCCAGAGAGCAGATAAAACTCCTGGCCAACTAAAACAAAGCGGGGAGTACCTGCAAAAAGCTTGGCTGCCTTCAACTCAATCTTGGAAGAATCAGGTAACTCCAGGAAGTGGTATAATTTAAGCTGGTTTTTTTCTTGGCGTACTTCAGCTTTTAACTTTGCTATTTTATTGTTAAAGAAGAGAGACTTAGAGTTTGATGAAAGTTGAAGCAGGCCGCTTTGTCCCCACTCTACGAGCCAGAAGTGAAGGGTACAGGGGGGGAGGGTGATCTGGGACAGGTCATCCTCTTCCTTTTTTAGTTGGTCGAGCAGCCATTCCAGGAGAAGCCACTCTTCTACAGGGAAAAGCTCTCGTTCATGGGCCGCTCTGCTCAACATATCTCTGAGCTTTTCAAGCTGCCGGCAGCGTCGTCCCAGTCGCGGACGGGTGACTTGGAAGCGAACATTTAAGCTGTACTCGTTAAGTTCCGAATCTTTTTTCACTGGCTCAAAGAGGAGATTGAACCGTGAAGTGGGATCATCCAGGTGTGTGTGGGCAGGTGGGAACATCCACTCTTCGGTTTCCTTTGCCAAAAAGGCTTCACATTCCTCTTTGACAACCTGCATTAATCGTCCGTAATCCGCATATTTTTCGAGCTCAGTCGGTAGGGAGCGTCCACTGCGCATAAACTGAAGGGCCAACTCCTGGAGGCGAGAGTTGCCAGTTGAAGATTGAATCCTCATCCACCACTGATCATCTGCAAATTCTTTTCGAGTGAGATTGATCTGCTTAAAGTAATCATCCAGATAAAGCCATGTTTTTTGAGCGTGGTCGCTTTTCGCAATTAGTCCTAAGAGGGCAGCTCTGCGTTCAATATCTTCCTTTGAGTTTGCGATGCCTCTTCTTATATCTGCTAATGCACCATAAGTGTGAGTGAGCATTAACTGATCGGCATCGTACTTGGTCTTATTCCCGTTTCGATTGTTGCTATTCTGTTTCACTGTCTTCTAATAGGGGAGCCTGGTGAGCTCTATTGTCTGACATTGTAGCCAAATTTTACCTGAAAAACCTAACAAAAAATTTTAATAGTCCGTTCTTTTGGGTAGCGCACTGTCTCAAAAACATCAGTACCGCACTGATAACATAGAATAAAGAAAGGGCAATTACCTGAAAAAAGGTCTGCTTGAATATCAGTATCTCTTTGAGTATGAGGACAGAAGAGAGCATGGGGAGTTATGGTTGTCAGGAAGAAACTGAGAGTATAGGATCGTTAGAAGACATCTCTGAGACCATACTGTCCAGAAGTTGCAAAATAAGCACTTTACTGCTCACGAACCCAGTTATTCGGAAAAATCGGATTGAAAAGTGGGTTGACAGGTAGCGAATATCCCTGAAAGCACCCTGCCTAAAAGCACAGAGAAACCCTCTGAAAAGCGAAGACGCTACGAAAAGCGTCAACCTTCCATCAGGCCTTAATCCCTTTAAGTTTTAAACGTGGTCTGCCCCATTGCAAGAGGGGGGCAGATACTACCAGTCTTTCAATGGAACGAGCGGTTTGGGTTGGTATTCTTTATCAGGATGAAAATCTACGCGCAATAGGCCTTGTTGGTAATTTTTCATTTGGATAGCCAATTTTTTAAAGCCTTTATTTTCACTATTTTGGCTCTTAGGAAATTCTTGTCCCGGCAAATAAGAGGCCGGGAGCACCTCGAATTTACAACCTTCTGCACCAATCAGGTCCACATACATTTTCTTTTGATTGAGAGTGAGAATCGCCTGACGCCCCGAGCTGGATATCTCTATATCAGCTTTGGTATGCAAGTTCCACCAGACCATTGATGGGGCTTTGGCTTTGAAGTCATCTTCGATTGAAATCACTCTCTCAGTGCGATTGATGCAAATACCGCGGGCGTATTGCTCCACATCGCGGGAGTAACAATCGTTCAGATCGGTAATAAAAGCGCTCTGAGCAGGAGAAGATATTTTTTTAGTGATAAAAGCTCTGCCTCTTGGGTTTTGGTCAGGTCGGGTATCGGGATTAAATACTAAAGCATTTTTCCCTTCGGCCCGCATCCGATAAAAGTGCCAGCGTCCCGCTTGGGTTTGGGGGCCGGGTTCATCCGTGTAGTGCGGTGGGGTTTGGCTAAAATAGCCGGGATAGGTATAGTTATCCCCGCCCAGGCAACCGTATGCCCAGACCTCTCCCAGAGCCTGGATGTCAAAGGAACCAGCATCCAGATGTCCATGGTTAGCAGCATTATCCCCACTATGCATGGCGATATAAAGGGCTTCAGGGTCTTCGTGTTTTTCCAATAGTGAAGAAATTTCCAAACCGTAGATATGATTGTCCAGTGGTGTAGAGATGGCTTTATTTTGTCCCTGTTTAACAAGATCGGGGTCATAGCAAAGAGCGTCGAACCAGCTCATCCTGCCAGAGGATTCTTTTATGAGGTCATACTGGCATCGAGCCAGGAGAGGGTCTTGAAAATGTTTGGCAAACCAGAAAAAGGAGAGACTTTTGCTCTGCTTGATGGAGTCATCCCCTATGTTGATAGTGGTTACGGGACCCGTGACCATAAAGGGGAAGTAACCTGCCTTTTTCAGACCGGGTGTCTCTCCCAGGCCATAGGTGCTTCCCAGCATCCTTTGAACTCCTTCCAGAGAGTAGAGAGTAGAGGTTAATCCATAAATCCAGTAGCTAACCCCTTCTTCGCTTTGGCCATCGGGTTCAAACTCTGCTAAATAAAAGGGGAGCCCTTCCAGAGCGTAAGCTGCCAACGCACTCATTCCCTTGGGGTCGCGCTCCATAAAGGTAAGAGCTGCCAGAGCCAGATTGCCATTGCAGATACCGTTCCAGTTGTTGTCCGTGCGGGCCCACCATTGGCGTCTTACGGTTCCATCAAACTGGGCTATCGAGGGGGTGAGGACGTACTTAGAGGCGGTCTGGTAGATAAAGTCTTTTTGTTCATTACTCAAGTAATCATAAAGCCCATCATAAACCAGGGCGGCGCAGAAAACGCCCATAGCCGTATCGAGAAAATGGCGGCCTGTATAGGGTGGCTGAGTGGCAATCCCCCAATCGGGGTAGGTGCAGAGGTTTTCGTAGGCTTCAAAAGCCCGCTTTGCATATTTTTCCTCACCTGTTACCCACCATGCAATGACCAGAGGCGGCACAAAACCGGCAGTGGCGTGAGTTCCGGAGACTCGCAAGTTAGCACCATCCAAGCTGCCATCAGGGAAGGTTCTTGTCAAAGAGAAGTCGGCCTGGCTTTTAAGAGACCTCCAGGTTGGGAGCATCAGAGGGTCTTCCTTTTGAATCAGAGCTTTAATTCGTTCAATATCTTCTTTGGTTGCAATCATCCGAGGATGAACATCCTGAAATCCTTGCGCTTTAAAATCATTGAGGATTGTTTGTTCTGTTACTTCTTGAAACTTTAAGGCAGCTTTCATCGCCTGAACAGCCTTGATTTCCTCTGAAGACTGAGCATTGGCAAAAAACAGGCCAGCCAGTAGAAAAAGGGTAATTAAGAGGGTTTTTTTCTGCATATCAATATTCCTTTCAGACTTGGAGGGTTATATAAAAATCCAAGTCTCTTTCAAGAGTCTTTATATCACTTTTTAGTTTGCAGCGCGATAAAATCTTTTCTCTTTATCTCCAAGGGGAATGGAATACGGGCTGCTGACGGGGAGCTCTTGCCAATTTAAAAGGTCAACACTGGTTTGTAATTTCCCCGTAAAATGAAGAGTCAGAGAGTTGGCACTTAATGACCAGCTAAGGAGAGGCTCTTCGGGCTCTTCCGGATAGGGATCGTTGATGCGGATATTTGCTCTTATGTTTTTACCGGGGAGTTGAAGCTTAAAACGGCGAGACTCAGAAAGGGGGTATCCCTCAAAGCGAAGGGTGGCATGCGCTGTATTCAGGTCGGAGTAGGGTAAAGCGTAGCCACCTGAACTTGAGGTCACCGTGTAGTAGTGGCCTCCTTCAAGGCTCACAACGATGCCGGAAACACCCTCCCCAAGGTCATAAGCATTGTTCTGATTGAAGTCATCATAGACAACACCAGTTATGTAAGGAGAAAAAGAAGCTCCACTGAAGGCAAAGTCAATTGTTCCTATTAAAGAAGGAGTTCCAGGCTCGAAAAAATCAAAAAGCCCTTCAGTCAAACCAACTCCTACATCTTCAAAAACAGGTGAGATCATGTTGTTACGGCAAGAAGCCGATTGCTTAAACAAACCTTCATAGAGTTTTTTCGCATCTGACGCAGGGTCACTGGCAGGGCTGAAGAGACCCAAACTTTCACTGCAAGCCCAGCCTTCGATATCTGAAAACGGGTAGCCGGCCTCAGTCATTCTTTGGCGAGGAGTGCTCCCATCTTTGCCTGCATAGCTCCATTGATGCTCTTTCAGGAGCCAACTGCTATGCCCTCTGGCAGAGCGAAGAAGAGCCTGGTGGAAAGCCAAAGGAGGAAGAGGCGTTTGCTCTAAGACCTCTGAAGGTAGTTCTTCCGGGTTGACTCCAAGACGGAGCGCTTCAGTCTCTGGATCGCTGCGGGCGCTGTTAATCAGTTCCAGCATGTATTGCTCCTGTACCGTGGGCTGGCCGTGACTGTAATATTGATCAACATCGCTGGGAATGACAGTCAGAGTTGCGTCCTCAAAAAGATAATTATGGAAAAGCTCAAGAGAACCCATGGAAACGTTAATAGGATAAACACCAACACCGCTTTCCAGGTCCGCAGGTGTCATTAAATAGGGGGCACCCGATGGTAAAAAGGCAGGAATTGCCCCCTCTTCATCAGTAATGCTGTAAGCTAGGGGCGGATTTGCGAGTCCCTCAGGGCGAGTTACTGAGTAAGCGCTTACAAGATAAGTGCGGGGTAAAGGTATTAGTTGAGCTTCCCCACTTACCGTTTGGCCTGCTTCGTTGCTAACCAAAACCTGGTAAATTCCAGCATCACTGGGGAGCACGTTGAAGAAGACAAGGGCGGAGACCGTAGCTCCAGGTATGGGCTGGCCATCTTTCAACCATTGATAGGAGAGTGGTTCGGTTCCTGTGGCAGTGACCTTGAAGGAGGCACTTTCACCAGCCAGTACAGTGACATCTTTGGGTTGAGTTAGAATAATCGGTGCTACAGATGTGGTGCTCTCAGTGACGGTAAGCTCGCCATCTATAAAAACATAGTTGTAGATTGGGTCAAGAGTCCCCTGGCTAACCTGAATCGGGTAACTCCCGACTGGGCTGTTCAAAGTTGCTGGAGTTGTCAGAACGGGAGCTCCAGAAGGATTCACTGGGAGAGCGTCCTCAGTGGTTATGGTATAGGTGAGAGAAGGATTGGGGGTTTTATAAGGTCGAGACAGAGAGTCTGCCCTTACATGAAAGGTGGGAATATGGACGGTCAATAAAGCTTTTTGGCTGGCAGTCCTACCTGCGGAATTTAAAAGCTCTACCCAGTATTCACCTGCATCGGCCGGTTTGGCAGCGCTTATTTGGTAAGTAGAGTTAGTGGCATTTAAAATAGGGAGCTCGTCTTTAAACCACTGGTAGCTAAGAGGCTCAGAGCCAATAGCTAAAACGGAAAAGAGAACACTTTGGTTCAAAGTTGCCGACACACTGGAGGGGTGACTCACAATACTTGGAGGTTCAGGTTCGGGCTCACTCAGGTTATAATTAAGGTGAACATTTGCACCGGTCAGGTTAACCACTATGGTTCGACTTTGGAGTGGAGTTTCAGATTCGAAGTGGACTTCTGTCCAGCCTCTTCCCTTATAAGGAATAGCATAGCCTCCAGATATGGAGCTCACAGCGTAATAATCGCCATCAGCAGTGGTGATCGTGACCCCAGAAACCCCTTCTCCCGGACTGTAGAATCCGTCTTGATCCAAGTCATCATAGACAACGCCCAGAATAAAAGGTGCCAAAGAGGCGCTGGAACGGGCAAAGTTTTGGGTTCCCATCAGTGCATTGTAGACAACAGTGTTTGGAGGAGACCCAACTGTAAAGAGTCCATTTTGGATACCAATACCGATTTCGTTCACCTGAGTAGCCAGTATGTTGACTCTGTGTCCCGGGCTTTTGAAGAGGTTGTCATGTAAAATCGAGGTGAATCCATCCAGATCAAGGGGAAAATTTGTATCACCTATACCAGCCCAGGCAATGTTTTCCGCAGCGGCATAGCTACCGGTAAAGGAATATCCTGCTTCTACCATCCGCTCGAAAGGGTCACTGTCCTCTTTCCCAGTGTGGCTAAAAATATCGTTATCGAGCATCCATTGACTGTGAGCGCGGGATGAATCAATAAGAAAGTGGTTAAAAGCCAAGGGAGGTTTAAATGTGCCTTCCAGTGTCCCCGGGGTTAAACCCTGGTTTAAGTCAATGCCCAATCGAGCTGCTTCTTCCAGCGGGTTTGCCCTGGCTTTATTGATCAGCTCCAGCATGTATTGCTCCTGTGCGGTAGGCTCGCCATGCTCGTATAGTATCAAACTGGCCGGAGATACCAGGAGGCGCTCTCTGGCAGTTTGCAGATCGTTAAGAGGAGGGCTGGTCTCAATAAAAAAAGGTGTACCAGCTTCAAAGCGAATACCTTCCTTCTCTTTTGCAGACGTTGCCACAAGCAAGAGTAAAAAGCTAAATAACGTTACTGCTTTTAAGGACTTTCTATAACAGTTCATTTTCAGAAATCGTTTTGGCGATGTCTGCCAAGCTAAGTGTAGCACGAAAGAGATACAGGTGAAATTCTAATTTAACTATTAGTTAGATATATTTGCTCTCAAACAAAGGGTGTTAAGAATTATAATAACTTTGTATTTTTGAAAGAGAAATAGACGGAGTCATATCTGGCAAATTGCAGTCAATTAAGGCTCTGCGTATGCCTTGCCAGGCAGGGTTTTTTTCTGAAAATTGTCTTAAAAAAGAGTTTAGGTCTTCCTGGATTGTCTTTGGGAGCTGGAGCTCGAACTGTTCATCAAGCAAAAAGACGAGACGAAACACATCGTTTCGATGTTTTTTAATTTCAGACCTCCAGATAAGTTTACCCTGGCCTCTGGCAGTTTCCAAATCGAGAAAAGCCTTTATCTTAAGGAGGAGCAAAGCCCCAGGGGAGATCAGAGGCAGCCCATGAGAGGTTTGCTCGCGGCACTTCAAAGCCAGTTGATAGTAATCTTCTTGTAGTAAAACGGCTGAGAGATTGGGTATATCTTTATCGAATTGCATTAGTGTGACTCCAAGTTCTGGAGGCGGTTGCAGATCGATATCGGGATGAGAAAGCAATTCAATCTTCTCTGGATAATCAATATTTTCAGTGCGAGAGAAACGGAAAAGTGTTTTTTTCTTACCGCACAATTCTCGTATAGAATAATTGGCTGCTAAAAGATAGTCCCAGAACTTTTGCGAGAAGCTCTTGTTTTCTGGCCCTGGAACAAGGAAGATATCAATGTTTTTTGTGCTTCTGAAAGGATAATGAGCCTGCGCAAACCATTCCTGGCAGGCTGCTCCACCTAAAACCACAAAGGAGTCTGAAACTTCTTTGAAAAAACTTTGAAACTTCTCAATTCCTCTTACCATAGACGGCCGATATGCTTAAATGCCAATAAGTTCGATTTTATGTTTATTTTTGTTTTTGAAGCTGGATGCTTTTCAGCATCCAGCAAACTGTTTATTTGTACCTGCTGTTGGGCTCTTGGTTAAACTTTTCCATAAAGCGGCCCATACGCAGAGCAGGCACGGAAGTCACCCCCTTCAGGGCACTCTGTCCCAAAAGAGTTCCAGGAGGAGGGGCGAAAGATGTTTTCCGGGTCAACGTTATGCATGAAAACCGGAATCCTCAGCATAGAGGCCAGCGTTATAAGCTGGGAACCAATATGCCCATAGCTCAGCACCCCATGATTGGCGCCCCATGCATTCATCACAGAATAAACATCTTGGAACGGTCCCTTGCCGGTGAGCCTGGGTGCGAACCAGTGCGATGGCCAGGTTTTATCGGTACGATTTTCAAGTACCTGGTAGATTTCAGCGGGCAGGTCTACAAAGTGTCCCTCGGCTATTTGTAGTACAGGACCAACACCTTTTACAATGTTCAACCGAAACATTGTGGTAGGCATATTGACCCGGGTTCCATAGGTGGAGGAAAAGCCGCCGCCTCGGAAGTATCCAAGGCTAGCTGGTGACCATTTAGTAGCCTTGAGACAAGCCTTTGCCTCTTCAGGAGTGATTTCCCAAAAAGGTTTCATAGCCGGTTTGCCTTCTTTCATTTGAAGGCCGCAGCCATCCAGCGCAGCAGCGCCAGAGTTAATCAAATGGATAATCCCATTGGCAGCTCCAGCGGGGAGCTCCACACTGGTTACACGCTTGACAGCACTGGGACTCCAGTAAGTTCTGACATCAGCAAAAATTTGGGCCGCATCGGTTAACAGGTGCCCAAAAAGCAGACAAGCCCCATTTAAGGAGTCGTTTTCCGTGGCAACCAGATAGGGCTCACGAATGCCGTTCCAGTCAAAAGAAGAGTTTAAAATAGCTTCCAGAAAGTCGGCATTGGGAAAATGATCGGTCCACTGACGCTGGCCCTGGAAGCCCGCCAGGATAGCATTGCGCCCCAGAGCTTCCTCACCAAAGCCAAGTTCAGCCAGACGAGGGTTACCTACCATGAGATCCCGAGCGATGATTGCGCACTTAACGCAAAACTCCCATTCCTTAGCCTTCTGTTCGGGAGTATGTGGGGTTTCGTTATAATCCTCACCCTGCTCGCAATGTTCCTTAGTCCAGGCTAAGGCAGCCTCGAACTCGTCGGGATCGTAAATATTTTCCTCAATGCGCCGAATAAATTCACTCATGTCGATGCTCTCAACTCGCATCCCAAAGTATTTTTCAAAAAGATCATGATTGACCATGGACCCAGCTATCCCCATCGAGGTCCCGCCCATGGAGAGATAGGACTTGCCACGCATTGTTGCGACTGCCAGGCCAGCTTTGGCAAATAGGAGAAGCTTCGTTTTTACATCTTCGGGAATAGAGCGGTCATCGGCATCTTGCACGTCTTGGCCATAGATGGTAAAGGTTGGAAGCCCTTTCTGAGAGTGGGCGGCAGCGACGGCAGCCAGAAAAACAGCGCCAGGACGCTCAGTTCCGTTAAATCCCCAAACTGCTTTTGGAGTTAGCGGGTCCATATCCATCACCTCAGCACCGTAGCACCAGCAGGGGGAGACGGTAATGCTAACTTCAACACCCTCTCGGCGGAATAAATCCTCGGCCATGGCGGCCTCTGCCACCCCTCCAATTGTGGAGTCGGCCACGACACACTCAACAGGCAGGCCATTGGAGTGGCGAAGGCTTTCTTCCAAAAGCTGGGCAACGGCTTTAGCCATCTCCATGGTTTGGACTTCCAGTGCTTCTCGAACACCGCGGCGGCGACCATCAATAGCGGGCCGAATGCCGATCTTGGGCATCCGTCCGATCAGGCGCTTAGTTGGTTTATTTAGTTTTAACTCGCTCATAGTTGAAATTGGGTAACAGTATTTATTCTTTCCGTTTCAGTTCCTTGCCAGAGGAACACATGTCAAATCTCAGGTGTTATCCTACCCGTCTCCGCCAAAGTTCTCAATCTTTTTTTCAAAAGAGCGTTTTCTACAGCCTGCGGCTTGACAATACCGGTTCTCTCTTTATAATTTCCTTCCACGTGAACGTGGCGTGTTCGTCTATCGGTTAGGACACAGCCCTCTCAAGGCTGAGAGATGGGTTCGATTCCCATACACGCTACCATGCTCTCGTGCCATGAACGGAGTTTTCCCCCCCAAATGTCCCAAGAGCCCATTTTTCTTTCTTTTATTTTACTTCTTTTTAAATTGTTGTTTTCTAAAAAAGTGAAGAGTTATCTCTTGACTGCCTCTTAGGGTAGCGGTATTGTTTTCCGCACGGGTTGCTTCTCCCCGCTTAAAGCAGGAGCAAAATAGCATGGATGGAGAGGTGGCCGAGTGGCTGAAGGCGGCGGTTTGCTAAACCGTTGTACAGGTTATACTGTACCGGGGGTTCGAATCCCCCCCTCTCCGCCATCAGAGTTTGCCAAGGGTAACACTTCATCAGTCAGGCTGTTTTGGCACTCTTCAGTTCTTCTTCTAAATTCTTATCTGCAAAAGAGCGTAGAGCAGTGAGATTTCGTCTTTTCGCCTGCTTTGCAGACTCAGTGCGTACTAAAAGGGGGATGTTTTTTCTTAAAACTTTACATTTGTCTACAGAAATGCCATACTTTTCCTTTAGCAGTTTGGGAACAAACGGCTTAACTCGGCTAGAACTACCCGTGCTTGGCAGCAGACAAAAACTATACAGACGAAGCCGCTCTAATTTTGGGATTATTGCTCGGATTGAAGAGCAGGGCAAGGTCTCTGCCGTGGTACTTTCAGTGCGGGAAAAGTTTAGAAAGTGCGCTCTACATAAAAGCTTGATATTTCCAGGTGGGAGCCTGAACCCCGGAGAAACGGATAAGGCCAATTTAATACGCGAGTTGGGGGAGGAAATTTCATGTGACCAAAAGCCACTCAACGTACAGCACGAGAATGTAAGTTTTGTGTTGGAACTAAAAAAGCCAGGCGACCATGGGGGGCGGCTTACACAGAACTTTTGGTATCTTCCAATGAGTGAGGTGATTAAGCTTCGCGGGGAAGAGCAGCCAGAGTTAATGGAGTCTGATGGGGCTTGCCTGGGCAGGCCAACTTGGCTTGATGTTTCAGAAATCGTTTTGCGAAAAGACTTGAAGCTGGCCCACTTGGCGGCGATAGTCATTTTCATGGGAAAACTGATGGATTCCAAATTAGCTGAAAAATTTTTTGATATCGACAAAGCTGTGTCCCAAAAAGTTCGAGAGCATTATCATGCCCAAATAGAGCCGTACTTGCATAAAACTCACTTTTTCCTGAACCGCCTGAGAGGTTGCAAGGAGCACAAAGAGTACGTACAGAATCTTCATTCATACTGCAGAGACTTGGAGAAAGCTCGGCGAACGGCTTAATAGATAAAACATTGAGATTTCTTTTGGAAAAGAAGGTCAGAAGCTTGGGCTGTTTGTTGCCACAATGCATGTTGCATGATCAGGTGCGATTGGGCTTGCAGCTCAAAAGGATTCTAAGAAACCGAGAAAGCATTAACGATGCGCTACTCAAAAAATTGATGGATAGAGCACATCAGTCGATAGAGCTGCGCCAGTCAAGGGGGGAGCATATTCCAAAAATAAGTTATCCTTTGCTTCCAGTTTTAGAGCGTAAGGATGAAATTATAGAGGCCATTTCCAATAATCAGGTCATTATAGTTTCTGGAGAGACCGGTTCAGGCAAGACCACGCAAATCCCTAAAATGTGCCTCGAATCAGGGCTGGGAGTCCGTGCGATGATCGGCTGCACCCAGCCGCGACGTGTGGCAGCCATGTCGCTGTCCAAGCGCTTGGCTGAGGAAATGGATGTAACTTGGGGTAGGGAGGTGGGATGTAAGATGCGCTTTTCAAACCACTGCCATCCAGAAACCTATATCAAAATGATGACGGATGGGATTTTGCTTTCGGAAATACAAAGTGACCCCTTTCTCTGCGAATACGATGTAGTTATTGTGGATGAGGCCCATGAAAGGACATTGAACATTGATTTTCTTCTGGGGTATCTAAAAGAGCTCACCCGCAAGCGCGACGATCTTAAAATCATCATTACTTCGGCAACTATCGATACTGAAGCCTTTTCTGAGGCATTTGGAGGTGCGCCCATTTTGGAGGTCTCTGGCAGGTCTTATCCAGTGGAGGTTCGATATCAGGAGATGGCCCAGGCTTCTGAGGAGCAGGATGATTATACTTTTGCTGAAAGTTCTGTTGAGACAGTATCTCAGATACTAAGTAAGACCTATGCTGGTGATGTTTTGGTTTTCATGCCAAGCGAGCGTGATATCCATAAGACTATTGAGGTGATGAGTGGTCGCCAATGGAGAGGAACTGAAATTTTACCTCTTTATGGACGCCAAACTTCAGCCGAGCAGCAGCGGGTTTTCACATCTTCACAGCGGCGTCGGGTGATTGTTGCTACCAATGTAGCGGAAACCTCCCTCACAATTCCAAATATCCATTTTGTAGTGGATACCGGAATGGCTCGAATCAGCCGCTACAACTCCAAAACCCGCACAAAGCGTTTACCTATTGAGTTTATTTCACAAAGCAGTGCTAACCAGCGCAAAGGGCGTTGTGGCCGTATTGCCAGTGGCGTTTGCTATCGGCTTTACTCAGAAAAGGATTTTAATGAGCTTGCCCCTTATACTCAGCCAGAAATCCAGCGGGCCAATCTGGCTGAAGTCATTTTGAGAATGAAAGCTTTCAGGTTGGGGCAAATAGAGGCTTTTCCTTTTATTAACCCACCTTCATCACAGGCAATCCGTGCCGGCTACTTACTTTTGCAGGAGCTTGGAGCGTTAGATGAGGAGCAGAAGCTAACCCGTTTGGGGATGGAGCTGGCTCAAATGGCGTTGGACCCTTCTTTGGGGCGGATGGTTTTGCAGGCCAGGGAAGAAGGTGTTCTGGAGGAGGTCATTGTCATTGCAGCCGGCTTGAGTGTTCAGGATGTTCGGGAGCGCCCCGCAGAGCAAAGAGCCGCAGCAGAGTCAGCACACAAGGAGTTTGTTGATTCTGAATCAGATTTTATTACTCTCCTCAACATTTGGAAAACATGGCGAGAAGCCTGGCAGCAACTGCGCACTGAAAACCAGGTTCGCAAGTTTTGCCGTGCTCGCTTCATCTCGTTTCTGAGGATGCGTGAATGGAATGACCTTTATGAGCAGCTCAAGGACCTCATTTCAGAGTTGAGACCAGGAGTGAGTATATCGATAGACCGCAAAATCTCTCGTCGCTCTTCCAGGAGAAGAAAAAATTCTCACGATGCAAGCGGGTTGAGCCAGGCGGTCCGAGCTGGGATTCATCGCTCTGTGCTATCGGGGCTGGTAGGGCACATTGCTCACCGCAAAAATCGAAATCAGTACAGAGCAGCCGGCGAGCGCGAAGTAATGGTTTTTCCTGGATCTAGCCTGTTTAATAAATCCAAGCCCCCATCAGGTAAAGGGCGGAAAAATGTCCAAGATTTTGAATCGGTTGAAAGTAAAGCACAGCCAGAGTGGATAGTTGCTGGTGAAATCGTGGAGACATCGCGCCTCTTTGCTCGAACAGTTGCAGGAATTAATGTTGCCTGGGTTGAAGAAATAGCCCCCCATATTTGCCTGAAAACGTATCATGATGCTCACTGGAGCGATAAAAAAGAGAGGGTAGTTGTTTTGGAGCGGGTACGCGCACATGGTTTATTGATTCAAGAGCGCTGGATTGACTATGGAAAGATCGACCCCAAAGCTGCCACGGCTATCTTCATCCGCCAGGCACTAGTGAGAGAGGATGAATATGAGAGTATTTATGATTTGGAGGAGGATTCTCCAGAAGGGTTTCGAAAGAGGCTGAAGTTTATAGAGCATAATCGAAGCCTTTGCCGGAAGCTTGAGCTTTGGCAAACGCGGAATGCACAGTCCAGCTTCGTAGACGTTTACCAAGCCCTTTCTCTTTTCTACAGCAGGTGGCTCGAGAGTGTTTCTTCCATTCATGATTTAAACCGCATACTGAAAGAGCATCACCTGCAGAAAGACTTTCTTTTTGCTACAGAGAAAGATCTGCTTGGAGAGCATTCCCATGGTTATGACTCGCAAATGTTCCCCGATGAAGTTCAGCTAAGTGGCTACTCTGTAGGGGCAAGCTATGCTTATGCACCGGGCAAAGAGCAAGATGGAGTTACCTTCAAGATACCTTTATCGCTCTTGCCGATGGTTGATAAAAAGGAGCTTGATTGGAGTGTGCCTGGCTTTCGAGCGGCTCGTTGGGAGCAATTTCTGGAAGGTTTGCCTCGAACTCTGAGACGCCAGCTTATGCCGATTCGGGAAAAAGCCTCACGCCTGGCGGATGTAGTTCGATTGGATTCGGGAAGTGGTCTGGAAGAAGCAAAGGACTATATCCTTCAGGAGTGGGGTGTTGAGATACCAGATAACTTTTGGGAAAACCCTAAGTTCTCTGACTATTTAGCCCCAAAAATCGAAGTTTTTAATAGAAAAAACAAGCGGGTTCTGACTGGAATAGACCTGATATATTTGCAGTCTAAAGTTAAAGAACATGCTGAAAAAGAAAACGTTAAAGAGTGGCAAAAGATATCCGAAAAATGGGAAAGATATGGTCTCAGTGATTGGCCTTGGGAAGAGGTGCCTGAAAGCATTGTTGTAAAAGAGGATCAGGAAGTTCCCCTCCTGGCTTTTCCAGGCTTGGATATAGAAGATGGAGATGTAAATCTGAGGTTGTTCCGAACCTCGGCTGAGCGAGATAAGGCTTTGCCACGCGGGATGGCAGCCCTTGCTGAGAAAACGATGCAAAAAGAGCTTTCCTGGGTTAAAAGAGACCTGCAAAAGCTGGCCTCCTCAAATTTTTCTTATTCCACCCTGGGCACGGGGGAAGAGTTAGCCCAGAGTGCATACATTAATCTTAGGAACTATATTTTTTTATCAGAAGAAAAACCGTGTTTAACACGGCGTTATTTTACGAATTTTCTGCAAGAAGCGCGCAGAAAGTTAAGGGAGAGTCTGCCGGAGCTGACGGTCTTAATAGAAGAGATTTTAGAGCTGCGCCAGCAGATACTGGTTTACCCCAAACAGCATGGATGGTTGAAAAAAGAACTAAATATGCTGGTCTCACAGAAGTTTTTAACATATATTCCTTTTGGGCGATTAAGACATCTGCCGCGGTATTTAAGGATGTTGCTTATTCGCGCCGAAAGGGCTGCAAATGATCCAACCAGAGATCGAAAGAAATCGCAGCATGTTGAGATATGGCAGAAAGAGCTGGATGAATTGCTAAAGAAAAAGGATCTTTCTCCAAAAGCTCGTAACCGATTGTGGAACTTGTTCTGGATGATGCAGGAGTTCAAGGTATCCTGCTATGCGCAAGAGCTCGGAACCTCTGAGCCGGTATCCGATAAAAGGCTTAAAGACGCAATTTCAGAAATAAAAAAACTGTTCTAAACAGTATAAGTCGTTGTATATGACCAGATTTACCAAAGCTGACCTGGATAGTGAAGCTTATGCCCAAAAATTAAATCAAATGCTTTGGGGCAGATGTAAGGCAGGAAAAATTACTCAAACAGAATATACGGCCCTGGTAGAAAACAGGGATACAAATCTTAAACGCTTAATTGCAGAAAAAAATCTTACTTTGGGCGAGGCACGCCAAGTGAGGGTTTTAATTATGGAGAGCCGTCTAACCATGACGGCAGCCATAGCTGTAGCTAAAAGGAAAATGACACTGGCGGATGCCCGCCTCGCGTCTTCCGCCTCCACTGTTGCCAAAAAGGAGGAAAGAAAGGCTCGGCCGAAACTTTCAAATAAGCAGGGCAACTCTCGGCGACTAAGAAAGGGAGGCTCTTCTGGAGGACGGGCAGAGAGTGTTTCTAAAAAGCAAGATACAGTAGATATTTCCCCGAGAAAGGTGAAATCTACTTCTGTCGGTAAAGGTGAACGCTCCAGACGTCAGGAAAGCAACGCCCAGAGGGGCAGGCATAAGCAGGTTGATTTTAGGAAGCAGGCAAAGAGCCGACAAATAGACTCTCAAAAGGATGAGCAACCTCGCACTGAACAGAGCCAAAAGAAAACAGCACCCAGAGCAGAGCAGAGCCCACAAGTAAGAGCTCAGCAATCTAAGCGACAGCCAAGACCTACGGTAGCATCCGGCCACCCGAATGCTCGGCCAAACCTACCTAAGCCTTCGCAGCAGCCTGTTCAGCGGCAAAAAATTCAACATCGTGCTGCTCAGCGGCGGCAGCCGTATAGAGAGCGATTTGCAGAAGTGCAGGGCTCGGAGGTGGATTACAATCGCACCTGCAGGGAAGAGTCCAGCGCAGCTCGCGAGTGGCGTGATTGGCGGGAAGAAAGGAATATTGAAATACGCAATAAGCAGACCGGCAAGGTGTTGCCTCCCATACCGGCAGGGCAAGACTGGTATCCAGGCATGGGTTTCCTTCCAGCGAATGAACCTGTTAAGGGCTTGAAGCCTTCAAAAAATCCGCAAAAGGCAAGCTCTAAAGATTTTTTGGATGGCTCATTGGATTCCTCGCCGAAAGTTTCTGACCTTCATAAACAGCCTTCCATTCGACAGAAAGATGCTTCGCCATCTGCATCCACTGTTTGGCCTGCTCAGAACCCTGGTGCGAAGCCAAAGCAACAAAAGCGAGTTTTCGGAAAAACCAGGAGGTTTGTTCCCCGTAAAGGAGCCGGCAAGCGTCCCTCTGTTTAGTAAAACTGAAAAGAAGAGAGAAGAGAAGGATTGAATGGGCAAATATTCTATAACTTTCGTGTTGTTTGAACAGAACAACGAGGTGAACGCTTTAATTTTACGTACACTTTTAATAATATAAAATTTGATAAAAAGTCAGGTTTAATACCTGAAGTGAAATAATAGTTTTAGAGAAAGAGAGTATGGGAAAAACGTTAGTGATAACAGAAAAACCCTCCGTGGCTGGGGATATAGCTGGGGCATTGGGTGGGTTTTCTAAGGGAAAAGATTTTTTTGAAAGCGAAAAGTGGATAATTAGTTCGGCTGTGGGGCACCTTTTGGAGATATGTCCGCCACCGGGAGTAGAGCCTGTCAGAGGCAAGTGGTCTTTAGCGAACTTACCAGTCATTCCTAAAACATTTTCTCTCAAGCCACAACCCAAAACCGAGTCTCGCCTTAAGCTGCTGATAAAGTTAATCAGGCGTCCTGATGTATCCTCAGTCATTAATGCTTGCGACGCCGGACGAGAGGGTGAGCTTATTTTTCGCTACATTCTTCAATATGCCAAAAGTAAATTGCCGATTCGTCGGCTTTGGCTCCAATCCATGACGCCAGAGGCTATTCGCAAAGGTTTTGAGAGTTTGCGTACTGATGAGGAGATGCTCCCTTTAGCCGCTGCAGCCGCCTGCCGCTCTGAAGCCGACTGGCTCATTGGAATAAACGGGACACGGGCAATGACCGCTTTTAACTCCCGTGAAGGGGGGTTTCTCAAAACAACTGTGGGCCGTGTTCAAACCCCCACTCTAACAATGATTGTAGAGAGGGAAGAAGAAATTCAATCTTTTGTGCCCAAGGCTTACTATGAGCTTCATGGAACTTTTGGCTGCCAGGCGGGACAATATGCAGGAACCTGGTTTGATCCTAATTTTACTAAAAAGCCTGAAGATAAAGATGGCAGGGCGCAGAGGATTTGGAATAAGGAAGAGGCTGAGGCCATTTTCCAGAAATGCTTAGGAAAAACCGGTACTGTTACTGAAGAGAGCAAAAAGAAAACAGAGCTATCCCCTCTGCTTTTTGATTTAACCAGTCTGCAGCGGGAAGCTAACTCTCGCTTTGGTTTTCCGGCTCGCAGGACCCTACAGGTTGCTCAGGCGCTCTATGAAAGGCACAAGGTGCTGACTTATCCGCGTACCGACTCGCGCGCCTTGCCAGAAGATTATTTGAAGGAGGTTCACTCCATCATGCACTCTTTGCAGGAGAGCGACTTTTCTGAGCTGAGTAAACAAATTTTAGAATCAAAGTGGATACGCCCAAATAAGAGAATTTTTAATAACGCCAAAGTTTCCGACCACTTTGCGATCATCCCGACGGGGAAAATTAAAAAACTGGATGCGGATGAGTGGCGTATTTATGAGCTGGTGACACGACGCTTTCTAGCTGTCTTTTTTCCTGCAGCCGAGTATTTGATTACAAACAGGACCACCTGTGTAGAAGAACACTATTTTAAGTCAGAAGGCAGAGTGATGCTGTTTGCCGGCTGGACCGCTGTTTATGGGCGCCAGGCGTCTGGCAATGCTGAAAACCCAGATATGCCCCCCGTCTTGGCCAATGAAAAAGTGAGCACAGATGAACTGGAGCTAAAAGCTTGCGAGACGAAACCGCCTGCTCGCTTTACAGAAGCAACCCTCCTGACAGCTATGGAGACGGCAGGCAAGTTTGTGGAAGATGAAGAGCTGAGAGATGCGATGAATGAAAAGGGCCTCGGAACTCCAGCAACCCGTGCGTCCATTATTGAAGGTCTTATCACTGAAACCTATATACAGCGCGTAGATAAGGAGATCGTCCCTACATTAAAAGCATTTGACCTGATTACTTTATTGCGGGGATTGAAGCTGCCCGAGCTCTGCAGTCCAGAGTTGACGGGCGACTGGGAGTTCAAACTAAAGCAAGTGGAGCAGCGCCAACTGGAGCGGGAAGAGTTTATGGAGATGATCCGCTCCATGACCTCTTCTATTGTGGATAAGGTACGTGGATTCCAGGAAGAAATACCGGTTCATTTTGGACCGATAGATACACCTTGCCCACGCTGTGGGGGGCGTATTTTGGAAGAGTACCGAAAATACCAGTGTGAAGAGTGCTCATTTACAGCTTGGAAAGTTATCGGCGGCCGTCGCATGAAAAATGAGGAGATGGTCCAGCTTTTCAGGGCAGGGCAACTGGGCCCACTGGATGGATTTGTCAGTAAAATGGGGCGCCCCTTCTCAGCTTCACTAAAACTTAACAAAGAAGAGTGGAAAGTGGAGTTTGATTTTGGAGAAGATGAACGCAAATCCGCAAAAACGGAAATAGATTTCTCAAGCTTAACACCGCAGGGCATCTGCCCTAACTGTGGTGGTAATGTATTTGAAACCGAGGATGCCTATCTTTGTGAAAAAACCCGCTCACCCAAAGGCAAGAAGTGTAATTTTCGAATGAGCAAAGTTATTTTGGAGCAGCCTGTTTCTCAAGAACAGTTCCAAAAGCTATTGACCCGGGGAAAAACGGATTTATTGACCGACTTTTTCTCACAAAGGAAGAAAAAGAAATTCTCTGCATATCTTGTTGTGGATAGTAGAAAAGGGATTGGGTTTGAGTTTGAACCACGAACCCAGGGGGCAAAGTCTCCTAAAACTTCCAGACAAAAACCTTCTGCAGGCAGGAAAACAAGCCAAACTTAAAGTATAAAAGATTCAGCTCCTCATGCGGTTTCTGATGCTTAACTGGAGGGACTTGAAGAATCCCAAGCATGGTGGAGCCGAAAGAGTAACCCAGGGTTATCTTTCGGCGTTGGCACAGCGAGGGCATGAGGTGTTTTGGTTTTCCGAAGAATTTGATGGTTGCTCCCCTGAGGAGACTATTGATGGGGTGAGAGTAGTGCGGGGAGGCAGGAATATTATGAGCCGTGCCATCAGTGCTCATAAATGGTATTGTCGTCAGCCTGCTTTTGACCTTGTGATAGATCAGCACCATGGTGTTCCCTGGTATGCCCCATGGTGGTGCAAGACTCGCTGTATTGCCTATATTCATGAGGTGCTCGGTTCAATTTGGAAAACCTTCTATAACGGTTGGCGGACTCCAGTTGGAGTGCTCGGGCCTCAGCAAGAGCGGTTGATGCTCTGGCTGTACCGAAAAGTGCCTTTCTGGACAGCATGTGAATCTACGGAACGCGCCTTGAGAAAAAATGGAGTTCGCTCCATTACCAGAATTCCTTATGGGGTAGATACAAAAGCGCTCAGCCAGCTTCCTGTAAAGTCTCTGGAAGAGCCTTTGCGGTTAGTCTTTGTATCCAGGTTGGCTCCCAATAAACGTGTGGATCATGCGATTCGCGCAACCTCCATTCTTAGGCAAAAAGGGATCAATGTGACCTTAAAAATTGCAGGCACCGGAGACAGCTTGCAAGATTTAAAGCGCTTTGTTTTTGAGCAGCAACTGGAAGAGATGGTGCAGTTCGTTGGGTACCTCTCAGAGCCTGACAAAAACGAGCTGTTGAGAGATTCGCACTTTCTCCTGCATACATCCGTGCGGGAGGGCTGGGGACTTAATGTGATCGAAGCCAATGCGATGGGTACTCCTGCTGCTGTTTATCCCACAGAGGGGCTAACAGAGAGCACTTTGAAGGACCAGACCGGCTTAGTCTCAGAGGAAGAGACGCCTGAGTCATTAGCTTCTTCTCTTTTGCAACGATTGCAGGATGAAGAGTTTTACCAGAAGATTCGTAAAGCAGCCTGGGAGCGTTCCCAAGATTTTCACTGGTCTCGGGTACTACCAGTTGCCTGTGATTGGCTAGAATCCCAGGCACAAGTCCCTTTTAGGAAATGCTAAAACAGTTGTTGGTCACTCTGCTTTTGGTGCTTTTATTTTTTTTGCCAGGGGCTTTTGCTCAGAAAAGCGTTGAACCTGCCACAGAGTTCTCAAAAGTATCCAGAGAAGTCAAAAATATGCTGGAAGCGCAGATTGCTTTGGCACGGCTGGGAATTTCCCCTGGAGTATTGGATGGTCTTGACGGCAGGCAGACTAGCCGAGCTATTGCCACTTTCCAGAAAAAGTATGACTTGAAAGTGACTGGCAAAATGGATTCCGCCACTTGCCGTGTGCTGCATATCTATGAACCTGTTTTTATCGAATATACCGTTAGCCACTCTGATAAAGAATCTTTAACGAAAATCCCGGAGGGCTGGTATGCCAAGTCCCTGGAAAAACGGCTGGATTATGTAAGCATTTTAGAGTTGGTAGCAGAGCGTTCGCACTCATCTCAAGATTTGATTCGGCGCATGAACCTGCAAATCCAGTGGAGCTCGGTGGCGGAGGGGACGACTCTCCAAATACCTTATGTTTGGATGCCCCGTGTAGAGGGTGTTCCCGAGAAGATAGTTGTCTCTTTAGAGGAGCGCTCTCTTTCGTTACTGGACGCAAAGAGCGAAGTTCTCTTTTATGCTCCCTGCAGCATAGCGGGCCAAAGTGACAAAGCCCCCAGAGGACGATGGACTGTGACTAGTATTAAAAAAAATCCAACCTATCGCTTTAGTCCAGAGAACTTCCCTGACTCAATAGAGGGGAAGCTTCTGGGCAGAGAGTTAATTTTACCTTCAGGACCAAACAATCCCGTGGGAAAAATCTGGATCGGTCTCAGTAAAAAAGGCTATGGAATTCATGGGACTCCTGAGCCAGAAAAAATCGGAATCACTACCTCAATTGGATGTATTCGTCTCTCCAACTGGGATGCAGAGGCTTTAGCCTCTTATATCGAAGTCGGCCTTCCTGTTTATGTAGAGGATTAAGGCGCTTCCTGAAGGTCACGGACGACTACAGACATGTGAGGATAGCGCCTGTCTGGATTCCTCTCCAAACATTTCATGATGACACGTTCCAGCCCCTTAGAGATATCCGGATTGTGCTCAGAGGGCGGGATCAGTGAGGAGGTCTGATCCAGCATTTTTCTAAGCACTTCTTCTGAAGAATCTCCCGTGAAGGGACGGCGATGTGTAAAAAGCTCATACGCCAGCACACCAAAAGCAAAGATATCGCTACGTTGGTCAGCCGGTTTTCTCAGAAGTATTTCGGGCGCCATGTAAGCTGGAGTCCCTGCAGACTTAAGAACAATCGGCTTTGCCGGTTTGCGGACGCAGAGATCAAAGTCAATAAGCTTGGGATGGCCTCCTCGGGAAATCACTATGTTTTCAGGTTTGTAATCCAGGTGAAGGTAGCCGTGGTCATGAATATGCTCCAGCGCCGCTGCGCTGCCAAAAACAATCTCCCATATCTTTTGCACGAGTATTTCGTCTTCCACCGCCAGCAGCTCCCGTATGTTGGCTCCCTCCACATACTCCATTGCCATATAGGGAGTTTGATGGCATTTTCCATGGTCCAGATATTGGATTAAATTGGGATGAGGTGGAATTTCTGAAAGAGCCTGGCATCCTTGAACAAACCGTTTTCGGTTAACCGATGTAAGAGAGGGCAGGGCCACTCTAAGTGCAAAAACTTCCTCACGCGTGTTGGAGGCGAGCCAAAGCTGAGCCATTCCACCTTCGTTAATTAATTCATGCAGGCGATAAGGGCCGAAGCGGCCACCGCTTTGCAGCTTGCAATCAGCAGATTTAAACCATTTGAAAATAGGATTCACGTACTGAACAGCTGTTTAGTGAAGAATGCAAATACCTTCACGGAAATAAAGTCAGAATAAGTTATAAAGTTTTTCAAATGCAGATGAGTCATGAGTAGGGGCTCCCTGCTTTTTCACCGAGGGCCAACTCTTTGAGAGTTGCGGGATAGAGTTTATGCTCTTCAAGTTGAATGCGTTGGTGGAGGGTTTCGGGGGTGTCTCCATCCAGGACAGGCACAGCGCGCTGAGCAATCACAGGGCCAGAGTCTATTCCTGAATCCACGTAGTGAACAGTGACTCCGGTGATTTTTACGCCAGAGTCAATGGCTTGCTTCCAAGCATGTAGCCCCGGAAACATAGGCAGGAGAGAAGGGTGGATGTTGACAACTTTCCCCAGAAAAGCGGTGAGAAACCCTTTTTTTAGAATCCGCATAAAACCGGCCAGGGCAATCCACTCAGCGCCAGCTTCCTTAAGTGCAGCAATATAGTTTTGTTCCTCCTGAGCTTCCAGGCGTGTTTTAGAGTTGCCAGGAAAAATATATCTGGAGGGAATACCAAAGGAGCGGGCTCTCTCTAAAATGCCAGCAGTTGGAGAGTCTGCTATTACTAAAACGATATCCACCGGTATTGTACCTGCCTGGGCAGCTTCTGCGATAGCAACCAGGTTGGAACCTTTCCCAGAGCCCAACACTCCCAGCTTTAACCGTTTTTCAGTTACATTACTCATTTTTATCTGTTGGCGCCACCAACAATCCAACAGGAAGGTAGCACAAAAAAGCATACCTGGGAAGCTTCAAGAGCTCTGCCAACATTGCAGTACACCGGTTTTAATCAGTAAATTAGGAGAGTTGTTTTTATTTTTATTGATCTGTCTCAGAGAGCTAAATGCCTATACAAAAACCAGGGCTTTTCCTTTTGAGAGTCGCCCTGGTCTGCTATGAACCAATATGATGATTAATTACTTATAAAGACCAGTACTCATGGTAATTATAAAAAGCATCCGATTATTTTCTAAGAATAACAAATCGAGTTACATTTCTGGAGTGGGAGTAAACCAAGAGGCGAGCTCTTGACTCCGTAGCCTGCATGGATGATCTCAGCTCAGCAATAGTCCGGGTATTCGTTCCATTGCACTCCATAATGATATCACCTGCCATCAGGCCGCTTTTTCCAGCGGAAGACTCTGGATCCACTTCACTGACAAGGACACCGGTGATTTTGTCAGGAATTTGCATTTCCTTGCGTAGTTCCGGAGTTACTTCTCTAAGGCTAACACCGTTTATGACGCTTTCAGAAGATGGACCTGGTCTGCTGCTTCCGTCAAATCGATGAGCCCCTTCGGGCCACTCATCAAGCGTTACAGAAATATCTTGCTCCTGAGCGTCACGGATAACGCGAACTGTCGCCACTTCTCCCGGTGCCAGTCCAGCCACCAGCAGTCCAAGTGTAGCGTTGTCTTTAGCCTCTTTACCATTAATGGCTATGATGACATCTCCGACTTTAATGCCTGCTTTTTCAGCTGCAGAGCCTTCCTGAACCTCAGTGACCAGCGCTCCAGTTTTATCCTTAAGGTTAAAGCCTTCGACCAAATCATCTGTCAGTCTTTGGAGGGTTACACCTAGATAGCCGCGAGAGACTTTACCACTACTGATGATCTGCTTCATGATATCTTCAGCCATGTTGATAGGAATCGCAAAGCCGATCCCCTGGTAACCACCCGAGCGAGTGTAAATAGCTGTATTGATTCCAATTACCCTGCCCAGTGCGTCTGTCAATGCTCCACCGGAATTGCCCGGGTTGATCGCAGCATCGGTCTGGATAAAGTTTTCATATTCCTCAATACCGAGATTGCTGCGCCCAGTGGCGCTAACAATTCCCAGTGTCACTGTTTGGCCCACACCAAAGGGGTTGCCAAAAGCTAAAACGACGTCACCATCTTCAACCAGATCACTGTCACCCAAAGTAGCGACGGGAAGGTCCTTTGCATCTATCTTTAAGACAGCGATGTCTGAGCGAGGGTCAGAGCCCACAATTTTAGCATCGAATTCTTTGTCACCCTCGCTTAAAGTCACCTTTATTTCATCACTATCAGCGACAACATGGTTGTTTGTAAGGATATAGCCATTTTCCGAAACAATAACTCCAGAGCCCAACCCGGTCCGTTTTTGAGGGGCTCGCTGTTGCGGCGAACCTCTATCTCCGAAAAAGCGACGGAAGAGCTCATCTCCAAAAGGAGAGATACCATCACCGAATATATTTTGTGCCTGAACCGTTTTGCTGGTAGAGATACTGACGATGGAAGGCCTTACCTTTTTAACCACAGAAGAGTAAGAAAGCGACACACTTTCATTTCGTTCGATTGGTGTGCGGTCTATGTTAAACTCTGGGTTTCGGTTTGTCTCACTTGCCTTGACTGCGGCAATTGCAATGAGAGCGCACGCAGCAAGAGGGAGCGCCCATCCACTGATTTTTTTAATTATATTTCTGCGCATAACTGTTTAATATACTTTATATTTCACTAATATGTTCGGGGGAGCAAAGCCTCGGGCAAGCGAGGATACTCTCCCCAGCTAAATAAAGGGTATCAGATATACCTTTCATAATCCTTTCATAAGGATTACAAATTTGTAATAAAACAGATAAAAGCTGAACATCTCCTTCATCTGTTTTTGAGACCTGTCGGTAAAGTTTTCTCCTAGCGATAGCAACTGCCACCAGCGCAATCGCTCCCGCCCTGAGACATCATTGGGGAGAAGGGGCAGCTTCCCCCGGAGCAGGGAGTAGAGTTGGAGCGGTTCGAAGCAGAGCTAAAAGTAGAAAACTTCTTCTCTATTCCAGTAGCTCCACAGAAAGGACACTCCAGCTGCCCCAGTTTTTGATGTGAAACTAACAGCTCAAACTCTTTTGAGCACTTTTGACAACTAAACTCATATATAGGCATTTTGCTACTTTATTATTTCGTTTCAATTTCAAGGATTTGTCCATCTTTAAGAAGCTTTTCCTTCAGAACAGAATAGTCTACCTCATGCACGGTTTTCTTTGAGTCCAGCGCTATTGAAGCCGCAGTTGCAGCCGATTGCCCCAAAATCATAAAGACCGGTTCCATCCGTATAGAGCCAAAAGCAATATGGCTGGCGGAACAAGCCACTGGCACTAGCAGATTGCTACAATCTTTCTCCTGGGGAATAATAGCGCCGTAGGCTATTTTGTAAGGCCCACTCAACCGTACCTGGACATCACCCTCATTCTGGACATATCCATCATCTGTAACATAGCGGTGAGTGTTGTGAGAATCAAGTGTATAAGAGCCCATACCGATTGACATGGGTGTTTCTATTTTGCACTGGCAGTCGGTCTGGGTCATCACGTAGTGGCCGATCATTCGACGGGCTTCCCGAATGTAGAGAGCATGTGGCCAATGGTCGTTATCAATAAACTCATCTTTCGGCAACCCCCATTTTTGCCAGCGTTCCCGAACCTCCATGGAAAGTCGTGGATCATTTTGAAGAAAGTAAAGGAGCCCCAGCTGGTATTGCCGATGTGCATCCATGATTTTTTCGCGCTCCGCATAACTGGCTTCGGGGTACTCATAGTTCATCCCAATAAAATCCAGGCTAAAGGCGCCGTGATTATTGGAATCAGTTTTGAAGTTGGGCATACGAGAGGTGGTCATCACCGGAGGGGTTTCTCCAGAAGCAAAATAGCGTGCAAAAAGCTCATAATCTTCGGGGTCATAGCCTTCGGGCCTGGTGATGGAAACTCTGTTGGGTTCATAATCAGTCAGGCACATTCTATAACAATATGCCTGGACGCGCTCATCAGCCTCTCCCTCGGGGGTGAGGGGATCAGGCCTGATAAACTTTAATAATCCGCTTGAAGGGTCACCAGGAACTTTATAGGCCGATATTTTGGATTTAAAGTGATGCCCATTATATTCCAGCGTGGTGCGCCCGCCATTATAGTCTTCTCCATATTGGGAGTTGGCTTCTCTTCCCACGTAGTATTCACAGCCCGCGGCAGCCATTAAGTCGCCCTCGAAGGTGCAATCCAAAAACATTTTTCCTCTGAACCGTTTTTTGCTCAAGGTCTGAATTGAGGTGATTCTTTTTCCTATCTTGCGAACTCCTTTTTCCCGATTCAGTTTTTCATTTCGATAGACTGGTACCCCGTACTCTTCCAGCCATTGATCATAAATTCGCTCCGCCACTTTGGGTTCAAAGACCCACATAGTCTGGGTTTCGTTGTTAATGGCAGCAGTGCCTTGGCCCTGAGCGCCGAATTCATTACGTTTTTGTAAGCTCCAGGCAGAGTCTTTCTGGTACTCCAGCCAGACTCGGTGGTAAAATTCTTTGGACATACCCCCGATGGTATAAGCTCTGCCTGAATCGGTGAAGCCGAGCCCGGCAGAGGTCATGGCCCCCAGATGTTTTTGGGGAGCCACCAGGATGACACTTTTACCCTCCTTTTTTGCCTGTACGGCAGCTACGACGGCAGCAGAAGTATCGCCATAGACGATGATATCTGCTGAGAGGCTCTGAGCCGCGGAAGCCGATGAGAGACTAAAAGCAGTTAGAAGAACTGCAAAAACAGGCTTCCAGCGAAGAGAGCAGAAGCCATATCCAGAAGTTTGAATGTTTTTCATAAAAGACAATTTTAGCGAGTGACTACAATTGAGAAACTATTTCTACTCTACACCCTCTTTCCATTATGTAAACTCGGCTATAGGAAAACAAGAAAAATGAGCTGGAGTTCCTTTTGAGATTCAACTTTTCCTTTTAGGTTTTTGACAAAAACCCTTCTCTAAGTCATTCTACTTTTATGCCCTATACAAGGGAACAACTGGAGGAAAGGGAAAGACTGACACTGGCTCCTTATGCTGAAAAAAGCGCTTTCAGTCGTGGCCGCGTTCACGATGAAGTGCCAGCTGAGTGGCGCACTGACTTTCAACGAGACCACGACAGAGTAATCCACTCGAGGGCCTTTCGCAGACTGGAGTACAAAACACAGGTATTTCTGAACGGCTCAGGTGATCACTTGCGCACACGCTTGACCCACACGATAGAGGTGGCTTCTATCGCTCGAAATATAGCAATGGCCCTGGGGCTTAATGAAGAGCTGGCTGAAACGATTGCCCTTGCCCATGATTTGGGGCATCCACCTTTTGGACACAGGGGAGAGGATTGCCTTGATTGCCTGATGAAAGAGGATGGGGGGTTTGAGCATAACATGCAAAGCCTGCGCATTGTTGAATATCTTGAAAGGAAATATCCTCAATTCGTAGGGCTAAATCTCTGCTGGGAGGTCAGGGAGGGGTTGGCAAAGCATCAAACAAGCTACGATCATCCAGAATGGACAAGTCAGTTTAGTACTCCCAACCCATCGCTGGAGGCTCAGGTCGCTGATATTGCCGATGAAATTGCTTATTATAGCCATGATCTTGATGATGGACTTGATGCTCAGCTTCTAAAAGAATCTGATTTGGAAAAGGATGTAGATATCTGGAAACAGGCATCCAGGCAGGTCCGCCAGGATTACAACGCATTGCCTGATGAAACCCGTTGCTACTTTATTACCCGCTGTATCATCGATAGCCAAGTTAAAGATGTTGTCAGGACAACTGAGGCGGCAATTCAGGAAGCTGATATTCGTACACCCGATGAGGCACGAAGTTTGGAAAAACCCTTAGTTCGTTACAGTCCCGAGAATCGAGAAATGAACTTGGCATTGCGGACCTATCTTTATGAAAATCTCTATTACAGCCCAGAAGTGGAAATACCGAACAAGCGAGCCACTGATCTCATGGAACAGCTCTTCACCTACCTTTTGAAACATCCAGAAAGGCTTCCAGAGCTCTCTCAGGAGGCAATTCAAACAGATGGGCTTAAACGAGCGCTTTGCGACCATATAGCGGGGATGACCGATCGCTCAGTGATACTGGAATATGAGAGACTCTTCCACAGTCGGCTTAACTTCATGAGATATTGAAAGGTTTGTCTGTTTTTCCACTGTTTCCACACTATTGAATATATATATGCACTCCATAGACATAGCGATTATTGTTTTTTATCTGTTGGGAATTATAGCGCTGGGCCTCTGGGTGGGCAGGGGGCAGCGAAGCGCGCGTGATTACTTTTTAGGCAACAGAAGTATTTCCTGGTGGGGGGTAGGCTTAAGCATTGTCGCTACCGAGACCAGCGCTTTAACTTTTATTGGAATTCCTGCAATGGCTTATGGTGGGGATTTAACCTTTATCCAAATTGTAATAGGCTATGTCCTCGCTCGCGTTATTTTAGCCGCTTTGCTGGTGCCTCATTATTTTAAAGGAGATATCTATTCTCCATATCAGCTGTTGAGCCGCTCTTTTGGTCCATTGACGGGAAAGACTTGCGCCGGCATTTTTCTGATTGCAGGCACTCTGGCGGCGGGTGTTAGAGTATACGCTACCAGTATTCCACTGCATCTGATCACGAACATAGATATTACCTTTTCAGCAGTTCTTTTCATTCTCTTGTCGCTTGTCTATATGTATATGGGTGGGATAAAGAGCGTGATTTGGACAGAGGTTTTACAGTTCTTTCTTTTTGTAGGAGGTGGCGTTTTTACTCTTTTTTATATTCCAACACTACTTGAAGGCTCTCTCCTTGAAAATTTGAAAATAGCCAAATCAGCCGGTAAACTGCATTGGTTTAATGGCGGGTGGGGCTGGCAGCTGCCTTTTAACATCTGGATGGGGATTATTGGCGCCACAGTGCAGGTACTCTCTTCTCATGGTGCAGACCAGTTGATTGTCCAGAGAGTGCTCTCCTGCAAGGATGCTCGCGAGGGTAGCAAAGCCCTTATACTGAGTGCGGTTCTGATTTTGCCACTTTTTTTGATTTTTCTTTTTTCAGGTCTTTTCCTCTGGATTTTTTATAGTCAGCAGCCAGCAGAGTTGGTTCTCCCAGATGGAAAAGTCGATTATGTTTTCCCTCTTTTCATCCTCTCGGAGATGCCGGTTGGTGTAAAAGGTTTTTTGCTGGTTGCAATTTTTGCAGCGGCCATGTCTTCAGTCGCATCGGCACTTTCAGCCTTGGCTTCGGTTTTTGTAATGGATTTTGTGAAACCGCTTCTTCACCGGCAATATTCCGACAGTTGGTACTTGAGATTTGGTAAAATTTCGACGCTGTTCTGGGCTCTGCTTTTGATTATCGTTACCAAAATAAGCCAGACTCAGCCTGTCATTTTTAACTGGGCCTTTTCTTTAAACGGTCTTACCAGCGGCGCATTATTGGCTGGTTTGATTTTGGCTTTGTATGCTCGCTGGCTGAGTACCATGTCTGTAGTGCTTGGGATGGGAGGCTCTGTGGGTATCATGATTTCTCTGCAGATAACGATGGAGCTTACAGACACTAAATGGCTGGCCTGGCCCTGGTTTACCATCACAGGTGCGCTTTGTGGACTTTTGCTTAGCTTCTTTTTGAACGCTGTGGGAGTTGGAAAAAAGATCACAGCCTCACAGAAGCATTGAAAGCAGCGAAGTGTCTCAGCACAGCCTCCGTAACTCTGATAGAGAGCATCTAAAGAGAAAGTTATTTTTGAAAACGCTTGCTTTTTATTTAAAATTCTTTAGCCTCATAAGCGCGTCGCACACGTGCGATGGTGAGCTCGCTTAGCTTAGTGGGAGAGCGCTTCCTTCACACGGAAGAGGTCAGAAGTTCGAATCTTCTAGCGAGCACCATTCTTCATGTTTTCTCCTGGTTTATATTTCCCTAAGTAAAGGTATTTGAACTTTCTTCTGCAAAGGTTTTAAAACGGCTTTCTAACAAGGGTAAAATACTTCAAGATTTTCCGGTTTAAGAAAGAAAAAATTTAGATTGATTTTCAGGTTTTTTTGTTTAGCATAATACGTGAGATGCGAAGTTGGATATTTTGATATGAGGTGAGGGGGAAGGACTCTCAGTATCAACTTAGTCCTGTCTACGCCGTTTCATAAAGCTCTGCTTTAAGCTGAGAGTGGCCAGCTTGGATGGTCTTGGTGTATATACGCTAAAATCATGGTTAATTGTAGTGTGTGCTGCAATGTAATCTGCGGGGAGTTGAGTCTATAGCCATTAAAAATGAATGCGAATTGATTTATGGCGAGTATAAATTACAAGTCTGTATTGATAGCGGGTGCAGTGCTGGCAGTGGGGGCTCTATCCCTGGGTACAGCGCATGCAGCCTTGCCGGACCCCTGGTATCATAACCTTGTCAATTATGAAGGTGATGCGCCTGGGTCTTTTTCATACGATAACGCCACCGGCGTTATGACTATTGTCGGCTGTGGTACCGATGTTTGGGATAAGTCTGATTCCTTCTACTTTGCCTATACAACCCAAGACCCTTACGAGGATTTCGACTATTGTGTAAAGGTCAATGATTTTGATGGGGGTTCTGATGGCTGGATGAAGGCCGGTATCATGGTTAGAGAGACTCAGTATGAGCTCTATGATGATGTGGGTAATGTTAATGGGTATTACACTAGCGGAGGGGATCGTTATTTTGGGGTGCAAACTCAGCGAAAGACCAGCCCTAGCAATGTAATGTGGACAACTCAGTGGCGCCCTATAGCCGATGAACCAACTGAGCGCTTGCGCTTGGGGAACTTCGTTTGGCCGCAGTGGCTCCGTGCCCGGCGTGTTGGCAATGTCTTTTATGCATTAGTGAGTGCTGATGGTGAGAACTGGGAAAATATTTGCTCGGTAGACACCGATGATCCAAGCTGGGGCGATCTGCCTCTGGGTTGGTATTCGGGCTTTCCACTGGCTGTGGGCGTCTATGTGACTTCCCATAATGCAAGTAGTAATGACTCCACATTGAAGGCGCAGGATTTCCAAGTTTTTCCTCAGTTGCCGGTCTCGGTCGTAAATGGGATTGAAGGAGGAGAGATTAGCGCAGGGACCAGTCATAAGTTCCAGGCGAAGTTCTCTGGTTATAATCCTTTTGAATATGTTTGGAAGAAGGATGGCCAGGTCATCGCGCAGGGAACGGAGCTTTTTGGCAACTCCTTCAGCTATAAAATCGATACTGCTGAGCTGGCCGACAGTGGCACCTATACTTTGGAGGTGACGAATACGGCCAATGGAGTGACGACGACTAAGACAACCAGTGCTCAGCTGAGCGTGGT
>LSQX01362037.1_pt1 | contig 33417 bp, 24 predicted proteins | sample 654561 | NCBI WGS metagenome assembly LSQX01 (sample SAMN04489861, study PRJNA283612) | anaerobic digester metagenome | isolation source: 4 biogas reactors fed with cattle manure at either 37C or 55C with and... | place: Denmark: Kongens Lyngby | collected 2014 | reverse complement strand
TATAAGAGACAGACCCAACACTGATTAAAAACAGTGATTACGAAAGGTATGCTCTTATGATTATCGGTAATAGTAAATATCATTTCCCCCTTGAAGATATTTTAGCTGACATTGATGCTTATAATATCTCCAATAAAATGAAAACAAAACCAAATAAGTCCTTATCAAAGGTATTATTAGACTATTATTTACATGATTCTAATAAAAGATTTCTTACATTTATAAATACATATTCATTTACAGATGAAAATAGTGAAAAAGTAAGCCTGTTTCAAGAGCGTGTTGAAGAAGTTACAAGCCTTGAGTATGTTAAAACTTGGCCCGCCAATGATGTTCTCAAAAAATATAAAAAACATGACTATACACAAGCTGAACTTACGGCATTGGGAAATGCTTTTTTATCTTATATGCGTGAGCAGGTGATGAAGGAATTAGAAAAACCATTAAATACAAAGGTACTTTCAATTAGTTTTGATGCAGTTGAAGTTTCTTGGGAAAGCAACGGAAATCCAGCCGAAACACACTATAAGATTGCTATATTTGATGAAAAAAACATATTAGTAGAACAAAGCGAATGGACAAGCGGACTTAAAGTAAAATTTGAAAATTTAGCACCCTTTACCCCTTATATTGTTAAAGGCAAAGTTAAAGTGAAAGGCTTAGATAATATTGAAACAGATTGGCATCCTTTAAATAGATTTTTCCCTGCCGGTAGTAATCACATTTTCCCGCTATTCCGAATATTCTATAACAAGGCAATAGAGTTTGAAAGGAGTAGCAAATAAGATGTTCATTTGTCCATGCCCTTATTATGCACAACACTACATTACCATAAACTATATTATTAATATAGATACTGCTGCAAAAGTACTTACCTTACTTAAAGACGGAAAATGGTTTAAGTCCTACCCTGTGGCTGTAGGTAAGCCTTCAACTCACAGTCCGAAAGGGACATTCAAAATAATCAATAAAGCGCTTAATCCCGGAGGACCATTCGGAGCTCGTTGGATGGGTCTAAGTGCTCCCGGCGGCAGTTATGGAATACATGGCACAAACAATCCTGATTCAATTGGAAAAGAAGCTTCAAGTGGGTGTATCAGAATGTATAACAATCACGTAATAGAATTATATAATCTTGTTTCAATAGGAACAACGGTTAAAATACGATAACTGTTTGACAAAATATTTTTTTGCGAGTATAATAATTATCATATTGGTTTTTGGTTGGTTCACTCTAAGCATTAACCAATAAAATTTTTTTGAGATGAGAGGAGAGAGTTGAGATGAGTTTACCTAATAGCTCAGGGTTTTTCGGCGAATATGGAGGTCGATTTGTCCCTGAAAATCTTATTAAGGTATTAGACGAGGTAAAGGAGGCATTTTACAAGTTTAAGGATGATGAGGATTTTAACAAAGAACTTAACTATTATTTAAAGTATTTTGTTGGAAGACCAAACCCTTTGTATTTTGCTGAAAGATTAACAAACAAAATCGGTGGGGCAAAGATTTATCTTAAGAGGGAAGACCTCAATCATATGGGTGCACATAAAATCAATAACACTTTAGGTCAAGTACTTCTTGCAAAACGCCTTGGGAAAAAGAGGATTATTGCCGAAACAGGAGCCGGTCAACACGGTGTTGCTACTGCTACCGCTTGTGCATTATTCGAGATGGAATGTATTGTCTACATGGGTGAAGAAGACACACGAAGACAAGCATTAAATGTTTTTAGAATGGAACTTTTAGGAGCAAAGGTTGTCAGCGTAAAAACCGGCACCAGAACCCTTAAAGATGCTGTTGACGAAGCATTAAATGACTTGATAATAAATTATGAAAACACATACTATATGATAGGTTCTGCTGTAGGACCTGATCCATATCCTGAAATAGTTAAACATTTTCAATCCATAATAGGTCGAGAGGCTAAAGAACAAATAATGGAACTTGAAGGCAGACTTCCTGATTACCTTGTGGCATGTGTAGGTGGTGGAAGTAATGCAATAGGTTTATTTGCGCCTTTTTATAACGACAAGGACGTTAAAATGGCAGGTGTAGAACCTTCAGGTAAGGGACTTGATACACCGGACCATGCTGCTACGATAACACTTGGAAACCCCGGTGTTCTTCATGGTTTTAGGTCTTACCTGTTGCAAGATGACCGGGGAGAAGCTCTTCCGGTATATTCAATTGCTGCAGGACTTGATTATCCCAGTGTTGGACCTGAACACTCCTTCTATAAAGACAGCAAAAGAGCAGAATATGTCACTGCTTCTGATAAAGATGCAATAGATGCATTTTTAACGCTTTCAAAAGTAGAAGCTATTATTCCTGCTATTGAAAGCTCTCATGCATTATCGTATGCTATGAAGCTTGCGAAGGAACTTGATAAAGATAAGATAATTATAGTAAGTCTTTCAGGTCGCGGGGATAAAGATGTTGCTGAAATCGCAAGAATTATAGGTAAATAGAATAATTTGCCTATAATTAAATAATGTCATTCTGAGCGATAGCGAAGAATCTCATGTTCTATACTGTAATTTAAGTATACTGCAAAGAGTTTCTTCGCTTTACTTCGTTCCGCTCAGGATGACATAAACAATATACTTAGAAGGTTCAGAATAGTAGCGGCGCACAATAATAACCCTACCACTGTACTTCCCTAACAATCATTGGATAAGGCTTTCTTTGCCAATCTATCGGCTTCGTCATTAAAATAATCATTAGTATGTGCGGATACCTTAGTAAATGTAATATCGATACGCTTCATATACCCATTCATTTGACTGACATATATCTTTACTGTTTTATTTTTTGCTTTCCATTCTCCCGTAACCCATTTTGCAATACCTTCATAATCATGTCTTATATTAATTTTATTATAACCACTATTAATAGACCATCTTGTTGCATACATAGAGCCCTTAAGCTCCCCTGCCACATTATTAATTAATATTGCATCCGAATCGTCACCACATCCATATTCCTTAATTATCTCTTTTTGAGGGGTTATTAAAACACACCCGTAAGAATATTTTTGTATGTCTTTATTATAGCTTCCGTCAACATAAGCTATTACTGCATTAAGCCTAACAGCTTCATCCTTTATCTTTTCTATATTAATATTTTCAGTGTTTTCATTTTTTAAATAACTCTCAGCTTCCTCCAAACTGCTAAAACTTTTATACTGAGGTTTGCTAAAACCATCAATGGCTTCCTTGCACTCCTCCCATGTTTGAAAAATACCTATTTTCTTTCCTTTGCGAACTGCATATACTTTTTTTGCCAAACCTAGCACCCCTAACTTTCTGTTTTTTTAGAGCCACATGGGACAGTTCCATTCTTTTTGGTTGCGGGCGGGCATGGAAACCCGCCCCTACCATGTTCAAACTGTTTCCATAGCTCGTGCTCTCCATCTAAGCTCTATAATCCTGTTTATCCCATGGTTGGTGTCACGCTTAGGTATTTTGAATAATCCTGAAGATTAAAGCAGGAAAAATCGCATGGAGGCGATTTTTAGGCGTCTTGAGCATGGATGCGAATTGACGCCGACTGCAAAATCGGAAGGACTGTTCATAATACCTAAGCACGCATAACTTCAGGGAACAGTTCCATTCTTTTTGGTTGTGGGCAGACAGGGTCGTCCGCCCCTACAGCGGTTGTGCTTTCCTCGGGCGGGCATGGAAACCCGCCCCTACCATGTTTGAACCGTTTTCATGTCTCACCGGCCCTATTTTCTGTCCTCTGTCCAACTTTAAACAATTTTTTCTGTTACATCATATATTTTCTTTGTATAATAGTCAAAAAGGTAAATCAAAGGATAGGAACTGTGTCTGTACTCTCGTAAAACATCAGTGCTGTTATCTTGCAACACATCAAAATCAAAAACTTCAAATTTGACTTGCCTATATATTTTTTTTGCCGGCAAACCGCAATAATGCGGTAAAAACTCTTCAATGTTTTTATTGGACTTTAAAAACTCAAAACACTTTTCTTTAAAACCCGAAACCACTTGACCTTGTCCCCATTTTGGAAGATTTACACCGTAATTATTATATAATAAATCAAATTTTAAATACTGAGCAAAAATATTTAAAAGGTCTGAAGATTGAGGATTGATTTCATTGCTTTTAACGAAATTAAATAATATATCATATAATGCCCTTCTGCTATGAGATATATAGTTTAATCCTTCGCTTTCAAAATACATAGCTAAACTTTCAAACAGCTCAAAAGGAGATATGTATTTTAGTAATAACAAAATTTCCAAAGACTTTTCAAAAGCACGAGAATTGTAATACTTATCCAGAACATCTTCTATTAACTTAAGTTTTAATACTCCATCATATTCAATCCATTTACTATTAAGAATCTCATAAGGAGGCAATGTTGTGTATTCATATTTAAACTTTTGTGCCTGTTCTCTGATTAGCGAACCTTTTAGTAGCTTCAAAAAACCTAATTGCAGCATATGAGGTTTTAGAGCAAAGACATCATCAAAGGATTTTTTAAATGATTTATAGTCTTCTTCCGGCAAGCCTGCTATTAGATCCAAATGTATATGTATGTTGTTTTTTTCCTTTAACCTTCTAACGTTTTCGGCTATTTTTTCAAAATTCGTCTTTCTGTTAATGGTTTCGGTAGTACTAATATTTGTAGATTGTACGCCGATTTCAAATTGAAAATATCCCTTAGGTGCATTTCCCAATAATTTGATTGTTTCATCATCCAATAAGTCTCCCGCCATTTCAAAGTGAAAATTAATACCTTCTTGATAGTTTTCCAGTAAAAATTCAAACACCTCATTAGCTCTTTTAATATTACAGTTAAATGTTCTGTCAACAAGTTTTACTTGGCGGACCTTGTTTTTTATAAAAAATAACAAGTCTTTTTTTACTCTGTCCAATGAAAAATATCGAACACCGGATATAGTTGAAGATAAACAATAACTACAATTAAATGGGCAACCTCTTGAAGTTTCATAATAAATAATCTTATCGGATAATTCCTCCATATCACTTTTATTATATGGAAAAGGAATTATACCTAAATCTTTTATAAGTGTTCTGCTATTAGTAGTGATAATATTTGAGTGCTTATCCCTTAAAACTAAACCGGGAATATCAGCAATATAAGTTTTTTCATTCGATAAATGTTCTATCATTTCCTTAAATGTTTGTTCCCCTTCCCCCACAACGATATAATCAATAAAATGATGTTTTTTTAATAGAAACTGTGCATCATAAGAAACTTCAGGTCCACCAAGTATAATTTTAATTGAAGGTTGGACTTTTTTAAGAATGTCTGAAATATTTAAAACCATCTCAATATTCCATATATAACACGAGAAGGCAACTATATTTGCTTTCTCTTTATATATATCGGCAACAATATTGCTAATACGGTCATTAATTGTATATTCATTTATTGATATGTCTTCTGCTTCTTTACAAAAATTCTTCAGATATCTAATTGATAACGAAGAATGGATATACTTTGCATTCAAAGCCACTAACAATACTTTCATATTACTCTCCCAACATATTTTTTAAATTATTTGCTCAAATGGAGTTTTGTTTATTACCCCTCTCTAACTTTTCTGCTGTAATTTTTTAACCCCAAACATTATTATAAACCAAACAGAATTAATTAACACAATTGTAGCCCCTGTTGGCAAATTATACACATATGATGTAAAAACACCTAATATAACACTTGATACCGATATACATACAGACATTATAATAGTTGCTTTAAATCCTCTTGACAACTGTAGTGCCGTAATTGTAGGGAAAATAATCATGCTTGATATAAGCATTGTCCCGACGACACGAATACCCAGCACTATTGTTATTGATGTCAATATTGATATTAAATAGTTTAATTTTCTTGTGTCAATACCTATTGTTTTTGCAAACTCCTCATCGTAAGTTATTGCAAATAAACTATTGTAAAACAAGAATATCATAATTATTACTACTATTGATAAAATAATGGATAATGTCAAATCAAGCTTGCTGATAACTAAAATACTGCCAAATAAATAGCTGAACAAATCCACATTAAAACCACCTGCCAAGCTTGCAATCAGAATTCCTATTGCTATACAAAAAGATGAAACAAGCCCTATTGCAGCATCCCCATGTATGTCCGCTTTTTCGCCCAATTTTAATATTAAAATTGATGCAGCAATTACCAAGGGGATTGATACAATTAATGGCGAGGCTCCCAACAGTAGTGCAATTGCAATTGTTGCAAAGCTAATGTGTGCAAGACCGTGTCCAATCATGGAATACTTTTTTAAAACTAAAAATATCCCTAAAAAAGAACAACATAAACCAACCAATGAGCCTACTAGCAATGCCCTTATTATAAAATCATATTTTACAGATTCAAGAATCAGTGTGATTACATTTTCCATTCATATGCCTCCAACAAATTTGATGTTGTGTAATGTTTCCAAAGTATTCTGTCATTCTTTTTGATTTACAAAACTCTTCATAGTCACCGTAAAAATGTAACTTTCTGTCCAAATACAACATTTTGTTTGTATACTTACCAACAGTTGCTATATCATGTGTTACCAATAAAATTGTTACATTATCATCTTTATTAAGAGTCGTCAGTAACTCATAAAATCCTTCGCGTATACTCGGATCTAGGGCACTGGTTGGCTCGTCCAAAACTAGAAGTTTTGGTGAACTCACCATTGCCCTTGCAAGAAGAACACGTTGCTGCTGACCACCGGACAAACTACCTATCCTTCTCTCTTTTAGGTGGGAGATTTTTAGTTTTTCGAGAATTTCCTCAATTGCTTTAGAATCTTCTCTATTAAAAAATCTTGGCTCCCTTTTTTTTGAAAGTAACCCCGTTGAAATAACCTCTGCAACTTNNAAACAACATATCCGAAGCTACTGCCTTTTGGGGTAAGTAACCAATAAAACTTTTATCCCTTACCCTTTTAGCAAATTTAATTTCACCTTCAAATGACGAAAAAAGACCAAGAATAACCTTTATTAAAGTTGTTTTTCCTGAACCATTAGGGCCTACAATACCTACATAATCGCCTTCGTTTACGTTAAAACTTATATCGGTTAACACCTCATGTTTACCATATTTAAATGATAAGTTATGTACACCCAATATATTATTCATGATATCCCAATCCTAACTTTAGTTTTTTAAGATTTTCTTCCATTATTTCTAAATACGTAATTCCATTCTCATATTCATCTTTAGAAATGTTGTGTGCCGCATGAAGTAAAAGCATTTCTGCTCCACTTCCTTCAGATATGACTTGCGCTACACGTGGTTCGACCAGTTCTTCGTAATATATATATTTTAACCCGGTCTCTTGAATATTACTGATGAGTTCAGCAACCTTTTGAGGTGATGGTTCTGCATCCGGTGCAAATCCTTCATACGGAGAAGCATATTCAAGACCATAACGTTTTGCAAAATACCTAAATGCAAAATGCCCGCCAAACATGATTTTTTTATTCTCAATACTGTTAAATGTAGTAATATAATTATTATGAAGGTCTTGGAGTTTCATTTTATACTCTTTAGCATTTTTAATATAAATATTTTTGTTGTCAAGGTCAATCTGTATCAACCCTTCAACTATGTTATCTATCATCTTTTGAGCATATATTGGGTCGAGCCATATATGTGGGTCTTTTCCCTCGGAGCTATGTTCATGACCATGTCCATGGTGTTCATGTTGTTCATCCTCATCTATTAATTCTATTCCCTTACTTACATCTACAACTATTAATTTATCTTCCTGAATACCTTCAATAAGCCTTCCTACCCATGGTTCCATATATTTTCCCGTATAAATAAACAAGTCCGCATTCCGAATCCTAACAATATCTTGAGGCGGTGGGTCATAGGAATGAGCTTCTAGCCCCGGTGGAAGCAACAAACTAACATTAGCATGCTCTTTTGCAATTTGTTTGGTGAAATCATATTGAGGAAACAGGGTTGTTATAATATTTATATCAGTTTTTTCAATTGTAATTGCTCCTTCTCTATTATTACATCCCGATATAGGGAAAACTATTGTTATTATTAGCAATAGAACTAAAGAAAAATTAATAACTCCGGGAGTTTTATTTCTATTAATAAGCATAAAAACCTCCTGTCATAATATTTCGTATTACCTTTTACTGCTATTGACTATTATATTATACAGCAAATGCTAATCATTCGCAACAGACTGCACTACTGTGTCTACTCAATTAGGTGCGTATATTGCCTTGCTTTGACTTCTGTAATAATCTTTCAAAATTAATACCGAGAATCAAATCTTTATCTGGTTTAGGGATGTTTAACCTTCTGATATAATTAAGCTCTTTAAGCTGTTCTCCCCAAGGAGAATCTGTACCAAATAAGATTTTATCTGCACCATGATTTTTTATCATTTTCTCCATAACTTCAATACCTAAGTATCTAAAACTATACGATGTGTCAAAATATACATTTTTACCAATAAGATATTTTTGAACTTCATCCCAATACTTATGCCCCCCCATATGCGCAGCTATTATGTTACCTTGGGGAAATGCATCGATTACTTTTGAAAGGTTTTCGGGTGTGCAATGATATGGTGCAGGTAAGCCTATGTCAACTCCTGAATGAAAAAGCACAATCATACCTTCAGAAAATAACTTCTCATAAATAGGATACATACTCTTTTCATCAACACAAAAGTTTTGATAATCCGGATGAAATTTAACTCCCCTTATTTTGTTATTCTTAAGATATTCTATTTCTTCTTTCCATTCCTTATAATCGGGATGTATTGTTCCAAATGCAATTATATCCTCACTTTGAATCTCACTTGCCCATTTGTTTATTGTACGAGTCTGTTGAGCTTTTGTTGCGATTGTTTGAACCACGCTTATATCAATGCCGGATTTTTTCATTGATTCCCTGAGGCAATTTATTGTCCCATCACAATAAGGTTTCGTTTTAGCCCTTTTAGCCAATATAGGTATTGCTTTTACAGCTAATTCATCTGAAAAACAATGTGTGTGTACGTCTATTACTTTCATGTTCGAAATGCACAAATCAAACATCTCCTTTATCTTCGGTATCGCTCAGAATGACATTACTGATGGTGCGCAAACGTAAGCAGGATGTCTCATTAAATCCATACTGTTATCGACAACAATGTTTTTACCAATCCTTGCATCTGAAGGTATGTGGATTCCCTCACCAACAACTGTTAATCCCAGACCCTTTGCATAATACCCATTTAAATCTATCATTTTATCACTATACCCTATATGCGCCTTTTCCCCTACCCTAACCTTATTATCGAGAATTGCTCTGTTTATAACAGCTTCCTTCTGAATATAACAATTTGCCATAATTATTGAGTTTTCGATAGCAGCTCCTTCCTCCACCACAACTCCGGATGCTATTATCGAATTCTTAACAGTTCCGTATATCAATGAGCCATCAGCTATAATTGAATTTTTTACAACAGAATTCTTTCCGTAGCAAGTCGAGCATGACGACTGCTTTCTCGTGTATATCCTCCATGACGAATCATCTATTATGAAATTACCATGCTTTGTTAATATATCCATGTTTGCTTGCCAATATGAATCAATAGTACCGATATCCTTCCAGTATCCGTCATAAGGATATGCAAATAATGAAACCCCATCCTCTATCATTTTGGGAATAATATTTTCTCCAAAATCATGTGAACTATTATTATCCACAGAATCTTCAATAAGATATTTTTTTAATATACCCCACTCAAAAACATATATCCCCATTGATATTAAATTACTCTTTGGTTCCTTGGGTTTTTCCTCAAATTTATAAATTTGCTGCGATGATGTTATGTTCATTACCCCAAAGCTTCCGGCTTTATTAATCGGAACTTTGTATACGGATATAGTAGCATCAGCCCTTTTGCTTTTATGAAAATCAAGCATTCTTTTGTAATTCATTTTATATATATGATCCCCGGATAGTACAATTACATATCTTGGATTGTGCTTATCAATAAAACCTATACTTTGCATAATTGCATCAGCTGTGCCCAGATACTCTTTATTAGGCTTTTCACTTATATCCGATGGCAATAGAGTTATCTTGGGCCTTTTTTTATTGAATTCATATTGATGATAACCCTTACTAATATGAGAATTTAAATCATACGGCTTATATTGTGTTAGAACACCGATAGAATCAATTTCTGAATTAACACAATTGCTGATTGTAAAATCAATAACCTTATATTTGCCTCCATATAAAAGAGCGGGCTTGGCATTGTTCTTAGTTAATACTCCCAGCCTTGTGCCTTTTCCACCTGCTAATATCATTGCTACTGTTTCAATTTTTGTCATATTGAATACTCCCTTTCTAAATCAACTTATGCTAAAACTATTAAACCCTGACAATATATTAAGAGTATTCAAAATTTTTAATTTATATTCATTAATTATTTCTTAATTTATACAAAACTTTAAAACCTTGTGCTTCAATTGATTTTTCTAAGTCGGCTGTGTTCATAGAATTTATACCTATTACAACAGCACTCTTTCCGTTTGTACCACGATATACCGCTACATGGGTAATATTGGCACCGTATCCCCCGATAATACTTGTTAAATTTGACATTATTCCCGGTTCATCATCTGCTTCAACGGTAAGACGTGTGCCTGCTTCACGAAAACCTAAAAGTTTGATGAAACATTCAAATACGTTACTCTCCGTTATGATTCCTACTAACTTTTCATCGTCAACTACAGGCAAAAAACTAATATCATTATCGCGCATTAATATAACAGCCTCTTCAAGGAGTGCGCTTGGCGAAACCGTGATAGGGTCTTTAGTCATAATTGAACTTATTTTTGTTTTTGAAAGCAGATAAGTGATTTCACCCATACTTAAAGCAGTTGCCTTTGAAGGTGAATATCGTTCAATATCCTCTTTTGAAACAACGCCAACTAACCTTCCGTTTCTCATTACAGGCAAACGCTTTACCTTATTTTCCATCATTATTTCTTGTGCCTCAGGAATAGTCTGATCGTGGGAAATAGTAAATGGATTTGCAATCATATTATTCTTTACAAACATAATACTAACCTCCTAAATAAGCTTTTTTAATGTCCTCACTCTTTATTAGTTCAGAACCTGTTCCTGATAAAACAATGGAACCTGTTTCTATAACATAACCATGGTGTGCAATCTGCAGCGCCATATTGGCATTTTGTTCAACCAATAAAATTGTAGTTCCGGCTTTGTTAATATCCGTTATTATTCGAAAAATCTCTTGAACAAGTAAAGGTGCAAGTCCCATCGAAGGCTCATCAAGAAATAATATTTTAGGTCGACTCATAAGTGCCCGTCCGATTGCAAGCATTTGTTGTTCCCCGCCGGATAAAGTTCCCGCCAATTGTTTTTTTCTATCAGATAAAATCGGAAAATGCATATAAACCTTTTGCAAATCCTTATTAATTTCCCCTTTATCACGACGCAAATAAGCACCCAATTCGAGGTTTTCTAACACAGTCATTGAGGGAAAGACCCTGCGACCTTCAGGTGCATGTGAAATCCCCATTTTTACTCTGTCCTGAGCGGATGTTGCAGTAATATCTTTTCCATCAATAATAATAGAACCGCTTGTTGGCTTTTTTAGTGCAGAAATGGTTCGCAAGGTTGTTGTTTTCCCGGCACCGTTAGCACCGATTAATGTCACAATTTCTCCATCATTAACTGTAAAATTAAGCCCTTTAAGTGCATGTATTACACCAAAATGTACATTTAAATCTTTTACCTCAAGCATTGCTGACTTCCTCCCCTAAATAAGCTTTAATCACTCGTTTATTGGATTTAACATCATCCGGCGTTCCTTGAGCAATAACCTTTCCATAGTCTAAAACGTAAATACGCTCACAAATCCTCATTACTAATGACATATCATGTTCAATCAATAAGATGGTCAAATTAAACTCCTTACGTATCCAACTTATCAACTCTGTCAGAGCTGTTGTTTCAGCAGGATTCATACCTGCTGCGGGTTCATCAAGCAATAGCAAACTCGGCTTTGTCGCAAGTGCACGTGCTATCTCTAGGTGGCGCTGTTCACCATAAGGAAGATTACGCGCTAATTCATCTTTTTTATGTTCGAGCTTTAGTATTTTCAAAAGCTCTAGGCTTTTGTTCAATAATTTTTGTTCTCCTTCTCTATATGAAGCTAAATGAAAAAAACTAGATGTAAATCCATATTTCACATCCTTATGCATGGCAATTCGAACATTATCAAGGACGGTTAAATCTTTAAATAATCGTATATTCTGAAATGTTCTTGATAAACCTGCTTTACAAATAGTATAAGGCTTTAACCCCTGAAGATTCATTTCGCCTTTATCTATAGCAAAAGAAATACTACCGGATGTAGGCACATATACCCCCGTAAGCAAATTGAATACAGTTGTCTTTCCTGCACCGTTAGGCCCAATTAATCCCACGAGTTCTCCTTTTTTTATATCTATATTTACATTTGAAACAGCAGTTAAACCTCCAAAGGATTTAGTCAATTTACTTACCTTTAGAATTGACATAATCTAACCCCTTTCTTTCTTGGATGAAAAACATTTTTCCAGCTTATTAAAAACAGAAAATGATATTTCTTTTGAGCCCATTAATCCTTGGGGACGGAAAATCATTATTATAATTAATAATATAGAATATAAAATCATTCGCAGCTCTGAAAACGACTGTAAATATGTTGAAATCAAAGCAAGGATTATTGCAGACAAAACTGACCCCGAAAGGCTCCCAAGTCCCCCAAAAACTACAATAATTAAAATGTCGATGGATTTCATAAAACCAAATAATTTGGGATCAATAAAATAAAAATATGAAGCATATAGTGCACCTGCAATTCCTGCAAAAAATGCGCCAATAGCAAATGCAACCACTTTGTACTTTGTAGCATTTATTCCCATTGCTTCAGCAGCAATTTCATCCTCGCGTATAGATATACAAGCTCTACCATGAGATGCTTTTAAAAAATTAGAAATTATAATGACTGTACCTACAGTAAAAATAAACATCCATACCCAATTAACAAATTGAGGAATACCATTTAAACCTGCTGCTCCATTGGTTATTTTTAAGTTCAGAAAAACAATACGAATAATTTCAGACATTCCAATTGTAGCAATAGCTAAATAATCTCCTCTTAGGCGCAAGGTAGGAAGACCAACCAAACACCCTATCAAGGTAGCAGCAATAGCACCTGCAAAAACTCCTATTATAAAGCCGGTCATAGTAGGCATTCTGAGAGTAATAAGAGCACAAGTATATGCACCGATAGACATAAATCCTGCATGACCTATAGAAAGCTGGCCGGTAAAACCTACAATGAGATTTAAACTGACAGCTAAAATTAAATTAATACAGATTGTAGCCATAGTTGCTTGCATATAATCATTTATAATATTTTTTGAGATAAGAAGCTGAATGATAACAAATGTAAGTGTCAATACTATTATTTTCTTTATTCCTCGTGTTTCTAAGAATTTATTCACAATCTACACCTTCTCCCTATTATTCTTACCCAGTAAACCTGAAGGCTTTATAATAAGAATTAAAATCAAAATGGCAAATACAACTGCATCTCTGTACATTGAATTACCGTATCCTGACACCATAACCTCAACTGCGCCTATAAAATATCCCCCAATCAATGCCCCCGGGATAATCCCAATACCTCCAAAAACAGCGGCAACAAAGGCCTTAAGTCCTTGAAGTACTCCCATTAACGGATTGATTGAATTATAATAAATACCAACCAAAACACCTGCCACCCCTGCTAAAGCGGAACCAAGCGCAAATGTAAAAGAAATAGTAGAATTTATATTGATACCCATTAATTCTGCGGCATCCTTATCTAAAGAAACTGCACGCATAGCTTTGCCGATTCTTGTTTTTTTAACAATAAACTGTAGAATTATCATAAGCACTATTGTAATAACTACAATAAGAATTTGCTGCATAGATATACTAATATTTCCTATATTAGTACTCTTCGACAATAAACCTGTCATAGGAGGATACGCTCTGGGATCCGGCTTAACAAAATACATGGTCCCATTTTCTAAAAGTAAAGAAACACCTATTGCGGTTATTAATAAAGTGATTCTTTGTGCATTTCTTAACGGCTTATAAGCTACTTTTTCAATAATTACTCCTAATAACATGCACACGAGCATTGCGATAATTAGAGACCAAAACACCCCAAGTCCTAAGGAAGTCATGCAGAAATATCCAATATAAGCACCAATCATATACACATCACAATGTGCAAAATTTATAAGATTTATAATTCCATATACCATTGTATACCCTAATGCAATTAATGCATATATGCTGCCTAACGATATTCCGTTAATAATTTGCTGTGCAAATTGTTCCATATGATTTTCCCCTTCACCTTTGATTAATATCTTTTACTTAAAGCAAGAAGGGACAACATTGTCCCTTCTTTAATGCCCTATCTTAAGTAAAAATTCAACTTATTCACCGACTTTAAGACTTGTATCTTGAACTCCATCCTTTAAGCCTATAACAACAATAGATTTTACAGGGTTATGATTTTCGTCTATACTGAATGAACCCGTAACACCTACAAAGTTTGTTGTTGCTTCAAGGGAATCTTTTAACGATTCACTGGTTATTTCATCAGCACGGTCAATTCCATCTACAACAAATTTTGCTAAATCATAACCAAGAGCATTAAATGCATCCGGCTCTTTATTGTACTCTTTTTTAAAATCTGCGATGAATTTTGTTACTAAAGGATCTTCATCAAGCGGCGAGTAATGGTTTGAGAAATATACATCATTTAAAGCATCTGCGCCCGCAAGCTCAAGAAGAGTTGGAGAATCAAAACCGTCAGCACCTAAAACCGGTACGGTTATTCCCTGTGCTCGAGCTTGTTTTATAATTAAACCGGCTTCGTTATAGTATCCCGGAATAAATATTACATCAAACTCCATACCTTTAACTTTGGTTAATACTGCATTAAAGTCTGCATCGCCGGCTACATAGGATTCCTTAGCAACGATGGTACCATTAGCTTCTTCAAAAGTATTAATAAAATTCTCAGCAAGTCCTTTACCATAATCACTGGAACTATCCATGATTACAACTGCTTTATCTGCTTCAAGGTTATTTAATGCGAAATTTGCCATTGCAACCCCTTGATATGAATCGTTAAAACAAATACGGAAAGCATATTCCTTAACACCTGTAGCATCCACAGTAACATCATCAGCTGTTGCAGAACCGGAAACAACAGGGATTTTATTTTTAGTACCTACAGGAATTACTGCTTTAAATGAACCGGATGTTGCCGGTCCAAGCATTGCTAAAACACCATCTTGTGTCATTAGTTTATTAGCAAGTGTTGTTGCTTCAGCAGGCTCAGATTTATTATCATACTTAATCAGCTTTATTTTCTTACCGTCAACACCACCTGCTTCATTGACTTCTTTTATAGCCATTTCAATACCATCTACCGAGCTTTGTCCATAGGATGCAACTCCACCGGATAACTCATAATTTACACCAATTAAAATTTCTTCTTCATTTTGTTGTGCTCCTTCTTGATCCTGTTGATTTTGTTCGGGTTTAGAACACCCAACAAATAACATCGTAATCATCATAAATGCAATTACCATACTTAATAATTTTTTCATGCTTTTCTCTCCTTTAAACTTTTTTGGTTTTTAAAACAACTTTCCCCTGATGATAGTTCTAACTGCCAAGTCTTGCTTAAATATGTACTTATAATATGTTATTCTTACATATTGAGCTTAATTCTAATTTAATATTTTACACCTCCCCACACAATATGTCAATAGCTAAGAACTCTGTTTTCCTATATCCCTTCTGAAATGTACATCTTTAAACTTGATTCTATCTATACCTTTATATGCCTTTTTAATGGCTGCATCAAGGTTTTTCCCCACTGCTGTCACACCCAGTACACGACCACCTGAAGTCACTGTTTTGCCATTAATTATTTGGGTTCCTGCATGAAACACGATCGTATCTTTATCCTTTTCAACATCACAAAGACCTGTAATAGAATATCCGGTTTTATAAGTTTCGGGATAACCACCTGATGCCATAATAACACAAACTGCCACACTATCATCCCATTTTATATTTATATTTGAAAGTTTTTGATCTATTACAGCATTAAATATTTCAATAATATCAGTTTGCAGACAGGGTAAAACAACCTGTGCTTCAGGATCTCCAAATCGCGAATTGTACTCAATAACCTTCACGCCATTTGCTGTCATTATAAGACCAAAATATAATACTCCCTTAAATTCACAGCCCTCTTGTTGCATTGCTTTTATGGTAGGATTAAATATGTTTTCTATGCAATACTTTTCAACTTCGGGAGTGTATATACTGCTGGGTGAAAATGCACCCATGCCACCGGTATTTAAACCCTTATCATTGTCATATACTTTTTTATGGTCCTGTGCACTTTTCATAGGTACAATTGTTTTCCCATCAGTAAAGGAAAGTACGGATATTTCTTGACCTTCAAGAAATTCTTCTATAACAACTTTATTTCCGGATTCACCGAATACTTTTTTAACCATTATATTATTAACTGTTTCAACTGCTTGTTGATAATCTTGAGCAATTATCACACCTTTTCCCTTTGCTAAGCCATCGGCTTTAATAACTATGGGATAATTAACAGTATCTAAATAATTAATTGCAGCTTCACTATCATTAAAAATTTCGTACTCAGCTGTTGGAATATTATATTTTTTCATTAATTCCTTTGAAAAACTCTTACTGCCTTCAATCCTTGCTGCCTTAGAATTAGGCCCGAAAACTCTAAGCCCTTCTTTTTCAAATTCATCAACAATACCCATCATCAATGGGTCATCAGGGCCTATAACAGTTAAATCTATTTCGTTTTTCTTTGCAAATTCGACTAGTCCTGTAATATCTATATCCTTAATATCTACACACTCAGCAATAGAGGCTATTCCACCATTACCCGGTGCACAATAAATTTTTTTAACTAAAGGGCTTTTATTAATTTTCCATACAAGTGTGTGTTCTCTACCTCCGCCACCAACAACAAGAACCTTCATAATAACCTCCTATGCTATTTTAATCTAAAATGTTCACTACCACCTAGGCCCCCAGTCCCAGTCCCCTATCAAGGGGGCACAAGGCAGTAATGCAAACTGCGTTAATATAAGCTTTCTCCCCTGTTATGAAACACAATAAAATATGCTGCCTCTTGTTCCCCCTAATAGGGGGATGTCGCGTTTACGACAGGGGGTCAGTAATCCTTCCATGCGGGCGGGCATGGAAACCCGCCCCTACGAAGACAGCAGAACCTCGCCCATGCTTTTCCTGAGCCTGACCAACTAATCAATCAATGCTTAAAATGTCTCATTCCTGTAAACACCATGGCTATTCCATATTTATTACATGCATCTATTGATTCTTTATCTCTTATTGAGCCTCCCGGTTGAATTATAGCTTTTATTCCTGCTTTTGCGGCTGCCTCCACACAATCAGGAAATGGAAAATACGCATCAGAAGCCATAACCCCATCTTTACTTTTTCCTTCGGCATATTCAAGCGCAATACGTGCTGCAACTATTCTATTGGTCTGCCCGGGACCTATACCGATAGATTGCTTATTCTTAGCAAGTGCAATACCGTTTGATTTTGTATGCTTAACAGTCTTCCAAGCAAAGATTAAATCTTCCATATCTGCATCTGTAGGTACCTTATCCGTCACAACCTCAAGTTCATTATCACCAAACAATGTCATATCTGCCTCTTGAATTAAAATGCCCCCACCAACCTTTTTAATATCAAGTGGAATTATTTCAGGATTATAATTTATATCCTTCAATGTTAATATTCTGATATTTTTCTTTTTCATAAGTATTTCCAATGCTTCTTCACTAAAAGAAGGCGCAATTACTATTTCTACAAAAATCTTATTAATCTCTTCAGCAGTTTTCTCATCAACCTCCGTATTAGCTGCAACTATGCCACCATATATTGATACCGGGTCTGCATCATATGCTTTTTTATATGCATCATAGATGTTATCTGCGCTACCAACACCGCATGGATTAGCATGTTTTACTGCTACCACAGTAGGCTCATCAAATTCTTTTAATAAACTTAATGCACCATTTGTATCATTAATATTGTTAAAGGATAGCTCTTTACCATGAAGCTGAACTGCTGAAGTCAAGCACCCTTTATCGGAATTTACCTCTTTATAAAAGGCTGCTTTTTGATGTGGATTTTCTCCATACCTCATATCCTGTACTTTTTCATATGTAAGAGTGACAGTCTGTGCAAATCTGTCCCTCCCTAATTTCTTTCCTAAATACTCTGCAATCAGACTATCATAATGGGCCGTATGCTCAAATACTTTACATGCAAGGTTGAACTTAGTATCTTTGGATACTTCATTTCTATCGGTTAACTCTTCTATTACAGTATTATAGTCATTCGGGTCTACAATTACTGCAACATCGTTATAGTTCTTAGCTGCAGCTCTTAACATAGTAGGTCCCCCAATATCAATATTCTCTATGGCATCTTCCAGAGTAACACCCTGTTTAAGTATAGTCTCTTTAAATGGATATAAATTAATAACTACCATATCAATAGGTTCTATTTTTAATTCTTCCAATTGCCCCATGTGCTCTTTATTGCTTCGAATTGCTAATACTCCTGCATGAATAGCAGGGTGCAAAGTTTTCACTCTTCCGTCAAGACACTCAGGAAACCCCGTTATATCTGAAACATTAATTACAGGTATTCCTTCATCGCTTATAGTCTTTGCAGTTCCACCGGTAGATATTATTTCATAACCTAAACCGACAAGTTTTTTTGCAAATTCCGCTATCCCTGTTTTATCCGAAACACTTATTAATGCCCTTTTTGTCATATGTTATCCCTCCAAATTATTTAAGTAATAATTACTTTTCTTCCCTCAATCTTAAGTCTGTTTTCGCAGAACAATTTAATTGCTTCGCACAACGTGTCCCACTCAGCTTCTTCCATGACCCTTTTCTGCAGAACCTCCGGGGTATCATCTTGCTCTACAGTAACAGTCTTTTGAAGGATGATTGGTCCTCCGTCTACTTCCTCGTTTACAAAGTGAACAGTCGCACCTGTAACCTTAACCCCGTATTCCAATACTTTCTTATGTACCTTTATCCCATAATATCCTGCCCCACAAAATGAGGGTATCAGAGACGGATGCACATTTATTATTTTATTTCTATATTCATTTATCAGTCCTTTACCTACTACAGACAAAAAACCTGCCATAACTACTAGTCCTACATTATGTAACTTCATATGCTCTATTATTTGTTTATCATATTGACACCTGTCCGAATATTCTTTTTTTGATATAACTGTATGGGGAATATCATGGTTTTTGGCTCTTTCGATTGCATATACACCTTGCCTACTTGACACCACTGTTACAATTCTTGCGTTAACTATTTTACCACTTCGTATGGCATCAATAACAGCCTGAAGGTTAGTACCACCGCCGGAAACCAAAACCCCGATATTTAGCATATCTTCACCCCGTATTCACCTTCTGTAACCTCACCAAGTATATGTGCTTTTTCGCCGATATCTTTTAATTTTTTCATAATTGCATCTGTTTCTGCAGAATCAACACATAGTATCATTCCTATACCCATGTTAAATGTATTAAACATATCTGGTTCAGATATATCACCGACACTTTGAAGAAGATTAAATATAGGAGGTACTTCCCAATTGGATTTATTGATTATCGCACTTAAATTTTTAGGAAGCATTCTAGGAATATTTTCGATAAAACCACCACCGGTTATATGACTTATTCCTTTAATATTAAAATCCTGTACCAAGTTCAAAACTGTATTCACATATATTCTTGTAGGTTTTATTAATTCTTCACCTACCGTACATTCTATGGAATCAATATATCTTTCTAACTTCTCTTTATCACCGTTTCCGTTTAAGTTAAAAAGTTTTCTGACCAGGGAATACCCATTACTGTGTACTCCGCTTGAAGCTAAACCTATTAAAACATCTCCGCTACCTATATTTTGACCACTTATTATTTTGTCCTTATCAACTATTCCTACCGAAAATCCTGCTAAATCATATTCTCCTTCGTTGTAAAAGCCCGGCATTTCAGCAGTTTCTCCTCCGATTAATCCACAACCGGCTTCTACACACCCATCGGCAACACCTTTTACTATCTGCGCTACTTTTTCAGGTATATTTTTACCAACTGCCAAATAATCGAGAAAAAATAGGGGCTTTGCTCCTGAGCAAACTATATCATTAACACACATTGCTACACAATCTTTTCCTATGGTGTCATGCTTATCCATTATAAATGCAATCTTTAATTTTGTTCCTACACCGTCAGTACCTGAAACAAGTACAGGCTTCTTATAGTCATCTTTGTTTAATTCAAATAGACCTCCAAAGCCCCCAATATCAGATAAAATTCCGGATGTAAATGTTTTAGAAATATGTTGCTTTATTAATCTTACAGATTCATATCCGGCTTCTATATCAACACCGGCTGCCTTATAATCTCCCATCTTATCATCCTCCAATAATTCTTCATATAGTTCTTACTCTTCTGTTACTTTTATAGGATAATCACCAGAAAAACAACCTGTACAAAAATCACACTTAGCACCAACAGGAATTTTTTGTACACCTTCAATACTAAGATATCCCAAACTATCAGCACTTACAAGCTCCCTTATTTCTTCAACAGATTGCGTTGAAGCAACAAGGTTCTGCCTTGAAGGCGTATCTATACCAAAATGACATGGGTATTTAACAGGTGGTGAGCTCACCCTCATATGCACCTCTTTTGCTCCTACATTCTTTAACATTTGAACAATACGGCTGCTTGTAGTCCCCCTCACTATTGAATCATCAACCATTACAACTCTTTTTCCTTCAACACTGCTTCTTAGGGCATTTAATTTGATTTTTACTCCTTCTTCCCTCTTGCTTTGAGTTGGTTGGATAAATGTTCTTCCTACATATCTGTTCTTAATAAGACCTTCACCATATGGTATCCCGGATTCTTCAGAGTATCCTATAGCTGCTGCAAGACCCGAATCAGGCACACCTATAACAAGGTCAGCTTCAACCGGGTGCTCCCTTGCAAGTATCCTTCCTGCTTCTTTTCTTGCCTCATAAACGCTAGCTCCTTCTATAACACTGTCCGTACGTGCAAAATATACATACTCAAAAATACACAGCTTACACTCCCCTGTGCAATTATCCCTAATTGAACGTAAGCCTTGTTTATCTATTACAACTATTTCACCGGGTTCAATATCTCTTACAAATTCTGCATTTATAGCATCAAAAGCACAAGTCTCGGAAGCGACTATATAAGAATTCTCCAACTTACCAAGTGATAACGGTTTATTGCCAATAGGATCTCTTACTGCTATTATTTTATGTGGCGTCATTACCACAAGAGCATAGGAACCCTTGATATATTTCATTACGTGAAGTAATGCTTCTTCCATTGAGTGGTATTTAATTCTCTCTTTTGATATAAGATAAGCAATAACCTCAGCATCAATTGTTGTTTGAAAAATAGCTCCATTTTTCTCTAGCTCTTCTCTTATGTGTGCTGCATTAACTAAGTTCCCATTATGAGCTATCGCCATTTGTCCTTTTTTATATATCAATACCATTGGCTGAGCATTCTCACGCAAACTGGCAGTTGAATTTGAATATCTAACATGCCCTACTGCAGATTGTCCTTTAAGACTGTCAATAATACTGTCGTTAAAAACTTCCGGCACAAGACCCATATCTTTATGGTAAGAAAATTTTCTGTTGTCATTTACAACAATCCCACAACTTTCCTGACCTCTGTGTTGAAGTGCGTATAGCGCATAGTAAGAAAGCCTGGCGCAATCATGGCCGTCATTGTCAAACATTGCAAATACTCCACATTCCTCATGAAGCTTGTCCGGTACAAGTTCATTATTTATATCATTATTCATTCAGTTTTCATCCCCTATAAGCCTTAAGTTTTTCTATTTAATCCAATGACTACCGCCACACTAATACTTTTGCGTTTGCAAGAGATGAAATAAGCGGCGCTACATCCTAGATAACACTTTCTAAGGCTCAGGCGGAGTCAAAACTACATCTGAGCCGAAAAAATCTTGTTAATATAATAAGATATTTATTATTCCAAATGGCAAATAAAATCTATTCACCCCAAACAATTAAATAAATGTTAATTTCACACCGTAGGGAACGCTCTCTATGGCGTTCCCTACGATAATTTTTACGATACATTTCAGATAAAATAAGATTGTTTATTAATTACTAAATCCAACTTAACGAGGTAAAATAGCAAATCTTAAAATAAACAATACTGCTAATACATAGACTATTGAATTTACTTCTTTACCTTTACCTGATATTAATTTAACTATAGGATAAACTATTAAACCGGTTGCTATACCGTTTGCTATACTGTATGTGAAAGGCATCATTGCTACTGTGAAAAATGCCGGAAGTGCTTCTGTAATATCTTCAAAATCAATTTTCTTAATAGAAGACATCATCAATACACCGACAATTATAAGAGCAGGCGCAGTTGCCGCGCTTGGAACTATACCAACCAAGGGTGCAACAAACAAAGCAGCAATAAATAGTATTCCTGTCACCACAGCTGTAAGACCTGTTTTTCCGCCTTCAGCTATTCCTGCTGCACTTTCAACATATGTTGTAACAGTTGACGTTCCTAAGCAAGCTCCTATTGTAGTAGCTGTTGCATCTGCCATTAAAGCCTGTTTCATTCTGGGCATATTCCCATCCTTATCAAGAAATCCTGCTTTTTGTGCTGTACCAATTAATGTTCCAATTGTATCAAACATATCTACAAGGCTAAATGAAATAATAACTGTTAATGCAGTGAACAATACTCCCCAGAAGTTGGATTGTCCTAACCCTAGCAACCCTGAAAGATCCATACGTAAAAAAGTTGGAGCCAGACTTGGAGGCATTGAAAATACAGCAAAATTAGAGAAATTAGTTACTCCAAATGGAATACCTATTATAGTAGCTGCTAAAATACCAATAAGTATTGAGCCTTTTACTTTATATGCTAATAAAATCGCAATAATAATGAGCCCTATAACAGCTACAAGCGCTTCTTTTGTAGCCGGATCACCTATTGCTGAAAAATCAGCGATTTGAACCAATGTAGCAGGATTCGGAGTTACAATTTTTGCGCTCTGTAAACCTATAAAAGCTATGAACAATCCAATTCCGGCAGTTATTGCATACTTAACATTAGTTGGAATAGCCTTTACTATTGCTTCCCTTAAGCCTACCATTGTTATAAGCATGAAGAGAATACCTGAAAGAAATACTGCTGCTAAAGCTTGTTCAAAAGTATAATTCATCTGTATCATTACGGTATATGCAAAAAATGCATTCAATCCCATACCCGGTGCCTGTGCAAAAGGGATTTTTGCGTATAACCCCATTATAAGAGTACCTATCGCAGCAGCAATACATGTTGCCACAAAAATGCTACCTTTATACAGCTCGATTTTATCAGGTTCTCCTGCAAATGGTTGGGTAAGAATATCAGGATTCACAAATATTATGTATGCCATTGTGATAAATGTTGTTATTCCGGCAATTACCTCTGTCCTTACATTAGTTTTGTTTTTTTCGAGTTGAAAAAACTTTTCCATGCTAACTAACAACCCCTTTCGTTCCTTTAAATTTTAATGTTTTTCTTCTTTTTTGCAAATATCTTTTTGGCAGGCATTCACCTCCGCAAACAATATTATCAAGAGAAAGTTGATAAGTAAAACTGTATATTTACATATCTCTTTTTGTTTCCGAAATTAATATTATCAAATAGAGAATATTTTGTCAATCAATAATCGGTTTTGCTAATCTAACACCCGTTCTCCTGACACCACACCTCTGGCACCGAATTTAACTAATAATTCTGTTCTACTTTTAACTCCGAGCTTACGATAAATAGATGTATAGTATGTATTGACAGTAGAATATGCAATATTTAACATTGATGCAATTTGACGCATAGTATTCCCGTTTAAAAGCAAAATACATACTTCGGTTTCCCTTTTTGAGAGTTTTAATTCTCTTAGCTGTATCGTTAATCTGTTTTCATAGGTAACGTCAGTTCGATGTAAATCATCTGTCCATTCCGCCGAATAAAGAGTCTTTGTTAATAGTGGTGTCAGTGAAAAAAGCACCATTATAACAACTGTTGAAATAAAAGATATAGAAGTAGTTAAACTTTTGTAATTAGTATTCATTGCTAAACTAGCTAATAAGAAACCTATCAAATAAGAAATTATACTTATTGATACACCAATTCTGTAAAATGTCATGTTGTGAAGTCTTTTAACTATTATTCCTGTTATATAATATATGCTGATAAAACCTGTTGAATAAGAAACACCAAATAAAAAAGCAGATAGTAAGAAAAACTTTTCACTATGAAAAGACAAAATATTAGTACTAAACCCCAACGCAAGTATTGCAAATGATAGGTTTAGTACATAACTGGTATTCATATAAAAATATTTCTGAGTAAGGATAATAATTATAATTCCTAATAAAACACCTGCAGCGTGATAAGAATATGGTGTAAATAGTGGTCTGTTTGTATTATAATGCAACAAAATCTGAGCAAAAAAAGCATTAAACATAAAAACAATAAATGCAAGTACTATTATTATATAGTGTTTTAAGGAAGGGTTTTTATCTGTTTTACACGAATCACAAGCATCTGCGTTACGATAAAATAACGAGCATACAAGAACAGGTATAAAGCCTGCGAATTGCATTGTATTAAGCAAAACTGACCCTGCATCGGTTAATACATACTTCATCTTAAATAGATGAAGTATCCTGGAAAGAAGTATACCTGTGCAAATCGAATAAAGCTTTTCTGAATTGTTAAGTATAAAGTAAAACCCATAACCGGCAGATGCAAAGATATGACCCAGAGCAATGCTACTCAATACAATCCCGATATACGATATTAAATTTGCATTAGAATTAATACTAACTAAAATACCTGTTATTACAATAACAGTACTATATTTTACGTACGGAAGCAGCCTTTTTACGTCAAACACGCATATGAAAACAGCTGTTGCAACCATAAATAAATAGAAAAAAAGACTTGCACTATTTAACTCATATAAATTATGATATTCTCCCTTAACTTCTCCGATTGGCAGTATGTAACAATCAAGCCGCAGAATTATTAGTACCCAACTCATAAAAAATGCGAAGTTATTTTTTGTTATTTTTCTTATGCTCAAAGCTTCACCTTGGAGCAATTTATCTGAAAAAAAATTCTTAAGTTTTCTAAATATTGTTCCCATATCAGTCATCCTCCTATTAATTCTTTCTTCCAAAGCCACAGGGGACAGTTCCGTTCCCTTCGGTTGTTCGCTTTGCTCACAAGACGTCAGAACCGTCCCCATGGCTCTTAATTCTTCAGACAATTTATACTTTTCGAATCAATAACTTGGTTGTAACCAATTATTTAATTTTAATACTCTTCTATGTATACTATACCATATTATCCCTCTTATTGTAAATGCAGATTCCTTTTTTAAATTTTCCAATTTTCTGTATTGCTCTTTCCAGTTATCGTTCTAACCTTCCTAAGTGCTTTACCTTTGTTATCCTGAGCGTAACGAAGTGAAGTGAAGGATCCTTTGCACTGTACTAAAATATAGTAGATGAGATTCTTCGCTATCGCTCAGAATGACAAAAAACAGTCTTAATGCACCTGAATAACTACCTTTCACAAAAAAATGGGGAACCCTCAAATAATTCTTCTTTTGAAGTTTCCCCTAGATAACGGTTTCTAAGGCTCAATGGAGTTAAAACTCCATTGAGCCCACGAGTCCTCTTTATATTTAGCTATACTTACAATTATCTTACTCCAATACTTCTGTAGTTGTTGGTGTGACTACAACAAAACCTAGGTTTTCCATGGTCCTAAGTATTACTACTGCTGCTTCTGCTCTCGTTGTGAATCCTTTAGGATTTATCATTCTGTTTGTATCTCCCTGTATTATTCCCTTTTCCGTCGCAAGTGTCACATAATCAAGAGCCCAATCGGAAATCGTATCCGCATCGGCAAAGTGTGATAAAGAGCTATCACTTTCTGTTTGCTTTATCCGTGCATCTCTATTCAATGCCCGTAAAACCATCACAGTCATTTCTTCCCGTGTGATTGGACTATCCGGTCTGAAAAAACCATCATATCCTGTAGCTATACCCATTTCTGTGGCTGCCTCAATATATGGAAAATACCACTTACCGCTTTCAACATCCGTATATATTTGACTCTGTTGAATTGTTTTAGTCTCAACGACTTCACGTAATGGCTCCATGGACATGATTAACTTTATAAATTCGGCTCTTGTTATTTCTAAATCCGGCGCGAATTCATTCTCATTAATCCCATTGATTACATATCGGCTTGTAAGAACTTCTATGTCCTTTCTGCTCCAATGGTTTAGTATATCGGTGAATGTTTTTTCATATGCCATTACAGCATATTTACCCGCTTTATTTATTGTGCCCTGTACAAAACCGTTTTCGGTGTTGATAGCCCCACATATATATGACCATTTACTCTTATTATCATCCCACCAATATATTCCAAACTTAAGAGGGTCAATTTTTTCTTCAGGTGAATACTTCATGCGGAGCAATATCGGTTTTGCAGGAGTAGCACCTTCAAACGCTATATCAAATACCGAAGAACCAATAACAAGATTACCTATATCCTTTTTATCAATAATCTTTTTCACATCTATCTTCGTTTCAGATAGGAAGGTAGAACTCTCAAATGTCAAAAGAATTTCCTCATCAAATGCTGTGATTTCAGTAGTCTCAATTCCTATCGTTTCGCTGAACTTATCAGATTCGTCTTCAACAATGACGTTACATGAAACACTGTAATTACCATCAACTGATTTGACAGTAATAATCGCCTTACCTTCACCTACAGGGGTAACCATACCGTTTTCTACAACAGCAACATCCTTATTGTTTGTACTCCATACAACATTCTTATTTTTTGCATTTGTCGGAATAATTGTTGCGCTCAGCTTAAATGAGTCACCGCCTACCATAAGACTTAGCTCAGTCTTGTTAAGGTCTATACCCGTTACTCTCACGTTCCGAGTTGTATTTGTATGTCCGGATGTAGGTTTCGATACAACATTAATCAAGCATATATCTGTAAATCCTCCATCAGAAGTAGTAACTGTAATTGTGGCGGAGCCTTTAGAATTTGCATTAACCAACCCTGAATTGTCAACATCAGCTATCTCCGGATTATCGGAACTCCATGATACACTAATATCATCAGCATTTGTCGGCAGCACCTCAGCCGTAAGTTGAACACTTTCACCTGGATGCATAGAAAATTCTGTTTTATTAAGACTTACACTTTCAACCTCTATAACTTTCTCAGGAATTGTCACACTTTCCGAATAATCATCGCTCATAGTGACATCTGCATAGCTTTGCACCATTTTGCTCACCCACACATTACATATATCACCGGTATTCATTGCTACATCCGATATAAACTGAAAGGTTCTTGCAAACATAACATTCTCATTTTTAGGATCCGGCTCTGCATCTACAGCTGTAATTGTTCCGGCTATAAGAACATTATTACCTTTATCATCAGTCATCTCATCATATATCTTAAAGGTATCGTGAGTTACCATATCAGTCTGCATATACTTATCAAATATCAGATTGATTATGCCTCCATGTTCAGCTTTAATCTCAGTTACCGAAGGCGGTGCCAGTGAAACAATTCCCACGTTTACTTCAAGCTGCGGAGGAGGTACCGGAAGCTCTTCACTAAAAGCAATCTCATAGCCTTCCTTTTCATACATCACCTTCCACCAGCCTTCAGGTACATCCCACTTATAGAATCCAACACTATCTGTTAATAGGGGATTCTTCTGTCCTGTCCATTCCGAATCCCAAAGCAGCCACTCTCCTTCAACTTTAACCAATGCCGAAGCAGTAACACCTTCAATACGATTGCTCTCTACACCTTCGTATACATAACCACTTGGGTCGATGAGAGGTTTTGCTATTCTATAACTTGGTTTCAATCCCAGCAGGTATTCCGAATCAGACACTTTCTTTTTTTCTTTACATTCCGGTTTGATTCTGGAGTCAATTCTAGCTCTTAAAGCCTCGTACTCCTCGTTTTGTGTCTTTTCCATATGTTTATCTATTAAATGCCCAACGATGGTTGTTCCAACAGCAACACCTAGTTGAACTGCCCACCCTCCTACCGGTACAAAACTTAAAGCCAAAAATCCGACAGTCAGAATGGATTTAACCACTGTTCGGGATTGTGTTCTGGACTGCTGCCATTCAATATCATCCCTGTCCATTTCGTAATCAAATTGATATGGGGCATGATAACAAGGACTATTAACCTGTTTCTTCAGCTCTTCAAGAAGCCTTAGGTGGCGATTTGAAGCGCTTCCGCTTGCAGCTGTATCATGTATACTGTACACATCCAGCCCTGCTTCAATGACTGTTTTTTTACCAAACACTTTTACAAGCTGATTTGGTACACGGGTTGATAATAATGAAACAACCGGTGCCGCTGCAAGAAGACTTTTTGTTTCAAAGTTTTGCGCCTGCTGCAAAACTTCTTCCTGTAATAATAACGCTGTAGGAACTATAAAGGTAATCTCAAAAGTATCATCCTCGCGAATTTCATACTGAAGATTTCCTATAGGTAAATCTGAATCAGGCGAATAACCTACAGGTAGTTCTCCTGTATAGTTGGATATCTCCATTGTTGTTTCAATTACAGTATTTCTATCTCCGAGCATTACCTTTGATGACATGCTAAGATTATCCTTCTCGCTGTTATATAACAATTCATTAGCAGGTTCTATTACGGTAGCATTACCCCATAATGGTGGCAAATCACTCCGTTGCACATCCTCTTCTATAGGCTCATAATCTGAAATTTTCCATGGTTCTTTTTTTGTCCTATATGAAGCCCTAATTTCCCCTACCGGCTGCACTCCGGACCAGCTACCAGAAAACTTGTTTTCATCAGCATTATGTATTATAGATTCTTTACTTATAAGTCTCAAGCCATCTGCTGATAGTAGTTCAAAATCAATTATTCGAGAACTGTCGTCAAAATAAACATCAATCTCGTGGCTTACGTTAGAGCCTTGAGATGTATAGAAAACCATATACGTAAACTTTGAATTAGGTTTTAATTCTTCTACTGTTTTACCTGTAAAATCATTTACGGTAAGCACTATTTTAGTTATGATAGGTCGATTGCTATCATACTCTACAGAAACGGTCTCCGAATAAGCCGGTTGCCCCGAAATCTTGTTAAAGCATTCAGCCATAAGGTAATGTGTGTAAGGGTCTCCGCGGTTTGGCAGAGTTATAATAGTATCCCATACACCAAAGTGGTTTGCTATTGCTTCTCCAACAAGGTATGAACTATCGTAAATTTTTATATTGGAACCCTTCGGGGCATTACCACTCACAGGTACGGTTCTATCCTTTATAAATGCAGGTACAGATATTGATACATAGGGAGCTTTTATTAATACTTCACCAATCGTCTCTTGAGTAAACCTGTTTAGACCTCCGCTGGTATTATAAAAACTAGCCCAAAATCTTGATGAACTCCATGGACTTTCCGGATTATCCGTAAATCTCACCTGAAATATAATAACACCTTCAATTTCTTCAATCTGTGTTCCATCAAGAACTGAACCGCCCATATGCAGTTTTATAATGTCAATCTTCCCATTATCTTCTAATAAAGTTACTTCAGGTGTTTTTGTATTATTTGCCGGCTTAATAACCAAGCTGTCTTCAATATATGTGCTTCCCTGTGGAATGTCCACAAAGAAATTCAAATCAACAATTACCGGATGGGTAGTTGAGTAACTATACTTTGCTGTTAGTGTTACTAGTTTACCGGGTGAAACTTCATAATCACTGGCTCTATATTGATTTCCTTCTTCTTCCTTGAAAAATTCCACGAACGTTTCTTCTTTTTTCTCAATGCCAACAAGTCCAAGAGATGTAATTTGGTTATCTTCGACCAAAACATCTTCAAAAACAATAGCATCCTCACCAAAATATCCCATTAGTTTTTCATAAGGATAATTAGTAAGTGGTGCTTTCGTATGAAGTATTACCGTATATTCCCCTTGTTCCAAATTACCAGATGTTATTTCATCAAATCTTGCTTCATATTTTGAAACATAAGATAAATCATTATCATCCTGTTTATAAATTGTAGCCCACACTTTATAGTCAATGGGTTTATTATAAACATCTTTAAGTTGAACTTTTATTTTTCCCTGTTCCACAAGTACCATGCTTATTCTTCCCCAACTGTTTTCATCAAGAATTACAGTTTCTGTTTGTTTTGCATATCCTTGGTCAGTTTCGTCTACAGTTACTTCAATTATATCCCCCGGTTCCGCAAGAGGAACAGGATAAAACAAAGCAATACCCTTTTGTACATATGTTTCAAAGTTTTTAGGCGTACCTTCCCTGCCGGTATTTTTAATGGTTATGTTTGCCATTTGTTGAGTGAATTTATCTTGCCCAATAAAATCTATATCACCTATACTCCTATACTTTAGTTCCACCATAATCCTTCTTTCAATTGGAACAGATATATGGTATTCTCTGATTTCATCTTTTTCCAAGGGCAATTCTAAGTCGTATTCTCTGGTCCTTGAAACAGTATGCATAACTCGTAAATATACTTTACCTGTAAATACTTCTATGCTGTATTCTCCTTTTTCATCTGTTATAGTTTGAGTTCCCAATAAAGAACCATCTTCTGCGTTTGCATAAGCTGTTATTATTGCATCACTTATAATATCTCCATCTTGATTTTTCACAGTTCCGCAAATTACTGCCTTCGGTCTTTTTGGAACAATAATATTCTTGACATTTTCACCCGGCAGTAATGTAACAGTTTCAACAACAGACATATAGTCCTGAATTTTTCTATCTACCTTTACAGAAATCCTATAAGTTTCACCTTCTATTCCATTGTTTACTATGGGTTTTTTTGCTACGGAAGTTTGTCCAATGCTTCTCACCCATCCATCATGTGCCGGATATCCCCCGGCAACTACTACATTATCTGAAGATTCAATTGTTACTACTGCACTGTATTGTGCATTCCAATCTGTATTATAAAATGCATTGCCTTCTTCATCAATAATCTTTAATTCAAGAGTAGCAGGAGCCTTATTAAAACTAAATACCTGCTCTTTCATCAATCCACCGATTATCTCGATATCTTCATATTCTCTAAGATTAATACTGCCACTCACTAGTTTGAGCTCATAGTCTCCGGATGGCATTAACCCTGTAAGAATATATTCTGAAGAATCATCTATCTTTACCTTTTCCCCGACTTTCTTAGAATTACTCCAAAGTGATAATTCTGCATTATTAAACCCCTGCAGTTTATCCAGAGTATCAGCCGACATCTTGACCTTCAGTCCTCCATTTACCGGGATTGGAAGACCATCTGTATCCATTTCTGCATTATTGTTATTCTCAAATACAACTCCCGTTATTTTTTCAATGCTTCCTGCTCCATCGGGTATGGTTACTGTTCCTTTGTATGTAGATGTTTCTTCTTGATTATTCTCATCATCAATTTCAGGCAGGACAAGTTCCACTTTTTCTTTCACACCACTCGAATGCATATATTCAATAATCGCTTTTGCTGTTTTCTCAGCAGTTCCAACAATTGTTATATCAAGATTCGTGCCTGCATTCAAATGATTGTGGTTATCCCATGACCCCGCCCATTTTACTGAGGTTATCTGAATATTTATCGGTTCTTGGGTAGTCAATTTGATTTTTGCCGGTTCAGAATTATTACCTGCACTGTCTACGGCAATTACCTCATACTCATATTCTGTTCCGGCGATAAGCCCTTCATCCCTATATGACCATTGTTTCTCCGACATAGATGATACCGTTCCCACCAGACTCCCATTTCTTAAAATCTCATACGAAACAGCTTCACCTTCAGATGCTTCCCATGTGAGGTGGATGGTTTCTTCATCGGGAGAGAACCCTTCCACATTCTTTGGTATTCCAGGTGCTGTCCTATCGACAACCACTGTAACCGGAGTACTTTCCATTCCGGTTTCTCCTGATTTAACAGCAACTGCAGTTATTTTGTATTCGCCCTCAGACAGAAGAGTTAACGTTACTTCAAACCGTCCACTTTCATCAGTATATGTAGAAGCTGCCTCTATGCTTTCTCCTCCATCCAGCCTATAAGAAACCTTAACTTCTGAATTCAAAGATGCTTTTCCGGAAATTGTAATGCTTTGACTGTTTGTCGGTGAAATTTGAGCATCAAGAACAGGTATACCCGGACCGCTAATGACTGTAAAGTTGGTCTCATCATATATCCCTCCAATGCTTCCCAAATCCAGTTCAAGACTGGCACCATATACTCCCTCTATCAGGTCCTCGGGTATAGTATAGCTGCCTGTAAAAAAAGTGGTTTCTTCAGGGAAGCAGTTAATAGTGCCATTATCTACACTCCAAGACTGCCAATGCGTGAGAATTTCATTATTATCACCGGCATTCTTATACCTGAATATCGTCTTACCCGTGTGGTCTCTTATAACTATAAAAGGAACAACTTCATATTTTTCGAGGGTGCTATCTGTATCATGGTTTAAATAATCCTCCCAACCAACAAAAGAGAAATTACAAGCTGCGGCTATCAGCCTGTTCCCCTCCTCATCATATATATTGTTTTCAAATTCAATTGTTTCTAAATTTCCAACAATATTCTCCTCCGCTGTGATTTCAGCACTAAATGTGCTTCCCGCTGTCCATTCTACAGAACCATTTTCTTGAAGTTCCAACTCATTTTCAATCCATAAATTCCAACTTCCGCTTTGCTCATAGCAAGTATATACACCTTGTGCCTTGTATGTGCCGGGAGTTAATAGGATTTTTTTACTAAAAATTTCAGAACCCTGAGCCATAGTGTGATAGAACACAGGAGACATGGAACCTTCTTCACTAAACAAAGTGAATGCCTGTATCGGTGTTACTTCACCTTTATCTGCAGAAAATAAACACTCTATAAGGTTGCTGCCACCGATTTCTAATATTTGACTATCAGGCATTTGCTCGTCAACATAGATATTTTCTGTCATATAATACAGGGGGTTTTCCTGCCACCCTTCTCCCCAT
>LSQX01374836.1_pt1 | contig 33433 bp, 25 predicted proteins | sample 654561 | NCBI WGS metagenome assembly LSQX01 (sample SAMN04489861, study PRJNA283612) | anaerobic digester metagenome | isolation source: 4 biogas reactors fed with cattle manure at either 37C or 55C with and... | place: Denmark: Kongens Lyngby | collected 2014 | reverse complement strand
CCCGTAAACCTGGGCGCCGCAGGCTCTGGAGAGTCGGGCAAGTAATCAGGGAGCGGGACGTCTACCTTACCAGGAAAATCACGGCACCCCCCGTCTTTACTATAGGCCCAGTCTGTCTGTCTTGAGCGAGGCTTGGAGAGGTGTTATTTCGGAGACTCAGAGGTAAACTGGTCGATGTCCTTCGCAAACGAACCAGCCGTCTCCGCAACCGTGTTCTATCGCAAGGCTGCTCCCGTTATGACTAGCACTCAGCCAGGACTCGCCTATCGGATGGTGCGATATTCCACCACGAGTGGTATGGATAGCTTGTCGAAAGCACAACCGAGCGACTCTCATTCGATAGCTGTCCTGAGTCGTCCAATTGCGGGCGAATCCTGAATGCGGGAGGGGCGAAGGTGAGGCACGCACTCGATCTCTCAACTGATCCGCCGCAAACGATCGACGCTTCCCAGGGACGGGTCTGGGGTAGGTACCAGTGCCCGGGTTGTCGCGTTCGAGTTAGGTTCGTTCGTGGAACGATCCAACGAGACCATTTTCGCCATGCCGGCCGGACTCCTCGCGAGAAAGACCGGGCAGCACAGTGCGAATTCTACGTCGCTGGCCTATCCGACTACGATCCCTCGATCACTGAGCCAGATGGGGAAGAGATTTCTGTTTCTGCTCCTCCGAAACTCTACGTTCAATGGCATGGTGAACGGCAACATAGACCTGAATGGTCGCTTTTCCTTTCGCTAGTGAACATGCCGGAGACGCCCCTCGCCTTCTTTCACATTGAAGACGACGCACAGAGTCCACCGGGAATTCCGCGGGAGATTCCTTGTGAGGTCTTCCCAAGGACCAGACGCTTTTTGGTGCGAGTCCGGCCAGGAGAGTACCATGTTCGCGGGTTCGACAGCCAGCGTCAGGAGGTCTGGTGTGATGCCTCCCGGGCTAGCCTATATTCAACTCGTCCCAATGTCTTCAGAGTGTCGACGGTTGGAGGATTCCAATTAGACCCGTCAGAGCCTTTGATCCGCGGTCAGAGCTACTTCGCCGTTTGTCATGAAGACACTCGATTAGTCCCGCCGCCGACTGGCGACTTGCTTGAGGTAACATCGTCCACCATCTGCGATGTCGATAGGGAGTGGGTCGGTTACCTTCTTTTGGTACCCACTGATACTACCACTCAATTTGAGCACTGGTGCACGGAGTCGCTGGGGCGTCGCCTTTCTGATCCCCCGCCGCAAGTGCGTATTGTGTATCCACCTACAGTCGAGGATGAGGATGGCAATCAGCGAATCCTATTACCTGAAGACGTCGTGTTAGGACTCGGCAGTGGCTGGGGACACCCAATTGTGGAATTCCACGATCACAATCTGGACCAGTCAAGTGAATGGCCCCTGGAAAGCAGCAGCGAGTTCTGCTCGCTCGGCCGTTTATCGAACGGACGGTATACCGTTTATGTACGCGATGATCTGAGCGACTTTCACGACGAATTGCGTATCGACGTTGTCCTTGACGCGATCAGAACACCGAGGGGTGTCGAACTCGTTACTGCGAAAGATGGAGCCGACCGGCAGTCCCATGTGGCACTTGTTTCAGATGATGCTGTATGCGTCTGGCAGGAGTTGATGTCGCGAAAGCGATCTCTTCTAGATCTAAGAATCCCACAGTCTTGGCAAGCAACCCTTCGGTTGACAACAAGGAGGGGTGGCAACGAGGCTCATGTGATTGTGCCAGATACCGATCTAGGACTTCTTCGTCAGTTGATGGCCGCGGATTACACAAGTTGTCAGTTAGATGCCGGGGCCTTTGGCAGTGTTTCCTGGGAAAATGCACCCTCAGGCGATGCGATTGGTGCCATTGCTCTCGCCCCAACTCTCGAATTGAAGTTGCGTTGGCTGGAACTGATACCTCACTCACCACATGGGGAAGTGCCGGTATTCCGGGCATGTTACATCGAGCAAAGCCGGTTTTCAGAGCGGTACCGTGACCTCATACATCGTTTCTCAACTACTAGGCACTGGCCTATGAGGGTCCTTCCGCTGGTACAATCGGTCTGGAACGAATTGTTGCAACTATGCGAGACGGGTGCCAAATGATGAACAGCAACTCGCTACAAAAGGTAATAGGGTTTTGCCCGCAGCAGCACCATTCAGCAAGCGGATTTCTATTTGTAGAAGTTGCAGCCATGCTGGAGCCGAGGAGCAACCGCTGGATCAAGGTTGTGGATTCAACCTCGCACTTCCCGCCGAGAGGGACTGTGTATGTCCCAGAGCAGTTGCTTCCCGACCACTTTCAAGGTCAACCTGACAGTGCGGCAGCTTGGGCGGTGATGGATCAGCCTAACTGGGCGGAACTTGGAATTGGGGCTCGTCATCGGGCGACTAGTCTGTCCATTTGTCCGCCTGAAATTGTCGATGTCCCGTGCTCGTCGACGGATATCGAGATTGCACGGCGTCTACTTCTTTATGACGGGGTTCGCCATGTCGGTGGCGTTCAAGGCCGCGATTCCCTCCTGAGATTTAGAGACGGGACAATTGCTGGGCCAGTCCGACTGCTTGCGAAGGCGGGTGTACGCGACTCCTACTACTGCACAGAGAGCACACTGAGTGATCCAATTTCCGCTTGGGAGTCTATAGAACTCTGCCATTTGTCGTGTAAAGGATGTAGCCGTGATTTTGTCGCAAGGGATCGCCTTCCGGACACAGGCATGTACCTTGACTTCGCGTCGCTTGAGGTAGCTCTCAAAGGCATGCAGGTTCGCGGCGGTATCGGATCAAGTAAACCCGAATTGGATGTAGATGCCAAGGCACTGGCACGCCAACTGTCAACTGTGCTTGAGGCATATCCAAGCACTCCTATGTTCACTGCTCGTCGAAGTCGTCTGGAACAATTGCTTGATAGAGTTGATAAAGCCTCGGCTGCATGGGAATCTTGGGAAGAATATGTTGCACAGCATCCCAAGTTCGAAGAAGCTGTAAAGGAATCTACTGCCAGCCTTCGCGATGAGATTGGGAAAGAAGTACGGAAAGAGCTATTTGAAAAGGAAGCCGATCTTATAACGAAGATCGGTGAACTCGAGTCAAAGCAAGCGGACGAGGAGGAACTATTTACTATTATCCAGGAGGAAGTTGAACAGAAGAAGCAGGAACGAGACATTCTAAAGGCCGAGGTTGATCGTCTCCAAGGCGAGCCCAAGCATGCTGAACAGCAGGCGGCGACCGAGGAGGCTGTTCCGTGTCCCCGGCAAGACGAATCGGTGCAGCAGGTCTCCACAACAACCGCGTATGTTCGGTGGATATCAAAGTCGTCTGACCGAACAGAGACACTTGAGTCTGCCGATCAGGCAATCTCGCACTTGGAGAAAAACCTGCAACTTATCGGTCTCTTGCCGGCCTCCAGTGAGACTCTCGCCCGCGAGATTTTTGTAGCATCCCTCTTGGGGCAGGCAATGTTCTTCCGAGGCTCCTACTCAGACTCTCTAGCTGACCTAGTTGCTACCTCTTTGTCGGGGTCGATGTGGTGGCGACTTTCCGTTCCTATCGGTAGGCTGGATCGCATTGAGCTTCCCAGATGTGAGAAAGACGTGCCTGTAGGAGCAATAGTGTTGGAGGGTGTAAACCGCTCCTGTTTCGACGCATACGGGGCGACGGTCAGACGCATTTTGCAGGAGCGGACTTTAGGGTTGGGCGTTGACGGCGAGGTGGGGCCGATTGTGATCGGGACCCTTCTTGATGGACCAAGTTGTCTGCCGCCGAGTTCGTCTCTGATTGCCTGCGGATGTCTTTGCGATACGGACTTGCTCTCCTGGAAGGCACTTCGTGGTGCTTCGCTCCCCGTCCCAGGCTGCTGTTCACTGCAGGCGTGGAAGCTGGAAGGTAAGCGATTTCCCATGAGAATGCCCGAGATCCGCGGCAGACGACCAGGAAGTGCCCAGTGGCGACGAAACGTTGTGTCAGCTGGAGGAATGTTGTCGGCCGCAAATGAGCGACAAGCTCTGGCCTCTGTTGTCTGCGGTTGGATTGCCCCATATCTTGGCTCTCTCAATATTTCTTCCCTTCCTGATGAGTTGGCCGAGGGGCTTCACGAAGTTCTCAGCGAGGAGAAAGTCGTGGGGCATCTGCTTGCCAATGGAATTGAGGTGCCGTCATGACGGCAGAGACCCCATTTGCATCCGTGAGTCAGACCACCGTGCTTGAGCAACTCACGAATTGGGCACACTGCGGAGGCTGTCCCGGCGGAGTGGCTGGGATTCGCGATCGGGTCGTGGCCGACTACCTTCGGCATCACCTGGTGCTTCACAGTTGTGGAGAATCGTATGACGGCACGGTTCCCGTACACATTCATCGTCTTCGCATCGTTCTTCGGCGTCAGTTGGGAGGGGTGTCCGACTGGTTTTCAGGCCGCCGTTCCTGGCCATTCCGCCCAATAGGCGACGACTGCGACACTGATTCACGGAGTGAAGAAGTGGACAAACGGTGTTTCACGATCCTAGAGCATCTTTCGGAAGTGGTTCATTGTGGTGGTGGATACTACCTTCCTACTCCACTAAGAGCAGTCACGTTTGCGTCAGGAAAGACAATTCTGATCGGCGGATTGTCTACCCACATGATTCAGAGGCAGTGTGGTCTTGATGTTACATGGGCTGGTTTTGGCCGATGTCTAGCAGCCCCAGCAGATTCTCCTGCAGCGATTCCTTGTCAGTCGGCAGTACGTTGGCTCAACGTGTCGGGTGCATCGCTTGAAAAGTGGACTGACGACCTGCTGCGGCGGGCCAAGACCGGATTGCGTGGAGCGGGTTCAGCGAGCGAGGTTATGGGTTTCGAGGTTTACGATCCGCGAGGTCCCGGACAGCAACATCGCCGCTGGACTGCCGCAGGTCTATGGCGAAAAGGGAAGCCGGTACCAGACGACCTCTCTCTCTGTCGCACTCAGGAGCGACCGCGGAACTTTTGGCTGGCCCGCTTATCCAGGAAGTCGACTGGCCTCAGCTTTTCAAGCCTTTGTGACGTGCCCGCCGAGGACAGCAGACGCTTGATGTATGGCTTGGATCAAAGGGCTGGCCGTCCTGTTGAAGTTCGCACGCGGCGAAACGATGAAGGCAGCAGCCGGGTCGTCAGTTTGGGCAGTTGGCCCACTGTTGAACTGCTTCGGGTACTTTTTGCCCTTGGCTACCGGCGAGAGAATCCGAAGAGAGACGGGAGTGTCCTGCCCCTCACTTTCGAGGTGGCCGACAGGTGGTGGTCAGACGTCTGCGATGCAATTGAGACACTTGGAATGAAGGTCATTGATGAGAAGGACAACCTGTAGGAAAGCACACGTATAGGAACGTCTCACGATGTCAACAAACCAAAACGATCACTCGTCTGGCAGGCATGACTACGGCGTTAGGAATGTCGGGCATTCGCTACATGAAACGCTCGCTGCATATATCGAGGCTCAGTACCATATTCGCAACGAAGGCCTCATTCGTGAGCGTCATCTGCTCTTGGATGAACCCGAGAGCATAATGCAGAGACCATATGTGGAGGCCACTCCGATCTACCAAGCTGGGGGCAGCTATGGGGGAATCAGTATTCCGCATCCAGCTCGTGAACTCCTGTCAGAACTCGCAGCATTCGAGAATCCCAGTGTCGGCATTTTTGATCCCCCCTATGTTCACCAGGTGCGGGCACTGGAAACGTTCTTTGCCGGTGACGATCTGATTGTCGCGACGGGCACAGGGTCCGGAAAGACAGAGAGCTTTCTCATGCCTATTCTCGGCGAGTTGGCAATGGAGGTCACGCGTCCAGGAAACGCAGCCAATTTGCCCGGTATGCGGGCTTTACTGCTGTATCCACTCAATGCCCTTGTAAGCGATCAACTTGCTCGTGTTCGCCGGTTGTTTGGTGACCAACGTGTGGCAGAGCGGCTTTCGCAGGGCCGGAAACGCCGCGTACGGTTCGGAATGTACACAAGTCGCACCCCTTATCCAGGAGCACGCAATGGCGATCGTGACCAGCGGGACGTAAAGCCTCTCTTCGAACAATTCTACCTTGACTCCGACGGAAATCGTGGCTGGATCGAGGTGCAGAGACACAAGGAGCAACTGCAACCGCGTGGTCGATGGCCGCGTAAAGACCTCGCAAACTTCTACGGTCGACAGGGGACACGGTGGGCGAATCGCCTACTGACCCAGTCTGGCGATACCGAATTGCTGACCCGGCACGAAATGCAGTTGACCTGTCCCGATATACTCATTACGAATTACTCGATGCTGGAGTACATGATGCTTCGGCCGATCGAGCGTGACCTCTTTGCCCAGACGAGACAATGGCTGGAACACGACCCTGATGGAAAACTAATCCTCGTATTGGACGAAGCCCACATGTACCGTGGAGCGGGCGGTGCAGAAGTGGCTATGCTTATACGACGACTACGGGCAAGACTCAATCTGCCACGAGAACGATTCCGGTGCATCTTGACTTCTGCAAGCCTTGGGCAGGGCGAAGAAGCAGAACAAGCCGTATTGCAGTTCGCCCAACATCTGACAGGGCTGGAGTCAACAGTATCTCATTCCATCCATCTCGTCCCTGCTATGCGTGAAACGAGAGCAGGAGCGGCTGTCGGCTCAAACGATGAGGCGACTGCACTTGCAGCCTTCGACCTAATGACGTTCCAACGCTTTGAACTTGGATCGCAATACCGCCGCGATGCCTTTCAAGTCGTTTCACGTCTGGCCGGGGATCTTGGATGGTCAGAGCCTGACTCGGCTGAAAGACTCCCCCAATATCTCTTTGACCGGTTGTCCGGCTGGGGCCCCGTAGAGCAGATGATTGCCACCATCTCTGGAGCCGCGACAGAGTTTCCACAACTAGCAAGCCAGCTATTTCCACGTTCGGGCTCTGAAACGAGGGAACGAGCGACGGAGACCCTTCTGGCACTGGCGACATTCGCCCGGCAGGACAGCCAGAACCAAGGCGAACGAGTATTGATGCCGACTCGATTGCATCTGTTCTTTCGGGGGCTGCCCGCACAACATGTGTGCACAAACCGCAGGTGTCAACATCGGCGTGATCGTTCGGGACAGGGGCCATACCTGCTCGGCCGAGTTCATACGCGTCCGGTCGTCCGGTGCGAATGCGGCCATCGTGCATACGAATTGCTTACACACCGTCGGTGTGGCACAGCCTTTCTCCGTGGCTTCACTGAAGGGCCAACGGGTCAGTTCCTATGGCACGAGCCAAGTGGGCTGGTCGGCGTCGACCCTGGAGCACCTCTTTGTCAGGTTGAATTGCTCGTTGAACATCCCCACCAAGATGCCATTCAGGGAAACGAGGTTGTTCCCGTTTGGCTCGATACGGCCACCGGTCGTCTGGCATATCAGCAGCCAGAGGATATCGAAGCTTGGCTACGCCTCTTCCTGCCAACAGTTGGGCCGGAACCGACGCAACGGAGATTTGCACGCTGTCCGGTATGCCGTAAGAGTTGGGGCTCCCGACGGAGCGAAATCATGGATCTTGTCACAAAGGGAGAAGCTCCTTTTTCGAACTTGGTGAAGACCCAGGTTCTTACGCAACCGCCGCGACGATCGCGAAGCCCTCAATCCCCAAACGAGGGTCGAAAGGTTCTGCTATTCTCGGACGGACGTCAAAAGGCCGCTCGATTGGCCCGTGACATACCACGTGAGGTGGAGCAAGATGCGTTCCGACAGGTCCTTGTGTTGGCCGTTCGAAATTTGGAGACAATAGCGGGCGAAGTTCGCCCCGATAGCAGCCTATACGTTGCATTCGTTAGTGCAGCATCCGAAAACTACCTCGCCTTCTTCGACGGAAACGATCAGCGGAACTTCCTGCGGCACGGCCGTGAATTCCGTGACTGGTATGGTGGTGCTCTGGAAGAAGCATGGGCAGACCGCTGGAATCCCGCACCAATACCGCCTCGCTTTTGGGAAGCTCTCCTACGACAATTGTGCAGCCGCTTCTATGCTCTTTCATCGACAACTTTGGGTTACATCAGTCCGACTAGAACGGCTCATCGACGATTTACAGAAGATCTTCAATCTCTATTCGCACACCCGGACCATCGGCAACTTCAAGAACAGGCAATGGCACTATCTGTAGCTTGGATCGCTGATGCGTTGCAGGATTACCTCGCATTTGGAGGCGATGGGATTACGGATCTTATGCGTAGTGTCGTTGCAGGCTATTATGGAGGCCATTGGGGGACGCCGGAAAGCCTCTCAACTCCCTTTCGTGGAATACTTGAAAGTGTCGGGGGCATAACGCGTCAGCAGACTAACGAGATATGCCGTCTGCTGATCCATCACTTCTGTGGCGAGCAAGCAAACAGGGACAGGCATTTTCTCAATCCTAACAGAATTCGGATTGTAGTTGGTCTCGATGACGTATGGTATCAATGTCAGGATTGCACTCATCTCAGTCCCGTCTCACTGTTTGACTCCTGTCCGAACTGTGGCGGAAATAGGGTTCAGCCGCTTTCTCCCGCGGAGAGTGACTATCTGCGATCGCGAAAAGGATTTTGGCGAACCTCGATGGCGGACTGTCTCGCGGGGCGGTCCCGGCCCTCATACATATGTGCGGAAGAGCACACAGCCCAACTGTCCTATCGGGATCGAGGGGAGGTGTACGCCACAACCGAAGAATTCGAATTGCGGTTTCAGGACATCGTCCTGGAAGGTCGGGAAAACGACGGGCCGATCGACGTTCTCAGCTGCACAACCACGATGGAGGTAGGTGTTGACATCGGCTCGCTCGTCGCCGTTGGATTACGAAATGTCCCACCTCAGAGAGAAAACTACCAACAACGGGCTGGCCGAGCTGGACGGCGGGGCTCCGCCGTATCTACGGTCGTTACGTTTTCCCAAGAAGGGCCGCACGACAGTTACTATTACGGTCATCCCGCCGAAATTGTGTCCGGGACTCCTCGTCGACCTGTTGTTCATGTACGCAATCCCCGCATCGTTCGTAGGCACGTTCATGCTTACTTGATACAAACATTTTTTCACGAATTGATCGACCAAGGCAACTTGCCTCCGGGTGGTAGCGGTGGTCGCCTTGAAAGTGCCCTCGGTGATGTCGCGACGTTTTTCCTCGGGTCGTCTGATAATTTCACACTCACCAACTTTCGCACTTGGATACTGGCCAACATACTGGACCCCGCTGCCTCACGGGTCTCCGACGTTGTGGCATGGCTTCCGTCCGGTCTCTCACAGACTCCGGAAGGATGGGTACGGCGTGTCTCACAACAACTTATTGACCAACTCAGTGACTTCGCGGTCGAGATGGGCAGCGATCCACCTGCCGCCGAAACACAGCTGTTAGATTTTCTTTTCGATCGGGGAGTGCTTCCGACATACGCATTTCCGACAGATCTGTGCTCGTTCCAAATTGAAGAATATCGCGAGCATAGAGTCAGTATTGTTGAGCAACCACAGCAAGCCTTGAATCAAGCTTTGAGTGAGTATGCTCCGGGGCGTCTGCTGGTAATCAATAAACAGACCTACAGAAGTGGAGGAGTTGCCGCCAGTGTTCTCCCGCATGAAACTGATCGTGCTTCTCTCCTATTTCAGCGAACTCGGGATTATATCTTTTGCCCTGAGTGCTCATTCGTGCAAATCCCAGACCGGGGAGGCATGCCGCTCCCAGACGAATGCCCATTGTGTCATTACTCTGGCGATCTGCGGCGAGAGACTATGGTCACACCGCAGGTGTTTCACCCGGAGGGTGCGGGACCGATTTCACAAACGGATAGGGACCAGGATTTCACGTACGCAACGTCCGCTCAACTTCCAGTTCCCGTAGGAGTTGAAGACCTTGGTGGTGCTACATCGGTTGGGGCACACGCTTTGCTATACTCTGCACTCGATCAGCGATTGGTTGTGGCCAACAGAGGTGACGAGGAGACACGCAGTGGATTCTGGGTTTGTGATTGCTGCGGTGCGTCATACGTCGCGGAGGACAGTTCCCCGCCACCGCACCCGCGACGCCGACCTTACTATGTCCAGACCCCACCTGGTCAGCCAAGTCCCGGGCAGTGCCAGGGAACGTTCCACCGAGTGTTTCTCGGCAATATATTCCGTTCAGACTTGATGCTTCTGAGAATGTCCATTGAGGAACCCTTCGGTCAGAACCTCGCAGATCGGGTGTTTCGTTGTGTATTGGAGGACTCACTTCGAACGTTTGGTGAGGCCCTCCTGCTAGCGGCGAGTCGCCATATGGACATCGATCCATCGGAGATGAGTTCGGGCTTCCGGCTCCTGCCGCAGGAAGATGGGGCAGTCCTTCAGGCGGATGTCTATTTGTTCGACACTCTAGCTGGTGGGGCTGGATACGCGGAACAGGCTGGGCATGAACTCGGGCAAGTCTTTGACGTGCTTGCTGACCTACTTAGCGGCTGTACCTGTGACACGTCCTGTCAGGACTGCTTGCGACATTACGGGAACCGATTCTACCATGAATCGCTCGATCGCCACCTTGGGCTGGCATTACTCAACTATATCCGCGACGGTGTCTACCCGGCAACCGACAACCTGGCTGAGCAAGCTGGGAAACTGGAACCGCTTCGTCGCATGTGCCAACTGGATGGCTATCGTGCAGACATCAATGTGTCAGTTGGAACACACACCGTTCCACTGCTGGTCGAACGTGATGGCAATCGGGCAATTATTGGCACGTATCACGGATTGCTTTCCGACCAATCGCTTCAATTCGAACATCCTCTGAATTCCTTACGTGGCACGACGGGGGCAGCCGTCCTTCTCGAAAACGACTATCGGTTGACTCGAAATCTTCCCGGTACATACCGCGAAGTGCGGCGAATTCTCGGGGAGTGATCAATGGACCCACTCTACCTACTGCACCCGGCCGTAACGCCGGCGGCGACTCCAGAGCGTTGGAGTTGGTCTTCTCTGTCGGAGTGGAGGACCTGCCCACGGCAGTGGTGGCTATCGAGATGTTTGTACCCGAATGTTCAAACGAGTCGGTATCCATCGTGGGTAAGCCAGTCACGGCTGTCGGGCAGCCTCGTGCACGAGGCACTTGAGGCGTATTGTGGACAACGGAGAAATGGCTCAGCCACGCGGCTATCGGACTTTGACGCCTATCAGTTCATCAAACGTCAGTTGCACGTAGAATTGGCCGAATTGAGAAAGAACCCTCGAGCAAACCGTGGCCGGCTTGCGGCTGGCTTCTCGTTGGACCGATGTGTAGCTGACTTTTACCGCATAGCATCCCATCTACCAGACACACAGCGACTACAGCCAAGGAACGAACCTGCAACACGCGGAAAGCGGATGTATCCGATCCGGTATGCCGAAGAGCACACCGTTCTTACCGATGATCCGCCGTTGCTCGGACGTCTCGATCAAGTTCGGGATGGAGTCCTTGTTGATTTCAAGACTGGACGTCCTGACGCAGAGCGTATCAAGAAACATGAACAGCAGCTATGGTTCTACTCCGTGCTCTGGTGGCTTCGATACGAACAGGCTCCTGCCGGCCTTGAACTCCGATACGCAAATGGGGCCACCTACGCTGTCACGGCTTTGGCTGAAACTGAGTTAGCAGAGGCAGCCGGTCGAATCCGGGCCGAGATTGCCGAAGCAGGAAAGGCACTAGCCAATCCTCCTCCTCCGGCCAGAATTGACGTGTCAACGTGTCGTGCCTGTCCCGTCCGTCAGTTGTGCGACGAGTATTGGAGCGACAGCAGAACGCTTCCTTTGCGATTCGTTTCCATGACTACGGATTCGCAGCACTCGGACTTTTGCGATGTCCGCGTAATCTCTCTCCCAGCCGAGTGGGAGATCGGTTCACATCTTCTTGGACAGGCCGGCACTGAGGAATTCGGGCTGGTTCACATTTCAGTTCCAATGCCTAAGTGCCCTGACACTGATCAATTGAGCATCAGCGAGGTGCGAATGTTGGGTGCGGCAGTCAAGCATCAGGGCAATGATGTGTCAATCAAATCGATCGCCACATCGGAAATATTTTGGCTTCTCCGGGGCGGATCGTTTCTTCGCAATTCAATCTGTTAGGAGCAGCCCAACCTGGGCCCGACGTTCACGCCTGCGTGAATCATCGACAAGCAGTCCTGATCGACCAGCCTCACAATCGACGTGGCCAGTCGCTAGTACTGCACTCGGTCGGTCATCCGCACAAGCGTTTCCGCTGTATTCACCGTTGCGACGTTGTCCTGATGTTGTGGTGGCGATTCGTCAGTTACCCGTCGATCCCATGGAGAAGCGGTGCCTCCTCGTAGACAACCGGCAACTCGACTCTAGCTCCGTGTTCGATGGGACTGACTAGCGTGTGCTCCGACACTTGCATGAGTGCGTCTTCCTTCTCTATCCGCTTTGAGAGCCAGCGTTTCCTCCAATAGTCAACGATCTTTGCTGACATGTCCGCGGGGTCATCGCTCGGCAATACATACTTCGGTCGCTTTTCACGTCCGATCAGGCATTCGCGGAAATTCGATGCCAAGCCGATTCCGTACAGCACCCTTGGGCTGCCGTGATTCAAAACGTAATCAGCGGGAAGGTGACAAGCGTCGAGGCCGCTTCGGACCTTCCGCATGCGGGGGTTTGTGCCCTCCCCGAATATGCTGTGAATCCGATGCCCATCTGCTCGCTGACTCAGGAGTAGCTCAATTTCTTCAACTGTGGGGCTGGTAATATGGTGCGTGCCCTTGCCTTGAGTGCGTCCCAAGACGTAATATCGTACGGCCTCCGTTGAGTCACCACCAACTTCAACGGACGGAATCGATATCCTCGTGTACTGGTTCGGGTACTGGCCGTAAAGGCTGCTCGTCGTCAACGCTACCAAGTAGGGCTTTCGACACACTGGGCGGCCAGCTACTGCTGACGCTATGACGCTTGCGGATGAACGGTACGTTTGATAATAGGCCTGTGCCACCTCAGGACTGGCCAGAAGCATCGCGACCAGTTTGCCTCCAAGAATATGGCTGTACGGAGCAACGGCACCGCAAATTGCAATATCGAGCATGCCGATCCCGGCATAGACGCTCTTGATATACCGGCGAATTGTATCGATCGCCCGCCTACCATGGGGAGTGGCAAGTGCCTTGCGAAGGCCGTCCTTCGATGGCTTCGCGAATCCAACTTCTCGAAGGGCTAGGCGTGCAGCAAGGAGTTCGGACAACGCAGACGAACGCTTTCCTCGGTAAAGGTACGTTTTTGCCCTCTCGACCCAGTCTGTATCCCCTCCTTCAGAATTCGCAGATTTGTGCAACGCCTTATCAGGATGCAGTTTGTGGGCCGCTTGGGCAGACTTCGCCTCCTCGGCAAGACGAGTGATTGTGGAGTCAACTGGACTTCTTAGGTGCTTCCGTTCGAGAACGCCGTCGGAAATGAGGTCCTTTGTATAGATGTCCGAAATCAGTTCGTCAAGCGAACTGTGGATCCACTTAGCCCAAGGCATCGAGAGTTCATCAGAGAGTCGTTGAAGGAACTGCTTGGAGTCCCAGCCGATCCATCTGTCAACATGGACGAGATGTCGCGGGCTAACCAGTGATCCTATGCCGACTACAGGGTGATGTTCGACGGCACGATCACGAATCAGAACCTTGATTTCTCGGCCCACTGAGGACTGGTAACTGTTCGCCCAAGTATGGCGGAAGTACCGCCAAATGTCGCTTAGGCGGTAGCCCGTCAAGTTACAGATGGCATCGGAAGTCACGACTTGCAAGTACGGGTCCACTGTCAGTTTGAGAGCGGCAAGCCGCTCTCGCTCGTCTGATCGGGCAAGGGCCTCCCTGAGCCCGCACGCTAATTGGCGACCGTCACGCATTAACGAGAAGATGGAAACCCACCCCGTCGGCCCGATGTGCCGCCGCTCCATTCCGCGAACAAAAGTACGCACCGCCGGCTCGCGTAGTTGCTGGTCCCTTTCAACGGCAAGGCTCGCACGGATTTGGGACTTCAATGTCTCAAGATCGATATCGTTTTCGCTTGGTCGGGCGAGCCACACACCATCTTTGCGAGGGCGTATTCGCCATCCCTGCCGACCGAGATCGCACAGAACCGACAAGACAACTCGCAGAAGTTGCTCGTGGTCTCCGCAGGCGGCTGCTTCGGCAAATGACCGGGCCCTGATTTGGCCAAGTCTCTCTTCCCGCCTATCGTTTTCGATTCCCACCGCCGCAAGGCTTCGCACTGTGCTCAGACAGAGTTTCCATGCCCTGCTGCGGCGGCGAAAGGGTGGCACGAAGAGTTTGCCGACTGAGGATTCGTCAGGCATTTCAGTCCCCCAGAAATGCCGCGAGTGCATCGCTCCACGCAACGCGATGCTTCTCATTCCAGACAATTTCTGCTTTCTTGCTTGCCGTGCGTTCTGCTCGGACAGCGGCCAGCAGTAGGGTCTCTAATGCGAACCTCATGTCATCGGAGTCCTGGGTCCTCGCGTAGACTTGTTCGAAGAAGGGATGTCTCTTGTTGAGCGTGACGACAACGGTGCCGTCACGTGCCTCACACCAAGTGTAGAAATCTGGCGAACGCAGGTCAGCAGTGTCGATGCGATAGCGAACTCCGGGCACACCAGCGTCATGACTTTTCAACCGCCGGTTCGCGGCTTTCGCCTTCCCCTTTTGGGGGCTGCCGTTTCGCGAAGCCGCACCGTCCTGACAAGCTACCGGCGGCAAATATCGCTCCTGAGTTGCGGCAACTTTTGCAGCTGAGCGAGCTTCGTGCTCTTTGGAACTCCGAACCTGGGCGTACGCCGCACGGGCTCGGGCGTTCAGTGAATGGCCGATTGCCTCCAGATCCGGGGTCAGAATTGAGCGAATTTCCTCGGTTGGGTTGATTTCCTGCTTGCTGTGCGTGACCCCGAAACACTCATCCAATTCTGGTTCGAAGTGGATTTCGCATCTCCACCAGTCGTCGTAGTTTTCTTTCCTCTTGCCGCCCATGAAGTACCAGCCGTAGGCAATCTCACGCGATGCCCGCACAACCGACACCCCCGCTCCCTTAGCGATCATTCGTCGACGTTTTTCGTCGGTTGGCAAGTCATGCCATTTGGTAATGGGGAGTTCTGTGAATCGAACAGTGACTATTGAAGTCCGGGACGGGTCACGGGGCACCCGAACCTCGTAATTCAGCGGATCCCCGTACATAACCGCCATATCGCCGTTCGATCCGTTCTGGAGAAACAAAGGGTCGACCGCGATGACTCGCTCATTATTCACCCAGATGCGGATGCCTTCCCAGATGAAATGGCGAAATCTCCGTCCGAGTGGCGTGGCGAGTTTCGCGGCTATCGTGGAGGCTTTGCGGTTGTCCAGTCGGTCGCACTGGTCCCAGACTACCAAGGTTCCCGGTTTCTTCTTTACGTGTTTGCTCGCCCACTCTGGCAGTCCCTTCCGAACGGGATTCGGAACGGAACGCATCTTGCCCGCTGCGATCTCATCAACGTCCAGGTACGAGAAGCTGGCATACTCCGGCTTCTGCCAACTGTAGACCTCCAAGCGTTTCGACTGGCTTACGGAACTGTTCGGCAGTCCCATTCCGAACCGGCCCGGGCCCGTTCGATCATCGAAGCGGGTGCTCCCCCCGAATTGGAGTGCTTCCCGAAGTGTTGCTCGATCCATCCCGGTGCCATCGTCAAGAACGGCGACCCGAATCGCTCGCCTTACACCGACGCCCTCTTGGGTGACTAGGATTCGGATGTTCCTGGCCCGGGCTTGGATGGCGTTGTCGACGAGTTCTGACACGGCCGAAGCTGTGGACTTGTAGCCGGTATCCCTGGTCGCAACAATGAACCGTTGGTCATGAACGATTGGTAGTCGTTGAGATTTCTTCATGATCGCTTCGGTCTCCGCAAATCCAGCAGGCGATCGCGTGGCCATGACTGCTTTCCTGAGGGCCACAAAGGCTCGTTCCTTCTACCCCGTTGAGTACTTCGCCGCGGAACGGACCCGAACATTCGCCGATCATCAGAATCGTCGGTTCGCAACCTCCCATGCTACCCTTTTTCCGCGAGTTCTCAAGGGGACCTAAGCTCTTTCCTCGAAACGATTTTTGTAGAATTGCGGCCTTCGGTGACTTTGCGGGCAGTGGATGGTCTCGCTGACGGGATTCCTGCAGCTTGGTCGAGTCGCACGGCCAATTCCATTGCACTTCACTGCCCCCCGCCACAGAAGGGATCGTGTTGGCGTGCCGAGAGGAGTCTGCCAGGCTCCCGAATCGGCTCGGATTCCCTCAACGCTCCCTTTTTCTGCACATGCCGTTACTGCGGCGGACATATCTTAATGAACGTCGGCTGGGTGCTGCCAACGGGCAGCCAACGCAACCCCATCAGCAAAGGTGTCTCGAAATGGCCACTACAGTAACGAAGTCTGCGTCGCGTCCATTGACGGAGATTCAGCGGCAGGAACAAGCTGTTGCAGCCCTAGGAGAAGATTTCCAGTTCCCTCTGTTCAACGGAAGGCACGCGGTCGAATCGCAACGCAAGAGCGGGTATAGGAACTCCGCAAGGGCCGCACGGGAGATTGTCGACAATGCGTACGAGGCTGGAGCCAAGAACGTACACGTCGTCTTCCGCCGTCCAGCCGCCACCGAACGCGGGAAGCACCAGAGGAAGGATTCAGTCGCCGCTGTCGCCTTCATCGATGACGGTCCAGGAATGATTCCCGCGATGGCTCGTTTCGCACTCTCATGGGGCGGTGGCACGCGGTTTGACAGTCCTATGGGAATCGGTCGATTTGGGTTCGGGCTGCCAAACGCTAGCATCAACCAATGTCGCCGGGTGGAGGTCTACACCCGAACCTCGAGTAAAGACTCTTGGCAGCGTGTTGTTCTTGATATCACCCCGGAAAAACTGGATGACATTCCTCCCACAGGCATGGTATCGGTCGATCCGCCGGCAGAAGCTGAACTTCCCGACTTCGTTCAAGACTACCTGAAGAAGAATCGGAAGCAACTGCCCCTGAAGTCGGGAACCATCGTCATTTGGGACCGCCCAGATCGTCTTACTGTCCGGTCTGGAGCCAACCTGAAGGAGTTGATGCTGGACGATTTTGGAGTGGTGTATCGGAATCTGCTCGGCGACTTCAACTTGGTGGTCGACGGCGTGACCGTCAAGAAGGTGGACCCTCTGTTTCTTTCGCCGGACGCTATGCTCTACAAGCCGCCGAAGGATGGGGGAGCAGAGTGCACGTTCGATCGCGAAATCCCAGTGAAGTACTATCGCGATCCGCAGACGGGGAATCAGCATTTAGAGATCCTGGAAACTTCAGGCGACCTTGAGGAAGCTCGCAAGGATTCGGCTGTAGAAGCGGTAGGAGTCGTCTCAGTCCGGGTCGCGAGGTTCCCTTATGGATTCGCCGCTGAGGAAATCCGAGTGAACGGCTCCAAGCAGCGGCTACCGAAGGACAGCGAAGAATACAAGCGGCTTCAAATCCGAAAGAAGCGGCGTGGCATCTCATTCCTGCGTGCTGGCCGAGAAATCGACACACTTGACTCCCTTCCGAATACTACTGCCGACAAGAGTAACGGGCTGGGAGATTGGCCCACACTACAAGCGTATGCTCTTCACTGGGGGATTGAGGTCCGATTCAACCCAAGTCTTGATGAAGCGTTCGGCATCGGCAACGACAAGCAAACGGTCAACCCGATCGAGGACTTTTGGCGAGTGCTGTCACAGCGTGAAGTGGATCAAGCAGCTCGCAAGGAACAGCAATACCAGCAGAAGACCCGCAAGACAGAAGAGGAAGAAGAAGCGAAACGGCAACACGAAGATCCTAATCAACCCAATCCAGCGACGGATGCAGCAGCAAGTGCCGAGTCGGCAATGGGGCGGACTCGACAACTGCCCAAGGAACGGACAGAGGAGTCACAAGAGCGTTTCGATGAGGAGGTCCAGCGGCGAGCAGGCGAGACCGGCGGAACTCGGGACGAAGTCGAAGACGCGATCCGTCAGGAGGCCGAACGCAAGAGATATGGGATCAAGTTCTTTCAGGCTGAAGGGGGTGTCTTTATGCGGCCCGACTTCGGTAACGGCTTGCAGCGTGTTGCAGAACTCAACACAGAGCACCCGTTTTTCAAGGTCTTCTATGCCCCCCTTGCAGGACTCCCGAACCCGCGGCCGAGGCAAGCGGTAGACCTGCTTTTGCTTTCGCTGGCAAAATCGGAACTGGAGGCCGAGAATGATGTGAAACTTGCGTTACAACATCAGCGGGAAGCCGAATGGAGCCCGTTTCTAAAGCTTGGACTGAGCATTTTGGATCAACTGCACGCCGCCGACCCTGAGGAAGAGGAGGAAGAAGTGTGAGTTGGCCGAAGTGGCCATCCTCGGCGAGCGGTGCGAGGTTGGCTATCCGATGGCGATAACAGGCTGAAATTGCTTCCTTTACGGAGCGTGGGGGGGGGTGTCGCACAGTACTTGATTTGACCTGTTTGCATAGGGGACAGAATTGTTTAGAATATAAGTCGTGTTCTGGCGAAAGCAGTGTAGGAATGCGGCCAACGAGCCGCCGACGCCACCTGGCAACTGCAGGGCTTTCGCCGCGGTCGCCCGTAATCCTGGTGACCGCTGGGTTTGAAGGCCTTCAGTTGACAGGAGACAGCGTATGCACTTGGTTCGCCGCGAACCGCCCCCCTCTCTTGGTGGGGCCATTCTTGCTGCCCAATCTGGCAGCCCCGAAGGGCTCGAAGCCCTTCACCTACACCATCGACGTTATCTGCTTTACCTCGCACGCAAGTCCTGTGGCCACTATGGCTTACCGGCAGACGGTCATACTGTGGAGGATGTCGTCAGCGAGGTCTACATTGTCGTCGCTGGATTGGCCGGATCTGGCCGGTGCAGGTTCGACCAACGACGCTGCAACGCCAGGCAGTTCCTGACTGGTTTGATTTGGAACGCCACGAAGAAGGTCGCACGTTTTCGGCGTCGGGCGACACCGCAGCCAAGAATCGACCGCCGACATTCTCTTTCGCTGCCCCCAGACGTTTCCCATGGTGAGGATCTGGAGAGCGTTTCCGCGATGGATGATGGCTCAGCGGATTTGGTTGAGCAACGGGATACCGTCGATTTTATCCGGGCCGCAGCTCCTGCCGTTGTCGAGCAGGCGATTACACTGCTCTTCTGGAATCAGATGCTAATCCGGGAGGCCGCAAGTCAACTCCAACTGAGTCGGTTTCAACTGACGCGGATTTTGGCGAGATTCTATTCGGATATCCGACAACATTTCATTCACCGGCGTGCTGCTTGAAACACCTCGCCGCCGGATTCGACGATCTCTTGCCCAATGGCAATCGGTGAGAGAATCGCGATACGTGTACTTTGGAGGATCTCTTCAGGACGACAAGCCGACGAACGGCAACGAGGCAAAGTTATGCGAATAACGGCAGGACGAAGGAAGACGATTGACGAGCTAGCCGGTTTGTTGGCAAGCATTGCTCCCGCTACCTCCAGGGGGAAGGGCTTCTGCGTCAGGAAGGTCGCCGAGGAAAGAGGGCTCAAGCAGTATTGGCGGGAAGCCCCAAACAAGAGGAAAATGATCGCAGGTTTTTTGGAGCAGGTATTTCGGCACTACCCGCGGAGGCCAAAACAGGTGGTCTTGACCGTCATCGAGGGCGGCATAAGGTGGAGTGCCAATCGAGGACGGGCCGTCACCCGGGATGAGCTTGGCGAGATTGCCGCGAAGATGGCCGAACTCGGTTTCAGCATGGCAAAGGAATTGGACAGAATTGCACTGCCAGACCCATCGCGTGTCGCTCCACCGTCTCTTGACCTGGCTTCGATTGCCGACCGATTGGAGCTACATGAAGCCCTCAAGGATGACTGCGTCGAGATGTTCAGGAACGGACATTTGAACGAAGCGGTTCGGAAAGCTTTAGAACGGTTCGAAGTCAAGATCCAAGCCACCCTCGGAGATCACGTGTCCATCGGCAAAGCTCTAATGGCGAAAGCATTCAAGAAGGACTCGCCGGCAATCCCAATCAATGATCTCAGGACTGGGACTGATGAAAGCGAGCAAGAGGGATTCATGCTTCTGACCATGGGAGCAATGGCTGGGCTGCGAAACCTGTACAGCCATGGCGACCTAGACACGATGCCTGCCATGGACGCCCTCGAGCGGCTAGCGTTCGTGAGCATGCTGTTCAAACGAGTCGACGCGGCTCTGTCGAAGCGGAAACCATGATCAGCGGTATTGATGCGGTGAGCAGGGCCAAATCCGCCCTGTGGCCGGCAGGGTAGCATTCACCCCGCTCCCAGCAGGCGGAAGATGTCCTCATCGTCGACTTGAGCGGACGCTGCGGTGGTCGCAGCAGTGGTGTAGCGTTCCGCCGGCCTTAACCCGGCAGAGTTTAGCTTCTTTGTCGACGAAGAATAGGCAGACAGACGCTCCGGCGTGTGCCTTCGGAGCCGGCGGCACTCCATCAGTTGATCAGCCAGTCGATCGATTGAATCGCCTGTTCGCCGACATACCCATTTCCAGTTGCGGTTCGAGTAGACTCGGCCTCGCCCGACAATGCGGCGAAATGCCTGTGCCAACTTCCTCAGGTAACCGACATCCTCCGTCAGCAGTGGGATCTCCACCTGCAATTCCGCACGCGACCCGGTGATCGTGCCATCCTTGTCAGCAATCAGGGCCCTGGTTTCGGCATCCAGCGGAGGATTCGACAGGTGCAAGGTGAAGTTGGGTGCTGACGTACGCGGAACCACGACCGTCAAAGAGCAGAAGTCGGGACTCACTTCCGTTGATCGACGATCGTCGATTCGGATTGTGAACAGACCCGAGGCCGAAGTCGGACGCTCACCACGCGAGTCCCGATAGGATTCTCGAAGGAACGCAGCGAGTTGGGAGCAAGTGGTGGAACACGTCTTGCTTGCCATGGTTAGGCTTACTCCGGTCTTGGGGGGCATTCAGGTCAGTGTCTCCGCTTGGGCCTGCTTGCTCCAAACTTTTCATCACGGAACATACTCAACGGCCGGTGGCTTCGGGTTTCCCAGGCAAGAACTGTGTTGCCCATTCTTCGGGTGACTTCGGCAAGATGGCTTCGAGGAGTTCAGTATTGTGCAAGAGCCGTTCGCCATCTTGATCTGATCGTTGGTAATTCTGCACGATCTTTCGGAAGTCACGAGAGGCCGAGGCGAAATCGAAGAGGTAGGTCCGGGTCTCTTGGACCAGTTCATTCGTCACAACGTCGAGTGGATCATTGATATCGAACAGGACTACGGCGGCCACTCGCCGCAAAGTGCCAAACGCATCGAGCCAGAGTAGCCGAAGCTGTTCTCGCCATGGACAATGACCGACGGCAGCCTGAGTGTCATGGCTCGCATGGATCAACACCGATAAGGGCTCGCTTCGCAGGAACTTGGCAAGTCGGTTCAAGCAATCATCCGTAACCCAATGTGCAACTGCGAAGGCGGCTGAGTCCAGAGTACTGAAGTCTATGTGTCCCCTCGTTTTGGGCTGGGTGATCTGCCGCTGGGCCTTCTTGTGCTCAGGAGTTGGTTCCACTCGTGATGCATCCTCAGTCAGAGTTGAGCCAGAGGCCGTTTGCTGGGGCTTGGCCTCCTTGTCGGCTGGAACCAGTAGCGGGAATCTGGGGGCTCTCAGGAGCCTCATCCCTCTCTGGAATCTCCTCACGTCCTGCAAAGCAGGTTCGATATAGAAATCCTTCATCTCGTCCGGGCCGTCATCTGACGCATACATGGCTCGTTTCATCATTTCTGCCATGTATCGGCGGTAGTCCCGAATCTGCTTGAGGTAGTCGTATATGGATCGAGTGGCCTCACGAACCATCGTGGTGCTCAGGTTGTCACATGGTTCCTGGGTCGCCAAAGCAATCTCAGCCAGCATTTGTGCTCGGTCATACTTGGCTCGCCATGACACCAGCAACTCGCGATGCACAGAGTCGATAATTTCGGGATCATTGCCCACATACAAACTGTCGCCGTACCAGGTCTCAACATCCGGACAGTATTCAACCAGTACTGCCAGCAAACTCACGAGCACGTCATGGGCCGCACACGTGCCCCGCCTGTGATCAGACTTCTCATGGCCCCTTGAATTTGCATCCCTCATTTTGGAACTCCTGCTGTGCTCCCAAGTCCAGGCATCGCAACTGGGTTCTTCTGTCTTCAACGACAACGGTAATTCATTTCCTTCCACCCCTACAAACCAATCGAATGATTCACTCGCTTGCCGGGAATCTCCAAAACACGTGCCCGGCAACGGCGGAGAGATCAGGTAGGATGGCATGAACTTGCGAGCGGTCCCCATTTGTACTGGGTATCACCTTGGCACCGGATGGCCTTCTCGACCGTGGCCTCGCCATAGGTTCGGCCATCAGCGTAGTGAGCCTCGTCCCACTTCGGACGGAAGAGGCTGCTTTGGCGGAAGAGGGCATCGATGCGGTCGGGTCTTGGGCCACACCAGAAGCCCAGCAGCCGGCAGAGGGCCAGGTCGGCGGCAGAGTGGTCGTTCTCGGCATCGACGGTCGAGCCTTTCCAGAGTCGCATGAACTTCTGGCCATTCCTAGCCCGGCTGGCACGACGGATGATCTCGTGGTCAGGAACGGGGAGGGGTGGAACCGAAGGCTCAGGAGGAGGGATCGTTGTGGTGACTGGCTGGAGGCCGAATACGGAACTGTGCAACTCCAATAGCTCCGTTGATCGGTCGGCGATATCGGTGAGCGGTTCGATGACGTGGCCGGTGATGGCGAAGAACCTGTGACTCGCGTACAACTCGATGTGTGCCTTCTTTCGGCCGTGGGACGGCAGAGAGCCTCTCAGGATGCACTTGACGCCTCGGCCAGAGGGAGAGATTTCCGTATAGGTGTTCAGGAGGTGGATACATTCCCGGGCCCAGGGGGTGATGGTGCCGGTATCGGGATCGCGGCACTCGTCAAGATCAACGCCGACGAAGGGGTCAGCGGGGGAGAACATGAACCCGATCCCGTCGTATCGGGTGCTGTTGCAGGCTATCACCGCTTGGGGAAACGTGACCCAGGTTCGCGGCTCATTCGGTTTGGCAGGTTCTTGGGTCAGGGGAGAGATCGGAACCTTCATCCAACGTGGGCGATTTCCGTCAGTGGGCTGGGCATACCGCCAGCAGACCCACTGCCGGCGAGACTTGAGTTCCTCCGGAACGTTCTTCAGGAGCGGAGGCAGTGCCGTGGGAAAAGACTCCGGCTTCGGGAGCGGCGGGCAGAAAGTGATCATATTGGTCGCTCCTCGGGAGAAGGGCAAATTCGTTCTGGATGCGGAAAGTTGATTGCCAGTGCTTCGGCGGGAACGGTTGACGTTCTGGCGTCAGGTCGAAGCGGGTGGGGATTGTTTGTGTGACTGGGCCAGCAGCCCGGTCGGTAGAAGACGCCATTGATGACGAGGACGCCGTGAAAGACGAGCATGCGGGTTGCCAGGTCGAATTGTCGCGAGATTTGCCGCCACTGGGCTCGACCGAGAGCTCGATCGAGCTTCCGATGCCACTGGCCACTGTGCTTCAGGACCTGGGCACGGAAACCCTTGTTGAAGACGGTGCTTGTGACAGTGACGCCAGGAGTCACGTAGAGCGGATCGCTGGGAGCCAGGATGAGATACTGCTCAAGAGCCTGGCGGGAGAGTTGCTTCAGGGTTTCAAGCTGATCGGATAGAGGCTCAGTGAGGTGGATGGGGCGATGGCAGGTGACGACCTCGGAGTCGGGGTGCATCCCAAGGCTGGCTTCCAGGGCGTACCAGGCGTGGGAATCGAGTTCCTTTCCGTCGACGATCAGGATACCCGAGTAAGCCAAGCGGCGTTCCTGTCGGCCCTTTGTTCTTTTCTGAGCCCGGCGGCGATTGGCTGAGCCCAGGGAATCATCCATCATCCGGAACCAGTCGGCCTGGCATTTCCTCGCCTTGCGGAGGAACTCAGGGGACGGCTGTTGGGCATGAACGGTATACCTGGGATTCAGGTACCAGGAGCCGCGGCGGTGTTCCTGCAGGACTTGGAGTCGCCGGACATCGGTCGTTTCGGCCAGGAAGTCCCAGTCGGGCTCGAACTTCTGAATCAGGACTTGCTGACGCACCTCAGCGGAGTGTGGATCAGGGAGACAGGGCATGGTGATCATGATGGGACGGTCCTGAAGTTGATGGTTGCCGGGCCGGTCGTCACCGGGCGAATGCTGCTATACGCCAACGGGGCGGGCCGGTTGGCTACCGTCGTACGGGAAGGCTTCCTGAAGGAAGTGCTCCATGTACGTCTTGAACGGCATGCCCGACAGGGCTGCCTGAGCCTTGACATGGTTAAAAACACGTTCCGGCACGATAACGTGCAGGACTCGGTGGCCAGGAGGCAGCCGGGTCTCGTGCCGCTCATCTTCAGCAAGGCAAGGCTCTGATTCCGGGACCTGCTGCTCGGCACCTGCGGTGGTTTCGGTTGACATTCTCGTGTTCTCCTTGGGTGAGCGGAGTCTATTCTTTCTACACCTGTGTACTACCTAGTCTTACCCTGTGTCATAGTGTGTTCTAGTCTGTGTGCTACTGTATCTCAGTCATTACGTCTCAGGTTCTTCATCTTCAGACATCTGCTCGAACGCATTCATCAGTTTCATACGCTTCTTCTACTCGTACATGGGTGGCAGTGATGGTTGAGTGGTCAGAGTCTTCCGACCACGCTCGCTCATCCAGGGCCACGAGCACAGCCGTCGACATTGAGCCGACATGATAGAAACGATCCATGTGATCCGTTTCATCTCGCCTTTCCTCCCAAACCGAATGAATCGCTTGCTCACGGGGCAAAGACGGCTGCGGTCTCTGAATTCACCGGATGAAACTGCTCAAGGACTTCCGCGAGCATTACGAGTGCCCGACAGACTGCATGTGTCGCAGGGGCGTGTCCGGAAAACCTGTCGGTCCTTCCGTGCCTAGGAGCCATTCGGACCAATTGTGCCAACTCCCGCAGAAGTGGTCCGTCCGACGATTGCAGATTAAGTCGCACAGTTTGATGGTTTTGGCCATCGTCAATTTCATCTCCCTCTCGCAACACAAATTGGTCCAAGGCGACGCTCATCGGTATGTTGCGAAGTTCAAGGACAAACCTGTCGTCGGTGATACCGTAGATGTGAACGGAAGTGGGACGGGATGGAATGCCGATCACGTCTCTTTTCGGAACGCGGCGGACAATATCTGCGTATGACCTGCCCGCGTAGAGCGTGAGATGGATCGGATCGGCTGTCCCGCGGGTCACGTTTTCTCCCTTTCCCACGTAATGCCGGTGAAGGTGCTGTTTGAAATGAATCGACATTGGCTCGGTCCTCATGCGTATTGTGCTTCAGTCTTCGTCACAGTCGAATTGGTGGCGAGCGACTAACTCGCGGTCTAAGAGACGGCCATCCCTGCCGGCAGCTACGGCAAGAAGAGCGATAGCGTCAGCGGTGACAAGCTTGGCCCTGCGGGCGGCCAGTTGGAGAGTCTCTTCGCTGTCTGGCCGGATGCCCCATTCGTCGCAGCGGTCCTTAAGAAAGGAAACAAGTTCGGTCAGCGTGGGCAGAGTTGTCCTGACCTTTGCCGCAAAACGCCGCTTGAACATCCTGTCGAGTTCTTTGGGATGGGCGGTGCTGGCAATCCATACGGCGTTCAGTTCCTCAAGGGGCTTCAACAGAAGATGGTCCATCCCGCGTCGAACGATGCGATGCACCTCATCCAACCAGATCAAGACGAGGCCCGTCCATTGGGGAACGTCGTCGATGATTCGCCGAAGCTCGGACTCGCTGATCTTGCCACAGTTGATTGGGTAGTAGTGCAACGGATCTGCACCGTCGACCAGGACGCGGTGCCGAAGCGTCGCGAACAAGCCTTCGTCGGAATAGCGAACGTCAAACTCCTTGCAGGACTCGCAGAATCCGCACGGAATCCACTTGTCGGGCTCCTTCTTCTGGCATCTGAGCGTCCTCACGTAAGCCTTGATGCAAGCCGTCTTTCCTGTGCCCGGGTCACCAAAGACGAAAGTGTTGGGGCCAAAGCCTGCAACACGAAGCAGGTCATGGCAATGTGCTCTCAGACCCTCGCAGCCGATGACGTGGTTCAAAGTGGGTGTCACCCACATCTCGATCTCGCGAGGAGTTGGCAGATTCGTATCCATTCGTCAGGTCTCCTGATTTCGCCGCAAAATTCGGCTCTTGTTCTATGCTGGACGTGAACTTGTGGTTGAATCGCTATGAGTGGCCGCTCCTTGCAGAAGCTTGAGTCACTTCGTGCCATTCGGAAGACGCTTGTAGACCAGCCACGGTCTACAGTTGTTCTCACGGGGCAGCCTCTGAACGATGACATCATTGGCTGCCAGGATCGGCGTCAATTCGCTGAGCCTTGTGCTTAACCATCTTGGCGAGCCGGGCCACGATTTGCTGGACATGGGGATCTTCTTCTCCTTGGCGATCGCAGTGAGTTTCTTCAGCAACGTCTCCGCGTTGCCTCGAAACGGTGCTCCATCAGGGTAGCCGGCGGCGAAGACGACCAAGGACCGAGCCACGGGGCAGTCTTCGAGCAATTCGGCACCTTGCTGTCGGATGTTGCCCCGATAAGCCGCGTCGAACTCCTCGGGCTTTCGACCGAGAGCTCGCACGACCGTTCGGCCCAAATGGGCAAAATCGGCCATGCGAAACTCTCTGGTCTGCGGCGTGGAGCCTAGCAGTCGCAGGGTGGCAACCAAGAGGTCCAATACAGCTCCAAGAAGGCGTGGCTTCGCTTGCTCGAACCTCTCGTCGAGGCTCTGAAGCGTCCTGAACCTGTCAATCCGTTTGCAGTGCAGAATCACGCAACGGTCAAGGAAATCCGGCCGGTGGCTGGGAATGTCGATCCCGTTCATCATGATCGCCCGGCGAAACGAGAAGATGACCGAATCGGCATCGGTATAGAGCTTTCGTCGCTCAATGCCGTCGCCGGTAACGGCCCGACAGAAGGCATCGGCCTGACGCTGACTGAAGTAGCTGACGTTCTCGAAACACGGGACCGCGTGATGCTGAAACACCTGCATGAGGTCCCGGAGTTCGATTTCGCCCAGGGTGGGGACGGTACTCGGGTCTAGGAGGCTCCGAACCCGTCGACAGTGCGTCGTCTTGGCCGAGCCCTGCTGGCCGACGTGAAGGAGTATCGGAGTCGGAATCGAGGGTATGAACGCCGAGATAAGCCAGGCCAAGAGGAGTCGTCTCTCGTGTCTGTCACGGATTCGGACAAACTTGAATAGCTCGCTCAGTCGCCCCCCACGTGCCGGCTCGACGAACGGTAGTTGGTGCCTGGACCGGTAGAAGCGAGGCTCTTTCTCCCGTACAACGCTCCATCGGTCTTGGTTGACCAGGATCGTACGCCAGAGCTTATCGCCTAGGTCGATGCGAATGGATGAGTCGTCCGTCACCGCAACGCGGTTCGCCAAGTAGCGAGGTTTTGCCTCGTCGGCCAGAAGTTCCATTACATCGAGTGCGTCCTTGAGCACGCTCGGAGAAGGACGACCACGGGCCTCATCCTGCACAAGGGCGGTCAGGCAGCGACGGAATCGCCTCGATTTGACCGGCCAACACTCCCAGTGCTGCTCCGACCGACGGCAGGGTATGTTGCCGAACGGAATGTCGCGTTGGTCGCAGAAGAGTTCCAGCCCGGCTTCAAACGCGAATCGTAGGACCCTTCCGGTCGTCAGAGCCAATTGCTCGTGAGCTTGGGACTGGGGGCCGCTCGCAGGCTTGTTACTGGAATCCTCAGCCTGGGATGGTTTCGCAGGCTCCTGCACTTGATCGTGGTCAGGAGCGGAAGAGGGCCGCTCCTCCCGCGGCTGGTCGGGATTACTGGACATCGTTGAACCTCCTGGAAACGGGTTGCCAGCGACAAATCGGCAACGCACCGACCGTCACGAGCACGTTGTTGGTGTGAAGCCGACGACTTCTACCAGGAGGCCGGAATAGTCAGTGCAATCGGAGATTCGTTCCAGGCGGACTCGCCAAGTGCTTTGAAGGCAACAGGTTGCCGCCTCCGCAGGCTTTTCCGGAATATTCCAGTGGCGGCGTTGAACGGAATATTCAGTCTGGCGTCACCAGCGTCACCGTGACGCACGGCGTTGCTGCCCGGAGGCAATCGGAACAACGTTGGAATCGGGCTTCGGTAGTTGGCGACGTTACGACCCAGCGTCGAGTGCGGGAGGTGAGGGAAGGTGGTTTTCGCATAGAGGCGGGACAGGCCTGTGGACTTGTGGAATACGGTCCTTTGCCGTGGATCGCGTCGGTCGGAGGACATTGGCCATTTCCCCGAAGAAGTCCCTGAGCCGCCTGGCTGAGCGAGTTTCATCAGCCGACGAGGCTCAAGCGAACATCACGTCGACTACGTGACCGGCCTTGAACTCGACCGGGTGCCCGATCGAACACGGCAGCAAAACCGGAGAATTGTTCAGTTCGCCGACACCCTTGCTGCCATCCCACTCGTCGACGATGACCCACAGACTTTCGCCCACGACGTTCGGCCGCAGAGGGTCCTTGGCCTCGAAGAAAAGCTTCACGAAGTCATTCGGGCGAAGCCTTGCCAGCAAGGGTGCCAAGCGTTTGGGATCGTAGGATTCGTTGGCCTTTGGCGTCAGGATCATCGGACTTGCCTCCTTTGGCATTTGTGCCCTGCGGGCAACCAGCAACGCACCGGTCGCGGCGTGAGCAGCATGACGTTGAAGAAGCTCGCGGCTTCTATTAGGAGGGCCACATATTCACTCGGGCTCGAAGGCTGCCGTTGCCGGTCACGTAAGTGACGTCCAGACATCGGCTTGATCGCTGTTGGCGGCTCTCCGCGGCTATTCAGACCGGTTCCGTCGACGGAATATTCAGGCGGGAACCTGCTGCATGCGAGCAACGATGGGGCGGGATACCGGTCTGTATCTTCCAACAGGCACTCTTCGCATATCACGAGTTCTTCGCCGCATCCGGCCTCAATGTGGGCGGCAACCGGCAGGATGACTTGCATTGCCTGATAACAACGTTCGGCTTCGGTGAACCCAAGTGAAGCCGCCCGGTTCCTTCCAGGAGGTTTCCGTTCTAGGTGGTGTCACCCGTCGCAAAACCCGCTCAGCAACGCTTGAGCTTCCTCGGAAATGCCCCCTTTGACGAACAAGTCACCCATGTTCCAGACGAGTTCTTCATCACCCTTCAACATCACACATTCAATGGACTCTTCGGCGGTCATCCACTCGAAGTTCAAGATGTCCATCACGATCTTCATCTCGCCATCAGCAAAGCCCACCGCCACAGTATGAGATTGGCTTGTAAGAAAGCCCCACCGAAGGTCGGGATAGAGCTTTTTTCCGATTGCCCATGCAAATGGTGCGATCCAATGGCAACGGCCCAAGGGTTGATAGAAGGACAACTCGCCTGGCACCCCTTCTTGCCCATCGCCCACGCCTCCTTCGAGCCATGGCGGCTCACCGATTTCCCTCTTAGGGTTCAATATCTTCATGCCAACTTCAAGAGCGAAGAAGACGCTCTTGCTGTTGAGGTGTGGCTTGATCTCTTCCCAGTGTTCCTTAAAGTTGAATTGAAGCGGCGGTTGCCTGAGGGACTTCGTAAGGCGGGTTGTTCTCTTCGCACATTTTGAACTCATCTGTCTTTTGCCTTTCGAGAAACGTTGACCGAAGAGATTGCAGGGATGGCACCACGGCCAGCCAACCAACCAACTGCAACCTCTCACGTCGTCTACAGATGAATTCACATATTCAGTTTCGCACTGGGCGGTATGCCAAGCGGCGACGCAACATGGACTCGAATCAAGGGTTAGGAATTTTGCCCGTCCCGCAACAATATGCACGTCCCGAATTCAAGCTGCATATTCATCCTGGCTGAGATGTCACGGATAGACAGACAGAGCGTCTGCCTAGACTCACTAAGTCGGTCCCGGCTTCTGCAGTTCGGCCTGTCAGAGCCACGGGCCCAAGAAAGCGGAGTCACTCGTTGACTTCCTGGAGCGTACCCTGTGAGCGTGAAGGGACCGTCCTGCGAGGTGTGACTACATTAGGTTGCCAGAACGGCATCAACCTGGCGAAAGCGACAAGACGGTCCACGAAAGAAGGATGGGCCGAGAGGTAATAGGGAGGTCCAAAGGGAACCCACACGTCCCAGAACGTGGTCTCCAAATGGACAGATAAAAACGAACGCTGGGCCGAGCTTTCCCCGCCCCCTAAGCAGGTGTCGGCAAGAGCTCGACCGCCCGGCCCCAACGTTCGATTCTAGGCTTCATTAGGACCACTCTGCTAGTTCGGTTGGTCGCTGTGACGGCCAAGTTGGCTATTCTGCAGATTCCCTCGGAAAAGTCAATACACTCCTGGAGTTCGAGAACACGGTCGCGTCCCAAGGCGGCTGCTTCTCCCACTGGCGAGAAACTCCGGACTTCAACGTAGTCTGGTGAGGCCAAGGCGATCAGGTCGCCAAAAGATCTCCAAGCATGATTGTTTATCCCGCGGATTAGAGTCACGCGGATTACCCTGGTGGACGAAAGACTACTCTGACACCGAAGAAACGTCAGAACGTTATCCCAGTTTGGGCCATCTGGACGACACAGCGTCTCGTAGCTAGAGGCATCGTAGGCGATAAGCGACGTGTACACCATGGGTGGGTGGTTACTGAAGCTCAGCAAACGTTCAGCTCCAGCCCCAGCTGTGACAAGCACAACTGCGAGTCCATTCTCTTTGAAAACACCCAACAGCGAGTCGAGGTGAGGGTACAAACATGCTTCCCCTGTCAAGCTGAATGTTACATTCGTGGGTTCGAGCACCTCCGCCGCCTTCCTGCTGTCTGAACGCGGATTACCCTTGAAACCCACCACAAGTTGCCTATGAGCTTCAACCACTCTGGCAAACAACTCCTCTGGGGGAAGAATGAATACACGCTTGGCAACCCCTTCAGGCCGACGCCAGCAGTGCACACAATGTTGTTGGCATCCCAACGACCATGGCGTCATTTGCAGACACCGATGTGAAGAAAAGCCGTAAAACTGTTGCTTGTAGCACGGTTTGGAGTCGGAGATAGACCGAGCTGTCCACGGGCAGACAGCGACCATCGCATGGTCTCCCACCCGCCTGAGCCTGGCTCTTGCCATCACCGCAACTCCATCTGCAAGTGTATAGAATGGTGTACGTGCTCCGATTCCTCACCGTGCTGATCATAGCTGTCGCCGTGCTTTAGCACGGCGACTTCCTCCGAAAAGGTCCAGCTCGCAAAGTCGCTCAGTGTATGCAAGTAGATGGAGAAAGCCTGTCCGCCACATGTGACTTCGGTCCTACGCTCACTCTCAGACGCACGACATCCGCAGAAGAAAGACGCAAGCAGAATGCCAGGGGGACGTAGGACTTGAACGAGTTCACTTGTCAAAACGCGGGCTCGGTGGTTTGGATAACTATGAAGCACGCCGAGACAAATGACAAGATCGTACTTCTTGTCTTTCCAGTCTTCATCTTGACGGAGGTACCTCACTCTCGATGCCACTTGGGTGGGAGCTCTCTTGAGACAGTGAGACAGAGCAACATCTGACAGTTCCACGCCTGTAACATGCCAGCCTGCGGAGGCTAGATATGCCGTGTTTCGCCCTGTGCCGCACCCAAAATCTAGGGCATGACCTTCCCTCGGAGAGAAAGCCCGTACTGTCTGGACAAGACTTCTGGTCGCTGCTGAACTCCATAGGTCTCTGTGAGCTTGATATGCTGCGTCCCACTTTTCTCGCAGTGAGTCCAACACTCAACACCTCCAAATGTACACGAGGCCGAGAGAAGCTACGATCAGTATTGCGGCGACAATTGCCAGAAACCATAAACCTAGATTACCGAGGCTATTCGTGGTCAGGTTGATGGCCACTGCACAGATTAATCCCAGAATAAAGGAGGAAACGATCTTAAGGAACTTCTTCCCGGGCATTGAGACAAGTGCCTCGATATACACTTCTTCCTGGTCATAGACCGCCGAGGCCAATTGTACAACCCGATGAGTCCGGGTGGAGTGACAGGCTGTGATTCTCTTCCATTCGCGAAACATGTATTTCGCCCTCACCGGGCTATGCGTGTTCAGGGGAGTGCTGCTTTGGCTTCCAAGGAGCACTCCGCCCACAGGGAGAACACCAAATAGTCGAAAGTACCCAAACTTCAATGGCGGCCTAGTGTTGAAATCGAAATCGTAGATGAACGACGCTTCGTCGATTCTTGTGGGGCTCTTGAGATAGCTCAAGAGAAGATACACGCTCACTGCTTCAACGATGGGCGTCTCATCGTCATTGTGCCCCGGGAGGGCTATCGGTGACTCCTCGCTCAGGGTCTGGAAATCGTGCAGGATCACATAGACGCCTTCGATTGCTGGCTCCACGTTCACACGAAAGCAAGCGGGAGTCACATGCACACTGCAATCTGCAAGGTTTTTCAGCTTGCTCGTGCGGTTTTTCGCGTGAGGATACGTTGTGAGGGTGTATGTGAACCGGTGGTCACGGCGAATGTCATCCGGTCTGTAATTCCGAAACATGCTGGACCAATTTGGCTCCTTGTTGGCAGGCTCTTCGCTGAAGAGTTCCGATCGACATTGGCATCGATCCGGACGTGGGAGAACGGAGAAGGCGATTTCCCCCAGCTCAAGAGGCAGCTTTTGTGGGTTGGCAATCTCAAGCTCCAAGAAGACGTCGCAGGCTCCGGTAGGATGGAAAAGCACACTCGCAACGAGCTTTATTGGCTCGAGTCGCTTCACACCAGTTTGATCCGTCGCGATTCCCTTCAGGTCCTCCAACGTCACGCTGCAACCGCCGCCACGAGAGATTGAAGCCTGATCGTGCTGGACCTCTCTGCTGCCGAGACGGCCGAAGGAAAGGAGTCTTTTCAGGCTCGACCTATTTACAGTGGACATGTTGACAGGTTCTCTGCGTCCGGGTTCTCCAAAGGCGTGGAGTGTTATTCCTATCGGTCCTCGTCAACCATTCCGCTTTCCGCGGTCTGTTCTTCCCGGGAGCCTCGGCCGTTAAGAAACCGCGACCCCTGTGCACGAAGTCGGGTGGATGCGGCCAGCGGTCCCCTACTCTTGTAACACCGGGGGCATCCCGAGGAAAGAGGACCAAAACATTGAGGGGCTCACGTTCGGGAATTGCGGGATCGCCGAGAGCCAGAGGCAGACTTCTGCACACCTCGAAAATGAGTTCTCAATCCTGCGGCTCTTAGCGTCACTAGCGTCACAATGACGTAAGTCCTTGCAGTGTAAGGGATATTGGCGTGACGCTAAGCGTGACACTGCCTTCAGTAGCGTCATCGCCAGCGTCATTGGGGACGCCAGTTACCGGAAAACCGCGGCAGAGAGGAGCCCAGGCAAAAAGTGGGTACACTTTCCAAATGTGTACCCACTTTTGCCGTTTGGCGGACTTCTTCCGGGCGAACGCGGCTCAAAGAAACCCTTGTTTTTCCGGGAGATTGAGGGTAGCCAAAGGGCAGCCATAGGGCAACGTGGCACTTCGGAACCGAGGGTTACAGGTTC
>LSQX01228956.1_pt1 | contig 33473 bp, 24 predicted proteins | sample 654561 | NCBI WGS metagenome assembly LSQX01 (sample SAMN04489861, study PRJNA283612) | anaerobic digester metagenome | isolation source: 4 biogas reactors fed with cattle manure at either 37C or 55C with and... | place: Denmark: Kongens Lyngby | collected 2014 | reverse complement strand
CTTCTGCGACGACTTTGACTTCTTCATCTGCCGATACTGCCTGTGCGGCATCTTGATCAACATTCTGATCCGCCTCTGCTGTCAGGTCCTCATCGGAATAGTCGGGATTGATCGGCTCAACTTCTTTGATGCTCACACTGATCCTTCGAGTCTCATTGTTCACATCCAGAACTCTGGCTACAATCTCCATTCCCTCGGAAAGAACATCCTCGGGCTTCGTCAGACGAACGGTCGATATCTGTGATACATGACATAAGGCATCCAGACCGGGGGCGAGTTCAATGAACGCGCCGAACTGAAACATACGTACAACTTTGCCGTGTACGATGGACCCGACGGGGAATCGATCCTCAACGTTATGATACGGATCGTCTTCCGCTTTTTTATAGCCGAGAGATATTCTCTTCTTTTCCGGATCAAAATCCTTTACATAAACATTGATACGATCACCGACCGAAACGATCTCTGAAGGATGACGAATGCGATTCCAGGATAGTTCGGAAACATGTACCAGTCCGTCCACTCCTCCGATGTCGACAAACGCGCCGAAATCGGTGATGCTCCGAACAATACCGTCATACCTGGTGCCGACCACGATACTTTCCCAAACTTCGGATGCCTTCTCTTTGCGCATCATATTGAGAAGAGCGCGTCTGGAACCGGAAACGCGAAGTCTGCGCTTATCCGGATCATACTGGGTAACCAAAATTTCCAAAGATTTACCGCGATAGGAGTCCAAATCGTCAACGGTTACCAAATCCAACTGCGTGCGGTGAATATAAATATCAACGCCTCCGTAATTGGCGATTACGCCGTCCTTAACGACATTGGTGACCTTAACGGTGACCGGGACTCTGTTCTCATAAGCCTCTTCGACTTGTGCCTTGTACTTGCCGAAGTCGACATGAGCCTTGGACAATAAAATTTCCTTGCCCATGTCGGAGTTTCGGACACTCCGCACATATACCTCAATTTCCTGATGGGCGTCAATCGCCGCTTCCAGATCGAAATCAGGGTCGCTGAGAAACTCGTGGCGCGGAATCCTTCCTTCGGATTTGTCGTGAACGTCAACATAAACGAACTCGTTATCAGCGGAAGTAATTGCCCCCCTTACCGTTGCGTTCTTTCTGAGTTGCGGAATGTTGTCGACATAATCTCCGAAATTGAATTCGGAATGCTCCTGATTGGCCGAAGCCTGGTTCTCACTCATTGTTCGGATAACCTCCCTGATAATACAATCTGGTGTTGACGCTCCTGCGGTAACTCCAACCCGCAAATCTTCCGATCGAAAAGCGGGGTCGGTAAGGATCGATTTCATATCCTCGACGTCACTTACAAGGAACGTTTTGTCACAACTGGTTTTGCAAACATCAAACAACTTCACGGTGTTTGAACTCGTACCCGATCCGATCACGATCATGCAATCAGAAACGGTTGCGAGCATTGAAGCTTCTCGTTGCCTGTTTTCAGTCGTACTACATATTGTATCAAAAATCTGATCGTTTGCAATTTTTTCCTTGACAATATCGCGAATTTTATTAAATTCACCGGCTGAAAAGGTCGTTTGAGCGATTAATAGGGTATCCGGATCGATTTCTACGCCCCTGAGCTCCTCGGATGTTTTAACGACAAGGATCTTTCCCTTGGCTTCTCCGCAGATTCCGATCACCTCGGGATGCTTCGGGTCTCCTGCGATAATGATCGGTCGCCCCGCCTGGGAGCGTTCCCGGACGATTTGGTGAATTTTCCGGACGAAGGGGCAAGTACAATCGATGATTTCACAGTTTCTCGCTTCGAGTTGATCCAAAACATCCGGAGAGATACCGTGCGCCCGGATGAATACCGTACTTTCCGGATCGATCTCTTCGATCGAATGAACCAGCGTCATCCCTTTTCGAACAAGTTCACGAACGACGGTCTCGTTGTGCGTGATCTCGCCGAGCATATAAAGCGGAAGGTCGGAGCGATCCGTTTTGATGACCTCGAATGCTTTTCGAACGGCCAGATCGACGCCGAAGCAAAAGCCCGAGGATTGAGCAAGCGTAATTTTCATTGCGGGCTCTCCGGGCTTCGGGAGCATCGAATTTCATCGGGAAGATACGAGAGTAATATCGCGAGTGTTTCTTCAGGTGAGTTGTACGTTGTGTCAATAACGATCGCATCCGGTGTTTTGATGAGGGGGGCAAAAGCTCTCGTGGAATCCTGACGATCCCGGTATCGGATGTCGGACAACACCTCTTCGAAGGTCTGTCCGGTTATTCCGCGAACGGCCATCTCCTCGAGCCTTCTACGGGCACGCTCTTCCGCATCGGCAGTGAGGAAAAATTTGTATTGAGCGTTTGGGAGCACGAAACTTCCAATATCACGGCCATCCAGCACGACGTTTTGTTTGCCCGCGATATCCCTTTGCATTTGAACCATCCGCTCCCGTACCGGACGATGTCCGGAAATATCGGAGGCGGCGACGGAAACTCCCGGCATTCGGATACGATTCGTAACGTCCTCCCCATCCAGGATGACTCTCTGGCTTCCGTTTTCGAAAAGAATGTCAAGGCTTAGGTTCGGAATCATTTTTCCGACGGCCTTTTCATCCTTTGGCAATATCCCGAGATCCAAAGCTTTGAGTCCGCAAGCGCGGTACATCGCTCCGGTATCGAGATAAAGGATGCCCAGCGCACGGGCAACCGATCGGGCCAGTGTGCTTTTCCCGGAGCCCGAGGGGCCGTCGATCGCAATTTGAAAATTCTCCATGGTTTCCTCTCCTCCCCGGCCCGGAACAGATTCGCGTCAGATGGCCCGGTGGCCGAGTCCGATCGCAATCTCGTTCAAATGTAAAAGCCCGATACCAAAAAACATGCAAACGCTGATATGGTCATTCAGCCTCGCTATTCCTATCTTCCCGCCGACATTCAGGCCGATCGCTTTCGAGGTGATCTGTGATATCGCTTCTCTTGCGGCACCGGCAAGGGCTCCTTCCTCTACATGAGTGCTCTGGATGATCCCTTCCCGCTGTGCCGCCACAATACAGCGCTCGATTATTTTCGAGACGGATGAAATAAACTCTCCTCCGAAATCGGCGGCAGCCGCGTGAATATTCTGATCCAACAATTTATTCTTAAGTTCGGATTCCTCGTCCCGGGTAAGAGTCAAGGCAATTTTTACCGCCGCCGATGCGGCGATTTTACTGTCAGCAGTATTTTCTTTCATTAAGCACCATCCTCTATACCGTTGATTCCAATTCAGACTCGGGAATTCTCGTGATACGGTCTTTGCCTTTATCATATACTTTGTACTCATCCCAAAGATTTTCCAAAGCCTCAAACGTCTGCTCAATATGTTCACGTCGATGGATGCCGACCGCAACGATCAGAGCATTGATCACGGAAAGCGGCGCCGTCAGGGAATCAACAAATGAGGCCATTTCCGATCTTGCGTAGAGTGCCGCATCCGCATTATCGGCCAGAGGCGAGTCGGGTTTGTCCGTGATTGCCAGAACATGCGCTCCTCTTTGCCGGGCATATTTGATCGACTGAATCGTCCGGGACGAATAACGCGGAAAACTGATCCCGATGATCAAATCGCCGGGGCCGATCGGTAATACCTGCTCGAACACCTCGTTTGCACTGCTTGTATGGATATGCCGTACGTCATCGAAAAGCAGTGTAAAGTAAAAATGCATAAACGAAGATAATGGTGATGAACTCCGGACACCGATCAAATAGATCTTGCGCGCGTCCAGGATCATTTGAACCGCGCGACTGAACGCATCCGTATCCACCAACTCGAGCGTCTGCTTGAGGTTATCAATATCGGTCTGCATAATCGATTTCAAAACCTGAGCGTCACCCACATAACGCTTGGAGGCATTGAGTCTTTGAAGATATGTAAGTTTCTCCTTGAGCTCCTCCTGAAGCATTTTCTGGAAATGAGGATACCCCTCATAACCGAGTTCCATCGTGAATCGTACCACCGTCGATTCCGATACGCCGGTCTGCTCGCCGATTTTGGCCGCGGTCATATATGCCGCCCGCTCGTAATCGGAAAGGATAAAGCGCGCAATCGCTTTCTGGCCTTTACTCATCCGTGGCATATCCGATTCGATCCGATTTACCAATCCACTATATGGTTTTGTTGCCGGTTCGGAATCACCTTGTTGCATGGTTGCATTTCCTCCGAATAGTCGTAATCAAAGAGAACTAATCATATACAGAATACCTTAAAAAAGCGGAAATGAAAGCCTTCTGTCGAAAACTTTCATTTCTTAAGGCTTATAGGATTTCTTAATCAGACAGGCTGATATGCTCCGTCAAAGCTTCCGATCTTGTCGTCGATTCCGTGAAGACGCGCGCGTCTTTCCTTAAAGAATTTCTCTGCAACCTGCGGGAACATCGCCCAGGTGAGAACATCTTCTTCTTGTTCGATATACTCAGACATCTGGGAGCGAACGTTTTCAAGCTCCGGCTCAATATTATCGGCCGGTCGGCAAGTGATCTGCGGCTCATCTCCGAGAATTTTCTTCACGATCTCCTTCGCAATCGGCGACGGGGTTTTCCCGTATTCGCCGCGAACCAAAGCTTTGGATTCCTTCGGCACCATCTTGTAGCGTTCTCCGGTGATCACATTCATAACAGCTTGTGTTCCGACAATTTGGGAGGACGGCGTAACCAACGGCGGAAATCCGAAATCCTCGCGGACACGAGGAACTTCGTTGAGAACATCATTAAACTGATCTTCTTTTCCCGCCTGCTTCAATTGCGACACCAGATTGCTCAACATGCCGCCGGGAACCTGATATTTCAACGCGTTGACGTCGACACCCAGCACCTTGGGATTTAAGAGACCGGAAGCCAGGTATTTTTCACGAAGAGTCACCGCGTAAGCGGAGATCTTGGAAAGAAGATCCAAATCCAACCCGGTATCATACTCGGTGCCCTTGAGCGCGGCCACCAAAGGCTCCGTCGGCGGCTGAGACGTGCCCATCGCCAGCGGAGACAGCGCGCAGTTTACAATATCGACGCCTGCCTCGATCGATTTCAGATAGGTCATACTGCCGGAACCGGACGTGTAATGCGTGTGCATCTCGATCGGGATCTTCACCACTTTTTTAATCGCCGAAACCAGTTCAAACGCTTCGTAAGGAAGTAAGAGGCCCGACATATCCTTAATGCAGATGGAATCCGCTCCCATATCCTCAAGGCGCTTGGCATCTTGGGCAAACACCTCACTCGAATGGAACGGGCTTGTTGTGTATGCAACGGCGGCCTGAACATGTCCGCCTTCTCTCTTGGTCGCCTTCACCGCGCGTTCGATGTTACGATAGTCATTAAGCGCATCGAAAATGCGAACGATATCAATGCCGTTCGCAATCGATTTTTGCACAAAATAATCGACGACATCATCCGCGTAATGTTTGTATCCAAGAAGGTTCTGCCCGCGAAGCAACATCTGAAGACTTGTGTTGGGGCAAGCCTTACGAATTTTCCTCAACCGATCCCAGGGATCCTCGTTAAGAAAACGAACACACGCGTCGAAAGTCGCGCCGCCCCAACACTCCAGGGCGTTATATCCGACCTTATCCAGATCCGCGAGCATCGGCTCCATGTCCTCATAGGTCATTCTCGTCGCGATCAATGACTGATGCGCGTCGCGAAGAATTGTTTCAGTAATTTTTACCATTATTTCATCCTCTCCGAAGAACTTACACGAAAGCGATAAGGGGATCACCGGCGTTGACGGTCGAGCCCTTTTGTACAAAAACCGCACTTACCGTGCCGTCCTTGTGCGCTACGATTTCGTTCTCCATCTTCATTGCTTCCAGAACCAACATCACTTCACCTTTCTTAACCGCCTGTCCGGCCGAGACCGAAACAGACAGGATCGTTCCGGGCATCGGTGCCGGGAGTTTCTCCCCGGATACCGAGTCCGCCGAAACGACGGGAGTCTTCGGTGTTTCCGAAGGTGTCGCGACCGGCGCGGTCGCGGTCGCAACGGCTGCGACCGGTGTTACCGCAGGTGCCGGAGCCGCAGCGGCAAGCGGTACCGCGAATCCCTGTCCGATATCCTCGACCTCAACCTCATAAGCCTTGCCGTCAACCGTAATTTTGTACTTTTTCATCATGTGCATTTCCTCCGTTTCGATATTTATGCTTCCGCAAGCGGGTATGCGCAAAGAAGAATGTCCAGAGCGCTGATGATTCTCGGCCGGGTTGCCGAAGGTGAGATCATTTCATCCACCTGACCCAGAGACGCCGCGATGCCGGCATCCGCGATACTGTCTTTGTATTCATTGACCAACTGAGCGCGCGCCGCAATCGGGTCCTCGCTTCCGGCGATTTTATCGCGGTATAAGATGTGCGCAGCCGTATCCGCAGACAGAATGGACACCTCGGCAGTCGGCCACACGTATACGGTGTCGGCACCGATCATCTTACTGTTCATGCAAAGATACGCCGTACCGATCGCCTTACCGGCAAGGATCGCAACACGCGGCACATCAGCTGAGGTAAACGCTTCGACCAGGAGGGCGGCATCTTCGAGAATCGCAGAGGTTTCGGTCTTGTAGCCGAACTCAAATCCTTCCGAATTGGTCAGCGTGACGATCGGGATCATAAAACTGTCACAGAATCGAACGAATCTTGCCGCTTTCCGAACGCCCATCGGAGACATCCGGGTCGTCTCGTTACCGATAAAACCGACAACCAATCCGTCCATCTTTCCGATTCCGACCGTCATGTCCGCTCCCGATTCGTTTGCGACAAAAAGAACCCGGCGATTGTCCGCAATTTCCTCGAAAACCGCCTTCGCGGAAATCGGATGAATGTCGGATTCTTCAGCCATCTTGTCCAACACATCGGACGAGCGATTCGGATCGTCTCCGGAAACAACTGCGCGATAAGCGCAGGCACCTTCGTCGGATATCACCGGAATATAATTCAGCAATTCGCGAATTTTCGAAAAGCAATCCGCTTCCGAATCGGAAATAAACGACGCCAAGCCCGTCTTCCGATGCATCTCCGCCGTACCGATGTCCTCCGCGGATACGGACTGCGGATCGTTCAATACCGTCAGAGAAGGACTGTTCGCGAAGAGCCCGGAAACACGTTTAATCATGAATACAAAATCCGATTTTGCGGCCGCGATCGCAAGACCGCCCGGGCAAGGCCCCAGGACCGCCGTAAGAAGCGGGATCACGCCCTTTGCTTCGGATAAAGCGGAAAGAACGGCGCCAAGTCCTTCAAGCGCCAGAACCCCCTCTTCAACCCTCGCTCCGCCCGAACTGTACATTGCGATAAATGGCGCGTTGGAGTCAATCGCCATATCAATCGCCTTAACGATCTTCATCGAATGTGCTCGTCCCATCGATCCGCCGTAAACATCCGGATCCTGAGACGCGGCAAACACCAGCCGTCCTGCGATCGTTCCATATCCGACGGTAACACCGTCACCTTCGACCGGCGGCCGATCAAACGCGTCCGAGAAAGGCCTGGAAACAACCTTGCTGTCCAAACATACAAAACTGTCCGGATCGAAAAGCTCCGACAGTCTGCGATCACTGACTTTCTCCGGGCGGAGACCCGCCGCAGTTTGGGCATACGCTTCTCTAAAAGCAGCCATTTTTTCCATTGAGCCCATTAAATCACCTCTTTCTTCTATATGTCATCGGCTTCCCGCCGCATATACGATTCGTTACGGTTGATCCGTTTCCGGCAAATCCGGGTCTGCCGGTAAGTTTTCGATCGATACCTGTTTTCTCTCCCGTGAACCGGCCGCCTCTTCCAAGGACTTTTCCAGGTCACGGATCGTGCTGTACATCATCAGATCCAAAGCCGGCATCTCCGCGACCGATTCGATTCCAAATTCGAGAAGAAATTGTTTGGTCGTCTCAAACAGAACCGGTCGTCCCGGTGCGTCCAACGTCCCGCACTCTTGAATCCAACCTCTTTCCAAGAGCCGTGCGATAATGCTGTCACTGCTCACGCCGCGCACCGACTCGACCTGAGCGCGCGTGACCGGCTGATTATAGGCAATGACCGCAAGCGTCTCATAGGTAGCCTGTGACATCGGAGGCCGGCTTCTCGGTCTGAAAAACCGATCCATCACAGCCTTCATCTCCGGCTTGGTGCAAATAACATAATCATTCTCGATCCGCCGGACAAGAAGTCCGCATCGCGCGTCACGATAATACCTGTCGGAAAGAACATCGAGCGCTTCCTTAGCGACATCCCGGTCCGTTCCGGTGATTTCGCAGATTCGTTCCAGCGAAACCGGGTCTCCCGACGCGAACAATACGGCTTCCAAAGCTGCCTGCATCTCTTCCCGAGACAGGGAAATATTGTCGGAAAGGGCTTCGGTCATGCCTGGTTCTCCTTTTGAATTCGGTGCGGTTGTTTCATGTACATCCGGCTGTCTTTTCTCGATCGATCCTCTTTCTTGGAAAGAAGAATAACATCATATGGTCTCTCCTGCTCGGCGGAAATCCGATTGCTTCGAAGAAGCTCGAGTACCGCCAGAAAACCGGCCACTTTCTCTGTCGGAGTCGTCTCGGTCGCGGGAAAAATCTCATGGAAGAAAGCCCTTCCTTTTTCCGTGAGTCTTTGCCATACGATTCTCATTTTATCACGGATTGAGACTTTTTCACGTTTTAAAAGATGTGTGATTTTTGAGGAAATATCCGCAAACCGAATTTCATTCCGGGAGCATACGGCCATGATTGAACGATTGAAGCAATCCGGATCAAACTCCTGCGGTACACTTTGAACGGTTATGCCCAGCGTCTTCGGAAGTGAGGGCAAGCGCAAAATGCTGTCCGAGTGATACGCGTACCTTTCGCGAAGATCCTGAGCCAGAATCTTACATCTTCTGTACTGTAAAAGGCGGATCACCAATTCCTCGCGCGGATCCTCACCGTCCTCGACCGCCGCACCCGCACGGATGCCGGGCAGCATCATTTTGGTCTTGATATGGATCAGCGTCGCCGCCATCACGAGAAACTCGGACGCAGCCTCCATATCCGGCGCGCTCATTCCGTGAAGATAGGACATGTATTGGTCGGTGATTTCGGCGATCGGAATATCATAAATATCAATGTCATTTTTCTCGATCAAATGGAAAAGGAGATCAAGAGGTCCTTCAAACCGGTCGATTTTCAAGTCAGGAAATCGATGGGAGGGCATTCGTTTTCTCCTTTACCGTATTATGGATCGTTCAGATACCGATGCGAACCGCTTTACGTACTTCTTCGATGGTTCTCTCGGCTGCCTCGGACGCTTTGCGGGAACCGTCACGAATGATATCGAGAAGCCCGGATTCGTCTTCCAGGAGCTTCTGCCTCTTTTCATAAATCGGAGTATGAAAGCGTGCCATCCTCGCCTGAAGCTTCCGCTTGCATGCGACACAACCGATTGTTCCCTTCCGGCATTGCTCTTCGATATCCGATACCTCGTCCTCGCTGAATACTTTGTGGAACGCGAAAACCGTACACACTTCCGGGTGGCCGGGATCATCCTTGCGAATTCGAGCCGGATCGGTAATCATACTCATCACTTTTTGGGAAACTTCATCCGGGGTGTCCGCAAGCGCGATTGTATTCCCGTAGCTCTTGCTCATCTTGCGACCGTCGGTTCCCGGCAGCACCTTTGATTTTGTAAGAAGCGGCTGAGGCTCCGGAAAAATTGCGCTCTCGTATAAGTAATTAAAACGCCTCGCGATTTCTCTTGTCATTTCCAGATGAGGTATCTGATCTTCACCGACCGGAACATAATCCGCTTTGTACATCAGTATATCCGCGGCCTGCAAGACCGGATAGCCGAGAAACCCATAGGTTGCGATATCCTTTTCCGTCATGTTGGCCATCATGTCTTTATACGTCGGACAACGCTCGAGCCACGAAAGCGGTGTATTCATCCCCAGAAGAAGATATAACTCCGCATGGGGAGAAACCAATGACTGCAGAAACAGCGTCGCTTTATTCGGATCCAGACCGCTGGCCAGGAAATCCGCCATTAAACTGACCGTGTTCTTATACAGGTCCTTGGTATCATCATAGCCGGTCGTCAGGGCATGCCAATCGGCGATAAAGAAATAGCAATTATAATCATCCTGTAAGCGCACCCAATTCTCCAGTGCACCGAAATAATTCCCGAGATGGATATTCCCGGTCGGCCGAGAGCCGGACAGCACAATTTTCTTACTCATTCATTTCCTCCCGGTATCCGGTTTGACCGGACGTTTATTATCCCATCAAATAATCGAAAAACACTTCGTTCGTGGGCGACAAAAGATCCAAAGGGTACTGAATTATATATCGAAAAGGTGTCTGCACGGCTGTAACGAGCCAATATAACGGGCTGAAATTGAAGATCAAACCGGCAATGATCAAACCGAACAACCCCATAACGAAAAAACGTTCGTACTGATGAAACCGTGCCCGGAGTTTCGTCGGGATGAAAGTCTCCAGTATGTGGTACCCGTCGAGCGGCGGAAAGGGCAGCAGATTAAATGCCATCAACATTAAATTAAAGTGAAAAAACATAAATAGGAATTGCACCGCCAGCGCGTAAGCAAAAAGAGCGCTGGAAGAGGTGAGCGAGAGTCGGTCAACAATTACATTCAAAAGCGTAAACAGACCATACGCCACCCATGCCGAAAAAAAGTTGGCGGTCACTCCCGCAACGCTTACGATTCGCACCATTGCGTCCTTACTCTCGAGCCTGTTCAGTTTACTGTAGTTTACGGGAATCGGCTTGGCCCAGCCGAACCCTACAAACAAGAACATCATCGCGCCGAGCGGCTCGATATGCTTGGCCGGGTTCATTGTTAACCGGCCCATCAATTTTGCCGTATCATCCCCGAGCAAGTGAGCGGAATACCCATGCATAAACTCATGGATGGAAAACGAGTATCCCAACACAAGAAGCAACATGGATACCGTCAGGACCATTTCCTTTATTGACATACCGGACTGAAAAATACTGAAGAGCATAGTTATCTCCCTGTTATGATCCTTGACGGACCGTTGAAAACGTGCAGTTCTCCCCGTTAATATCCCACTCTTTGCTATCCCCGCCCGTTCCCGGAAGAATTTCCGACGCGAGCACTTCGGACGCAATAAACGCCCTGTTTTTCTCGATGATCCTGGAAATCTCATCGTTTCCGGAATATCGAAGAATGATTCGGTCTGTCACATCGTAACCGGACTCCTTGCGATGCGTCTGAACCTTCGAGATTATTTCCCGAACAAAGCCATCCTCGATCAACTCCGGCGTAAGTACCGTATCCAGCGAAACGGTATAATCATGTTCCGACTGAGTCGAAAGGCCCTCCGGTTGAACGGTCTCGATCAGAAGATCATCTTTGCTCAGTTTGCATGTCTCCCCGTCCAACTCAATCGTTACATACCCGAGTTCTTCAAGTTCCGCAACGGACTTTTTACCGGGAAGCGCAAGAATCAGATCCCTCGCGGCGTTCACTCTGGCGCCGAAGCGTTTGCCCAACGTTCTGAATTGAGGTTTCACCGAATAATCCAGAAGCTCACCAGAATCTTTGAGGAAGATAACCTCGCGCACATTGAGCTCCTCCCGAATAATGGCAAGATACTCCTCCGGCAATTCGACCGGGGAAACCGCATACAGCTTAGAGAGCGGCTGGCGGTTCTTGACGGATGCCTGATTCCGGCAAGCCCTGCCTAAGAAAACGATCTTCTGGGCGGTATCCATTAACTTCTCCAGACTGAAATCAATACGTTTCGGTTCCTGTTGAGGAAAATCACACATATGAACCGATAGTTGCACTTCGGGGTTCGAGCTTCTTACAAGATTCTGGTAAATCGATTCCGTAACAAAGGGAACGAACGGCGCAGCGAGCCGTACGAAGCGCTCAAGCACGGTATACAAAGTCATATACGCAGCGGTCTTGTCCCGGGTCATCTCACTCCCCCAATACCGCTCACGACATCGACGGACATACCAGTTGGATAGTTCGTCAACAAAGGCTTCCATCAATCGACTGGATCCGGTGATATCATATCCGGTCATTTTCTCATCCACTTCACCGATCAAAGTATTGAGCCTGGAAAGAATCCACCGGTCCATGACCGACAATTCGCATTCATCGATCGATTTACCCGTCGGATCAAATCCGTCGATGTTGGCGTACATTACATAAAAAGCGTAGGTGTTCCATAGCGTTCCCAGAAATTTCCGCTGGATCTCCGATACCGCGGAGTCCGAGAAACGGCTCGGTAACCACGGAGCGCTTGAACTGCAGAAATACCAACGCGCAGCATCCGCCCCCTGCTTATTCAGGATATCCCAGGGATCGACGACATTCCCCTTGTGTTTACTCATCTTGATGCCGTCCTTGTCCTGAACCAATCCCATGACGATACAGTTCATAAACGGTGACTTCTCGAAAAGCTGGGTGCTGATCGCCAGAAGCGAATAAAACCATCCGCGTGTCTGATCGAGCGCTTCGGAAATAAACTCACAAGGGAAATGCTTCTCAAAGAATTCCTTGTTCTCAAAAGGGTAATGATACTGGGCAAACGGCATCGCTCCGGAATCAAACCAACAGTCGATCACCTCCGATACGCGTGTCATCTGCGCACCGCACTTCCCGCAACGGATGTGCACGCGATCGACATAGGGCTTGTGAAGCTCGATATCATCCGGGCAATCATCGGACAACCGCTTAAGCTCCTCGATCGATCCGACGCAATGACGATGTCCGCACGCACATTCCCATACCGGAAGCGGTGTGCCCCAGTAACGCTCACGAGAGATGCCCCAGTCGACGACATTCTCGAGAAAATTCCCCATTCGTCCGTCCCGGATACTCTCCGGATACCAGGATACGGATCGGTTCGACCGGATCAGCGCATCCTTCACTTTCGTCATCGCGATGAACCATGATGTTCTCGCGTAATAGATCAGTGGGGTATCACAACGCCAGCAAAAGGGGTAATCATGCTCATACGGCATCTTCCGAAGCATTTTGCCCTCAACGTTCAGCTTCTTGATCAGGAGCGGATCCGCATCCTTCACGAATAGGCCCGCAAACTCTTCCGTCTCCTCCGGCATGGTCCCGTCTTCACGCACCAGCTGAACGAAAGGAAGATCATAATCGGCTCCGACACGCGCGTCATCCTCACCGAAAGCCGGCGCAATATGGACGATACCGGTGCCGTCATTCATCGTGACATAATCATCAGCCGTCACTCGAAAAGCACTTTTACCGGAGACTCGTACCGCTTCGTTCGCATACGGGAAAAGCGGCTCGTACCGTTTCCCGACCAGCTCGGAGCCCGGCATCCTCTTTTCAATTTTATAATCCTCAAAAAGTGTCGGCGCCAAAACACCCGCCATGTAGTAAAATACCGTTCTCTCCGTTCCGTCGGGATCCTTCGGTACGGAAATCAAAACATACTCATCATCCGGATTGACGCACAGGGCGACGTTGGAAGGAAGCGTCCAAGGCGTAGTCGTCCACGAAGCAAAATAAGTGTTCGGCTCATTCTCCACCCTGAAGCGGACAAACACGGAGTTTTCCTTGACCAGGCGATACCCCTGCGCAACCTCATGGCTCGACAGCGAAGTACCGCAGCGCGGACAATAGGGAACAATCTTATGCCCTTTATAGAGCATTCCGTTCTCCCACATCGTCTTTAACGCCCACCACTCGGATTCGATATATTGATTCTCATAGGTGACGTAAGGATTCTCCATGTCCGCCCAAAAGCCGACACGGTCCGACATCAACTGCCATTCGTCCAAATACTTCCAGACCGACTCCTTGCATTTCTTAATAAACGGCTCCACCCCGTATTCTTCGATCTGGGGTTTGCCGTTAATGCCCAGTAACTTCTCGACCTCCAGTTCAACCGGGAGTCCGTGGGTATCCCAGCCGGCTTTGAACTCCACACGCGCACCCTTCATTCCGTGAAAGCGCGGAATGACATCCTTAATGACGCGAGTCTTGATATGACCGAAATGAGGCTTTCCGTTCGCCGTCGGAGGTCCGTCATAAAGCGTAAATGTTCGGGTCCCATCCTTTTCTTCGCGGATCGATCGATTACGAATATCGTTATCCTTCCAAAACTCGAGGATTTCTTTCTCGCGTTGCATAAAGTTCATGTCTGTGGATACTTTTTTATACATGATCGCTCCTTGGGTCGGCATGCGCCGAGCAGAGTAAAATACGGAGACGTGTCCGGGTCCGAATCTTTATTATATGGATTTGCATAGATCACTGTCAACCGAGTCACGGACAAGAATAGGATTCTGACAGCACATATAATTCGACCTCATCGCCCACTGCCGGGAAAAAAACGGCCGGGACGACTTAACCTCGGGTCTCTACAATATAAGCAGACTCAAGGTCCGAGGTATGAATGGCGACGACACCGGGGAATTTTGCCGCGGATTCGGCAAACGGATCGGGGTAACCGTTGCGGTCCGAACCCATATGAAGTCGGATCATCGCGTATTCCTCGTCCGTCAGGCGTATATGGGACTGAATATAATAGCAGGACTTCTCTCCGTGACCGACGGGAAACTCATCCCTGACCGACCACACCTCTTTCTCCACCCAATTCGCGACTTCTTTGCCGTACGCGTTGATTTTATTGCCTTCCTTGACGTTCTTGGTCTCCCTGACGTAAAAATTCACTTTGCATAGGTCGTGCAATAATGCGGTGATGATGATCGTGTCTTCCGAAAGTTGAAGCAGTCCGGAGTCCGTCTTTCCCCGCAGAAGACGATAAACATTCAGACTATGCTCGGCCAGTCCGCCGACGAACGCGAGGTGATATTTCGTTGAAGCGGGTGCCGAAAAAAAGTCCGTTTTGTTCTCAATCCATTCCACCAACCGCTCCATGCCGGGCCGGTGGGTCGACAGCAGCAATTCCAATATTTGAGCCTTATTGCTCCGTATTTTCTCTTCGGGAATCATCTCGTTCTCGCTCATATTTTCAACCTTTCTCGAAAATCGTCCATGGCTCCCGATCAACGGCTGCCACCTTGAACTCCATTCTCTCATTTCTGATCGGATGCCGCAATGTGATCGAACGGCACTCCAGGCATATGTCCCCGCGAAAATGCTCCGCTCCTCCGTATTTTCGATCTCCGAGAATCGGATGGCCGAAATCGGCAAGCTGAGCCCGGATCTGGTGGGAACGCCCGGTTATCAACTGAACATCCAGAAGCGTAACCGGAATCCTTCCCGGTCCCGAGTAAATATTCGACCGATCGATCACCTCATATAAGAGCACGGACTCCTTTGCATTCTCCGGTGCATCTTCCGGATCGAAGACCGAAGCAGTATTACTTCCTGGGTCCTTAAGAATCGAAGAACGCAAACGACCGGACGGCGATTCGATCATACCGCAAACGATCACCCGATACCTTTTCTCGATTGATCTTTCCCGGATTTGGGCACTGATACGGGAAGCGCACTTATCGGTTTTCGCGAAGACCATCACGCCCCGGACCGGGCGGTCCAGGCGGTGAACCAATCCGAGATAGACCCGTCCGGGCTTGTTATATCTGACTTTAAGATCCGCCTTCAACAATGAGAGCATGTCCGGATCACCGGATGAGTCCGCTTGAGAAAGAATGCCGGCCGGCTTCACGCAAACGAGCAAATGATTGTCCTCAAAAAGAATTTCCGGAATAAAGCGATCCCCGTTCAATGCATACCTCCGTTTAATTCTCTGTGCCGCGAACCGGAATATCCTCGGGTCGGCATGGATCGGGCGTCCATCTTGCCGTTGATCCGCAAGGAAGAACAATATTCATACGTGATGCGGGGATTCCCAATTCCCCCGATTGAACAAAGCCCCCCAACCGACGGCGAAGTGTTAATCCGAGGATGTTTTCCATGGTAAGCGACGTCAAAGAGGAAGCATAGGAATTGAGGACAAAAAAGAGCGGTTGGTCGGATAAAAGATGACAACATTTCCCGACGAGTCCGAATAGCGCATCCTCCAATTTCCACAGTTCACCGGATGGTCCTCTCCCATACGCCGGAGGGTCCATGATAATCCCGTCATATTGACGCTTGCGACGAATCTCACGCTCAACAAAGCGGGTACAGTCTTCGGCTATGTAACGAATAAAAGACTGCTCGAGCCCCGATGCCATCATGTTCTCTTTCGCGCGGGCAATCATGCCCTTTGACGCGTCGACATGAACCACCTCTTCGGCTCCCGCCACGGCGGCCGCCATCGTCGCGCCTCCCGTATAAGCAAAAAGATTCAATATCCTTGTCTTGCCGCCCTCCGTCGCCCTTCGGCGAATCCTGTCCCCGCAAAAATCCCAGTTTACCGCTTGCTCGGGAAACAGCCCGGTATGCTTGAACCCGGTCGGCTCAATGATAAAGGTCAGGTCGCCTCCGACGGCGGGGTAAGAAATTCTCCATTTATGGGGAAACGGTTCCAGCGTGGCCCAATACCCTCCGCCACTATCGGAGCGATGATATATGGCATGGGGCTTCGGCCGATGATCCGGCGTGTCGTCATCCGCTTTCGGCCATACGGCTTGAGGATCCGGCCGCTGAAGAAACACATCCCCCCACCGTTCAAATTTCTCTCCGCCACCCGCGAAAAGGAGCTCATAATCGCCGAAACGATCCGAAATATACATGCTCACCTCTTTAAATCCTTATTTCGTTATTATAGCAAAAAAGAGGCTGTCTCAAAATGCGGTTCAGAGCAAATTGAGACAGCCTGAGAAGTTAAGTGTCCGGAATATATAAAGATCAAGTCACAATTATCGATTCGTCCAGTGCGACGGAATTGTCGGTCATCCTGATTACTACTCGATAGGTGCCCGGCTGTATGGCAGTATCATACTTTCTTCCGACGTAATAACTGTAGTCTTCGGCACCCATGGTATACTGCTCCGAAACAAACGGAAGGGCTTCATCGTTGTAATAAAACTCACATGTAAAGACCAGATAAGGCATCGGGTTGGAGAAGCTCATGATGAACGTGATTTGCCTGTCCTCGGGTCCGTATGAATCGACATACATGGTGATATCCTTGTCGCACCAACCGTATTCATATGTGTTCTCGATAAATTCGTCTGCAATCACCTTAACCGTGGTGGGGGCAGTCGTTTCCGTTTGAGTCGTGGTCGCCTCGGTCGGAGGAGCCACGGTCGTAGGAGCCACGGTCGTAGGAGCGATCCCCTGTGTTTCAATCTTTGTAAAAGGTTCTGCGACGGCATCGATCAAATCGGAAAGATCCGTTATGATCCATTCCTTGTCGTCATATTCCAAATCCAGCGTAACGTCATATTCTTCCGTCGGAGCCTTCTTGGCCTTGATCGCGTCCTCAATATCCTCGAGTTCGTAATCTTCATCCAGATCATCCATGATCTTGTCTAAATCGATGGCGGTAATCGTTACCTTACAGGTAGCCTCTTCATCTTCACTGTCGCCCTTGATCTTACCTATTTCATATCCTATTTTCTCGAATGCGATCACCATCAGGTCTTCGGCGTCCTTATCGCTAAACTTAAGCTTTGAGAAACCCTTGTCCGATATAAGATCGGACTTGAAATCGTCGTCCGCAAATGACCCGTCCGCAATCGAATCTAAAAAATCGGAAACCACTGTTTCAATGTCCTCGGAGTCGTCTCTTTTACCCACGCTATCGAGCAGACCGCACGAAGATAAAAATAAAGACGTTATGATTACGAAGACGATCGCAACCGTAATCTTCCTTCCGTACTTCATAATATCTGTACCTCCCAAAATTAATCAGCTAACATTATAGCATACATTTTACACCTCTGAGACAGGAAAAACCATTCGCTGACATCTTTATTTAACGAAATAAAACGCAGTCGATTCCCGGGCGAACTCAGGCTTCACTATCAATCGTCTTTCCTTTATAGATCCTGTAACGGATGATGGCGGCTGTCGTTGCCAGGATACGCAAGATGGCAACGGCCGCTATGGAAAAGACCATCGCTTGCCTGTTTTCGCCGAACAGATTGTAAAAATGGACTCCGGTCATCGGCATAATCACGTTTGAAACCAAAATCACCGTACTGTAAATTGCAATCGCCAGAGTCTTATTGACGCTCGGTATCACCTCTAAAAGGCAAAGCAAGATCGAGAACTGAAATGCACTGTATGTTGAAGATCCGATGCAATGAAACAAATAGTAGAAACCAACGCCTGCGCGGAGAGGCAGTAACAAAGAAGTGAGCATGACAAGTGAGCAGAATGCGAAGCCCGCGATGCCGATGATAAATACGAAACGAATCCCTTTGGTCGCTGATATTCGCGTCCACAGCCCCATCGTCAGAAATTGAGTGAGCGCAGATAACACTGCAACCAGGCTCATTTGAACCTCGCTTAACTCCAGATACCTAAATTGGGCGATGAAATAAATAGACCAATCCATTTGCCAGCTTGCATAAACCAAGAGCGCGACGCCCAGGAAGCCGAGAAACGTTCTGGACCGAAACGTCGAGATCGCTGTCCGAACAAGTCCCGAAAATCGAAACGGATTCGGATTCGATTTGGGTTCAACATGAATTTTCCGAAGCAGGAGAAGCTGACCGAAAGCGAGAGGCAGAGCCAGATAATAGTAGATCTGATGGACGAAAATCTTCAGAGGTCCGGAAGCGATCGTTAATATCATTCCGATAATCAAAGGAAATACGATACCGACAGCCGTATTCATTTTGGTTCGATGCGCGAAAATCTCATTACGGTCGAGCGGCAACGCAACATCCGAAAAAAATGACTGCCACGAAGATCCGTAAAGCGACATCGGGAAATTGACCATGACGAGTAGAACGATCAGTGCGGTCACAGGATTATGAGATATTAAAGGAACCGTTCCGACCAAGAAATACATGATGCCGAGAAGCATGGCCGCAATGATGACCATAATGCGTTTGTTCTTCAATCGGTCCGTCACGATTGCGAATGGAATCAGACAGATCATACCGACAATCGGCGGCAAGGAGGAAATCATTCCGAGCTGATATGAAGACGCCCCGAGGCGGGAAGCAAACAATTGATTGTTATTGTTGCAAAGTGTGATGATCAGCGTGAAAAGCACTCCTTCAGCGGATAATATCGCCGCCAAACGATGTGGCGTCGAAAACATCTTCTTCCCGGCATTCACGGTTGCCCGAAAAGCAGTTCCATAAGTCTCCCGGAGCTTATTCAACGCACATTCACCTCTCTTCCTGCCCTCATTATCATGTTGCGGGATCAAAGAAACAATAGACAGAATCGAAAGTGACACAATTCCAAAATTGCGATGGTATTTGCTGTTATTTTTATTCTCATCGACGGGTTTTGGGTTGCCAAATCGTAGTTATATCCCCAATTGTGTGTTTTGTCGTCACAATTTCCCTCAATTTATGATTTTTCCTGTCGAATCGTTTATAATGATTTCTAGAGTTTTATGGTGTTTAACTGAGGTGCTTGATCATGTCAACGAATCCGCACATTCTGATTTGCGATGACGACCCGGTTGTTCACGAGTCTTTGGGGCTTTATCTGGAAAACGAGCATTTCTCTTATTCCAGCGCCTTTGACGGTAAGGAAGCACTTGCGCATGTCGCTTCGGATCGACCCGATCTGATCATCCTTGATTTAATGATGCCCGAGAAGCCGGGCATCGAGGTGTGCCGTGAAATTCGTAAAACACTGACCACGCCGATCATTATCCTGACTGCCAAAGGCGAGGAAATCGACCGGGTTTTGGGTCTTGAACTCGGTGCGGACGACTATATTGTCAAACCCTTTTCGCCGAGAGAAGTGATTGCCCGGATCAAGGCTGTGTTGCGGCGGATCAATGAGCCTCAGGAAAACGCTCCCGTTCTTCGGTTTGAAGGACTTGAGATCAATATCGACAACTATCAGGTCAAGGTGAAGGGCGAGCTCGTTCCTTGCACACCCAAAGAAGTGGAGATCCTGCACCTTTTAGCGTCTCATGCCGGTCAGGTAATGGATCGAGAACAAATCCTCTCATTGGTTTGGGGTTATGATTATTTCGGCGACACCCGAACCGTTGACACTCATATCAAGCGTATTCGCCAGAAGGTCGCCTATGATGATGCTCCGTGGTCATTAGTCACCGTTTACGGAGTAGGATATAAATTTGAGGTCGCCTCTTAATGTTTCGAAGCGTCTTTTTACGCCGAATTCTCACCATGGTGCTCATTTCGCTGGTGATCGCGGGAGCTCTTTCGGCCGGTCTTTTTTTCATCGCGTCGATCAGTACGGTTAAAAAGATGACGACGGAAGACACATACAATCGGGCAATTCTGCTCTCCGGTTATTTCTCCAAACACCCTGACGAGATGTCGGGAGGCGAGGGATCCCCGACCGAATTAATGGTCAACGATCGTCTCATCGGCTCTTATGTGCTGGTATATGACGCAAACGCATACCTTCTTCAGCAGTCAACGGAGCGCCACACTGAAGATACGGAGATTCTGGCTCCGCTCAAGAATCACGTCACCTCGGAGCTTTTGACCAACAAGCAGGAACTGTATATAAGCGACGTCATTCCGAGCCGCGGAATCTTTGATCAGATCATTGTCGCACAGGCCCCGATCATGTCCGGAGGCGAACTGATCGGTTACGTGATCGTCGGAACGCCCACACGTGATTCCTCCGGTATGCTTTTGGACTTTGTGGAGATCCTTATCATTTCAACCTTTGTTGTATCGCTCGGCATGCTGATGCCGATTTATTTCGGTACCATGCGGCTGGTCCTTCCTCTTCGAAGAGTCAACGAAGTTGCTATGGCAATGGGACAGGGTGACTTTTCCGTCCGGGCGGATTCGAATGTTCGCGGTGAGGTCGGAGAATTGGCACAATCTTTTAACGAGCTTGCCGAGAGACTTTCCCGCTCGATCACGGATCTGACGATGGAGAGGAACCGTTTGAAGGAGATTTTCGATGTTATCTCTGAAGGTATCGTATCAGTCGACACCGAATTGAGAACCGTCTATTCTAACCCGGCGATATCGACGCTTTTCGAGAATGCGAGTGCCCGGAACCTTTTTACCGAAAGACTCCAGACGATCCCATTTGAAGAAGTTTGGGACGATTTCACCAAATGTATCAACGAAGGGGTTACGGTGGAACGAACGATCGAGGATAAGGACAATGCTTATCTTTCCACGATTGTGCCGACTTTTGATAATGAAAGACAAATCGCCGGAGCGACCGGCTTCTTCCGGGACATCACCGAATCGGAGCGTTTGGAGCAGACCCGACGTGATTATGTCGCAAATGTATCCCATGAGCTCCGCACACCGTTGACGGCACTTCGGGGTCTGGTCGAGCCCTTGGCCGACGGAATGGTCAAAAACGAGACCGACCGCAAGAGATATTACGGGATCATTCTGCATGAGACGATGCGACTGTCGAGACTGATCGACGACATGCTCGAGTTATCCAGGCTTCAGGCGAGAACGCTTGCCTTTAAGACCTTCCCGTTTGATTTGAATACCTTACTCTCAGAGATCGAAACCAAGTTCAAACCCGTCATGACGGATGCAAATCTGGCGTTTCGAATCGAATATAGGACCGGTCCTTTACCGACGGTCATGGGCAATCCGGACCGGGTCGAGCAGATTCTGGTCATTTTGATGGATAATGCCAAAAAATACACCGCTTCCGGAGGATCAATCACGATCTCATCGGAGTTCAACGAGGACACCAACAAGGTGCATGTTTCCGTCATCGATACCGGACAGGGAATCCACGAGTACGACATCGACCATATTTTCGATCGTTTTTATAAGGCCGATCGTGCGCGCGGCAAAAAGGGCACCGGTTTAGGCCTGTCGATTGCCAGAGAACTTTTGAACTACATGGGCGAAACGATTACCGTGCAGAGCGTCTACGGCGAAGGCACGACCTTCACGTTCACTCTGACACGCGTTCAGGGCACTATGTGGTATTGATTCGGGGGATTTCATGACAAATACAGCAGCAAACGCTTCCGAAGGAATGCGAATCAATCGGTATCTTGCTTCCGCGGGAGTCTGTTCCCGTCGAAAAGCGGACGAGTTGGTCGCAGCGGGTGAGGTAACCGTCGACGGTAGGGTCGCAACAACGGGAGAGCGTGTTTCCGCGGGTCAGGTTATTTGTCTCCGGGGCCGTCAGTTAACCGTTCGCTCCGATCACATCTATATCGCGCTGAATAAGCCGGAGGGGATCACCTGCACCGCTTCGCGTGAGGATCCCGATAACGTGATCGATTTTTTGGGCTTTGAGCGCCGCATTTTTCCTGTCGGCAGGCTGGACAAGCCTTCCTCGGGACTTCTTCTTCTGACCGACGACGGAGAAACCGCCAATCGAATCCTCCGGACCGACGGTTTCCATGAGAAGGAATATCAGGTCCGCGTCGACCAACCGATTGACGACAATTTTATTCGATCCATGACTGCCGGCGTACCGATCCTCGATACCGTCACCCTACCCTGCAAAATCATAAAAACCGGGCCGGCATCCTTTACGATCGTATTAACGCAGGGATTGAACCGTCAGATCCGTCGGATGTGCGAATATAACGGAAGGAAGGTCGTTGAACTTTCCCGAACGCGGATCATGAATATCCGGCTGGGAAATCTTCCGATCGGAAAGTGGCGGAATCTGACCGATAAAGAAGTCGATGAACTTATGTCGCTTCTGTCCCGTGCACCGACACCTCGAAAAGAAACTCCCCCGAATAATGACGCATGCCACCCGGAAGTTTGACTTGCGGATGGTTCTCACTCGGCTCTGCGTAATCAAAATCCAGAAACAACTCCGCTCCGTTCGGTACCGGCAGAAGCTCGTCATGACGACTGTCGTCGATTATTTGAGGGCGATACTGAGTTGCCGCGAAGGAGAATAACGGCTGATCCTTGCGCCGGATACGAACCCGATGATCATCGGAAGCGATGACATCCAACACCCGGACATCCCGATTTGCGCCATTTTCCTGGGGTCTGGCAAAATGATGGAATAAATCGGTGCTTTTCGCTTGATACAGCCCGAGTCTTGTCCTTCGACCCCCGTCGACTGTTCCGGTCGGAGCATAGCCGTACCATTCAAAAAGATCCGATTCCGGAGGAACGCTCATATGCAATCCGTATCGAAGCGGCTTGACCCTTGAATGAAACGACATACCGATCGAAAAGACTGAATCCGGATCAAACCGATATTGCAGTTGAATCGGACCCTTGATCGCAGAGCTGATATAACGGGCGGTGATAATAACGGAATCCTCCTCCGAACGATGCTCGACGGATTTCAACCGGATTTTATCCTGAATATTCCTCCAGAGTCGCTTTCGTGTGAAAAGCTTGGGGCGAATCCGGATCGGAACATAGAATCGCTCCGAATTTGCGGCCGCCCGATAAAAAGCCGGTTCCGTACTCCCCGAAAAGAGCTCGTGATCTCCGACAACAAGTCGGGTCAGACCGCCGCGAACCCTCGAAAAACAAGCCTTTGCGTGTCCGAATTCTATGTGAATATCGGTTCCCTCTTCATGAATCCGAACTGTCTCGTCTGAAGTCTCCGTTTCGGCTGTGGGCTCAATGCGTTCGGATAATGACTCCGAACCGTCCGATCTCGGTGTCGTCCTCTCTTCCGAAGGCTTCTCCGGATTTATAACAGACATGTCGCCCGAAAGGACCGCACTTTGGGCAAATGCGACCTCATATCCGGCCGGTGAATATGGACCGGGGTTAGCAAGAACAACGCGAACGTTCATCAAAAGATCACCCGGCACGGCTTCCTTACCGCAAGACACCGGATCTTTTCCTAATTCCGCACATAACGAAACAATGGAATCCGTACGGATCCCCGTCTCGAAGGCAACCTCCTCACCGGGCGGAATAATACCGATTCGTCCGGCGCCCGATCGCAGTTCTTTTCCCGCGAAAACCAGGCTCCATTCCAGGTTCAATTCACCCGTCGGTCCGTGCAGATCGGTGTTGATAACGACCGGCCTCCCGGGCTGGTCCCCGGAGATCAAAACGGATACCGTTTCGCATTGCTCGGAAACCACGTTATATTTCGGATGTTTATCCCGAAAAGCATCCACGATTCCTTGAGCAATTGCAATTTCTGCCCCTCGATATCCCTTGCACAAATCAGCTTGATGGATGTATTTAAGCGGGCTGCCCCCTTCTCCCGTCGATAACAATATCGGGTTCGGGAGATTCCTTCCGAATATGCCTCGATCGGCACAGATATCCTGCCATTCGCCGAAAAGCTCTCCGGTCTGATCCGCGAACGGGTCAAAATCGGATACTGTCCCCGTATCGCGGTACAGGTAGTAAAACAGCCCCGAACCGGAGTCACTTCCAATCGCGTCCCTTATCTTTTCCGACAACTCTTCATCCCGGGAATCCAGTTTCATTGACCAGATAATGACGCTCGGGTGGGATGAAAAGCTTTGCGCCGAAGCCGAAGGATCCTTTCGGTCCAGCGGACAAATCACATAGAGTCCGTAACGGTCGCAAAGATCAAAGAACAGAGGATCCGCCGGGAAATGAGGCATTAACACCGTATTCAAACCGGCTCGCTTCATCAAAATCACATCCTGAAGGAGGCGCTCAGGCGGAACCGCAAGACCCGTAGACGGATCAAAGGTAAAATATCGGGTCGCGCGAATCGGGACGTAACAGTCGTTTACGAACACCTTTCGGCTTGATTCACTGACCGTCCGGAACCCGATTCTTCTTTTCTGAACGCCGATCACACGGTTCGTCGTGTCTTTCACGGTGATCACCAGATCGTAAAGGCTCGGAGTCGCATGAGACCAGAGAGAAATTCCGCGCGCCAAAAGATCGCCTTTGACGGTCTCGGATTTGAGGGCCTCTATGACCGTTTCGCCCGGTTCACCAGTCCGGAGGCGGACTTCGGGCAGATTGTAGATATCGTATTCCTCTCGAACCTCAATCAATTGATAATCCAATCGAACCGGGACGGGGATGTCCGTATGATTATTAAGACGCGTAAAGACTTCTATAACGGAATCCTCACCGACAGAGTGACCCGAGCGACGAGTTTTTACCGATATCGACCGCACCTCGACCAGCGGATCCGCCACAATCGAAACGGATCGAAAAATACCGCTCAAACCGAATGTTCCGTTATCAAAATGTCCGAGACCGGACGAAACCGACTCAAAACGAAACACCAACAGGGTCAACAAATTACGTCCGGCTGAAAGGCTTCCGGAGAGAAGGATCTTCTTGGGAGAGTACACCGGATCGGATTCCGTGATTTGCGTACCGTTCAGATAGACTTCAAATCGACCGCAAATGCCTCCGATCAATAAATAGACGGATCGATCGGAGAAATGCTCCGGAATTTCGATCCATGCCCGATATATCCCAATATCGTCGTCCTTGTAATCCGAAGAAATCGCCGCAAGTTTTCTCTTTAAAAAACTGCTCTTTTTCTGTTGTTCAGCAACCTCGAGATCGTACTGAAGGTCAGCCGGCTGCCCGTATCCGAAGCTCTGCCAGACGGACGGAACGATGATCTGCTCCCATTCCCGATCATCGGTCTCTGCTTCCGGGAAACCGACCGGAACCATGTCTCGATTGGCCGCGTGCCGAAATTGCCATCGGGAAATCTCAAAGCGCCACGGCGACGGCGGCGATCCGAAATCGGGCTGCCTCCTTTGTGCGTATATCTCGTCAAAAAAGGAATACGGTGTACACTGATTTGAGCAAGCGATCAGCTTCATATGAGCCTCCGTCATCATTTCGGTCCTACGAAACTAAGGACATTTTAACACCGCTTTTTTCCCCGCGTGTGTCAATCCGATTGCATTTCTCTTCCAAGTGCTCTTCCGGGCTTCAATTCTTATTGATCCGTTAACCGTTCAACACACCGAGGTCGTTAAAAACGAAAAAGGACGCTTCCGAAGAAGCGTCCCTTATTCGGCTGAAGCCGGTTGATTTCTAGAAAATGCTGTACGTAAGGAACAAGGATGCCATGATGGAGGCAACCAGGGACACAACCGTAACCTGAGTATTGATCGAAGGACCCGCGGTATCCTTATAAGGATCACCGACAGTGTCGCCGACAACAGCCGCCTTATGGGCATCCGAGCCCTTGCCGCCGTTATGACCCGACTCGATATACTTCTTGGCATTGTCCCAGAGGCCGCCGGCATTGGACATAAACAAGGCAAGAAGCAAGCCGCTGACGATATTTCCGGCAAGGAAACCGCCGACCGCCTGAACGCCGCCGACAAAGCCGACCAGTAGGGTCGCGAGGATCGCAACCAGTCCGGCGGGGATCAATTCCTTGAGCGCGCCGGTCGTTGCGATGTCGATGCACTTCTCGTATTCGGGAACAACGCCCTTTTTGCCTTCCTTCAGACCGACAATGGTCTTGAATTGTCGGTGGATCTCGGCAACCATTCTCTGCGCGTTACGGTCAACGCCGAGCATCAACATCGCGGAGAAGACAGCGGGCACCGCCGCTCCGACCAAGAGGCCGAAAAAGACGACCGGATTCAGGATGTCAAACCCGGTAAGAAGCTCAATGCCTTTCTTACCGGCAGCAATCGCGTCTGCGGCCGCATCGTTGACTTCCGACATGAACGCACCCAAAAGGGCGATGATCGTCAGACCGGCCGCGCCGATCGCAAAGCCCTTTGTAACGGCTTTAACGGTATTACCGGCACTGTCGAGCGAATCGGTGATCTCCAGGGCTTCGTTTCCGAGACCGCCCATTTCAACAAGCCCGCGCGCATTGTCAACGATCGGACCGTATGCGTCATTGGAGATGACCATTCCGACGATCGAAAGCATTCCGACCGCGGCCATCGCGATACCGAACATACCCGATACCGCACTGTTCATGATCGGCTCGCAAATCTTATACGCAGCCAACGCCGAAATCGCGATACCGATCATCGGAGGAAAGACGCTGAGAAAACCGTAGGATGTTCCGGACAATATCGTAAACGCCGGACCGCTCTTGCTGGCATTGGCGACATATCTGACCGGCGGCTTGGTGTCGTTGGTGAAATAGTCGCTGACGATACCGATAATGGTCCCGACAAAGAGTCCGACCATCATTGCACCCCAGACTCTCCATCCGGCCTCATCATTGAAGAAAAGTAAGGAAGCCAGAGCCGCAAAACCGGCAAAAAGCGCCGTGGTGACGTATGTGCTCAAGTTGAGAGCCTGAGTCGGACCGCCCTTTTTGCCCATACGGGCCAAAAGCACACCGATCACAGAACTGAAAAGTCCGATCGCGCCATAAATAATGACCATGATCGTAAAATGATTCGCTTTTATACTGTCTGCGCTCGCGCTCAAGGCGACGCCCATAACCAACGCCGCGCTGATCGAAGCAACGTGCGAATCGAAAAGATCCGCACCCATACCCGCGACGTCACCGACGTTGTCGCCGACGTTATCCGCGATAACGGCCGGATTACGGGGGTCGTCCTCGGGAATGCCGAGTTCGACTTTACCGACCAGATCTGCGCTGATGTCAGCGGTCTTGGTGAAGATTCCGCCACCCGCCTTTGCGAAAAGCGCCAGGCTCGAAGCACCAAAGGAGAATCCGAGCACCGCACTGGCATCTTCTGTCAATAAATACACCAAAGAAACGCCCATCAGACTCGTACCGACGACGGCCATGCCCATAACCGCGCCTCCTCTGAAGCCCGCGAGGAAAGAAGGCCGAATGCCCTTGGTCGCGGCCTCGGCGGCCTTCATGTTCGCGATCGTCGCGACCGTGATGCCGACCTTACCGGCAATCGCCGATAAAACCGTTCCGCAAATATAGGAGATCATCATGGAAACATTTTTGACCCATGACCATTTAGCGGTCTCCTCGCCCCAAATCGGATGAGGGAGAAAAAGAAGGATCAGAACAGCGGCTACTCCGGCGAAAATCGCCAGAAGCATATACTCCTTCTTAAGAAAAGTATTCGCGCCCTTCTTGATGAAACCGCCGACCCGAGCGATCTCGGGATTCGAGGAGGGCTGCTTCTTCACCCAGAAGAAGAAATACAGCGCGACCAGAAAAGCAAGAACAGACACGGAAACCGACACAATGACAGCTACTTGGATGTTCATCTTACACACTCCTTATTCATTATCTAAAAATGAGGCAAACACGAAATTTCATTATAAAATGCCCATATCTGCCCATTTTCGAATATCTAAAGATTAAGATACCATAAGAAAGCGCGATTTCAATGAAAAAAAATCGTTTGAACGGGATAAATTCATCGGTGATTTTTGTGCATATATCACAAATAGTTTGATTATCAAACCATAGATCGGTTTCCCGGACAAAAAAATGAACGGACGCGTGGGGCACGTCCGTTCAATTAGGGGGCACGCTTGTGACTTATCTTTTCGCCGTTCTCCGTGAGCGGTATTTTCGGTCACAAGGCCATCCGAGGATGGGTATCTTTATTTGACGGGTTCCGAATCGGACTATTCTCCGTCGGGCGTCGGTTCCGGTGCGGTATAGGTTACCTGTCTGGCATTTCCTGCCACCTTTGCACCGTCGTCATAGAGAGCGGTCACACTGAAATAGTAGCTTCCGGTATCGAGTCCGGTAACGAGACATGAAGTCTGATTCCGATCCGTAATATATTCATAGTATCCGTCTCCCGGGTATGCCGGGTTCGGGTTGGTCGCCGAGTAAACGACCTTGTAACCGGAGAAGTCCTCGTTATTAATCTTGTTCCAGGTCACGAGCACACCGTCGGTTTGAGCGGTAGCGGACACGGTCGGAGCAACATGCGGTACCGGCTCGGTCGTAGGAATCGGATCTCCGGGCATTCTTGCCAAGACCGCATTACCCGCAATCTTTTCCCATTCATCTCCGTAAACGGCCGTGACACTGAAGAAATAATACGATCCGCCATTGAATGTATCAATGTCTCCGCCGCTGTATCCGGATCCGTTATAGATTTTGTAGGATGTGGTGTTCGGATTGGTGATCCAGGCACAATAGCCGTCCTCACTGTACTTCGGACTCGAGTTTCCGACGGAAGCAACGACCTTATAGCCGACCAGGTCATCACTGGCGATTTTCGACCAAGATACCTGGACGTAATTCGCGCCGAGGGTCACGCTAACTTGCGGAGCCGGGCGGCCCGCATTCGGATCGGGCGTCGGTGCGACGTATTCCGGCATCGTCTTTCTGACCGCGTTTCCGGCAACAGCGGATCCGTCTTCATAGAGCGCCGTTACGCTGAAGTAATAGTCGCCGGCCGGAACCTTGCTTGCCTTCACCAGACAGCTGGTCGTTTCCGGATTAGTAATGTACGCATAATAGCCGTCATCGGGATATTTCGGATTCGTGTTGGTCTTTGAGTATACGACCTTGTAGCCGCTCAAATCCTCATCCGAAATCTTTTCCCAGGTAACCTTTACTCCGTCCGTTCTTGCCGCCGCGGCGACAACCGGCACGGTGTGCTGAGTGGTCGCTTCGGTTGGTTTGACCGGCTCTCCGGGATCGGTCACTTTGGGTTCCGACTCCTTCGGCTCGGTCGGCTTCGGTTCGGTCTCCTTCACTTCGGTTTCAATCGGCTCGTCCTTCCCGACCTCGTCCAGGATTTCTTCCATGTCCGAAGCGTTGCATTGGAGTTGAAGTAAACCTTCCTCATCCAAAGAGTATTTGCTCTGACAGGCAGGAAGCACCAGAGAGACGAGAATCAGAGAAATCAGGACCAGTAGCATTGATCGTTTCGTTTTCATCGCCTTACCTCACTTTCCTCGGGCATTTGTACGGGGGTACGTATAAAGTCCCGAATGGTAAATGCACTGAATATTGTGCTTTTACCGTTTATCTTACTTGCATTATATCACCGTGTTTTTATTTTGGCAACTGTATGGACATAGTTTGTTTACAATTTATACATTGTTGGTCACACTTTTCGAGAGAAACAAAAACGCCGGGTGACGGCGTTTGTGGATTTAATGAATATTCTGCCGGCTCGTTTATGCTTTTCTCATATCTTTGATCGCGCGAATCATCCGCTTAAATCCCTTGAGCGGATGCCCGTTCATCACGCTGACGGCCCCCTCGAAAAGCGCCGACGGCACCGTTCCGGCGCTCAGATTGACGACTCCTCTCAGCGGCATATCATCCGTCATCGCCTCCATCATGCGGATCTGATCCTCACGCGGCTCCGATTTATATTGCTTTGTGATGGATCGTTTGATGTACCAGGCGATCAGTGAGCCGAATCTCGTATCGGTGATTTCCGAAACGGTGGAGTTCATGCTGTGAGCTCCCTTCCGCGGATTCTCGGACGCCACCACGGGCCTCCCGTAAACCTTTTCAAACTGGACCCGCGGGATCGGAACTCCGTTCGAAGGCACGGAATAGTACGAGGGAGCATCGCCGGTGTAGTCCGGTATCGGTGCACGTTTACCGACCGAAAGCGCGGAAACCTTCCCGCTCAGACGAATATCCCGGGAAGAAGCGCCGATGTGGATATCGTATATGCCGGTCTCGATTTGCCAGCCCGGAAGATTCACATTAAAAAAGGCGAACGCATGCCCGTCCAAGGTAAACGTAACTGTCTTCTTCTTCCCTTTCGGAATCATGACCTTCGAGAAAGCCCTGAGCTCGCGAACGGGCTTGAAAAGTTTGGATTTGGGTGCGGACACATAAAGCTGAACCACCTCCGCGGCGTCATATTCGCCGGTGTTTCGAATATCAACCGAAACCTTGAGCGTATCCGCGTCTGTCACCTTCTGACTGCCGATCACCATGTTTTCATAGACAAAACTCGTATAGGATAGTCCGTGCCCGAAAGGAAAGAGAACCTTGGTCTTGGAAGCATCATAATAGCGATACCCTACAAAAATGCTTTCTCTGTATTCGACATATCGTCTTGTCGCGTAGCAAGAGTAGCACGGCGTATCTTCCAAAACCACCGGAAAAGTCTCTGCAAGCTTTCCGCTCGGAACAGCATCGCCATAAAGAAGCGCCGGAATGGCCGCCGCCCCTTCCTGCCCCGGCAAATATGCCATCAGCACCGCGCGCACTTTATTGATCCAAGGCATCGTCACCGGAGACCCGGCATACAGCACAACGACCACATTGGGATTTGCGGATGCCACTTCTTCAATCAAGCTGTTCTGCCCGGCAGGCAAATTCATATGCGTACGATCAAAGCCCTCTGATTCATACTCATCCGGAAGTCCCGCAAAAATCACGACCGCATCCTTATTCTCGGCCAACCGAACGGCGGCCGACTTCTTCAAAAGGTCGGTCCCGTCACCCTCGAGGCAATAACCCTCCTCGAAAACGAAATTACCGCCACACTCCTCAAACCCTTCAAATGCGTGATTTATGGCCGTCGGATTGATCCTTGAACTGCCGCCGCCCTGGAAACGGGTTTCCTTGGCAAAAGCACCGATCAATGCGATGCTCGTGCTCTTCGCAATCGGTAAGAGGCCGTCGTTTTTCAGAAGAACGGCGGATTCCAATGCGGCCTTCCTCACAAGCTTACGATTCTCTTCATAGGGATTCTTTGGCGGCCGAGGGCGTTTCTGCGCGTTGGAAATCATGGACAGCACACGCCCTGCCGATGCATCCAAGGTGCTTTCGGAAAGGCTCCCGTCACGAACCGCCTCAACGATTCGCTGGTCATTCTCGCTCGCGGGTCCGGGCATTTCCAAATCCAATCCGGCCTTAAGCGCCTTCACTCGGTCGTTCATGGCGCCCCAATCCGTTACGATTACCCCGTTAAAACCCCAGTCCTTGCGCAGAATGTCACGCAGTAGATGCTCATTCTCACAAGCATACTCGCCGTTAACTTTATTGTATGAACACATCACCGTCCAAGGCTTACCCTGCTTCACGGCAGTTTCAAACCCGGCAAGGTATATCTCGCGTAAAGCGCGCTCGTCCACCATGGAATCGCATATAAATCGTGCCGTTTCCTGATTATTGGCGGCGAAATGCTTAATCGAGGTGCCGACTCCTTTGCTTTGAATCCCCTTAATCAGGGATGCGGCCATCTCTCCCGTCAAATGAGGATCCTCAGAGATATATTCAAAATTTCTGCCGCACAACGGAGACCTCTTGATATTAACGGCAGGCCCCAAAACAACAGCAACGTCTTGCTCTCTCGCCTCGTCGCCAATCGCCTCGCCGATCTGCCGCATCAATTTCACGTCAAAGGAACACGCGGTCGTGCTGGCGGGGGGGAAACAAGTCGCCCTTCGACTGTTCCCGAGGCCTTTACTGCCTCCCTCGGAATCCTGCTTTCTCAATCCGTGCGGCCCGTCGGAAACCATGATACCCGGAATTCCCAGTGAATCGACCGGCTTGGTTCTCCAGAAGTCCAGTCCGGAGCACAAGGATGCCTTCTGCTCCACCGAAAGTTCACCGAGTTCCCCCATGTGTTTGGACTCCATAGCCAAAGACCCCCGCCTCATATTATTCGACGTTACCATTATATAGCAAAAACGATGAATCGTTTAACCGATTTGTTAAAATCAACAAATTGACTTCGCGTCCCGTAAAACAGGTATTGAATCGCTCATAAACAACACTGATCCTCATTCTATTGCACGCCGTTTGTCGAAAAGCACCACACCGCGATGCCTATTGAACCAAGAACCAAAATCTGTCATAATACATTTGCCCCTTATTAAACATGGGGGCGTAATGGTTTCGACGGGGTTGTTGGGACCGAAGAAGCGGGTAGAGGATTCTCGTTGGCCTCTCTAAAAACGGGAAAGCAAGTAATTGCAACACCTAAAACACAACTCGTAGCCGCCTAATACCGGCCACGCATCCCTCCATCCGATCTGCTGGGTGGGTTCGGGGTGTCAGACAGCAGACCTTACCTGTCGGCAGGTTAAACAGGGAAACGCCGCGCGAAAAGCTTTGACCGCGCGATGTAGACATGAAGCTACCGGACGCGTCGGCCTGTCAGCGGGCTTGGCGAAGAGGGAAATACTCTAAACACTGACTGCACCCGGAGATGCTTCGGAGGATATGATTTCGGACAGGAGTTCGACTCTCCTCGCCTCCACCAAATTAAAAAGCCACGCCTGACGGCGTGGTTTTTAATTTGGTGGAGGGAACCTCAGTAATGTACCGCAGGTACATTACGAAATCCGGCAGTATAAAAACATGCATCGCATGTTTTCATTCCGAGAGGACAAGGCACGCAGATCGCGCGTATCAGTTCTCTCTGACAAGCAGTTCGATCTTGAAACCGGATGTCATGATTTGATTTTCTCCTGTTCTTATCGGCTCTAGCTCACCGTCGATAATATAAGCCAAACCGATTTCATGATTCTCAAGCTCGACGAGCACTTTGTCGACTATACTCCAAGACGCACAGTTTTCATACATTGCATTTACTTTATTATCAATCATCGTCATTACTTCAGAAGAGGATAAGCGGTCGATCACATCTCCGATCGCTTTGGGGTCCGCACTGCTGAATGCGTTTCCCGCTTTTCCGGAAGTGTAATTAT
>LSQX01269043.1_pt2 | contig 33493 bp, 31 predicted proteins | sample 654561 | NCBI WGS metagenome assembly LSQX01 (sample SAMN04489861, study PRJNA283612) | anaerobic digester metagenome | isolation source: 4 biogas reactors fed with cattle manure at either 37C or 55C with and... | place: Denmark: Kongens Lyngby | collected 2014 | reverse complement strand
CTACGCATAACCCTCTCAATAACTCATCTAACCTCTAACCTCTAACCTCTAACCTCTAACCTCTAGACCTCATCATTCGCTGTTACCTGTCAGTTAGCAAATACCAGAGAAAGCCTCAGCGATTTGTCCCACTCAGGGGTTCTTGTTGTCATGGCTGTGCCTAGGATGTTATTTAGCAGATAAGTCATCCGCAAGCGCAGCGCAGGTGTCAATTTGTAAGTCAGATTCAATCTCGAATCCAGCAGATAATCACTGCTGCCGGGCTGCACAAGGTGCGCATCGCAGTCGAAACTTATCGCCGATGAAACAGGCGTGGCTATTCGCAGCGTAAGGACCGGCGCGAGCCTGCTTTCGGTTTCATTTCGCTGTTGCTGGATGTGTGCGACCGCAAGCTCCAGATCGGTTCCGCGAAGAACCCTGCGCCCATAACCCGCCGACATCATCTGGTAGCCGGAGCTGTCATAATAGCTGGGTGAATGCGGCTTGCGCGTCCTGTGGTTCACTATTGCAGACACGAAATGATAGGAGTTTTCGTTCTTCTTACGATATTCGCAGTCGAGGTTGAACCTGCCGATATTCGTTTCGTAGGTGCTGGTTTGACCATAGGTTCGCGACAACGTTTTGTTATATCCGGTTTTTATCCACCACTGCCGTTCTTTAGTGGTGTTGACGAGGCTGATTCTTCCACCTAGTCGATCGGACGTCTCCGATGTAAACCCGGTCAATTCAGCCTCGGTGCGCAAAGATTTAGCCGGCTTGCGCTGAGCCGCGCTCGTTGCGGTTTTGTTTGTGGTCGCATTCTTTGCGGGCGCGTCGGCCTTGGCCGCGGGCGCTTTTGCAGGAGCGTCTTTTTTTGCCTCAGTTGCCTCAGTTGCCTCAGGAGTAGTCTTTGTTACGGATTCGGATTCGGTTGCTGCCGGTGCGGGAGCGCTTTCCGGCTGAGCATCGCCAAAGCACGGCAGCATCAGGCAGGCAAACAGAAATATCACAAGAAGAACTTTCAACAGTATTCACCATTTTCATGCTGGTAGCAATAATTGTGGACGGCTAAATGCAAAAAACAATCCGGCCACGATTATACTTCTTCATCTAATCGCGGTTATCCTTTGCTTGAAAATGGCTTTTCAGATATAGCCAAAGTGCCGCAATATGCGGGCGGGATACACGCGACGATGTATTATGTACAACCCTGCCAGATTGATTCACACTTCAAGTATTGACGCGCGAAAATGCAATGCGTTACCGCTGAGGTGAAAAAATGCATTGCAAATCTGGTCCGGATCGAATGCGCCGACCCGAACCAGACGGATATCAATTTACAAAGGGCGCACCCACACGTTGCGGAATCGGACGTCATTGCCGTGATATTGCAGTTGAATGGGGCCCGGTTCTTTGGGATCGGGCGCGTTATGATCCGGAGTAGGATGCGGAATCTCCACATCGTCGTGGATCAGCACGCCGTTATGAAATACGGTAACTCGCGCATTGGCGATCTTGTTTCCGGCCTCATCAAAGCGCGGCGCGCGGAACACTGCATCATAACTCTGCCACGTCTCCGGCGGTCGACACGCGTTAACCAGCGGCGGTATTACCGAATACAGCGCACCGCAGTCATCGTTTTTGCTATCCAGACCGTAGGAGTCCAAGACCTGTATTTCATAGGTAAAACCCATAAAAAAGACGCCGCTGTTAGATCGCGCCTGCCCAAAAGAGTCCGCCATCAAAGGCAGCCAGAACTCCACGTGAAGCTGACAATCGCCAAATACCTGCTTTGTCACAATGTCGGCATTCTGAGTTACGGTATAACCGTCCTCGATTTTCCAACTGGCGGGATCGCCATTGCCGTGCTTCCATTGCGAAAGATCCTTGCCATCGAAAAGCACGATAGCGTCCGCAGGCACGGATTCGTTGCCGGTGAATAAAGATTTTGCAGTCACAAAACGCCTCCTGATTTCTATATAACCATACTATATAATTGAGTAGCCAAAACCGTCGTCATCAGCTATTTGCCGCCTGACGTTTTTCTTGCCAGCGGCTGGTCTCCAACCTCAGCAATCCACTTTCGAGTCCATTCGACGGCCTCGAGTTCCATATCACAAATAACGCTGCTCAGGAAGATCATACCGTCGATTCGACCCTCCTTCAACCATTTCAAACCACTTTCGCACTGCTTCTTCATTGTATCAAGTGGTATCGGTTTGCCCGCTCCAAAGTCCCACATATAACAACCAAGTATCTTGCGCTTGGAGCCAACCGCCTTTTCCAGACGCTCGAAATTCTTGTCGAGGTCCGCAAGATCCGCCGCATTCCACGTCCAAAACGTCACCACATCGCAGTTTTTGATGTGTTCCTGCACAGGCAGGTCCAGATTATGAGAATAGAGCACGACCCACAAATCCAGGCCATGCGCAGCCTTGTGCAGTTGATCGCGAAATGCCGCTATTTCACTGGCGCTATATCGCGCAATTTCCCCTTTTTCATTTGCAGGATGGAAGAAATCGTCCATCATCCCGCCTGTGATATTCGGGAATTTATTGGCCAGGCGGGTCACTTCGCTGATATCCGTCGCCTTATCGTTGCGCTTCGACGAACTATCCCCAATAATTGACCAAACCACGTTTTTCAGGGGTCGAAATGCGATTGAGAGTTGATCGAACGGCGGCTCGGGCTTGTCCCCGTAAACGATCATCAGCACGTTCGGAATATCCAGATAGTATGCTGCTTCCGCAGGGGACATTCGCGAGGTTCTCGGCAAACTGTACTGGCCATTGTTGGCCCCCGTTTCGTGGCACCATAGCCACAGGTGGTCTCGGACGGTGTCCATTTTTTGTTCTCCACTCGATTTTGTGTCTGCCTGCGCCGCCACTATCAAGACGAAAGCGACCAGCAAGGCAAAAAGTAGGGTAATATTTCTGCTTCTCATACCATTGAATTAAGCAGGCGGAAGTGAATTCCTGCCTAGTCCCGTAAGAGATTGCCATAACTTAGGCAATGCGACTCCGGCAGGTTCCGGTATCCACAGGTGGGCGTGCTGGGTAAGGATGCCTTCGGTAGGGTTGATTTCGACGATAGTCGCGCCGTGCATACTTGCCCGCTCAACAAAACCATATCCCCCCGATACTTCGCCGGATGTTCCCACCACCAGCATCACATCGCAGCTCGAAGCTCTTTCGATAGAGGCGAACATAGCTTCATCAGGCACAAATTCCCCAAACCATACGATGTTTGGCCGGCACAATACCTCACAATGCGGACATCTTGGCAGCGTTTCGGAGGTGAATTCATCGGGAAGCGAAAACTCACGCGTGTCGAAAACCTCGCTGCAATGCATGCATCGCATCCCCCAGCAATCCCCGTGGATTTTCACCATTTTTCGCGAACCCGCACGCTCGTGGAGGTCGTCTACGTTTTGTGTGGTCAGCAGAAAATGCGGGTAGCGGCTCTCCATCTGAGCGATGACAATATGAGCGGCATTGGGCTGCGCATCGCCGATCTGTCGCTGCCTGAGGCGGTACATATTCCAAACCCGCACCGGCTCGCTCAGAAATCCATCGAGGGTGGCATAGGTCATAGGGTCGTATTGATTCCACTCGCCGTCGATCTCGCGAAAAGTAGGCAGACCCGATTCCTTGCTCGCCCCTGCGCCGGTAAAGACAAATACGCTTCTGGCGTTGGCGAAAGCGTCAACTAATTCGTCTATTTTGTGCGTCATCAACTTCAATTATATCGCCGCAATCTCCCGGTACTCAATAGCTCTCAAGAGGATCTTTCCATTTTTTTCTATATTCTGCGCTGCAACTTATGTCGTTGACATTGCCGAGCAGGAGGTGTTATATTCTAGCTGCTACTGGGCGAAGGGGACCTCACTTGGGCGATCTGCTTGGCAATCTGGAAGCCTACATACGCACTCTGCCGAAAGTCGACGTGCGCGTTGCGCTTGCTCAGGCGTCTCTTGCCGGTGATCCTCCAATGCGCGCAGATGCCGAGGCAACTCAGGCCGACCGCGATCTCTTCGAAGATGAGAAAGTCTGCGCTCACCAGGTCGGGGTTCCAACTGCCGGCGGTTTCACTTGTTTTATGGACGGCATGCAGCGTCCCCGCGGCCCGATCTATATCAATTCCCCGGTACCGATTCTCTATGGGTATATCGCCGCCGTGATTCGCACAAGAGGGTCTGATAAAAAAATGCGCACCCTGCCTGGCTTTCACGTAGTCGACGAGGCGCTGTATCTGCCAAAAAAGATAGCTCAGCAGCACGGAATTGAGATATCCGGCGTGACGGTTGTGGATACGGGCGACGTTGACGCCATCGAGCACCCGCTTGCTCTGGCGCAGGCGGCACACGATAAGATAAGCACGGTTCGAGGACGACTGGAAAGCAAAATTGCATCGGAGTGGGTATCGCGGCCGCCTTGTGACGGCTGGCTGTTGGTGGATGGTTCGCTTCAAGCGGATTATGGCGAGGCCGACATCGCAGGCGTGACCAAAAGCCACTCGACGCAATATCTGACCTGGGAGGAACAGCAGGTGGCTCTGGCTCTCAAGCCCGGTGAGCGGAGCAGCGCATTCGTGCCTATTGTCAAGGGCGGCCGTCGCCCAGTTTGTAGCTGGTATCTGAGAATGCACCCCAGCGAAGGCAAGGACCCATATTTTGGCCTCATAAGAGTCGAGATTCCCCGCAGTTCCCGCGCATTGGATATGGTCGACGAAATATCCCGATGGCTGCTTGCTGAGCGTGCGCCGCTGAGCCTGCCAGACTCGCGTTGGGATAAAATGATCTACCCTATTCGCGATTGCGAACTGTATATGAAGAGCCTGGCGCCATCGCATACCAGCCTGGATGCGCAACTGATGAGATTGAGCGCAATAGCCGCCAGCGAGTGATTAACTGGAGATAAACCATGCAAAACGATACACTGCCGATTGGACGAGTAGTTGCAACGGAGGCAAAGCCGAGCACCGCCTACAGTTTCAGCTTCTGGACCGCGGACGATTCCAAGGTCGGGATCGGGACACTGGTGGTTGTAAGGACGGAGAATGTCGAGGTGTTTGGCGTGGTCGTCGAAGGTTTTGGCTTCACCGACCTCGGCTCACCTCTGCACGATTATATAGGCTCCGAGGGGGATCCTAACACCGAGCCGCCCACGCTCAGGCCGGAAATCAAGCTCTATTCAGCGGCGGTCTTGCGCGTCGAGCCGGAGGAACCGCTGCAGCCTGTCCCTGTTGGCCCGGTTTATCTGGCTGATGATGTTGCCGTTGCGCGCGCTCTGCGGATGGATGCCTATGTCGGCAAATCAGAGATTCCGGTTGGTCTTTACCAGAACGGCGACCTGCTCTCCCCGGTATATCTCGATTCTGAATTTCTATTAGGCCCTGAAGCCGCTCACTTGAATATTACCGGCGTATCCGGCCTTGCTACCAAGACTTCCTCGATAGAGTTTGTCCTTCAGAGCATCTTTTCTCATTTTCGAGAGGATGTGGCTGTTGTGTGTTTCAACGTCAAGGGCTGCGACATGCTCTTCCTGGATTTTCCCGCAAGCCCTCCCGAAGAGTATAAGTATAAGCAGTTATACATAGACAATAATATACAGGAAATACCGGTCGAAGACATCGAAAAATACGATAAGCTCAATACGCCGTGTCAGCCGTTTGAAAAGGTTTACTACTACGCTCCGTATAAGTTCGACCGCCTAAACCTTAACACGCTGCGCACTCATCCTGATTTGATTGGCTCGGTTAAGCCGTTGTCATGGGGACTTCAGGATATATTGGAGTATACCGAGGTTGTCTTAAACCGCGACGACGTCGATGCCAAAGCCGATGCGCTTATTCAATATATTAGGCAGCGGGTAGTAGGCCAGATCAGCAAGGTCGGCGAACAGGAATGCGAGGTGCGCAACTTCCAGCACTTGAACGCCTGGTTCGATGCTGTGCTGAGGGAAATGGAAGAGAGCAACCGCACCGAATGGAAAACCCACCACTACGCCACTATCCGAAAGGTCTTTAACAGACTGACCAATTTGTCCACTCGGTATGAAGGGTTGATAAGCCCGGATGAGTATTCCTCGGACCTGCCGTGGGGAACCTTTGAGGATAGAGGAGTCTATGTGATCGACGTCGCCAAGCTTGATGCGCAGGCTCAGGACCTCGTATTCACAAGGGTCGTCAGCAAGCTGCGCGAACACCTCGAAGCGGGCAATCTGGGCGTAAAGCACGTAATAGTCGTGGTGGACGAACTCAACAAATATGCGCCCTCCGATGGCCAGGAGTCGTATCTTAAACAAACCCTGCTAGATATTTCCGAGCGTGGCCGCTATCTGGGCTTGGTGTTATTCTCGGCGCAGCAGTTCCGAAGCCAGGTGCACAAGAGGGTAGTCGGCAACTCGGCGACGTGTCTGTATGGGCGAATGGATATGGACGAGTTGGCTACGCCCGGGTATCAGGTGCTGACCTCGGCGACAAAAGAGAAGCTGGCGACTCTGAGCAAAGGGCAGTTAATGATACGCCACCCGCATTTCAACCAACCGATATTTGTCAAATTCCCGCGGCCAAACGTGTTGCGCGGGCCGGATGGGATCAAGATGTTCCCTCCTGCTGATGACCTGCCGCTGGATGAAGCTGTCTACCGAAATCTGTGCACCCTGAACCCGGACTTGAGCAGAAACGAGATAAAGGACATAGTAGCAAGCGCCGACGATGACGAGGAAACCAAACGCGCAATGCACGTGACATTGCAGCGCCGCCCGGATGACCCGGTGGCATACTTCCGCAACTCTATAAAGAAAAAGGCCAACATCGCCGCGACTCCGGACGCCGCTCCTGTTGTTATCCAGAGCGTCGACCATGACGTAGACCCATTTGAGAGGATATAAAAGATGCGAGTTATTCACATAGCGGACCCGCATTTGGGCTACAGAGCCTACAATCGCGTCAATAAACAGGGCCTTAATATGCGTGAAGCGGACGTATTCCTCGCGTTTCGTGAAGCGATACACAAAACCGCCGAACTGAAACCCGATCTGGTTTTGATAGCAGGGGATATGTTTCATGTTGTGCGTCCCAGCAACCTGACCATTCAATATTCATTCCGGGAACTTGCCGCGCTCACGCAAAAAATAACTGCGCCCACCGTGATAATCGGCGGCAATCACGACTCGCCGAGATCGGCAGACACAGGCTGTATTCTCGATTTACTGAAGAACCTGCCCGGCATCCACGTTGCTCACAGCGAATATCTCCAGATCAAGCTCGATCAGTTGGACGCTTCAGTGTTCTGCCTTTGCCATCGCGCCCTGCCGCATATATCATCGCTTAAAATAGAACCTGACCCATCCAGCAAACATAATATACTGCTTGCGCACGGCACAGTTGAGGGCGTCCTGAAATACGCCGGCGACCTATACCAATTGAGCCGATCACAGGTGATTCGAGATGACTGGGATTATATCGCGTTCGGCCATTACCATTCATTCACAGAGCTTGCTCCAAACGCCTATTATGCAGGCTCACTGGAATATACATCGACCAGTCTGTGGAGCGAAACGAAAGCAAAAAAGGGCTTCATAGAATACGACATCGCCGATCGAAAGCTTATCTCTTTCCACAACGTCAGCACGCGAGAAGTTGTCGATCTCAGGCCGATAGATGCGGATGGTCTGGCAGCGGACGAGGTGAACCGGATGATTGTGAACCGAATTGAGGGCATCGACGGCGGCCATGCTGACAAGATTGTTCGGCTGATAATAGAGAATCTGCCTCGCGGAGTGCAGGCCGACCTCGACTTTGCATTTATTCGCTCAATTCGCACTCAGGCGCTGCATTTCGAGCTGCAAACCAGGCTCCCATCCAGAACCGGCGTATCCTCGGACAGCCGAGAGGCTGGAACAGCCAGATCACTTGAGGATGAATGGGCCGATTTCGCCAGAGATTGCGAGGTTCCGGGCGGAGTAGACAGAGATCGGCTTACGGATTTGGGACGCGATTACATCGCTCGACAGGAGAGTGCATCGTGAAACTCATACACCTGGAAATGCATAACTTTCGGCAGTATACTTCATCATCCCTTGACTTTACCGAGGGAGTAACCGGCATTGTTGGCCCTAACGGAGCCGGGAAAACCACCATTCTGGAGGCTATCGGATGGTCGCTTTATGGCAGCAAAGCTCTGCGTGGCAGGAGCGATACAGTCAGGGCGCACGCTGCTGTCGGCGGCTCCAAAGCTATGGTCAAGCTCGATTTTGAACTGGCGGGGACGCATTATCAGGTCGAGAGAAGCATTACAGCCTCCAGCATCAGTAATGCCGTGCTCAATGTCGATGGCCGCGCACTTCGTTCCGGGACAAAAGAGGTAGACGAAGCTGTTATTAAGCTCCTCGGAATGGATCACCAGGCATTTTTCACCAGCTTTTTCACCGCTCAAAAAGAGTTGGAGTTTATGGCATCGATGGACCCACGCGGGCGGGCAGCGGCAATCAGTCGAATGTTGGGCTACGATCGCCTGACCAAAGCCAGAGAACAATCTAATGCGGATCGCCTCGGCCTGGATCGCGAGATTGCAGGGCTGGAAAAAGGCCTCCCCAACCCGGAGGAGCTTAAAGAACGCAAAAAGAACGCGCAGGCCGCGCTGGAAAAGGCGAATGAACTGTTAGCGGCTGCCGAAGCCGACCAGAAAAAATCGCAGCAGACCCTCGAAAAGCTCAAACCATTAAAAGAAGCGTCGGATCAAAAAGCAAAACGCGCTGAAGAAATCTCACACAGGCTCGAAATAGACAACACCGATGCCACCCGGTTGCTGGCTCAAATTGCCAAATATAAGGAAGAACTGAAGGCGCTAGGGCTAAAGCGAGATGAGTATGACAAGATCAAAACCAGGCTTGCCGGGTTCCGCAAGGAGGCCGAAGAGCTAAAAAAGCAGGAGGAGCTTGCCAGGTTTGAGAGCGACAGGCAGCGGCTGACCGCGCAGATTGACGTCTTGAAAAACGATATAGACGAACTGGCAAAGCAGGCAAAGACGCTCTCCAATGCAGGCCAGGCACAAACTCGCGCTCAAGCCGCATTGCAAGCCGCCGAAACCACTCTCGCTCAGACAGAGACGAAGATACAAGCCTGCCGAGGAGACCGCATCGCGCTGCAAAACTCGCTGCAGACAAAAATCAAGCATCTAAATGAGCAATCAAGCGAGCTTGAAAGCAAAAAGAACCGCATTCTGCAAGAAGGGCCGCAAGGCAAATGCCCGACTTGCGAGCGACCTCTCGCCGATGAGCTTCAGACAGTAATAGCCAACTTCGATGCCCAGTTGGCAGAAATTGCAGCCCGTATTAAAGAGACCGATCAACAGAGCCTGGCGGCGAAAGGAGATGGCGAAGAACTGACGGAGCTTATTGCTGCAAGGGATGCGCTGGCGACACAAATAGAGACGCTGCGCGCCGAAAAATCAAACGCGGATTCAGATGTCAAGGAATACAATCGTCTGCTTGCGGATCACTCCGATAAGAGCGCCAAGCTGACTCCGCTGCAGGAAAAACTCTCCGGGCTGCCGGTCGGGTTTGATGAAAAGTTGTATCAGCAGTTGCAGGATTTGAAACAATCCCTGCAGCCCGACCGCGACAAATATTACGCATTGAAAGGGGAACTGGAACGTCAAAGCGCTGTAGAAACCGAGCTTGCCGGCCTCAACGAGCAATATAAGATCAGAAAATCGGAGATTGAGAAGTCCGAGGCTGCTCAGTCGGAGCTCAAATTTTCCAAAGAGGATCACGAAAAGCTGTGCGCGGATTTCGAAGCCGCATCCAACCAACTGAATACCTCTAAGATGAACGTCGAAAAGCAGCGCGGAGAGGTAAAGACAGCGGGAGCTATCCTGGCGGAAGTTGATCGCGAGGAATCGGAGTATCGTTCGAAGCATTCAATGCTGAAAACCAAACGCTCCGAAAGGCTTCATTTGGAGACCCTCACCAAATCTTTCGATAAATTGCGCGCGGACCTCAATCATCGCATTCGCCCGGAACTGGAGTCGATCGCCAGCGAACTGCTTGCCGAACTGACCGATGGCCGTTATAACACCCTTGAGATAAGCGAGAGCTATTCCGCGATGATTCGGGACGACGGCGAGCTAAAGCCGGTGATATCAGGCGGCGAAGACGATATAGTGAATCTGGCGCTGCGGTTGGCGGTTTCGCAGATGATAGCGGATCGGGCAGGGCAGTCATATTCCCTGCTGGTATTGGATGAGGTGTTTGGCTCTCTGGATGAAACGCGGCGCGACAACGTGGTTGGTCTGCTGCAAAACCTCAAGAATCGGTTCGATCAGATAATCGTTATCACTCACATCGAGTCGATTCACGATATGGTAGATAGCTGCCTGTGGGTGGAGTTTGACGAGCAGAAGAAAACAAGCCAGCTCATTGACCGCTCGATGTCCATCGACACGATCGGAGCCGGCTTACTACCGCCGTCTGAATAATCCGGGCAGGCTATTTTTTCTTCTTAACGTTGGTTGTTGCTTCCTGCTCGGCTTTCATTCGCTCTTTATATCTCTCTGCTGCTCGCTTGCGCGTCCGTCGCAGTTCTTTGGCTCTTACTCTCAGTTCCGTCCACCCCCAATCGAAAAGGCTACCCACATTATATGGCGGCCAGCAGTCACTGTCAAGGCAATGCGCGGTCGGCACGGTGTCAAATTATCCCCAAAAATTTGACGCGCATCTCGTATGCGGATAGAATCTTTCTTGCTGCATTCCGATCCTACAGGAGGATATTTATGGCTTGTGAAAGGCTTGCTGAGAACTCCAAAAAGTGTAACTGCACCTATTCCGGCTGCTCGCGACACGGCAAGTGCTGCGAGTGTTTGCATTATCATCTGGCCAGCAATGAATTGCCCGCGTGTTGTTTCCCGGACGATGTCGAAAGGACTTATGATCGTTCCTTCGCCGCGTTTATTGAGTGCAGGTCGAAATGAAAAACAGATCCCTCGAACTGCCACAAGATCGAATCAAAGATATTATTGCGATATTAACTGATCTTTATCCCGGCGCGACCTGCTCGCTGGATTTCAAATCCTGCCATCAGCTTATGGTTGCGGCCATACTGGCAGCGCAATGCACAGACGAGCGAGTCAATCGAGTCACGCCGGAGCTATTTGCAAAGTATCCCGACGTCGAAGCCTTCGCAGAGGCGATTTATGACGAACTCGAAGCGATCGTCAGACCCACCGGCTTCTTTCGAAACAAGTCCAAGGCTATCATCGAATCTGCGCGCCAACTGGTGCAGGACTACCACGGCCAGGTTCCCGATGAGATTGATGAACTGGTCAAACTGAGCGGAGTAGGGCGGAAAACCGCTAACCTCATAGTGGGCGTATGCTACGGCCGGCCTGCGGTGATAGTAGATACCCACGTTACCAGAATCTCACGCCGCCTTGGGCTTACGACTCACAAAGACCCAACGAAAATCGAAATGGACTTGCGTGAGTTGCTTCCAGAGGAAAATATGACGGAGTTTAATCACATCATAGTGTTTCATGGTAGACAGATATGCAAAGCCCCAACTCCGCGCTGTGAAATATGTCCGTTGGTTCCACTTTGTCCGCATGGCCAGGAGAGAATGGCGGCGAAAGCAAAATAGCGTTCGAGCTAGTTTTGTTTGGGAGACAGCATCACCGTAGCGCAGTTCGTAAAATATTTTTTTGCTGCGTGCTGAACATCGGCTGCGGTGACAGCCCCGATGATATCGGAGTATTGCTGGTTGAATGCGTAACCGAGTCCGATGGTCTCCGCCCATCCCAACAGCACCGCTCTGTTGAGTATCCGCTGGTGTTCGAGGGAGTAGGCTCCGATGGCGTAGCCCTTAGCCCTCTGCAGTTCCTCTGCGGATAATTGCTCCGATTTGAGCTTATCGACGAGTTTCATCAGCGCGTTTTGAGCGGCCTGCAGTGTGTCCTGAGCGCTAACTTTTGGCTTGGCGTCCTTAAATGGATCTGTGATTACGTAAGCCACAATATGGCTTTGATATCTGAGCTTGGGATATATGACGCCTATCTCATAGCCAATCCCCTGTCTTTGGCGCATCTCACGAAACATCAGCGAGCCTTTGCCTCCGCCGAGCGCATTAGCAGCAACCGCCATAGCGGCATAGTCCGCAGACCCTGCCGCCGGAGCCAGCCAGCCCGTCAGCAGATAGGCCGTGTTTGAGTTTACCTCGCTTATCTGCGACTTGGGTTTGTCAAGAGACTCATCCGGAACTCCGCGGTCAATCGGCAGCTTGCGGGCAACTACTCCTGCAAACGCTCTCCTTGTGCGCTCGAAAGCATGCTCTGCGGTCACATCGCCGACAATAGAGAGCACGATGTTATTCGGCGGATAATACATCGCAAAAAACTGCTTGAGGTCCTGCGGAGTCGCCAGACTAATCGCGCGTTCCGATACGCTCTTGGGTCGACGATATCCGTTGTCTTCATACAGAAGCTGCCGCATATCCGAATACGCCCGGTCGAAAGGATCAGCGCTCTGCGATCTGATATAAGCAAGCAGGTCTTTGCGACCGTGTTCAACCCACTTAGGCTCAAAATTGGCTTCCGCCAGGCACTCGCCTATCAGGTTCATTGTGCGGTCGAACCCGGAGGAGGATGTGACGGTGCGAATGCTTGTCAGGTCCCGTTCCCACTCAGATCCTATATTGCCCCCTGCCGCATCGGCTGCGGACGCAACCTTTTCAGCGGATTTAGCGCGTGTGCTTGCCAGGAGCAATCGCGAAACAAAGTTGCCGAGTCCCGCGGTCTGAATGCTCTCCTGGCCTACGCCCACTTTCACCATCGCCGCAATTGCCACCAGGCCGCTGCCCTGTTCCGGCTTCACGATGACGATCAAACCATTATCCAGCGTCTTCTTCGATACCGATTTACCATCAGAGCCGTTTTGACACCAACACGGCGCGGCCATCACGATTAGCAGCGCAATAATCCCGGCAATATTAATGCGCCTCATTTCGACGCCTCTGCGTTTGGCCCAAGCGTTAATATCACCGCTCTATCCGGGTTCAAATATTTGCCTGCTGTTCGGATGATATCCGCGTTGGTCAATGACTTCACGTTAGCCTGATATGTATCGGCGAGCGCGGCATCGGAGAGAGCAAAATAAAAACCGTATGCGTTTGCCCTGCCGGAGACTGTCTCCAGTTCATAAGCAGACTGGCCTAATGTCGTCCTTTTGGCAAGCTCCAATTCCGCGCTGCTCAGACCTCTGCTGCCTATCTCAGCAAGCTTATTCATAATTGCATCTTTGATTTTAGGCAGATCGTCCGGCGTACCCGAAACAACAAAGCTGATCAACCCCTGATCTCTCTGCGTAACAAAATCCACATTCGCATCCCCGGCCAACGCCGTCTTTGCCCTCAATTCCTCGGAAATCCAACTGCGATGTCCCGACCCAAAGTAGTCTGCCAGCACATCCGCTGCGCACACATCTCGGGCATCCGAATTGCGAGGGCCAGGGAATCCGATAGCAAGATAATCCCCGGAAAACCGCGCTTTGATCGTCTCATTTATCTGGCCGGACAACGGCTCAATATCGACCGCTTGACTGTTTGGAGGCTTGGGATTAGCAGACTTTTGAAACAGCTTATCTATCTCAGCCAGCGCGTTCTTGCTCTCGAAGTCACCCACCAGCACAACGGCCATCTTCGAGGGGATATAATGCTGGCGGTAATATTCAAGCAGATCGGCGCGGGTCAGTTTCTTTACAATCTCCGGAGTTCCCTCAAGAGGCATAGAATATGGATGCTTCCCATAAATCCTTTCGGCCAGCAGCGCACGTGACAGCAGCCTTGGGTTCGATTGCTTGCGCGCGATTTCATCCAGAATCACCCTTCGTTCACGCTCGATATCCTCTTCTCGAAATTGAGAATCATTGATCGCGTCCGCAAATATTTCGAGGGCTTTAGAGAGAAATTGAGAATCAACGGTGGCTCCAAAGTGAGTATAATCCGCCCCGGTAAACGCATCGAGTGTCGCTCCGACGCTCTCCATTTCACAATCCATCTGCCCGGCCTGACGCTTGCTTGTGCCGGCAAAGACCAGATGCTCAATAAAATGAGAAATGCCATTATTGGTCGCGTTTTCCGTGCGGATGCCTGCCTTAATCCAAATTTCGATTCCGACAAGTTCGGTGGTATGGTCCTCCTGCAAAATCACCGTCAAACCGCTGTCCAGTTGGGTGATAGAGGTGGGCTTCACCTGGGCAAATGCAGCGGAAGCGAGGAGAAATATCAGTAACGGCGTTGTTATCTTACGCAAAGGTCTTGCTCCACAGCGGGTCGCGACAATCCGCACATGTCAATGTAACAAATCAGTGATTATGGTCGCTTCGTAGCGTCTGAATCACGCAACTACTCCACAACTACCCGCTGATTATATTATAATAGTATCTGCAATTGGCAACAACCGCACAAACACAGCGAGACTGGAATCGGCATTGGACAGACGCCTGCTAAGAAACTTCGATTATGCGCTTTTATTGGCAGCTATTGCCATCATAGCCTTCGGCTGCCTGACAATCTACAGCGCCAGCAAGGGCGGCAAGCTCGGCTTAGACCGTGTGCAGCGTCAGCTTATAGCGGTTATAATCGGTATGGTTTTGGGAGTGGTAGTTGCGTCGATTGACACGGGAATGCTGCAGCGAATATCCAATAAGCTTTACTGGTTCTGTCTAGCTATGCTGACATTACTATTGCTTTTTGGCGTCGCACACAAGGGCGTGCATCGATGGTTCGGCTACGGAGCATTTCGAGTACAACCGTCGGAGTTCGCCAAAATCATCCTCATCGTGGCTCTGGCGGTATTTCTGGTTCAGCGAATAGAGAAAATTCGAACCGTGCAGACATTCGCGCAGTCGTTTTTATATATGATGGTTCCGATGCTGCTCATCTTCAAACAGCCGGATCTTGGAACCTGCCTTGCGCTGATGGCGACGTGGCTGTTTATGCTCTTTGTCATGGGAACCGACCTGAAAAACATTCTGATCTTCCTTGCCGCGTGCTGCGTTCTCGGTTTCGCGGTATTTCATGTCCACGGAGTTCTCAAAGAATATCAAAAAAACCGCTTAGTCAGTTTTGTGGACCCTACCGCTGACCCGAAAGGCAGCGGATATCACGTTCGGCAGTCTCGCATTGCCGTCGGCTCCGGTCAGTTTGTCGGCAAAGGTTTGTTTAAGGGCACTCAAAGCAAGCTGCGCTTCATCCCGGAGCAGCATACCGACTTTATATTTACCGTGGTCGGGGAGGAACTCGGCTTTCTCGGCTCGGTGGGTCTGCTGTTTTTGTATTTTATTCTCATCTGGCGAGGGTTGCATATTATGTCCTCCACCGAGGACCCGGTCGCCCGTGCGATTGCCGCAGGAGTGGTGGGTCTGTTTGTCTTTCACATCACAATTAACATAGGCATGACGCTGGGAATTATGCCGGTCACGGGAGTTCCTCTCCCTATGTTCAGCTTTGGAGGCAGCAGCATGGTGTCGAATCTGATGGCGGTCGGATTGCTTGAGGGCATCGGCATGCGGCGTCACCGAATAGCGTTCTAGCTTATATCGATCAATTGTTTGTCCGCTCGCGTCAAAATCGAGCGCCCCGAATCGGTCACCAGGACATCATCTTCGATCCTCACTCCGCCCCAGCCCTCCACATATATCCCCGGCTCTACCGTCACCACCATGCCCGGCTCAAGGATTATATTGCTGGTTTGCGAAAGCGCCTGCCCGTCGTGAACAAGAATCCCGATCGAGTGTCCCAGGCCGTGTCGGAAATTGTCCCCATATCCCTTCGATGCGATATAATCCCGAGCCACCGCATCGATCTCCCAACCCGGCTTTCCCGGTCCGATTGCTTCGATAGCCCTGATCTGCGCTTCCAGCACGATATTATATATTTCACGCTGTTTCTCGTCAGGAGCGCCAAGGCAGACGGTGCGCGTGATATCGGAGTTATAATTGCCGTATCTGGCTCCAAAATCGAGCTTGAGCAACATATTCGGCCCTAATACCGCCTCGGTAGGGCTGGCGTGCGGGCTTGCGGCGCGCGGGCCGGAGGCGGCAATTGTGTCAAACGCCTCTTTGTCTGCGCCGAGCCTGCGAAGCGTGGTATCAACCTGCAGGGCGACCTCTTTTTCGGTCATTCCGATGGATATATTTTGAATTAGCGATGCAAAAGTCGCGTCGGCGATCTCGCATGCCTTCTGAATAATCTCTATCTCATCGGCATCTTTTACGCGCCTGAGGCTTTCGACCAAGCCTCTTGTGGCCCGCATCGAAATAGAGGGTTTCGTGTGCCTGCGAACCGTGCGATAATACGAGACGCTCACCTGGTCCGCTTCATAACCGACGCGGTTCACGGGCAGGTCATTGAGCAACTCGCTTACGGCAACCGTGGTGGGCTTGGCGGCATACTCGACGATATTGGAGGACGGACACTGCTCCAGAGCCTGGGTTGTGTATCTCGGATCTGTCAGCAAATATACATTCGATTTAGTTACCGCCACTACCGCCGCCGAGCCGGTGAATCCGGTCAGGTAAAATACGTTGGATATATCCGTCACCAGCAGCGCATCCAGCGAATTGTCCGCCATCAATCCTCTGAGCCGTTCGATTCTGGTTTTTTCAACCATTGCGAACCAACTCAGCCAGCGCACGCAATCCGAGAAGATAGCTGTTCGCGCCGAAGCCCGCAATCTGACCCGCGGCCACCGGAGCTATCACCGATTCGTGCCGAAAATCTTCGCGCGCCTGGATGTTGGACAAATGAACCTCAACGGCGGGCAGTTTCACCGCGGCAAGCGCGTCGCGAATTGCGTAGCTGTAGTGCGTATATGCGCCGGGATTTATCAATATGCCGTCTGCATTATGTTTGGCCGCGTGAATAATGTCAATAATCTCCCCTTCGGAGTTAGACTGGCTTATTTCGATTTCCACGCCCAATTCTGAGGCCAGCGCAGCGCATTTGCCATCAATTTCCTTTAAGGTTTCAGCGCCATAAACCGCAGTCTCCCTTGTACCCAGCAGATTGAGGTTGGGCCCGTGTATTATATGCAGTTTCATCGCGTCTCCTCCCCGGATTGATTCTCGCCATCTTTCGACGCCTTTTCTACCAGCATAATCGGAACGCCATCTTCTATGCTATAGACTCTGGCGCATAGAGGACAGTGCAGTTTGTCGTCGATCAGCGCAACCTTTGGTCGGGATTCACATGCCGGACAAGCCAAAATATCCAACAGCATCTTCGATATGGGCTGCTTACTCATCACACTACCTCCCTTATCCATCTTTATTATGTTCCTGGTGTGCAATGCTGTTCAGGTATTGCACAATAACTTGTGCAGTTTCGCCGTCTGCAGCCACTTTGCCGGAGTCGATCCAGATCGCTCTCGATGCAACTTTGGCGGCGGCTTCCAAGTCGTGCGTGACAAACACTATCGTGCGTCCCGTTCTCTGAAAGGTCTCAATTCGGGCATAGCATTTTTCCTGAAAACCCGCATCGCCGACTGCCAGCACCTCGTCAATGAGCAGTATATCCGGGTCGGATTCCACCGCAATCGAGAACCCAAGCCTCATCAGCATGCCGTCAGAGTAGGTTTTAACCGGCGAATCAATAAACCCGTCCAGTTCCGAAAAATCGATTATCGAATCGAGCTTATCGGCAATATCGGCCGCCCTCAGCCCTGCAATTGCGCCATTGAAGTATATGTTCTCTCTTCCGGTCAACTCCGGGTGAAATCCCGCTGCCAGCGCAAGCATTGTCGACATCCTGCCATCGGTAACCACGCTGCCGGAGGACGGGCGATAGACGCGGGCTATGATTCTCAGCAAGGTGCTTTTGCCGGAGCCATTTTTACCGACCACCGCCACCGTTTCTCCGCGCTCGATGGTCAGGTTTATCTCAGACAAACCAAGTATCTGCTCCGGGCGGCGTCTCCTGAACGAAAGCATAGCTGATTTGAGGGACATGTGCTTCTCGCGAAGCAACTCAAACGATTTGCTGACACCTCTAAGCTCTATGGCGCAACCCATCATACGCGCTCCGCGAACACCCATTTGCGGGCGTTGAAGAATGCGTAACCTGCTATTGCAATGATCACGCAGATAGCCGCCGCAGCAGCAAGCACGGTATAATCCAGCGGCAATCCCTGTATCGGAGTGTCTCTTATGGTCAAACCTGTGATCGGCGGCAGCAGGGTTTTGCGATAGGCGTCCACTAGCGCGTTCATCGGAAGCAGCAAATAGAGTTTGTAAAGCAAAGGAGAGTTCAGCTTTGCCGCCACCAGCTCGGCAGGATACATAACCGGAGTCAGGTAGAAAAACACGTTGAGCAACACGGTCAGAAGATATTTCACGTCCTCATAAAACACGTTCAGACAGGATATAAAAAACGACAATCCTATAATCAACGCCGTCTGAATCGCCATAAGAACCGGCAGCCACAAAACTGTCAGCCGAATAGACGCACCATGCAGAAAGAACTTATAAAACAGAAGATACGCGAAAAACACTACCAGAGCCAGCACATAATGGATCAAATTGGCCAGCACCACCGAGGCCGGCAGCACTTCACGCGGAAAATATACCTTCCTCAGCAAATCCCTGTGCGCCAGAACGACCTGGCTGGAGTCCAAAAGAGCCATCTGAAAAAACATCCACGGCAGGTATGCGACGAGCAGATAAGCGGAATAATTTGGGATGTCGAGCCTCATGACATATTTGATAACAATAGTCATGGTCGCGACCTGCAAAAGAGGATTGGCCAGTGACCACACGAAACCCAGAACCGAATTCTTATACCGAACCTTTATATCCCGCACAACCAACTGCGAGAGCAGGTATCGATACCTTACAAGTTCTTTAAACTCATTGACTATTCCGGATTCTGTCGGCTTCATTATGACACCCAAAGTATAGGCGCGAGAGGGCCAAAAGTCAAACTTGCCGCACAATTGGGACGGCGCATAGTGATGAATCGAATCGTACAAAATTCTCTGTCTTAATAAATCTGGAAAAAATAATCAATTTAATCTTAAATCTCAAAGGAATACTCGTTATCGGCGTATAACCGTAAATAGATGAGTTTCAAGCGTGCAATGAATGTTGCGCGCAACTGCGTGTTAGTGGGATAATATGCAAGCTTAAGAAATAATAGCTTTGCGTATCCCATACGCTGCCGGGGGAAAATATGTATTACTGGAATAAGGAAGCAGAGTGCGTTGACCGCGAAAGGCTCCGCTCCATTCAATCCGAAAGACTTCTGCAAACGGTCAGGCACTCATACGAGCACGTGCCTGCCTACAAACGCAAGTTCGATGAAATCGGCCTTAAACCCGATGACATTCAGGGCATAGACGACCTGACAAGGATTCCTTTTACCGTCAAAACCGACTTTAGAGATAATTATCCATTTGGCATGTTCGCAGTGCCGATGGATCAGATCGTGCGCATCCACGCAAGCTCAGGCACAACCGGCAAAAGCACCGTAGTCGGATATACGCGCGGCGACGTTGAGATGTGGGCGGAGATGATGGCAAGAACGCTCGGAGCGGGAGGAACCACTAAAGGAGACATCGTCCAGAACGCCTATGGATACGGGCTTTTTACCGGAGGGCTGGGCGCGCATTATGGAGCGGAGAGAATCGGAGCCTCCGTCATACCGATCTCCGGAGGCAATACCAAGCGTCAACTGCAAATAATGGAGGATTTCCACAGCACGGTGCTCTGCTGCACGCCCAGCTACGCGCTGATGCTGGGCGAATCGGCCAGGGAAGCTCATGTTGATATGAGCAAAGCATCGTTGCGCGTCGCTTTTCTGGGAGCGGAGCCTTGGACAGAAAACATGAGAGGCGAGATAGAGTCCGCGCTGCACATTGATGCTTTGGATATATACGGCTTGAGCGAAGTGATGGGGCCGGGAGTATCCTATGAGTGCCTCGAAAAGGGCGGGCTGCACGTAAACGAAGATCATTTTATCGCGGAGATAATCGACCCGGATACCGGGGAAGTTCTCCCGGCAGGCTCGACCGGAGAACTTGTATTTACCAGCCTTACCAAACAAGCTCTGCCGCTGCTGAGATATCGCACACGGGACATCACCTGCATCGACGATTCAAAATGCGGCTGCGGACGCTCCTTTGTTCGAATGAAGCGGGTTATGGGACGATCAGACGATATGCTCATCATCCGCGGAGTCAACGTCTTCCCGTCGCAAATAGAGAGCGTTCTCATAGAAATCGAGGGCACGGAACCGCATTATCTCATAGTCGTCGATCGGGAGCCTGGCAAAATGGACGAGATGGAAGTCTGGGTGGAGGTATCCCCGGAGCTTGTCTCGGATGCCGTCAGGACGCTGGAATCGCTCGAGCGACGCATCTCACATGAGCTTCATTCCGTCCTCGGCATCTCGATCAAAGTCAAACTGGTCGAACCAAAGACGATCGCTCGCAGCGAGGGCAAAGCCAAGAGGGTCATAGACAGGAGGGATCTAAACCAGTGAAGGTAAGTCAACTATCCGTATTTATAGAGAACAAATCTGGCCGACTGGCCGATGTCACCCGCACTCTGGCGGATAATTCTATCAATATTCGCGCGCTTTCGATTGCGGATACCATCGACTACGGGCTGCTGCGCCTCATCGTAAACGACCCGGTCAAAGCCAAGTCCGCCCTTACCGAGGCGGGCTTCACCGTCGCGCTTACAGAGGTGCTGGCTATCGAGGTTCCCGATAAACCCGGCGGGCTGGCCGGGATAATAGACATCATTGCTAAAGGCGGTGTCAATATCGAATATATGTATGCATTTGTTGGCACTTCCGGAGAGAATGCGATTGTCATTTTCCGCATAGAGAAAGTAGACGAGGCTATCTCTGTGCTGCAATCAAAAGGCGTTCGCATCCTTACCGGTAACGAACTGCACTCCCTATAACTCTTTTCGGCTTCGGACGACGGGTTCGATTCTGCGTTCGGGCTGAATCAAATGAGGAGGGTAAGATTTGCTAAGAAGAATACTATTGTTAGTGTTGGCCGCGACTGTATTTGGACTGGTCGCATGCTGCGCCCAGGCGGCGAAGACGCCTTACTGCATTGGCGCGATTTTCACCACCACCGGAGATAATGCGCCTTTGGGCGTGCCGGAGCGCGAGACGGTCGATATGCTCGCAAAGCAGATCAACGCATCCGGCGGAATCAACGGCCATCCGTTGAAGATAATCGCCTATGACGACGCGGGCAAGCCCGAGCAGGCCGTAAGGGCATGTCAGGACCTGCTTTCAAACAAATCGGTGCTGGCCATAATCGGGCCTACCCTGACCGGGCCGAGCCTGGCTATCGCCAATATGTGCGAAAAAGCGAAAATGCCGCTTTTGTCGTGTGCTGCGAGCATCAAAATAGTAGACCCGGTCAAACCGTATGTCTTCAAAACCGCCCAGTCGGATTATATGGCGGTGCAGAAGCTGGTCGACTATGTGAAGAAGTCAAATATCAAGACTGTCGCTTTCATCAACGATGCCAATGCGTATGGGTCGAGCGGACGGGAGGAGTGGCTTAAGCTCTCCAAACCGGCGAAAATCCAAACCGTCTCTATGGAGTCGTTCAACACCGCCGATCCCGATATGACTGCGCAGTTGACCAAAATCCGCGCCACCAATCCACAGGCTGTGATTTGCTGGGGCACAAATCCGGGGCCGGCTATCGTGGCAAAAAACATGCGCACTCTGGGCATGAAGCAGCCGTTACTGATGAGTCATGGCATCGCTAATATGGAGTTTATCAGGCTTGCGGGCAAAGCCGCCGATGGAGTGATTCTGCCGGCGGGCAAGCTCACGGTTGCTTCCTTTATGCCAAAAAACGACCCGCAGAGAGCAAAACTGCTGAAATACTCGGCTGACTTCCAGAAAGCTTACGGCAAACCCGCCAACTCATTCGGCGGCTATGCTCAGGATTCGCTTATGCTTGCTGTCAATGCGATTAAAGCGGTCGGGCCGAATCGGGTTAAGATCAGGAGTCGCATCGAAAGCACCAAAGGCTTCGCAGGCGTCAGCGGAGTCTTCAATATGAGCCAAAAGGATCATAACGGGCTATCCAAGGAAGCATTTGCCCTTGTTACCATAAAAAATGGAAAATGGGCGCTGATCAAATAAATGTCGATGACGTCGTTTGAAAGAAATGGAGGAAATATCGTGTTTAGAAAGCGTGGTTTGTTTATGTTCTCCTTTATCGTGGCGCTCTTCGTTGTGCTTGGCGCGCCGGGGAGCTATGCTCAGAAGAGCGCCGCAAAAAAGCCCTATGTGATAGGCGCGATCTTTTCCAGCACAGGTGACAACGCTCCGTTGGGAGTGCCGGAGCGCAACACCGCTGAAATGCTGGCCAAACAACTGAATGCAAAGGGCGGTATCAACGGGCGTCCGGTCAAGCTGCTTGCTTATGATGACGCAGGCAAGCCGGAGCAGGCTGTGCAGGCTTGTCAGGATCTGCTGGCAAATAAGGATGTAGTCGCAATAATCGGCCCGACCCTCACAGGTCCCAGCCTGGCCATTGCGTCTATGTGCAACAGCGCGAAGATGCCGCTGCTCTCATGTGCGGCCAGCATAAAGATCGTCCAGCCGGTCAAGCCTTACGTCTTCAAGACCGCTCAATCGGACTATCTGGCAGTGCAAAAACTCGTCGAATACATAAAGCAAAAGAAAATCAAGACCGTTGGCTTCATCAACGATGCCAATGCTTTTGGAGCCAGCGGCCGCGAAGAATGGCTGAAAATGTCCAAACCGGCAGGCATTCAGACCGTGGCGATGGAGTCATTCAACAGCTCCGACACCGATATGACTGCCCAGCTTACCAAAATCAGAGCAAAAAAACCGCAGGCTGTGATCTGCTGGGGCACAAATCCGGGACCGGCTATCGTGGCCAAAAACATCCGAAGGCTGGGAATGAAACAGCTCGTGTTGATGAGTCATGGCATTTCCAACCAGGAGTTTATCCAGCTTGCAGGCAATGCGGCGGAGGGGATTATATTCCCTTCAGGCAAGATCATCGTTGCCGACCAGATTCCCGCATCAGACCCTCAGAGAAAAGTATTGATGGCGTATGCGACGCAATACAAGAAAGCCTACGGCAAGCCGGCCATTCACTTTGGCGGCCATGCCTGGGACGCTTTTGAACTGGTGGTAGATGCGCTCAGGAAGGTCGGGCCGGATCGAGCCAAGATTCGAACTAACATCGAAAGCCGAAAGAACTTTATCGGCATTGATGGCGTTTTCAACTTCTCCGCAAAAGATCACAATGGGCTTAACAAAGACGCCTTTGCGCTCATTACGATCAAAAACGGCAAGTGGATGCTCGTAAAATAAGGTTGTGAGGACGAAATGGCCGGAGCCGAAAACGTTGACTCCGGCCTGTTTGTTTAGATAAAGAATGGAACAGTTTAACCAGCTTCTTGTAACGGGGATATCCAACGGCTGCATATATGCGATAGTCGCCATTGGGTTTTCCATAATATATGCCGGCACACAGGTCATCAACTTCGCCCAGGGCGAGTTTGTAATGATCGGTGCGATGGTTGCCGCAGCGCTTCTGGCAAAGGTCAGCCTGTTAGTTGCATTCCCGGTGGCTATTCTGGCAGGATGCCTGGTCGGCGCGATATTGGGTCTGTGCGTTCTGGTGCCGTTGAAGCGTGCGGCGGTGGTCTCTCTGGTCATCATGACTGTAGGCGCATCGATTCTGATCAGGGGATTGGCACAGTTGTTTTGGGGCGAGGAAGGCAAAAACGTCCCCTATTTCACGGGTGTCTCAGTAAATGAAGATCACACTTTTCATATCGCAGGCGCGATTGTTGGCGCACAGCAGATATGGGTGGTCGGTATCACAATACTGCTGGTGATTGCCACGCACTGTTTCTTCAAATATACCCTCACCGGGCGAGCTATGCGGGCGTGCGCATTAAATCCGACCGGAGCCAGGCTTGTGGGCATCAACGTCCACAAAATGATCATCCTGTCCTTTGTTATGGCAGCCGGGTTAGGTTCCATCGCGGGCGTTACGGTGGCGGCGGGAATCTATGCCCGATGCACTATGGGCGCAGCCCTTGGCTTGAAGGGCTTTTGCGCGGCGGTGCTGGGCGGGCTTGGCAGCTATGGCGGCGGGATAGTTGCGGGCATATTATTAGGTGTTGTTGAGGCGCTTATCGTTCTTGTCATCCCGTCGATGAGCGACTATCGAGACGCGGTCGCATTTGTGATACTGCTGCTGGTGTTGTTACTTAAGCCCGAAGGCATACTGTCGCGCAAAAAGGCGGTGGCGTAGGTGACTGACCAAAAACTGCACGCAAAACCGGCTCAGCGACCAAAGTTGCGGTCAAGGTTCGATATATTTGCAATATTGCCGTTTGTCGTATTCTTTATCTGCTACCTGTTTGTGCCGAGGTTTGTTCAGGACAAGGCGCTGAACTCCCTGATTTATATCGGCATCAATGTGCTGCTCGCGCTGGGCTTGAACCTGCTGATGGGCTATGCCGGGCAAATATCTTTGGGCCATGCGGCGTTCTTCGGGCTGGGAGCATACACCTCGGCAATAGTCACCCTTCGACCTATTGAGGCGGAAATTATCCCCAGTTTCAGCGTGGGCATTGGAGTGATGGCCGGAGTCGCCGCACTGATGTCCCTTACTCGCGCATCCGGCTGGAAACTCGCCGTAGGCGTGGCTCTGCTGTTCGTATTTCCGTGGATCAGCCGGGCGGCTAATGTAGGTTTGCCGGGGACGATTATTATTTGCGCGGCGGGGATGGCGCTTTTCGGACTGGCGCTCAAAGTGGGATGGTGGAGGTCAATGCTTGCCGGATTGATCAATTCCGCCTCGCTTATAATCTGCGGACGCTTCCTCAACGGCGCGCTGGCCAGAAGCTATGACGGCGTCGGCACATCTCCCTGGATCGGAATGCTGGCGGGAGTGTTGCTCACCGGTTTGATAGCTTACCTGATCGGCGCGCAGGTTTTGCGTCTGAAGGGCAACTATCTGGCAATGGGCACGCTGGCGTTCGGCGTCATTGTAGAGATAATGTTTTCCAAGTGGGTGGCCGTGACGGGCGGGTCGAGCGATGGGATATACGGCATACCTACCATTTCATTTATCGATGGCCTGCCCGGGCCGATACGAAGATTTTTCGAGTTATGTCATGGCGGCGCGGTTGATCCGCAGCGGCAGTATTTCTATCTTGTCTGGCTGTTCGTATTCGTTGCGCTGATTTTTGCAGTAAACATCGTCAGGTCCAGAGTCGGACGAGCGTTCAGGGCGGTGCACGGCAGTGAGCAGGCGGCAGAGTCTCTGGGAGTCGATACGGGCAGATATAAAGTTCAGGTGTTTGTGCTGAGCGCGGCGCTGGCCTCCATTGCGGGCAGCCTGCATGCGCACAATGCCGGGGTGGGTTACATTAGCCCGGGGGAGTTCAACTTCCTGGTGAGCGTGCAGTTGGTAGTCATCGTCGTAATCGGCGGTTTGGCCAGCGTATGGGGAGCATTGCTAGGCGCGACTGCTATTCAGCTCATAAAAAACTGGATACTTATGCTTGACAAGGCCGACATCCAAATCTATGGGTTGGCAATCAAGGGACTAGACCCGATTGTGTTCGGCGGGATTCTGGTGGTTGTTATGATGTTGATGCCTCAGGGCTTGACCAGAGGGCTTACTGATGCGCTGGCTTCCGTCATAAGGCGGTCTCGCAGTTCGGCATATCAGCAGGAGGCGAGCTAGAACTGTGGCGACGCTGATAGAATCCATTGGTGTAACAAAGAGCTTTGGCGGGCTTACGGCGGTTAGCCGGGTTGATATGATAGTCAGCAGGGGGCAGACCAAGGCCCTGATCGGCCCTAACGGAGCGGGAAAGAGCACTCTTCTGAATTTGTTGACCGGTATGATGCCGATGAGCAGCGGGGATATCCGCATCAATGGATGTTCCATAGTCGGGCGTTCGTGTTACGAAGTCGCCGAACTTGGCGTCGCTCGAACGTTTCAAAACGTGCAGCTCTTTCAGAATATGAGCGTGATAGAAAATGTGATGGTCGGGTGCCACAGTTGGACCAAAACGGGGCTTTTTTCCGGTGCGCTGCGACTGTTGGGTCATTGGCGAGAAGAACGGGATATTTATGCCGAGGCCGTCGAGCGTTTGGAGCAGGTAGGGTTGATGCAGGAGGCCGATGCGGATGCGTCCGGTTTGCCGTTTGGCAAGCAAAGGATGCTTGAGATCGCCCGAGCGCTGGCGAGCAGGCCGAACCTGTTGCTTCTCGACGAGCCTGCGTCTGGTCTGTCGACTCGTGAGACCGCTGAACTTGCCGATCTTTTAAGAGCGATTGTGGCTGACGGCATGACGGTGCTGCTGGTGGATCATGATATGCAGTTTGTGATGGACATATCCGACGAGGTGGTTGTTCTGGATCAGGGAGTGAAAATCGCTGAGGGGACGCCGAATGATATTCAAAACGACCCTCGGGTCATCGCAGCATATCTGGGAATCGAGGCCGGATAATGCTCAAACTGCAAAGCGTAATGACATACTACGGCAGGATTATGGCGCTCAGGGGGATCTCGCTACACGTGGATCCCGGTGAGATAGTCGCCATCGTCGGGCCAAATGGCGCGGGAAAGACAACCGCGTTGAATACCATATCCGGAGTGCTTGCGCCTAAATCCGGGAGAATAGTATTTGACGGCAAAGACGTAGCCGGAAAACCAACCGACAGCCTGGTGGATATGGGTCTGGTGCAGGTTCCTGAAGGACGCCAACTGTTCGCGGGGATGTCCGTTTATGAGAACCTCATGCTGGGAGCTTACAGACGAAGCAGCGCCGACAAGAAAACCCGGCTGCGCGATGATCTGGACAGGATTTATCAGATATTTCCCATTCTGAAGGAAAGACAAAAACAATCAGCGGGCACTTTGTCCGGCGGCGAACAGCAGATGCTGGCTATTGGTCGCGCGCTTATGGCGAGACCCAGGATGCTGCTTCTCGACGAGCCGTCAATGGGACTTGCGCCATTGGTGGTTAAGGAGATTTTCAAGGTAATAGCAGACCTGCGAAAAGAGAGAAAAACCACTGTGCTTGTGGTTGAGCAAAACGTGAAAGCGGCCCTGACGGTCGCCAAGCGGGCCTATGTCCTTGAAACAGGCCGTGTTGTGATGGAAGGCGCGTCCTCTGAGCTTTCCAAAAACCCGGAGATTCAGCGGGCGTATCTGGGCAAGGGCTACAAGCACATGGTGGAGTAGGGGATACAGATGCCGATTTGGAATCGAAAACTAGAGACAATGGAACACGCCGAGCTGCAGCAACTGCAATTGGAGTCGCTGCAGACGACGGTCAACAGGGCTTATAGAAATGTGCCGTTCTACCATAGAAAGTTCGAGCGGCTGAACGTCGCGCCGGAGGACGTGCTGTCCATTGAGGATATACGAAAACTGCCCTTTACCACCAAGGACGACCTTCGCGATGGGTATCCCTATGAGATGTTCGCGGTTCCGTTGCGGGAGATCGTTAGAATACACTCATCATCCGGTGCGGCGGCCAAACCGGTCGTGGTAGGCTATACCCGCAACGACCTCAAGCACTGGGCGGAACAGACCGCGCGGGTTATGAGCGCTGCCGGAGTTACAAAAGATGATGTGGTTCAAATCGCGTTCGACTACGGCTTATATACCGGAGGGTTCGGAATACACTATGGCGCGGAGAGGCTCGGCGCATCGGTTATCCCCGTGTCATCCGGCAACACCGAACGACAGGTCCAGATTATGCAGGACTTCCGAAGCACTGCGCTGGTGGGAACCCCTAGCTTCGCGCTTTACCTTGCGGAGATTATGGCGAACATGGGAGTATCTGCGGCAGGGCTGTGGCTGCGGGTGGGGTTGTTCGGCGGCGAGCCGATGTCCGATAAAATGAGATCGGAAATCGAGACCAAGCTCGGCATACTTGCCACGGATAACTACGGCATAAGCGCGGTTATGGGACCGGGCATTGCGGGTGAATGCGAACTGAGAGACGGCCTGCACGTCAACGAAGACCATTTCCTGGTCGAAATTATCGACCCGGAGACCCTTGAGGTTTTGGGCGATGGCGAGGAAGGGGAGCTGGTTATCACAACCCTCACCAAAGAAGGCCTGCCCATGCTCAGATATCGCACGCGCGATGTCACCAGAATCATACGCGGCAAATGCAAGTGCGGCAGAACAATGGCCAGAATCGCGCCCATTCGCAAGCGCACGGACGATATGATCATAGTGCGCGGCGTCAACATCTATCCGCAGGAAATAGAAGACATACTCCACGAGATAGACAATGTGCAGCCGCACTACCAGATAGTAATTGATCGCGAGCACGGCATCGATCAGATGACCCTTAAGGTGGAATTGTCGCTTGAGCTTGTCACCGATCAGATGCACAGGCTCGTCGAGCTTGAAGACACGATCAAACGCCGCATACACTCTGTCATTGGTCTGACCCCGCGCATCAGGCTCGTGGAGGCCAATACGCTGCAAAGCAAGGACGGCGCGCAGATGGTGGTGGACAACAGAGAAGCCTGATGGCGCAGTTTTTTGCCTTTATGTCAGTTCGCAATATGGACTCTGCTGCCAGGAGACATATTGAAATAACGAAAACTGATATGTTTTCGTACGGAGGGAAAGGTTGAAAAGACATCTTGCACTTATCTTATTTGTGGCTCTATTGATGAGCATGACTGTCATTCCTGCGATGTCGCAGGATGTGGAACTGCATGGCTTTATGCAGAACCGTTTCTATGCCAACCCAAACAGCTCGGCGCGGTTTGTATCAGAGAGGGTATCTCTATCCGCAATCGGTCAGTTTTCCAACGATACGACCGGATATGTGGAGGTGTATTATCATCCCTGGCTCACGGATCGAGTCTTAGGTCCTTCGGACGGCTCGCAGTTTACTGCCGAGCAATCGCGCATATATCTTGAGAGCGCTTACGTCGATTTGCCGGTGGCGCAGGGGCGTCTGCGAATCGGCAAAGGCAGGCAACTGAACTTTGGCCTGGTGCCGACATATCCGAACAGGAAGACCAGTCAATACGGCATCGTGTCAGAGACTTTCACGCAGGACAGAATCATCGGCGCTCAGTACGATTTCAAGCTCGGCGAGATGGATTTGGGTATGTCATTGTATACCGACCATCGCGTTCAGTCCCGCAAGGTCGGTGACTTTGCCGGTGCGCCGGTCGGCGGGCTTTTGCCGCCAACGAAGACCGTAGCCCATATTGTCGATAAAGATGACTCTGCAAACAACACCGGCCACCTTGCGACTTCGCTGCGGTTCGGAATAACAAAACCGGACTATCAGGTTCACCTGTCCGGTGCGACCGGTAAGATGGTTTCGGAGGACAGGGATGTGCTCTCCAACGCATTCGGAATCGCCAGCACATCGAAAAAGCATAATAAATATGGCATTGATGCGTCCTACAAGTCCGGCCCGTTCTGTATGCAGGGTGAATATTACCAGGGCAATTTCAGCTTCCTGCGGATCACCGGCTATCAATTTCTCGTAGGCTATGAGCCAAAAGGCAAGACCCGTGCCTATGTGAGATGGTCTGCCGTTGAAAACAACAAACCCATCATTAGCACTAACCAGTTGACCTGGCCGACAAGGCAATTGACATTCGGCGTGGTGCAGCCCATTCGCAAGGGAATATGGGTGGAAGCCAACTACGAAAAGAATATGGAGAGCACGGGTGGCGCGCCTAAGTCTGATAACGACATGTTCTTCATCGAGCTGTTTACAGGCTTCTAAGCCTTCTCGATAACGGCAATACTTGACGTGGGCTGGCCCTGGCGGTCAGCCCATATTGTTTTAATTGATTTGCGTATCCGCCACCCCGACATCGTCTTTTTGATGTGATATAATACCCGCATGTCAGAGATTATTAGTCTAATGATGATCCGTGAGAACCTGGACAATATCCCGCAGCATACGCTGCCTGTGGGGTTTTCCATACGCAATTTTGTGCGCGGAGAAGGGGAGATTTGGGCGAAAGTAAACGCTGATGCCGACGTCTTTGCTTCAATTGACGAGGCCGTCAGCAGGTTTAACAAAGAGTTTGCCGAGTCGGTCGACGAAATGGAGAGCCGCTGCTTTTTTATAGTTGACGATGCGAGCGACAGGGCAGTCGGCACTGCGATGGCGTGGTATGGTGCGGACTTTGATGGCGAGCTTTGCGGCAGGGTCCATTTCGTGGCTATTGTGCCTGAATACCAGGGCAGGGGGTTGGCAAAGCCGCTGATAACTGCCGTGCTCAACAGAATGGCCGAGTCTCACGATAAAGCGATCCTTGCTACGCAGGCATTTCGCCACGCAGCGATAAATCTATATCTCAACTTCGGCTTCAAGCCAAATTGTTTTCAATCAACCTGCCCGGAAGCGTGGAGACAGCTTGCAAAAGACCTCGGCCATACCGCGCTTACTCAGTATGCGGATTAAAAAAGGCGCGGAGCAATTCTCCCGCGCCTTTCAAGTCCTGACAAATGAATGTTACAGGCTCCATCCCTCCCGGTATGGCCTGTTGATCCAGTAATCCGCCTTCGGGCAGTTGATAGCTTTCATATTATCCGGGTCCCAATAGATCGGTTCTCCGGTGATGACCGCCAGGTTCCCCAGCAGCAAAGTCTCGGTTATGGCAGCAGCGAAATCAAACTCGGCAAACGCCGGTTCTCCGCCTTTGCAAGCGCGAATCCATTCCGCATAATGTCCCGGCGATCGTGGCAAAGTAGGGCTGGGAGGCTTATAACCTTCAAAATCCGCCTCGGGCATCAAAATATATTGCGCTCCGTAGTCGTCCGGCGAATAGATTTTACCCTTCTCCCCGATATACACGACGCCGCTACCCGGCAGGTCCCGCCCATCAAGCAGATCAGCCGGGGGCTTCAGCCCGCCGTCATACCAAGTCATCTTCAGCGGTGAAAGATTGCCCCTTTGCGGGAAGGTGTATGTGATGACGGAGCTTTTCGGATAACTCTCATCGGTTTTGTCATTTGATTTAGCCTTCACCACGATGGGATTGACCAGATCAAGCGCACGAAATGCCGTATTGAGGGTATGGCAGCCCATATCGCCGATAGCTCCGGTGCCAAAATCAAACCATCCGCGCCAGTTGAACGGCTGATAATCCGGGTGATACGGCCGCTTGGGAGCCGGGCCTAAGAACAGATCCCAGTGCAGATTATCCGGGATCGGCGGAGTATCTTTCGGTCGATGCACTCCCTGCGGCCACACCGGCCTGTTAGACCACACATGGAGCTCCCTAACCTGACCGATCGCTCCGGATTTGATAACCTCGACCGTCTCCCGCAACCCCGATAGCGCAGAGCCTTGATTGCCCATCTGAGTCGCCACTTTATACTTTCGCGCCGCATCTCGCAGCACTCTGGCCTCGTAGATCGAATGAGTCAACGGTTTTTCGCAATAAACGTGCATACCCATTTGCATCGCCATCACGGCAGGGATTGCGTGAGTATGGTCAGGGGTGCTTATCACTACCGCATCGATTTGCTTGCGCATCTTAGTCAGCATTCTGCGATAGTCCGCATACTGCTTGGCATCCGGGAAATCATTCGTCAGCTTGGCAAGCACTTCATCTCTCGTGTCGCATATCGCGACTATGTTCTGTTTCTCTTTGGCAACGGAACGCATATTGAATTGACATCGCCCTTGCCGCTAGCTCCTATGACCGCCACGTTAAGCGTCTCATTAGCCGGATAACCGAAGGCCATTCGACTGTCGCGCAGTATCAGCAAGCCGGCCCCGGTGGCCGCCGCGCCTTTTAGAAAATCTCTCCTTGTAATCTGTCTCGACATCTTCGTCCTCCAACGTCTATCAGGCTGATCTAGTTGCCCGCTGAGTCTAGTTTATCTATCGCCTTTGCATTATCCTTGTTTGCCGAGCGTTTTTGCCGTCACTTTTATAATTTTTCCCGTGGGATCGGTAAACTCGAATGGCACGGAGCCGCCGAACGTATAGCCTTTTCCATTCCGCACCACGCTGGCAATCGCAGGTATCATCACATCATCCCCTACGCTTGCTTCGCCAATATAAAAATACCTGCTCGGTTTTCCATCGGCAGAGGCGATTTCAGGCTCAATATCCTGCGAGGCGATTATGTGCCATTTGCTATCGTCATATTTGTCGATCAGCCACGAACCGGTCATCGATTCATTGACCAGTGCGCGACCGGGGATTCGCTGTCCCATCCACTTAATGCCGTAGCCGTCGAGCCGATTGCTGGATTCGACAACCTTGTTCTTTTCATCGATTGACTTCAGCGCCCCGATGCCTTCGATCATCGACGCATCCAGTTCGAGGACGGTCTGTCCGCTTGCCACGCGGGCCGATTTGACCGTAAAGCTCGCGCTGTGCTTAGGGTTGGAGATCACAATAACCTGCCCGACCAGCGCATCAGACGCCAATACTACCCTATCCACAGTGATTGTATTTGCCCTGTAATCCACAGCCGTTATTTTTGCGGGAGGGTTCTCCGCCATTCGAATGGAACATTTGGCCTTGCGCAGCAGGGAGCCATTGACCAGATAAATAGACCGCAGCCCGCTGTTATCCTCAGAAATCGACCCAAAAGTCCCTTCGAAATCTATCATACCCGACCCAAAAGACGCGCTGTGAGTCCTGTCAATATCACTAAACAGATAATCGGTCCTGCCAGCCAGTCCGACTTTCACCGCAACCAGGCTTTCGGAGGCGTCTTTATCGGGCGTAAGCGGCAGTATTCGGCCAATGCCGGACTTACTCTTATACGGCTCGATAATCGAAACATAGGCGCTCGAATCAGTCCTGTTTCTTGCCAGCACATATTCCATCTTGTCTGGATATCCCGGAAAAGCTTCAGGCTCCCCATCCGCCACAATGACCTCCGACGCACACCCTCCAAGCATAGTCATCTTCAGTCCAAGGTCCTTTTCCTTAACAAACCAGTTCGCGCTCCAGTTTGAGGCGGTCTTGCCGCTGCGAGGGCTTTTCAGCCATTGATATCCTCCGCTTTTACCGGGAGCTTCCTGACCGAATTCGATATCCTCCCCGGCCAGAGTCCCTTTGGCTTGAGGCTTGCCGAGCGTCACTCCTGCCACGCTGAACTCCCCGAATGGCAGCCCGTGGAAGATGTAATCATGCACTTTCCCGCCTTTGACTCTGAAAATATCCAGCAGATACGAGTCCGTTTCGGATATATCGACCATAGCAACGGTGCGTCGATATAGCTCCGCCTGATCCGAATAGGCCACTTCAGCGGAGGCATCCATTAGCTGCACGTCAGGGGATACGGCGAAAAGATGAAGATTGCCCGTCATTTTATACTGTCGATTTTCGTCGATTTGCACGCAGTAGTGCGATGGCGTGCTTTGGGTCCAGGTATACGCCTTATCTCCCCAATGCGCAGGGTATCCCATATCCGGCATAACGCACGCGCCGTGCGCCCACATCTCCAG
>LSQX01264467.1_pt1 | contig 33495 bp, 37 predicted proteins | sample 654561 | NCBI WGS metagenome assembly LSQX01 (sample SAMN04489861, study PRJNA283612) | anaerobic digester metagenome | isolation source: 4 biogas reactors fed with cattle manure at either 37C or 55C with and... | place: Denmark: Kongens Lyngby | collected 2014 | reverse complement strand
GCCGACCACGGCAATGCCGATAAAATGAAGGATACCGACGACAGCCCCTTTACCGCCCACACCACCTTCTCTGTTCCGTTTTGTATTGTCGGCGCGCCCTGCAAGCTGCGCGAGGGCGGCAGGCTTGCCGATATCGCTCCAACCATGCTTCAGCTGATGGATATCCCCCAGCCGAAGGAAATGGAAGGAAAAAGCCTTATTATTTGAAATTGATACAAAAAATCGTCCGTGCAGATTACGGACGATTTTTTTGTATTAAAAACAAGCATTTATCAATCTCGTTTGGGCGGCTTCATGGTAAGCGAGATTCGCTTTTTCTCCGCATCCACGCCGAGCACCCACACCTTTACTATATCGCCCAGCTTGACTGCCTCGGACGGATGCCTGATGTAGCGGTTGGTAATCTGGGAGATATGGACAAGCCCGTCCTGATGCACCCCGATATCAACAAATGCCCCGAAATCAACCACATTGCGCACCGTTCCGTCAAGCTCCATGCCGGGCTTTAAATCCTCTATGCCCATAACGTCGGTACGCAGCATGGGGGGCGGCAGCTCGTCCCGCGGGTCGCGTCCGGGTCGGGTAAGTTCGGATATGATATCGCGCAGGGTAGGCTCACCCACCCCAACCTCGGCAGCCAGCCTTTCGACCCCCATCTCCTCGGCCTTACGGGGCAGTTCACCTACATCACCGTTTCTGACATCCTCCGGAGTAAACCCGCAGAGCGACAGCAGCTTAACAGCCGCGTCATAGCTCTCGGGATGAACCGCCGTGTTATCCAGAACATCTTTGCTGTCGGGCACCCGTAAAAAGCCCGCGCACTGCTCAAAAGCCTTGGGGCCGAGCTTCGAAACCTTTTTCAACTGGTCCCGGGAAGAAAAAACACCGTTTTCCTCGCGGTAGGCAACGATATTCTTTGCAATCGCCGAATTCACGCCCGAAACCCTGGTCAAGAGCGGGACCGACGCGGTATTGAGATCGACCCCGACCGAGTTCACGCAGTCCTCCACAACCCCGTCAAGGGCTTCCGAAAGCCGATTTTGGGGCATGTCGTGCTGATACTGTCCGACTCCGATGGCCTTGGGGTCAATTTTGACAAGCTCGGCAAGCGGGTCCTGCAATCTGCGGGCAATCGATACCGCCGAGCGCAGAGAGACGTCATAATCGGGAAATTCCTCGGCCGCCAGCTTGGAAGCCGAATAAACCGAAGCCCCCGCCTCGCTGACCACCATATATGAAAGGTTTGTATCCATCTCCCTTATCAGCTCGGCGACGAAAACCTCGGTTTCGTGCGACGCCGTGCCGTTGCCTATCGCGATAACCTCAACCTCATGTTTTTTAATAAGCCGACTTACAATCTCCTTCGCTTCGGCAATCTTATTGTGAGGCGGAACAGGATAGATAACGCCGGTATTTAAAACCTTTCCGGTCTCGTCCACGACAGCCACCTTGCAGCCTGTTCGATAACCGGGATCAAGCCCCAGCGCCACCCTCCCGCGTACGGGAGGCTGCATCAGAAGATGGCGCAGGTTGACCGAAAACAGCTTGATAGCGTCCTCGCTCGCCTTTTCGGTAAGGGTATTTCTGAGCTCCCTCTCGATAGAGGGGAATATCAGCCGGTCATAAGCGTCCTCGGCGGCGGCGCGCACAACCTGTGTGCAGGGCGAACCCTCCTTGACATGGTCGGAGTATACAATATTTATCCCCTTAATCCTGTCAAACTCAATCGAGACCTTTAAAAACTCCTCGCGCTCCCCCCTGTTTACCGCAAGCACCCTGTGTCCCGCAATCCTGTTAAGCGGCTCGCGAAATTCGGCGTACATCTCATATACCCCGAGGTCATCCTTTGACCCCTTGGATACCAGCTCGCCGTTTGCCATACACACCACACGCAGGCGGCGGCGTATTCCGGCGTCGTCGGAAATCATCTCGGCAATAATGTCCTGCGCCCCCTGCAGCGCTTCCTCTGCGGTCGCAACCCCCTTTTCATCGTCGATATACCCTGCCGCCATTTCAAGCGGCCCGGGACTTTCGGGTTGCTGGGCATAAATCGTGTCGGCAAGAGGCTGCAACCCCTTTTCCTTCGCGACCGACGCGCGGGTCTTTCTCTTTGGGCGGTACGGGCGGTAAATATCCTCGATTTCGGCCAGGGTGGCGGCCGCATCCAGGGCGGCGGCCAGCTCGTCGGTCATTGCCCCCTGCTCCTCGATTGCCGCGCGCACCTTTTCGCGCTGCTCGTCGAGATTGCGGAGATATCCAAGCCTTTCGTACAGCTCGCGCAGCACCTGGTCGTCAAGCGAGCCCGTCATCTCCTTTCTGTATCTCGCGATAAACGGGATGGTGTTGCCGTCATCGATGAGCTTCAGCGTGTTCTCCACCTGCTGGGGACGAAGATTAAACTCCTGTGCCAAAACCGCGGGTATATTCATGGGCCGACTTCCTTTCGGGGAAAATGTTATTTTATTCTAAATAATTATTATATCATAACCATATTTTAAAGGCAAAACATCCGGTTCAGAACCTCTGTTTTGAATATGCAAAAAACAATAGAGCGGGATGCCCTTGCCCCGCTCTATTGTTTTTTTGCTATAACAGATTTTATATCCCGCCGTCTTTCGGCGCACGCTTTTTTCTATAGCAGATAACGGCTAATGCGCCGACGCCGACGCCAAGCACCGCGACCGCAAGGATTATATATAAAACCATACCCGTTCGGTTACCGCCTTTGTTACCTGCCGGACCTGCCGAAGAATCTTCATTGTCGATATTCGAGCTGGAGACAGCCGAACCGGATGTTGATGTATCCTTGCCGCCGGTGTTTGTTTGGGTTGCTGATGCTGACGTGCCGGGCTCATTCCACAACAATCCGACTTCAGGCTTCCCCCTTATCTGGCTGAACATCCATTTATATAAGTTCGGCTCGTTCCATGCAGTCGACCAGATAGCATGATCCTTCCACCCGTAAATTGTAAATTGCACATACTTATTCCCCGCAGCCTTCAAAGCTTCGTTCCAGCTCTCGGATACGGAAAAGGGAACCGCGCCGTCAAGTTTTCCGTGAAAAATCCATATCGGTATATTTTTTAAAATCGGTGCGCCCTGCTTAATACCGCTGTCCGACGAAGTGCCGCAAATAGGCACCAAAGCCGCCACCCTGTCCGCATACCGTACTCCTATATCCCATGTTCCGCCTCCGCCCATCGAATATCCGGTTATATACAGCCTGTCGTCATCTGCCGAATACTTGCTTTTTACATCATCTACAATCCGCATAACACAATCGGTATATATACCGGACCACCAGCCATCAGCAGGACACTGGGGAAGTATAATGATTGCCGGATATCTCTCATGGTACATTGAAGCCATATTGAAAAGGAAGGTGTTGTTCACATGCACTTGGTTGTCATAGCCGCGCTCCCCTGCTCCGTGCAGTATAACAACAATCGGATATTTTTTACTTTTGTCATAGTTTTGCGGCACATAAACATGATACGGCATTCTTATCAGCGTATCTTCCTCAGTTATATGCTGATAAGTACTCTTAATATCCTTATACATACAATATGTGCCTGCTTCGTCCGCCGCGGCGTTAACAGAAAATGCTAACGCCGATATTAGCAAGAATAAGGGGGCAATGACTTTTTTCATATAACCCACCTCATATTTCCATTTTAACCTATTATACATTAATCAGCGTTGGAATACAATAAATTTTCAGCGCAAAAAACCGCCGTGGAACTACCGCGGCGATTAAATGATTTTATTATAAAAATTTATTTATTACCGTAACGAAAATACATACTATTACGGATATTACATCGCATGATGTAATATCCGGCAATGATTGCGGCGAGTCGAGTCGGATTCTGTCTAAAACTTTCGTTCGATTTTTTTAAAAAAGACTTGCAAAACAAAAATATGTGTGTATAATAGTTTTAGAACAGTTGTTCGGAACGTGTGTTCTAGGACTGAAGGAGAAGATATATAATGGTAATAAGTATATTGAGCCTTGTTATGATGGCCCTCATGTTTTTGTATATGCTCAATAAAGCGCATTATGCCGCCACCCGCCGCATGTCGCTTATTCCTCTTGGCTGCGCCGCCGTCGAATTGTTTGCCGCCGGCCTGCTTACCCCGCTTCTGTTTCCGCTCCTGACGGCGTTTTTGGTCTTGCTCCGCGCCGTGATTCTCTTTTGCTGTTTTTGCGCCGTCCGTCGGGACGCCGCCATATACAGCCGACGTCTGCGCCGGACTCGGACTCATGCCGATTGCGGACAAGTCGCATATAAAGCCGCCGCTTTGAACCGCTGCGCCTAGTGTTTATCCGGTTCTGTTTCACCTGTTTAATATCATTCTTCCGTTTCTCCCGGGTCTTTATCGGCATTGTAAATATCCTTGTCGTTTGTGATATCTCCGTTCCCGTTAACCGGAATCGCCTCTCCCAGAAAGGTCGGACGCGGTTTAAATATCGAAGTCAGGAAATCCTTGACCCGTGCGACGACCTCCCTTGTCTCATAATATTTCTGTCCCGCGTATGACTGCATGTCCGCAGCCACCCCGTATGCGTCAAGCCCCAATGCCCTCGCGATATACAATCCGCGATAAAGGTGGTATTTCTGCGAAACAAGGATTATCTTTTTCGCCTTGAACACATCCCTTGCCCGGTAGATGCTTTCATAGGTTGAAAATCCGGCATGGTCCATAAATATATTCTCGGACGGTATTCCGCGGCCAACCGCGTATGTCTTCATGGCGTTGACCTCGTCGTAGTCCTCCCTGCCGTGGTCACCGCTCATCAAAAGCCTGGCCGACGCCCCCTCCTCATACAGCCTTGTGCCGACCTGCAGCCTATCGCCGAGCATCGGGCTTGGGGTTCCGTCCTGATTCAGTCCGCACCCCAAAACCAGTATGCAGTCGGCTTTAAGTTCAGCCGCCTCCTCAACCGTTATCAGCCTGCTTTTGACCGAGTATTTGACATAGACGTTGATAATAAACGGAGAGGCTGCGGTAATAAACGTGACACCGCAGATAACCAGAAGAACCCTCTTTTTCCTTTTAGTCAGCTTAAGCTTCATCCTGTCCACCCTTTTGATAATCTTTTTTGTCAAAGAGAATATTAAGAATCCTTTCCGGATTGTCCAGAAACCGCTTTGTAAGCTGGTAATGCTCGGTATCTTTGTATTTCGTCAACGTGATTCCCTCGTCTGACAGCACATAAATGTCCGCCCCCGGATATGCCATTATGAGGGGCGAGTGGGTGGCGATTATAAACTGCGAATCACTTTCGACAAGCCGGTGGAGCTCGGCAATCAGCGCAAGCTGCCTTGAGGGTGACAGCGCCGCTTCTGGCTCGTCCAGTATATATAACCCGTTTCCCCGAAACCTGTTAAGCACCAGCGACATGAAGCTTTCCCCGTGCGACTGGTGGTGCAGGGATTCCCCGCCGTAGGCGCCGAGTATTTCGTACGAACCTTGGTCCAAATCCTCAATGTTGCTGGCGACATTGTAAAAGCTTTCGGCACGCAGGAAAAACCCGTCCCTCGGATAAGCCTCTTTTGCGATCCTCAAATATTCATGCAGTCTTGATTCGGTTGATCTTGTCGAAAAGCAAAAGTTTCTCGAGCCGCCCTCGGCGTTAAAACCCATACATACGGCAATCGCCTCAAGCAGGGTAGACTTTCCCGTACCGTTCTCGCCCGCAAAGATGGTGACCGGCTTTACAAGGCGCAGGCTTCCTATCTTCATCAGGTTTTTTATAACAGGAAGGGCAGCGAGATAGCTGCCGTCCTTCTCTAACTGCCTGTCCGTTTCAATCGTTCGGACAAAAAGCCGTTCCAGCATAGGCCTCTCCCCTGCTTTTCTTAAACCAAAGTTCAGGAATACGGATATTTCTCTATACAGTTTGTATAACCCGGTCTATATTATACCGATATTTCAACTTTAATTCCCAGTATATCCTTATATCTTTCAAGCACCGGACCAACCTGTTCCTTTAAAAATTCATCGGTCTGTTCGGGAGCCCGCCCCATATAGGCGGAAGGGTTCAACATATCTTCAAGCTGCCGTAGCGTCACCCCGAATGACGGGTCGCCGGCAATCCTCTCCAACAGGTCGTTTACCCCGTCCCCCTGCTTGACCCTGCGGGCGGCCTCCATTGAGTGGACGCGTATCCGTTCATGCAGCTCCTGCCTGTCGCCCCCGCGTTTCACGCAATCCATCATGATATTTTCGGTCGCCATAAAGGGCAGCTCGCGGCGCAGGTTGCGTTCGATAACCGCGGTGTTTACCACCAGTCCGTCCACCACATTGATTACAAGCGAGAGTATGGCGTCCACCGCGAGAAAGGCCTCCGAAACACTGATTCGCTTGTTTGCGCTGTCGTCAAGGGTGCGCTCAAGCCACTGGGTTGAAGCCGTCATGGCGGGGTTGAGGGCATCGGCGATTACATAGCGGGCGAGGGCGGCAATCCTCTCGCTCCTCATGGGATTGCGCTTGTACGCCATGGCGGAGGAACCTATCTGGTTTTTTTCAAAAGGCTCCTCAATCTCCTTCATATGCTGCAAAAGGCGTATATCGTTTGAAAATTTGGCCGCGCTCTGGGCAATACCCGAAAGGGTTGAGAGAAGCATGGCGTCCAGCTTTCGGGGATAGGTCTGCCCTGAAACCGCAAAGCAGTCCTTAAACCCCATTTTTTTCGCAATCATGCGGTCGAGCGCGCGGCATTTTTCATGGTCGCCCTCGAAAAGCTCCAGAAAGCTTGCCTGCGTCCCTGTCGTACCCTTTGAACCGAGAAGCTTTGCTCCCTTAATCCGGTATTCCACCTCGTCAATATCCATCAGAAATTCCTGCAACCAGAGGGAGGCGCGTTTTCCGACGGTTGTCGGCTGGGCGGGCTGGAAATGTGTGAAGGCAAGGGTGGGCAGGGATTTGTATTGGTCGGCAAACATTGAAAGCAGGGCAACCGCATTCACCAGCTTTTTAAGGACAAGCCGCAGCGCCTCATATTGTATGATAAGGTCGGTGTTGTCGCCTACATAACAGCTTGTCGCGCCCAGATGAATTATGCCGCGGGCGGACGGACATTGCTGGCCGTATGCGTAGACATGCGCCATGACATCGTGGCGCACCTCCTTTTCACGGGCGGCGGCGACATCATAGTTGATATCCTCGGCGTGGGCCTTCATCTCGGCAATCTGTTCCTCGGTTATGGGAAGTCCCAGCTCCCGTTCGGCTTCCGCAAGGGCTATCCACAGCCTGCGCCATGTGCGGAACTTGTTGTCGGGAGAGAATAAATACTGCATCTCGGGACTTGCATATCTGGAGGAAAACGGGGTTTCATATCTGCTGGACAATCTTATCATTCCTTTAAATTAAGAATATACCTTATTTTACATGGTTTTTATCATTCCGGCAAGACTTAGCATCGATAACAATAACAATAATTGCGCTCTGAGATAAATAATGCTATAATGAACCCACGCTTTTTTGTTGTTATCAATGCATATCCCCTAGCGGGGCAATCTTTCCGGGAGGTACACCATGAACAAAATCAAAATGACGACGCCGCTTGTTGAGATGGATGGAGATGAAATGACCCGAATCCTCTGGGCGGGCATCAAGGAAAAGCTGCTGCTTCCGTTTGTCGACCTGAATACCGAGTACTATGACCTTGGTCTTACCAACCGCGACCGGACCGACGATCGGGTGACAATAGATGCTGCAAACGCCATTAAAAAATACGGCGTCGGCGTTAAATGCGCCACCATCACGCCCAACGCCCAGCGCGTCGAGGAATATAAGCTGAAAGAGATGTGGAAAAGCCCTAACGGCACCATCCGCGCCATTCTGGATGGTACAGTTTTCCGCGCTCCCGTTGTCGTAAAGGGGATTTCCCCGAGCGTTTCGACCTGGAAAAAGCCTATTACCATCGCACGTCACGCATACGGCGATATTTATAAAAACACCGAAATGAGGGTGGACGCCGGTTCAAAAGCCGAGCTGGTGGTCACCGACCCGAACGGAAACGAACGCCGCCAGACCATTCACGATTTCACGGGCGGCGGCGTGGTTATGGGGATGCACAACACCGACGCCTCAATTGCAAGCTTTGCGCGCTCCTGCTTTAATTATGCGCTGTCGGTCGGACAGGATTTGTGGTTCTCGACCAAGGACACCATCTCCAAAACCTATGACCACCGATTCAAGGACATCTTTGTCGAGATTTTTGAAGCCGAATACAAGACCGCCTTTGAGAAGGCCGGAATCGAATACTTTTATACACTTATCGACGACGCGGTTGCCCGGGTCATACGCTCACAGGGCGGTTTTATCTGGGCCTGCAAAAACTACGACGGCGACGTCATGAGCGATATGATTGCCACCGCCTTCGGATCTCTCGCCATGATGACCAGCGTGCTGGTTTCGCCCGACGGGAAATACGAGTACGAAGCCGCCCACGGCACGGTTACCCGCCATTATTACCGTCATCTCAAGGGTGAGCCCACCTCCACCAACTCGGTCGCTACCATATTTGCATGGTCGGGCGCATTGCGCAAGCGCGCCGAGCTTGACGGGCTTAACGACCTCAAAGCATTTTCCGATCGGCTTGAACAGGCCACCCTTGGAACCATCGAAAGTGGAATCATGACCAACGACCTTGTGTCCCTCTCGTCCCTGCCCCAAAAGCGCGGGGTGGGTTCGATGGAATTCCTTGACGCGGTCGCCCAAAGAATAGCGGAAATATAACAGTATTATTCCAACAAAATGAATCCCCGGTTATGTCAGGCGTTTCTTAACATCCGACGTGATCAGGGTATTTTGTTTATTTCGCCAGTTCCCGCTCAGCCTGCTCAATATATCTGCGAAGGTTGGCAAGTCCGATGCCGATTCCTTTTAGTGGATCTTCCATGCCCTCAAACTCGATTGCGACAGCCCCGTCATATCCCGCTTTTTTGAGGGCCGCAATACACTGCTTGACCGGCACGTCTCCGTGTCCGATAATCGAGCCGCGCAGGTAATTGCCGCCGCGCGAACGGAAAAACCCCTCGCCGGGATCCGGCATCATGCCGCTTTTGACGTGAAAGTCCTTTGCGTGGGCATAAAAGGCGTATGGCGCTGCACGCCCGACCGCGGTAATCGGATTTTCGTCGGCGCACAGGAAGTTGCCTATATCTACAAGCCAGCCGAAATTGGGGTGGGCCACCGCATTTATCAGCCTTTCCACCCTGTCGCTGTCCTGACAGAAAAAGCCGTGGTTTTCTACCATGGTCCGCACGCCTTTTTCGGCGGCGTACTCTGTCACCTCGCGGCAGGCGGCCGACAGCACGGGCAGGACATCGTCAAACCCACGATAACCCCTCGTTCCCTCGGGAAATCCGACGGTCGCGTCATGGCGGACCCCGCTTGCCCCGAGCAGCACCGCAAGATCAATGCGTTTTCTAACCCGCTCAATCTCTGCCTGGGTATCCCCGCCGCTTCCCGTTAAAAAGTCGGCGCCGAATGTGAAATTGGTGACCTCCATACCCTGCCGCCGCGCCTCCTCGCCGAGTCTGGCGGCATATCTCTCCTCGGCTGAGCCGTCATGCGGGATTATTTCAACAAACTCGATAGCGTCAAAACCCATCTCCTTTGCTTTCGAGATGCAGTCAAGCTGGGTCATTGCTCCGCTGCTGATAAGCCGTGAAAAGCTGTAGGTGCTTATAGCAATTTTCATAAGATTCAAGTCCTCTCGTTATTTGCCCAGCACAACCTCGTGCCCGGTGCGGGCCGATTCATAGATGGCATCGAGAATGGTCATAAGGGCAACTCCGTCCTCTGCGGGAGATATGCACTTTACGCCCTTGCCGATACATTCGATAAAATGGTCTATCTCGTTTTCAAACAGCCCGTCAAACGAGAGGGCGGTCGGCGCCGCCAGTTTTACATCCGCCAGATAATCGTTTATCTCCGAATAGAGTTCCAGCTCGGGGTCAAGCTTGGCGCCCGCCTTTGTGCCGAACAGTTCAATCTCGCCCTCATCCTTCTTGATGTTGAGGCTAAAGCTGGCCTCTACCGACAGGACCGCCCCGTTATCAAACCGAATCATTGCGCTGGCAAGATCCTCGACATCGCAGATATCCTCCGAAGATTTATCTGCCGCGGCATAGCCGATAACCCCTTTTATGTTTTTGCGGTTACCGAGCTTGCGGAAGGTTGCGCCGTAAACCGAAACCGGATGGGGATTGCCCATCAGATAGCGAACAAGGTCGATTACATGAACCCCAAGGTCGATAAGCGGTCCGCCGCCCGAACGCGATTTATCGCCGAACCAGCCGCCCGGGTTGCCGCAGCGGCGCAGGTAGGTTGCTTTTGAATAGTAGATTTCCCCGAGGTAATCCGACTCGATGAAATCTCGCAGTATCCTGCAGTCGTTGCCGAACCTCCGTACAAACCCTATCATAAGCAGCTTGCCGTTTTTCTCGGCGGCATCCCTCATGGCGCACGCCTCATCCGCCGACATCGCCATAGGCTTTTCGCACAAAACATGCTTTCCGGCGTTCAGCGCCGCTATGGCGCAGGGGGCGTGGGCCGAATTCCATGTGCAGACGCTGACGGCGTCAAGCTCGGGCAGGGCGGCCAGCATTTCTTTGACATCGGTATAAAGGCGGGTGACGCCATGCTGTTCTCCCGCGGCCTTCAGCCGCTTCTCGTCTATATCGCAAAAGGCATAAAGCTCGGCATCGGGATTTCTCTTATACCCGTTTATATGAAAGGTCGATATGCTGCCGGTGCCTATTACACCTATTTTAAGTTTGCTCATTTCAAGTCATCCTCTCGTCAAATTCTCCGGCTAGCGTGTCAGCTTTTTAAGAAACTCCACTGCGAGGCGTATATCGGCTTCGGGGTCTTCACCCACCTCGCGCTCCACCGTAAGATATCCTCGATACCCGACCTCCTCAAGCGCCGCGATATATCTCGGGAAATCTACATCCCCTTCTCCCAGCGGAAGCTCGATAAAGGTCTGCCCCTCCTGTATGGCATCCTCAATAACGCCGTAGACTACCTCGGGGTCGTTGTCTTTAAGCTTGCGTCCGTCCTTGGCGTGGGTGTGTACAATATAATCCCTGAGCGTATACACAGCCTTGACGGGGTCATCTCCGGTTACCATAACCAGGTTGGCAGGGTCGAAATTCACCGCAACCCCTTTTGAGCCGAGTGAGTCGAGAAAGCCCTTGAGGGTGGTAGCTATTTCCGGTCCGGTTTCAATGGCGAAATGCGCCTTGACATCATCGGCATAGCGGCAAAGCTTGCTGCAGGCATCCTGCATGATTTTATATCGCTCGTGCTCCGGGTCGTTCGGAACCACCCCGATATGGGTTGTTACAATATCAGTTTCGAGATCCTTTGCCAAATCAAGTATGCGTTTCGAGCGTTCAATCAATTCCGGATTCTTATCCGGCTTGCCGAAGCCGTGGCCGAGATCCCCGCAGAGCGCCGAAATGACAAGCCCGTGCGCCTTTACCATGTCGAGAAACTCCCGTCTTTTTGCCCCGGTCAGGTTTTCGGGGGAAAGCTCCCCGTGTGTGGCATATACCTGTATGCCCTGTGCCCCTACATCAACCGCCTTTCGGAGGGCGGTGCGCACATCGGTACGGAAAGAATCCAGCATAACTCCGATTGGATACCGATACATTGATAATCCCCCTTTGATTAAAAAGAATTTGCTTTTTTACTGTCTTCATTATAGAATGACCATATGAGAATAAAAAGAAAGCAAATTGCCTTTAATTAACACTATATTGCTCAAAGGCGGGGTTTTTGTGGCGTTCAGCTTTTATGAACAGCATATCCATGAGGATCCGGATTTTCCTATCATCTTTCACAACGACAACCTTATGGAGGACAGCAATTTTCTGTCCCACTGGCATGAAAACATCGAGTTTCTGTATTTCAGGCAGGGGCGCGGGGTGGTGCTTTGCGACGCAGTGCCCTATACGGCTTTGCCGGGGGACGCCGTTATTATCAATACCGGCGCTCTGCATACCATCAGGTCGCAAACTCCTGTCAGCAATTATGACTGTCTTATTGTCGACAAGCTTTTTCTCGAAGGCTTTGACCTTCCTTTTGAAAAGATGCGGCTGTTAAGCCCTCTGCGCGACGAGGTTATCGGAGCTCATTTCGACCGAATTGCACGGGAGACATCAGAGAAAAAGCCGTATTTCAAAACCGCCGTCAAGGCCGAAACCCTTTCGCTTTTCACACATATATATCGGACAGCCTCGCGGCAGGATCTTCCGGAGGGTCAGCAAAACAGCCGGAAGCTTGACATGGTGCGGTCGGCGATCTCGTATATCAGGCAGCATTTCACCGAGGATATTACGGTTGACGATATATGCCGTCATCTGGGGTTCAGCAAATACTATTTTTGCCGGGAGTTCCGGAGGATTACCGGAAGAACGGTGACAGATACCATCAATCTCCTTCGCTGCAGCCACGCCAAGAGCCTGATTTCCTCGGGGCGCTACAACGTCAGCGAGAGCGCCGAGCGGAGCGGCTTTCGGAATCTGTCCTACTTTTCAAAGACCTACAAGCGGTATAACGGAATTTTGCCCTCCGACACCGAAATTAAGCTATGACTTGAAACGGATAAAACAATAATTATGTTTTTTAACTGTTTTTCATCTTAATCGCCTGTTTTGCCTTGTCGGCGATATTCTCGGCCGACAGCCCGAACAGCTTCAGCAAATCCAAGGCGGGTCCGGACCTTCCGAAAACGTCGTTGACGCCTACCCTTACAACCGGAACTGGCAGGGCTTCGCAAACCGTTTCGGCCACCGCACCGCCAAGACCCCCGATAATGCTGTGCTCTTCGGCCGTGACAATGGCCCGGGTTTCTTTGGCGGCCTTCAAAACAATCTCTGTATCAAGAGGTTTTATGGTCGCCATATTTATGACCCGCGCCGATATTCCCTCGTTTTCCAGCAACTCGGCGGCGGCGATAGCCTCGGATACCATGAGTCCGGTGGCTATGATTGTAACGTCGTTGCCCTCTTTTATCTGTATTCCCTTGCCGATTTCAAATTTGAGGGTATCGTCAAAAATAACCGGAACGGCAAGTCTGCCAAACCTCATATATACAGGCCCGTCCAGCTTCATAACCGCCCGCATGGCGGCGGCCGTTTCAACCGCGTCGGCGGGGTTGATTATGGTCATGCCGGGTATGGTACGCATCAATGCGATGTCCTCGCAGCACTGGTGGGTGGCGCCGTCCTCCCCGACCGATATTCCGGCGTGGGTCGCCCCTATTTTCACCGGCAGGTGGGGATAGCCTATCGAGTTGCGAACCTGTTCAAAGGCGCGGCCGGCTGCGAACATCGCAAAGGTGGAAGCAAAAACCTGCTTGCCCGAGGCGGCAAGTCCGGCGGCAATACCCATCATATTTTGCTCGGATATGCCGCAGTCAAAAAAGCGGTCGGGATATGCCTTGCGGAACATTACCGTTTTTGTGGCGGCGGCAAGGTCGGAGTCAAGCACAACCAAATCGGGATATTCGGCCGCAAGCGCCACAAGGCTTTCGCCGTAAGCGTCGCGGGTCGCTTTTTTTATTATTTCTGCCATAATTTATGCCTCCTCATACTTTGCGAGCTGCGCCTTAAGCTCCTGCATCGCCTGTTCGTACTGTTCCTTGTTGGGGGCCGTGCCGTGCCAGCCGACTTGATTTTCCATAAAGGAAACCCCCTTGCCCTTTACGCTCTTTTGTATAATGGCGGTGGGCTTGCCCTTATATCCTGCTGCAGCGGTCAGCGCCGATTCTATCTGGTCTAGGTCGTGACCATCTATTGTTATCACGTTAAACCCGAAGGCGACAAATTTTTCCGGAATGGGATATGGGGAGTTGACCTCCTCAACCGTGCCGTCAATCTGCAGGTGGTTGTTGTCGATAATCAGACAGAGGTTGTCAAGCTTTTTGTGGGCGGCAAACATGGTGGCCTCCCAGACCTGCCCCTCCTCGAGCTCGCCGTCTCCGAGAATGGCAAAAACCCTTCTGTCCGAACCGTCCAGCTTTGCGGCAAGCGCCATGCCGACGGCCGCCGAGATTCCCTGACCGAGTGAGCCGGTGGACATGTCCACGCCGGGCGTGCCCTTCATGTCGGGGTGGCCCTGAAGATGGGAGTCGATATGGCGCAGGGTCGGGATTTCCTCAACCGGGAAAAACCCACTGAGTGCGAGCGCTCCGTAAAGAGCGGGCGCCGTATGTCCTTTTGAAAGCACCAGACGGTCGCGGTCCTGCCAGCCGGGGTTGGCGGGGTCTGTCCGCATATGCAGGAAGTAGAGAACCGCGAGGGTGTCGGCAATCGAGAGGGAACCTCCGGGATGTCCGCTTTTTGCGTTATAGGTGCCCTCGATAACAGCCATGCGAATCTTGGTTGCCGTGATTAAAAGCTGTTTTTTTGTGGTTGCATCCAATATACTTCATTCCTTTCAGACCGGATTTCGTCCGGTTCGGAAATTAATAGAGCAAAGACCGTTTTTAAGGTCTGTACACATTATAAAATTATAGCACAGCGAGGAAATTTTGAACAGCATTTAAACCTAAAATCTGACTTTATTCCAACTTAATAATCGGTTGCATGGGACCATGCGCGGGGTTATAATTATAGGCATAGATTTTTTAAGGGGAGGGAATTCGGATGAACAGCTTTGACAACAGGCTTGCCGCCGACAGAATCTTGGACGGCAACGGGCTTGCTCTGCACGGATACTGCGGCTTTGAGTTGCTTTCCGACCGTCTTATTTCCTGCCGCGCGGCGGACCGGATGCGGGCCGCCTTTTCCGATTCCCCGCCCAAGACGGTTATTGTTGCCCTCTTTCCATACCGCGCGGACGACCGGGAGGGCAATCTGTCCAGATATGCCCGCCTGCCGGATTACCATGCCGCCGCCGGAGGAGTTTTGGAGTCTGCCGCCGCCTCGCTTTCGGCCGCCCTGTCGGATTACCGCTTTCTCGCGTTTATCGACAACTCCCCGATTCCCGAGGTTCGGGCCGCGGCCTTGGCCGGGCTGGGCCGCGTGGGGGACCATCATCTTTTAATAAACCCTGTCTTCGGTTCGTGGGTCTTTATCGGCTGTATTGTCACCGATATGCCGGTTGAGTTTGGGGAACAGTCGATTGAGGGTTGTCTTCAATGCGGGAAATGTGCCGCCGGATGTCCGTCGGGCTGTGCGGGCGGGGAGTCAAGGCAGGACTGTGTGTCGCGGCTGACCCAGCTTAAAGGGGAGCTTGACCCCCGGCAACGGGAGCTTTTGAAGAAAAGCGGGATGGCCTGGGGCTGCGACCGCTGTCAGGAGGTATGCCCGCTCAACTCCGGCGTCCGAACCGAGCCGCATGCCTGCTTCGGCGGAAAGGTTTTTGAGCCGTCGCTTACCGAGGACATTATTTCGGATCTGGAGGACAGGGCTTACGGCTGGCGGGGAGCCGAGGTTCTCAAACGCAATCTGGAGATTTTATACAGCAAGTAACTGTTTGCAAATGTGCCGGTGCTTTTGCCAACACTTCACACTTCGCACTATGAGGATTTTCAAACGACTGCAGGGCGTCTGTCCTGCGGTTTTTTCTTATCTTTAATGACATATATGCCGGATTTGATATGTATAAATATAGAACGGGGGGATGATGCGCCGTGAGAGAAAACCAGATAAAGGCCGTGCTTCAGCGGGATTTGAAGAAGCTTTTAAAGTCGCTCGGCGTGTACGACGCGGTGTGCGGCAGCAGGGAGTGCTGTTATTTTTGCCGCGAACCCCTGAGCCTTGAAACCATTTCGGCCGTTTTCCCGTATGATGAATCGGTTTGCTTTTGCTGCGGCAGGCCGGAGTGCTGCAACGCCATGCTCAATCTGGAGCAGGAGGAAAGGTAGTTTAGGGCGGTTTTGTTCTCAACCTCGGTCGAAAGGGTGACGTTGTCTTGGATAAGCTGATAGGCGCGATTGTTGATTTTTTTGTCTCCTATGGCGGCTGGGGGATTGTCGCCGTTATGTTTATACTGATTTTGTTTTTCGGCGACAAGCTGCTGGCGTCGGTCGAGGGGTTTTGGTCGGCCTTTCGCAACATCAGTTCTTTCACCTTTAAGCGATACACCTCGACGCGGCTTGCCAACCAGATTCTCCACGCCACCCGGGTGATTAACAGCATCAACGACGATCTTCTTCCATACCGCGTCAAGATTAAGTGGGTCAAGAGCGAGAATATCGAAAGCTTTCTCAAAAGCGGGCAGGTAATTATCAAGATACGCGACGACGACGATATCAACAAGTCCTTTGTGCTGGCGGTCGCCGAATTCGTGCGGCAGGGGCTTATACACAATGTTAAGCGTCATCTGCGGGATGAGCCGCTTGTCCGGGCAATCGACCTCTGCGCCGTGGGCAAGATACTGTCACAGGCGTATATTGAAAGCCTGTCTTACTTTGAAAAGAACATTCTCAACAGCGTCAATGAAACCGACTCGGATTTTTCGAAATATTTCGAACAGCTCAAACGTCTTGATTACAGCGGGCTGTTCCTGCCCGTTTTTCTCAACGAGCTTACCAAATCCCTAGGACAGTTTGATGACCAGTATTTTATCGAGGATTTTGAAAAGGAGGCCAAGGCCTTTCTTAATTATCTGGTTGATTTTTGTACCGAGAGGCATAAAACACTTTTTTATAACGGAAAGTATATTCGTATTGCCTTCGGGCTTGTCGCGAACCGGCAGTTTATCTTTCGCCACGGCCGGGATGCATATATCGAAAAGGTTCGCAGCAGTCTTTCTCTCGGCGCCCAGACGGTTTACCTATTCGGTTGGGAGGACAAGATTCGGATTGTGCGGCAGATTGCCGACCGCGCCGCCCGTTTGGATATGCGTATCAAGAGGGTTAAGGCCCACCCCTACCGCCATGTTTTTGACGACCTCAGCTCCCTGCGGGCGATCTGCATTGAGATATCCTGTCTTGACAAAACCGGGGGGAATTGCTGCCAGACCCCGGCGTAGGCCGGATTTCGGGGCGCCGGAGGGCCGCTTCGGGGTTTCGACTCTTTTAACGCATATCTGCCGGGCTATACTCTCGATTGCCTGCGAGTGTAGCTGCAGGGCATATCTTCGCTCTATATTCAGTTTTTCGGATATTGATTTCCAGCTTTGGTATTCGAGATAGTGCATCTGCAGCACCGTAAGCCGTCGGGGGGACAGGTCGACGTTTGACAGAATCCTTTTGATTTTTCGGCGGGCGGCCGTTTCGCACGCCTTTAGACGCTTGTTTTCCCTGCTCAGCCTTTTTCTTTCCCCGCCCCTCCTAAGGCTTTTTGCCGCCTGCTCATAAGGAAGGCGTATGTTGTAAAAAGCCCTTGCGCTTCCGAGCACCTGCCGAACCTCCTCCTTTGAAGTCATTTAAACCACCTCCTTCGGTTATCATTGCTGTGTGGAAAATCATCGTTTCACTTGCGAAACTGTTCGGGCAAAAAAACACTTTTGGGGATTTTAAGCGCCGATTCGATACTCAGGGCCTCGCTTATCAGAAAATCAGATTTTCCGTTAATCTTGTCGCTGACCGCCGCCGGGGAAATATCGAGGAGTTTGGCAAGGGCGCGGTAGCTTATGTTTTTTTCTTGCAGCGCGGCTTTCAGCCTTAAGTAAGGTTTGTGTTTGGATTTTTTCACAAGTCTTCCTCCTTTTGTTTTTTGTGGTAATAACATGGTAACACATCTTCGTTTCATTGTCAATAACATTTTTAAAATTTTTTTGTTTTCACCGAAACTTTTTTAATATAGACCTTGCACTTTGTTTTTGAATGTGCTAACTTATTGAGAGAAAGGGGAGATTTTACTTTGATGTTTGGAAAAAATCTGAGAGCGGCAAGACTTGAAAAGGGGTATACCCTCGAGCATCTTGCCAACCTATATAATTCTGTGTTCGTGGGCGCAGGATTAAGCAAGGGAACGCTTTCCAAGTATGAAAACGGAAAGCAGGAACCCATGGTAAGCGTTGTCGCCAATCTGGCCTCGGTTCTCAATGTCAGCATCGATTATCTGCTTAATAATAAGACACCGCGCGAACCGACCGAAGAGGAACAAAACAGGATAAAGCTCATGAATATGCTTGATCAGCTTTCTGAGGAACAGCGGCGGGTGATTGAGAATCTGATTGTTCTCGAATGGAAGCAGCAGCAGCGAGAATAATGCGGTCTTGCGCTTCTTGGTCAAGCGCATCAAACATTTTTAATATGTCTTCTCTCGAAAGTTCCACTGTTAGACCTCCTCTTGTTTTTTAATCGCAACCTTTGTCTTACAACGATTGCACCCATATATTACCATTTATTATATATAAAGTCAACTGTTTTTGCGAAATTTTTGTGCTTTTTCCAAAAAAATCAGGCGGGTTTGAGGTGTAAGGCGAGGGTGGGCACACGTTAGGTGCGCCCATGCGGTATCCAAAAAATAGGCGGGGCTTGAGGTTGCAATCCCATTGCTTCATTGATAAAGCAACGGGATAGGGTTATAATAACCATGTTCTATAATTTACCATTGCATTGATGGCAGAAAGGAATGTTACGTTATATGCCTCCTTATCTCTTGACCCTTTCGGCCTCCGGCAACAGCGGAGAACCCTCGTCGGGCGGGATGCTTTTTGCCTGCTGGGCAATCCTCATTGTTCTGATTGCCATGTCGTTTGTCTTTTTGCGTTCGGGCAAAAAAGAGTATTCCGTCGCCATTCTCCCCCTGCTTATTACTCCTTTTATATATATAGTGAGCGGGCTGATTTCAAAAATCATGATCGGCGTTCTGCCGTATTCCTATTTTGAGATGCGCGCCATTATTACGGTAACCGCCGGTTTGTTTTCCTGCCTTTTGCTCGGGCTTGCTTCCCGAAAGATCAGCGGGCTTCAATCACGGCATATTTTTTTCTGGAGCTGCGCCGCCTTTGTTATTATTCTTACCCTTGTTCTGGTTTCAAAAATTATTTCGGCGGCAGGGATATAGTTTTAGACAATATTATTTCGGGCAGATGTGCTTTACATCTGCCCGATTTTTTTGATTTTACAGTTTATGAATAGTCCTTCCGGATAGTCCGCAAACTTTGGTCGGTGTTTGACCAAAAAGCACAAATTTGCCGTTTGAAAAATTTATTTTTCAAACTTAGGCCCGGTTCATCAGGTCGCGGATAAACGCCCGCATTTCGGCCTGGGAACGGAATTCGTCGGCGTGTGCGTTGACCTGTTCCTGAACCTCCTCGGGCAACGAATAAAAATCATCGTCGCTGAGAATATGCCCGTTCAGATATGCATCAAAATCGGGCGTGTCGTTTGTACGTCCTCTGCCCATTTGATAATCAATCCTTTCGGTTGCTTGGTGTAAACTTGTCCCGCAGATAGTTTTGGCAAACAACCCTTTAAAAAATCAGGAAATCAAATCCGAATGTCACTTAATCAGGCTGTGAACGTAATCTATCTGTTCCCGGCTAAGCTCCAGAATATCGCTGTTTTCCGCTCCGGTCGAGGAGTCTTCTATCAAAACCAGCTTGACGTCCCTTGTCGTAACCGTGTTGTGCCAGAGGGAGCGCGGGATGTTATATACCCTCATGGGCTGCATTTTTTCCGCCTTGATATTAAGTCCGCCGTTTTCCTCGTCTGCATAGAGCAGGGTACAGCTCCCCGACAGCAGAACGAACAGCTCGTCGGTCTGGTTGTGGCGTTCGAGGCAGTCAATTCCGCTTATATCGTTGGCCGGCTTCCAGTTTTTTATGCCCACCATCCATTTTCCGTTTTCAAAAACCCGTTTCATGCCCTCGCCGTCAAATTCCAGCACTTGAATTCCCACCGCAATTCCCCCCTTTAGCTTTTCAAGTCCATACATCGGTTTGCTATATTTTCGGTCGTCAGTCCGTAGACTTTGAACAAGTCCTCCGGCTTGCCCGACCTGCCGAAAACATCCGCTATCCCGATACGGGCAAGCCTTGCCGACGAGTTGCCCGCCAGAACCTCGGCCACCGCCGAGCCCAGACCCCCGATAATCGAGTGCTCCTCCACCGTGACAACCGCCCCGCATCTGTCTGCCATGTTCAGGACTGATTCATTATCAAGGGGCTTTATTGTGTGATGGTTGACAACCGCCGCGTTTATCCCTTTTGCGGCAAGCTGTTCGGCCGCCGCGAGGGCATAGGGCACCATCAGTCCGGTCGCCATAATGCACACATCCCCGCCGTCCCTCAGCACAACCGCCTTGCCGGGTATGAAGGGGGTATCTTCGGTCGTGATGGTGTCTACAATCGGGCGGGCGACGCGGATGTATACCGGCCCGTCGATTTCGGCCGCCGCAAAAACCGCCTTGCGGGTTTCAATCGGGTCGCAGGGCACAAGTATTGTCATGCCCGGAACCACCCTCATCAGGGCAATATCCTCAAAGCTTTGGTGGCTTCCCCCGTCCTCCCCCACGCTGAGTCCCGAGTGGGAGAGCCCGAACTTGACATTTGCGTTTATATAGGCAATCGAGTTGCGTATCATTTCGTATGCCCGCCCCGCCCCGAACAGGGCAAAGGTGCTGAAGAAGGGCAGCAGTCCGGCATGGGCAAATCCGGCGGCGGCGCACACCATATTGGTTTCGGCTATTCCGAAGTTAAAGAACCTGTCGGGAAACTCCTTTGCAAATATGCTTGTCATGGTGGCGTGCGCAAGGTCGGAGTCCAGCACGACAAGTCTGGGGTTGCTGCGTCCCAGCTCGACAAGGGCGTTTCCGTAAGCCACCCTCAGGGATTGCTTTTCAATCATGGGTGTTCACCCCCAACTCCTTCATGGCATCGAGATATTCAATTTCGCTTGGCGCCTTGCCGTGCCAGCCGAACCGATCCTCCATAAAGGACACCCCTTTGCCCTTGAAGGTTTCGCAGCAGATGAATCTGGGTTTGCCTCTCACCTGCTTTTGCAGGGCTGCGGTTATTGCCTCGACGTCGTGTCCGTCCGCCTTTTGGCAGTCAAAGCCGAAGGCTTCGAATTTTTTTATAATATCTCCGATATCCATTACCTCCCTGTTTGGGCCGTCTATCTGGAGACGGTTGTGGTCTAGCAGGACACAGAAATTGTCAAGCTTGTAGTGGGAAGCCGCCATGGCGGCTTCCCAGACAAGCCCCTCCTGACATTCCCCGTCTCCGATTATTACATAGATTCGGTAATCTGCCTTCAGGCATTTGGCGGCAACCGCAATCCCCATGGCAATCGACATCCCCTGCCCCAGCGAGCCGGTGTTGACGTCAACCCCCGGAGTTTTTTTGCTGTCGGGGTGTCCCTGAAGATGGCTGTTTATCTGGCGCAGCGTCCACAAATCCTCGCGCGGGAAAAAGCCCTTGTCGGCCAGCACGGCGTACAGCGCCGGACATGCGTGCCCCTTGCTGAGCACTATCCTGTCCCTGTTTTCCATCTTGGGGTTTTTGGGGTCGACATTTGCAACCCTGTAATATAAGGAAAGCAGTATTTCGACGCAGGACAGCGAACCGCCGGGGTGTCCCGACTGGCTTGTATAAAGCATCCGGAGTATGTCCCCCCGAATTCTTTTTGCCTTTTCCATCAGGTCAATATTGTTTTGGTTTTCCATTTTAAGCCTCCAGTTATCGTTAATTTTATCCCTTGACCGCCCCCGCCGTCAGTCCCTCTACCAGCCTGCGCTGGGCAAAGAAGAAGAGAATGCAGACCGGAATTATGGTTATTATTCCTCCGGCGGTCAGCAAATCCCACTGTACCCCGAGTTGACCGATAAGGTTCCTCAGCGAGACCGGGATTGTCCGGCTTACCTCGTTTGTGAACATGACGGCAAATGTATATTCGTTCCATGAGGTCATAAATATATATACTCCGGTGGCAACCAGACAGGGAACCAGAACCGGCAGGATTATCTTTATAAAGGCCTGCGCCCGGTTTGCCCCGTCCACCATGCCCGCCTCCTCGAGCGACATTGGCAGGTCGCTCAGGTAGCCGTTGAGAAGCCATACCGAAAAGGGGATGGTGAAGGTGGTGTAGGACAGCACCAGCGCCAGCGGGGTGTAGAGTATTCCGAGCCTTCGCATTATCGCATACAGCGGTATCAGGAGAAGCACGGTCGGGAACATGTTGTTGGTCAAAAACAGAATCATAAACGCCTTGCGCCCCCTGAAGCGAAAACGGGAAAAGGAATAGGCCGCCAGGGTGGCGACGAAAAGGGTGAGGACGGTTGTCGAAAGGGCTACTATCAGGCTGTTTGTCATGGGGCGCAGGAAATTGTAGTCGAGGAAGAGGGCGCGGTATGCCCGAAAGGTGGCTTCCCTCGGCCAGTAGGTCACGACCTCGCCGTAAAGCTCCCGCTCGGGCTTGATTGAGGTGACGAAGGTCCAGTAAAAAGGGAAGAGCAAAAACAAAAGTATCAAAATCAGTGGCAGGTAGAGGAATAAAAACCTTGAGACCGGATTCTCTTTTCTTTGCATCGTCACCCCTCCTGGTTTTTGAACATGCTTCTAAGATAGGGAACGGCCGCCATAAGCAGGATTATCGTCAGCAAGAGCGACATGGTGGACGCATATCCCAGATTCAGGGCGTTCGCCTTGTTAAATATATAGACGCTGAGCGTCTGGGAGGCATAGGCCGGCCCGCCCCCCGTCATGTTGAAGATAACATCGACCGAGTTGGCAACCCAGATTATCCTCAGCAGGGTGGTTACATAGATGGTGTTTTGCAGGGAGGGCACGGTTATATGGAAAAACTTTTGAAATACGCTGGCGCCGTCGATGTCGGCCGCTTCGTACAGCTCGCCCGGAACCCCCTGCAGACCGGCAAGCAGCATAAGTGCAAAAAAGGGTATGCCCTGCCAGATAATCGTGACGATAACGGCGGGGAACACCGTGTCCTGTCTTGCGAGAAAGGCTATAGGGTCCTCGATTATCTTCATTTTCAGGAGGATGTCGTTCAAAACCCCATAGCTGCCATCGAAAATCCAGCGCCACATCAGCCCTATCAGCACTCCGGGGGTAACCCATGGAATAAGGCTTACCGAACGCACCACACCCCTGCCGCGAAAGGGCTTGTTGAGGATTAGCGCAAGAGTGAAGCCGAACACGAATTGGAATCCTACCCCGAACACCACCCACAGTACGGTTCTTATCAGGGACTGCCAGAAAAGGACGTCTTTAAAAACCGCGATATAGTTGCTAAGCCCGATAAACCCGATTGCTGCCGGGCGTCTGAGGTCATAGCTTTGGAAGCTCATCAGGATTGCGTTCACCACCGGAATGAACACCACCGCCAGCACAACAAGCAGGGCGGGGGCTATCAGCAGGTATGGCCAGATACCGGCTTTTCTTTGATGCAAAAAAATCACCTCTGATTAATAGGCGCGGGAGTTTTTATGGGTTGGTGCAGGCAGTACTGCCTGCACCAACCTGACGGGTTTTGATTTAATACTAATATCCGACTAAAATATTGATAAGGTTTCCGAGGATTTTTTGTGTCGGGCAAGGCCGACGACGCAGGCGGGCTGGCGCCCGGCAAGGAGGAGAACGAAGCCCGGTGCAAAAAAGACCGGAAAGATGTTAAGGTTTTAGTAGGATATTAGTATAAGCCGTTAATCTCTCGTACGGAATCAGCCACGCAGTCCCTTTTGCAAATCCTGCATTGCCTGTGCCGCCGTCTTTTGTCCCGCAAGCGCCGCCGCCACCGTGTTTGGCCAGATGGTGTTAATCCATTCGGTGGTCGTATCCAGTATCGGGAAGATGCCGGCATAGGGCGAGCCTTGGATAGATACCTTCATAAACTTGTTGTCCTGGAACTCCTTCATTGCCTGAACCCTTTTGCTGACCGGCACGTTTCCTGTCGTCTTGCACCATTCCTCCTGTCCCTTGCCGGTGGCAAGATAGGCAACCCATTGGAAGGCGGCGTCCTTGTTGTCGCACTTTTGGAAGACAACGTTTTCGGTATCTCCCATCGAGGTCCACTGCTTTACGCCCGCCGGAAATACAAAGGCGTCAACGTCGTCCCCGAAGGTTTTTACCATGTCTCCCGAGGAGCCGATATGATGGATGGTCATGGCGGTTTTGCCCGACTTGAAGTTTGCTATAATCTCATTGAATCCGTCGGTCGGGGCGGTCGGCGGAACATAGCCGTTTTTAAAGAGGTTGATGAAGTCCTGCATACCGGCAACCGCCTGCGGTGTGGTGAAGTCGGAGAGGTCGCCTCCCCGCCCGTAGATAAAGCTGCCCCACGGCTCCTGTCCGCCCTTGGCTCCCCGCATCCCGAAGCCGTATACGTCAATCTTTCCGTCGCCGTTGGTGTCGCGGGTCAGCTTTCTGCAGGCCTCGAGAAATTCTTCATAGGTTTTGGGTACCGATACGTTTGCCGCTTTGAACATCGAGGGGCGGTAGTAGACATACAGCACCTGGGTGTTCCACGGCATGACATATATGCTGTCCGAGCCGCCCGCGGTTCTCATAACATCATAGAGGTTGCTTTCGATATCGTCCTTGTCGTCCCACTTGTCTATATAGCTGTCAAGGGCGGCAAGCAGGTTGTTTGCCTTAAACAGCGGAGTTGAGGTGAGCTTCCATGCCGCCGTGTCGGGGCCGCCGCCCCCCATTGCGGCCGTAAACAGGGTTTCGCTGTAGCCCCCGCCCTCCCACGGGTATTCCTGTGCGGTAACCTTAATATTCATGTTGTTGGAATCGTTAAAGTTTTTAACGATATCCTGCATTTTTGCGGAATAATCCGGATTATCAGCCCAATACCAGTGGGTAATGTTGATTGGCTTGTCGGTCACGCTGCCGATGGTGCTCGATTCATCGTCCTTTTTCTTGCAGCCGGCAACCATAAGCAGACATAATGCGGTGATTATCGTCAGTGTCAAGATCCTTTTCATGATCAATCCCCCAAAAATTATTGAAATCCAGCATGTTTGCTGCCGGTTTTCTTCGTATTAATTTTTTGCAAATTAGTCTGCATTATTCCAAGAGGGAGAATAAAATATTAAAAAGCATCCGCCTCGGGACGAGACGGATGCTTTAATTTGAATTTATTTTTTACAGTTCAATGCCTTTGAAGACGCCGCGCAGCAGCTCGCAGGAATCGTGAAGTCTGGAAAGCTCCTCGCTGTTGAGGGAAAGCTGGACTATTTCCCTGACGCCGTTGCGGTTTACGACCGACGGAACTCCGGCGTATACGTTGTGCTGCCCGTATTCCCCGTTCAGCATGGCGGATACCGTCAGTATGCTGTTTTCGTTTCCGAAGATTGCCCGTACAATCCGCACCATTGCCATGCCGATGCCGTAGTATGTGGCCTTTTTTGCTTCGATAATCTTCTGTGCGGCGTTTTTGACCTCCTCGCTTATCCTTTCCATTTCGGTGCAACAGAATTTTCCGCCGGTCTCGGCGCAATGGGTAAGCACCGGTTTGGTGGCGACAAGGGCCTGTGACCACGGGACAAACTCGCTGTCCCCGTGCTCGCCCATGACATAGGCGTGGATGTTGCGGGGGTCAACCGAGAAGTAATCCCCCAGCATATAGCGCAGCCGCGCCGTGTCCAGCGTGGTGCCGGTGCCGATAACCCGATGGTAGTCCATCCCCGAAAGCTTTTGTGTTACGTGGGTCATTATATCCACCGGATTTGTTGCTATCAGAAATACTCCGGCAAATCCCGAGTTCATAACCGGTCCGACAATCGAGCGGAACACCTCTGCATTTCGCTTAAGCAGGTCGATTCTGGTCTCGCCCGGCTTTTGGGCCACCCCGGCGCAGATGGCGACAATATCGGCGTCGGAGCAGTCATCATAGTCTCCGGCATAGATTTTCATGTGGGAGCCCGAAAACGCCAGACCGTGGTTAAGGTCCATCGCCTCGCCCATGGCCCGCTTCTTGTCAATATCGATTAGAACAAGCTCGTCGCACGCGTTCTGGTTGAGCAGGGCATAGGCAAAGCTCATGCCGACAAAGCCTGTCCCGACAAGCACGATCTTCCTGGTGTTGTTTTCCATTTACGTCCTCCTTTTTCACACCCCTCAGGAGTCAAAGCCGTTAGGGTTGTTCGACTGCCACCGCCATGAATCCCTGCACATATCCCGGATTGTACGCTCGGCCTTCCACCCGAGCAGGCGTTCGGCCTTTGAGGGGTCGGAATAGCAGACAGCGATATCCCCCGGCCGGCGGCCGACTATCTGATAGGGGACCGGAACGCTGTTTGCATCTTCAAAGGCTTTTATAATGTCAAGCACGCTGTAGCCCGTTCCGGTGCCGAGGTTTATTGCCTCTGCCCCCTTGTGCTTCATTGCATAATCAAGGGCGCGGACGTGGCCCAGCGCAAGGTCTACCACATGGATGTAGTCGCGGACTCCGGTTCCGTCGTGGGTGTCATAGTCGTTGCCGAACACCGAGAGCTTTTCGAGCTTGCCTATCGCGACCTGTGAGATATAGGGCATCAGGTTGTTGGGGATTCCGTTGGGGTCCTCCCCGATTCTTCCGCTTTCATGCGCCCCGATGGGGTTGAAATAGCGCAGGTTGATAACCGTCCACTCGGGGTCGGCTTTGCAGACGTCCCCGAGGATTTCCTCGATGATATATTTTGTGCGGCCGTATGGGTTTGTAACCGCGCCGGTCGGCATTTCCTCCCGCAGGGGCGAGGGGTTGTTCATTCCGTAGACGGTTGCCGAGGAGCTGAAAACCATCCTCTTGCAGTCGGCTTCCGCCATCACCTGGCAGAGGTTGACCGTGCCGCCCACGTTGTTTTCATAATACTCGAGGGGCTTGGAAACCGATTCCCCGACCGCCTTGAGTCCGGCAAAATGGACTACCGCTTCGATCGAGTTTTCGGAAAATATCCTGCGAAGTCCCTCGGCGTCGCGTATATCGCACTTGTAAAACGGAATTTCTCTTCCCGCAAGCTCCCTGAGCCGCCGAAGGGCTTCAGGCTTGGAGTTATAAAAATTATCGAGTATTACTATTTCATATCCGGCCTTGGTCATCTCTATCGCGGTGTGACTGCCTATATATCCGCAGCCGCCGGTTATTAATATTGCCATTTTGCTTCCTCCTTAGTATAATAGATAAGACATGAACCAAAATTCTATGTTCCTGTATTCTTATTATACCGTAAACTATTGCTCAGGCAATAGAAACTTGATGCATTTTTCTATAATTTAGGACTTATTTATTAATGTACATCAAAACATATAATAGTAGGTATATAGGCGTTAGAGAGGATAATTAAAAGAATGACCGATTCTGTTTCGAGCTTTGAGGAGCTCAACCTTAGTCCTGAAATAATAAAGGCTCTCGGCAAGATGGGGTTTTCCAGTCCCACCCCTATACAGTCAAAAACCATTCCCATCATGCTGGGGGGCGGGGATGTCATAGCGAAAGCCCCCACCGGCACGGGCAAAACCTGTGCCTTCGGCATACCGATTATTGAATGTCTTGACCCCGGCATTACCGATATTCAGGCCGTTATCGTCTGCCCCACCCGCGAGCTCTGCATTCAAATCGGGGACGAGCTTCGGGCGCTTGTCAAATACCGGCCGGATATACGGATTGTGACGGTGTATGGCGGGCAGCCGATAAACCGTCAGCTGACTGCCCTTAAAAGAAAGCCGCAGATTGTCGTCGCCACGCCCGGAAGGCTGATAGACCATATGAACCGCGGCTCGATTTGGCTGGGCAACGTCTATACCGCCGTGCTGGACGAGGCCGATGAGATGCTCAAAATGGGGTTTATCCGGGATGTGCGGAAGATTTTGAACGCAACCCCGGCGGACACACAGGTTGTGATGTTCAGCGCGACCATCTCTCGCGAGGTTATGGATGTGGCGTGGGAATACCAGCACAACGCGGTTGAGGTGACGGTCGCCGCCGAGGGGGAAAACCGCCCAAAGATTGCCCAGTTCTCCCTGTTGTCCTCGGGAGAGCGCCGTTTTAAGGATACCCTGACAATTATTAAGGCGCTTGATCTGCATAGGGTTATAGTGTTTTGCAATATGAAATCAACCGTCCGCCGGCTGACCGAAAGGCTGAAAAGGGCCGGATGTTCGACAGACTGTCTGCACGGCGATATTCCCCAAGTCCAGCGCAACCGTGTAATGGACGGTTTTCGCGAAGGCAGGTTTGAGGTGCTTGTCGCTACCGACGTGGCGGCCCGTGGTATTGACGTTGACGACGTCGAGGCTGTTTTCAACTATGATTTGCCGGACGAAAACGAGTATTATCTCCACAGAATCGGCAGGACAGGGCGTGCCAAGCGGCGGGGGCTTGCGTTTTCCTTTATTACACCCGATGATCGATACCGCATGAGGGATATTATCAAATACACCTGTTCGGATATTAAGGAGATAGGTCTTAACGAGGACGGGCAGCCGGTTCTTAAATCGGGCGAGAGACTGACCGAGCTTTTGCGAAAGGATTGAGTATGAGGAGAGCGATTACATTTCGTACGTTTTAGCGGTTATCCTCTATTACGAATCGCAAGGGAAAAGCATCTGTCTTTTTAAAGAGAGCGGCATGCTCTCTTTTTTATTGCATAAAAATGGCTGGAAATTTTGAAGAGTCGGTATATTTATACCGTGTTCTGCATATATATGCGCCGAAAAGACGGTATTATGCCCCGATTTTATTAAAATATTCGCAAAACAGCTTGTTTTTATAGGCTTTTGAGGGGTTACAGCTCTGTAACTTTTGGATAGGTGCACAAATATTATACATTATATCTTTCCGGTTTGGATTTTTGCCAATATTGCCATTTTTCTGGCTAATTTATGGTTTGCGCGACACAAACGGCAATTTTTTCTCACCATTTTATTTAATTTTATTGAATTATTCGACCATGTTCCGAGAGGGCAGGACAAATGGAGTCCGATGAGACCGGTCTATAATTAATTCTAAATATACTATAAACTGCCACATTGTTTGTGCAACACTTACAAATACGAGTAGTTTTCAGCGGTTTGACACCGTTGTTTTTTGTGCGTATAATACAGCTGCACTCCGAAAAGCGGGTTTTTTCTCCAGCCAGCCGACATGACATTCCCGCCCCGTTGCGGTTTTGGAATGTCATTAAAAAACGGTTTGTCCGAAGTCCTGCTCTCGAACGGCCGTTTTAAAATTAGGAACCGTCCGGCAGCCCATGCTGCTTGACCTCACCTGTCGGGTTGCCTTTGGTAAACGATACGGGAACGGCGGTTCCGAAAGAAAGGAAGCATTGGATGGATACCGTATATCGAGTTTTTTCGGCAGCTGCGCGTCTGGTTCAAAACCGGCTTGTCGCAGCTTCCGCCCTGGCAGTCGTCAGCGCTGCCATTATCGCCTTGGTTTCGGTTCACTTGACCGCGATCACCATTATCGACGGGGACAAAACCCGGGTGGTTCTCACCCTTGATAAAAACCCCCAGCGGGTGGTGGCAAGCGCCGGCATCGCTTTAAGCGAGGGCGACGAGGTTGTTGCCAAAGACGGTTTCAGGGTTCTTTCGGTCAACCGTGCCGCCGATGTCCAGATTACCGCAGACGGAATTTCAACAATTGTCCGCATGTCGAACGGGACTGTTGCCGACGTCCTTGAAACCGTGGGGATTGAGCTTAATGAGAATGACCGAATCAACGTTGACCTGACACAGGAGATTGACGACGGTCTTGATATCACGATTGACCGCATCTCCTATCAGGAGTTTACCAAGACAGAAATCGAAAAATACAAGTCTATTACCGATTATACAAACACCATTCCCTTCGGCAGAACCCTGATTAAACGCACCGGGGTAAACGGAAGCAAGACCGTAACCTACCGCAGGACCATCGAAAACGGCAAGGTTGTAAAGACCGAGGTGCTTAAAACCGTCGTAAACCAAAAGAGGGTTGACGAAATCAAGCTTGTCGGCATGAAGCCGGGCACGCCCATCTCGCCGGTTCCGTTCGACCTCAAGCTGGATTCCAAGGGACAGCCGGTCAGCTACAAGGCGAAGTACAGCGGCCGGGCGACGGCTTACAGCAGCGACCGCGGGTATGCGGGAACGCGGACCGCGTCGGGTCGCAAGGCCCAGGTCGGGGTTGTCGCCGTCAATCCCAAGATTATCCCTTACGGCTCCGAGCTGTATATCACATCGGCCGACGGGTCTTATGTTTACGGATATGCGATTGCCGGCGACACCGGAAGGGCGCTTATGAACGGGCACTGCGTGGTCGACCTCTTCTTTGAGCATTATGAGGAATGTCTGAAATTCGGAGCAAAAAAACTTAATGTATATGTGTTGAAATGAAAGTGAGCACCCCGCGGTTTCGCGGGGTGCTTTTTTACTGTCGGTTTCTTGCGCTGAAATCGGTTTCGATTATCTTGGAACATCCGGCGGGGGAGTACACCCAACGGTCGATATGTCCGGACGTGATGAAATAGTTGGGCGGGTTGCGCTCGGTCGGGGGAGGCGAGGTGTCGATAATCACCAGCTTGAGCTTCATCTTTGAAGGAATAATGCTTTTTATGTAAACCCCGGCGGTCTGCCCCGGAGCGACGCCCGCCCGGGGTTCGGCAAGCCCCGCGAGGTTGGGCGTCAGCTCGACAAATACCCCGTATTCCTCTACCGAACGAATGATTCCCTCCACCGTTTCGCCCTGTGAAAACAAGGCGGCGTTTTCCTCCCATGTGCCGAGCAGCTCACGCTGGGACAGGCATATCCGCCCATTCTCAATCGTCGAGACAACCCCCAGAATATCCATGCCCGGACAGAACCTGTCGGACGGATGGGTTATCCTGCTCACCGACAGGCTTGCTATCGGCATAAGGGCGGGGAGACCACAGCCTATATCGCAAAACGCCCCAAAGGATTCCAGCCGGGTAACCCTTGCCGGTATTATATCTCCGCAGCGCAGCTTGTTTATATATTCAAGCTGACATTTTTCCTGCGCGGCACGGCGGGACAGGATTGCTCGCCTGCCGCCGTCCGGCATATCCTCGAACCCTCTCACCATGAAGCAGACCGGCTTGCTCACACGTGAAATAAGGGCAATATCGCGGGTTGTCCCTTCGGCTATCCCGATTGCCCCCTCATGGTATGGGATAATCCCCTCCATGCAGGGCATCTCGACATGCAGATTATGTCCCGCGTCACAAAGAACCGCCCTTGCTTCGAGAATACAGCCCTCGAGCGCCGCCTCGGCAAGCCCTTCGGCAGAGCGGATATATCTTTGGTTGCGCGCGGTATCGATAAGGTTGCCCTCGGGGTAAAAAACTTTCATTCTTTAACACATCTCTTTCCGATTCAGTCTTGCGCAATAAACTCCAGCGCTTTTGTCACCATCCCATTTATATGCGGGTAAGGCCGGGTCCATGCCACCGAATCTGGAATTTCTGACCCAAAGCCAAACTTTATTAATCCTGCCGTAAAAACGCCCGGCATCTCGGTTTCGGGCAACATTTCGAGCCGATTGACCTTCTGTCGGCGATTATTTGATTGACAAGCATGCTTTCATAGTATAATATGCAATTAATTACATCTCTGTAAGCGAATCAGGCTAGGAGTGATTTAATGAAATACAAAGCGGATTTTCCCAAAGTCAAAAACAGTCTTCTCGAACTGCTGAATATGCAGAACGAGCGTTGCTGCATAGCGATGGTTGTCCCTAAAAAACACGGTTTTGTCCCCAAAACAAGGCGGCCCGACCCCAACAATCAAGAAGAAATGAAGTCCTACTATCTGGACACCGATTGGGTGTTGGAAAGAAATCTGGAGTATTTTGAAAACCATGATTTCTTAGGAGAGGCTTTGCCCTGCATCTTCCCTTTCTTCGGCACAAGCGGTCACTCGGTTTATCTGGGAAGTAAAGTCGACCTGCAAGTGGATACTATTTGGCAGAAGCCCGCCTATGATAATCTGGACGATATTGCTGTTGATTTTGATAAAAACACCAACGAAATTTTTCTGAAACAAAAAAAGCTTGTCAGCGAACTCAGCGCCGAGGGAATAGGCAAATTCTTGGTTTCGATGCCCGACAACTGCGGGTCTCTTGACGCGCTGGACGCTTTATACGGGTCAGAGATGCTGCTGATCGACCTTATTGAACAGCCCGAAAGCGTCAAAAACGCGCTTGACAGGATAATAGATGTCTATCAGGACACCATTGCAGACCTTTTCGATGCGGTGCGTGAAAACAATTTCGGCGGGAGTTCCCACTCCTGGATGCACCTTTATTCGGAAGGGAAGCTTATGCAGCTGCAATGTGATATATCCGTTACATTTTCAAGCGATATGTATAAAGATTTCGCGTTGCATGAACTAATTAGAACCACCGAGGTTTTGGACGATGCAATATATCATTTGGATGGTCGGGAACAAATCAGGCATTTGGATTACATATTATCGGTGCCGAAAATAAAAATGATACAGTGGACCCGGGTTGCAGGTCAGGAAAAAACAACTCACTTTTTACCCGTTTTGAAACGCATACAAGACTCGGGCAGGGGGCTTGTCTTATTCCCTGAGCTGGATGAAGTCGAGCTTCTGTTGAACGAATTGAAGCCTCAGGGCCTAATGATGATACCGGGCGGCGTTAAGGACAGATACACGGCGGATGAAATTCTGAGAAAAGCCGGAAAGCTGTAATATCTTCGGTAATAGCCTTTATATCAAATTGACTTTATGATAAAAATACATCGAAAAAACCACACACCGAAAAGGCAGGTGCCTTTCGGTGTGTGGTTAATTTGTTATAAGATTTATTTATGCCCTATCATCAAAATTAAGTTCATGTTTCAGGGCGTTTTGTAAGGCGGCGGAAAAATTGATTCCCTCACGTTCAGCCATTGCGTTGAGCCACGACGGAATGGTTAATGTCTTTTTGACCGCCTTGTTTTGGTTGAGTTTGCGATATTCTAAGGTGTCACACGAAATCAATGCGTAGAACCCGCCATTATCAGGTTGGCCGATAGGAAGAGAGGGGGTTGGAATGGGCTTATTTTCTTCCTCCATTCTATACAGGGTAAGACACAAAACGTCTTCCGCCATTTCATATGCATCTTGGAGATCATCGCCCTGTGTGTAGCAATTTTCCAAATTCGGAAAGCTGATTGAATATCCTTCTTCTTCCGGCGTGAATATTGCGGGAAAGTAGTATTTTGCCATAGTGAAACTCCCCTTTCAAGAGTTAATTACCTAGGTCATATATATGGTCTAAAGGGGCGGGGATTATTTCAGCCCCGCATCTTTAAGTATGCTGTTTAAAGTTCCAACCTTGATTTCATCCTTATGTCTCGGCACAGGAAAAGTTTTTCCGGTTTTCGGGCTATAATACAAGTCGTGTCGTTTCCCATGCTCGATAAACTGTATCCCCTCCTTTCTAAACAGCTTGAGCAGCTCGCTTTTCTTCATATCTGTCCCTCGCCTTCTAGCATTATTATATACGTATTAATACGTGTTGTCAATAGATATAGATAATCTTATATATTTTATCGTTGATTAGATTATATTTGATAAGAACAGAGAACAATATATTTACGCTCAATTCAAATGATTCAG